>Ga0256866_1000258_pt1 | contig 11275 bp, 13 predicted proteins | sample RVTome_16_FD_187338 | JGI IMG/M metagenome (GOLD analysis project Ga0256866, IMG submission 187338) | Soil microbial communities from uranium-contaminated site in the Upper Colorado River Basin, Wyoming, United States - RVT152D67 HiSeq ...
AGGAATGTCGCCATTTCGCCCCTGGTCACACCACGGTCCGCACAGTATTGGGTGTTTTCAGGCGGGTTGCATCCGTTGGTGATCCCGACTGCAGCGATCTTGTTGATTGAAGCCTCGAAAGTCGAACCGTTGTCGTCGCTGAAGAAGTCGTCGGAAGTGGACGGAAAGCTGATGGCTCGGTCGAGAAATGCGGCCATCTGACCGCGGGTGATCGGCTCGTTAGGGCAGAAAAAGATGCCGCGGTCGTCACAACCAACCGTGAGTCCCTCGGCGAAGATGGCTTCGATCGCGCCCTCGTGGGTGCTGCCGTCGTCGTCGACGAACGTCCCGCCCGGGGGGAGGTCTGCGACCGATGGCGTGCTGCCCATCAGGGCGAGAGAGGCAACCACCAGGCCGGTCAATGTCATCACACCTCGGAACATGACCGGGGAGTGTCGCATACCCGACTGCCCTAGTCCAAGAGTGTGCGGGAGTGGTCGTCGTTGACTCGCCTCGCGTCTACGGGCTCGCGAGCGAGGCACTGCTCGCAAGCTCTCCTGTCCGCGCAGACCCTACGCAGGTGCCAGTCGGGCGCGGGCGCTCAACGTTTTCCAACTCAACACGGCAAAGAACAGACCGATCGGGACCACCGCCATGGTGGCCGACCCTGAAGTGTTGGCGTGAAAACTGATCAGCAGTCCGACGGCCACCGACACCACTCCGATGACGGCGGCAACAGCCATCATTGCGGGCACCCGGCGCACGATGAGCGCAGCCGTGGCCGGCGGACCGACGAGCAGGCCAAAAACGAGGAGTGTTCCGACTGTCTGGAACGACCCAACGATCGCCAGAGTGATGAGACTCAGCAAGGCAAAGTGAGCAACTCGTGGTCGAAGACCCAGTAGTTGGGCTTTCTGCTCGTTGAAAGCCAGGACGAGGAATGGCCGATAGAGAAAAGCGGTGGCGATGACGGTCACGGCGAGGAGACCTGCCAGCAGCCAAATGTCAGACGACGTGACGCCGAGTGCGTCCCCGAAAAGGATCGCCGTGAGGCTGCCGGTATAGGACGCGGTCCTGGAGATGAGGATCACACCCAGCCCCAGCATCCCAACGAAGAGAAGTCCGATGCCCGTGTCTTCGGAAAACGTGGTTTGACGATGGACGAGATTGATCCCGAGCATCATTACTCCGGCCGCTGCGATCGCCCCGACGATGACGTTGAAGTCGAACAGGATGGCGACGGCGATGCCGGGCACCACACCATGTACGAGGGCATCGCCGAGAAACGACATTCCCCGGATCACTACCCAGGTCCCGACCAGCGCCAACGCCAGGGAGGCCACCGCCCCGCCGAGGAGCGCGCGCTGTTGGAAGGCAAGCTCAAAGGGCTCCAGCAACCAGTCCACGACCATCACGCTACCCCGTCATCGGGTCAGCGCCCCGGCGATCAGTCTGGCGTCGGTGACCAGCAATCCGATGAGACTGTCCGCCTCAGAGCCGGTCTCGCCGAGCGACTCGGTGAACAGCTCTACGACGGAGATATCTCTGCCCACCTCCGCGGCGACGGCCTCGGCCAGACGGGTCGGCTGGCTGGTCTCAGCGAAGACGGCGGGGACACTCTCGTGCTCGATCTCCTGGACTAATTCCGCGAGGTCGGCGGAACTGGGATCGGCAAGCGTCGAGCCCCCGGGGATGACCACTCCGATCATCTCGAATCCGTAGCGTTCGGCGAAATAGCCAAGCGCCTCGTGATTGGTCACCAGCTTCCGTCTATCGGGGTCGATCGCACCCACGATCCGGGAGATCTCTTCATCGGCGCCGACGAGCTCGGCCGCGTAATCGGCCGCACGCTCCTGCCAGGCGATGGAGTCATCGACCTCCGCCAGACGCTCAGCGATCAGCCCGGCCGCGGTTGCCATCCGCAAGGGATCGAACCACACGTGAGGATCGTCACCGTCGTGGTCATCACTCTCTTCCTCGTCTCCATCGTGGGCACCGTGGGAGTCTGCGACGAAGGGGAGCGGCTCCAGATCCGGTGCCACCACATAGACGTTCGCCCCGTCTGCGACCGCTGCCTCCAGGGTGTCCTCCATCGTCTCTTCGAGCCCGAGGCCGTTGGCGATGACCAGATCGGCCGTTTGCAGGGAGGCGACCTGAACCGAGGTGGGCTCGAAGTCGTGGGCGTCTGTGCCGATCGGCATCAGGACCGCGACGCTGGCGTCGTCTCTGACGATGTTTTCCACCACGTCGCCCCATATCGAAGTGGTGGCGACGATGTGGAGCTCCTCGTCCGCTTCGCCTGCGTCGCTTCCACAACCGGTCAACAGCAGTAGAACGGCGAGGGTCGCGCTCGGCACCGCCGCTCTCATTTTCTTCTTAGTAATGAGAATCGTTATCATGACAATGAGAATCATAATCACTAAGGTGGTGTTGTGATCAAATCGACCCTCGACCGGCAGATCGAGATGCGTCTACGTGAGCACGACGTTCGCTTCACCACGGGGCGCCGCACCGTTGTGGCCGCCCTGGCCGGTGCCACCGGGCCGATGTCAGCTGCCGAGCTCAGCGCAGAACTGACCCCCGACGTGCCTCTGTCATCGATCTACCGAACCCTCGCCGTCCTCGAGGAAGCAGGTGTGGTGAGCCATCATCTCGGCGCCAAGGGCATGACCCGTTTCGAGTTGGCCGAGTGGTTGACCGGTCATCACCATCATCTGGTTTGCATCGACTGTGGTTCGGTCTCTGACGTGGATATCCCGGCGGCGAAAGAAGAGAGGGTTCGAGACCTCGTGTCCGAGATCGCTGCGGTGGCTTCCTTCGACGCGATCGATCATGCCCTCGAGATCGAGGGCCGGTGCTCCAGATGCGCATGAACGGGATGGCAGTTCGGGGCCGAGGGCTCAGTCTCCGCTATGGCGCCCTGACCGCTATCGCCCCGTCGGACTTCGAGATCCCATCCGGCGGGGTCACCGCAGTCATAGGCCCGAATGGCTCGGGTAAGTCCACTCTTCTCAACGCGATAGCAGGTCTGGTTGAACCTTCTGCCGGTTCGATCGAGGTCGGGGCAGAAAGTGGGCGTCTCTCCTACGTCATGCAAGCCACCAAAGTCAATGAGAGCCTGCCGGTGACTGTCCGGGAGGTGGTCGCCATGGGCAGGTACGCCAGTCTGGGCGCATACGGGCCGATGCGTTCGCAAGACCGGGCAGCGGTGAATGGCGCCCTGGAGCGTCTGGGGATCGTCGACCTCGCCGGCAGACATCTCCACGATCTTTCCGGGGGCCAGCGCCAACGTGTCTTCGTCGCTCAGGGTTTGGCTCAGGAGCACGACATCCTGCTGCTCGACGAGCCCTTGACTGGTATCGATCTGACCACGGCACAGGCGATCGACGAGGTGATCCATGCCGAGACGATGGACGGCTGTTCGGTGATCATGACCACACACGATCTCTCCGAGGCCCATTCGGCCGACTACGTCGTCCTCCTTGCCGGGAGAGTGGTGGCGGCGGGGATTCCCTCTGATGTCCTCACCGAGTCGACCCTCGTCGATGCTTATGGCCCGTCGTTGCTCCACGTCGAGAAAGGTCGAGTGTTTCTTGACGACCCGGCTCACTCGCCCGCGGCCGGGCGACATGCACACGAGCGTTCGATCCACACCGAAACCGATCGGATCGATCTGCATCGTTGAAGACCCCTGATGGCGCCCGTCACGACCATTGCGAGACCTCGAACACATTGACCACGCCGATCGCGTAGGTTCGTCGACAGCCCCCTGAATTAGAAGGAGTCGTCTTGTCGTTTTGGGACAGCCTCGTTGACCGTCTGCAGACCCTTGGTGAGAACATCGTCGAGTGGGTGATACTCATTGTTGTCGCGGTGGCCGTGCTCATCGTGGGTCGCTGGATCATCGGGCTCATCCGGGTGTGGACCGAGAGGTTGCTTGGTGCCCGTGCGCTTGACCCGGTATGGCAGCGCTCGGGTATCGCCAAGGCGCTGGAAGGCGGTGATCGCGCCCCGGCATCCTTTGTCGCCACCATCGTCTACGCCTATTTGATGGTCGTGTTGGTGCTGATCGTGTCCCGGATTCTGCAACTCACCGCCATCGAAGCGTTGCTGGTGAGACTGCTGGCGTGGATACCCCTCCTCCTCCTTGCGGCGGTGATCATCTTGGTCTTCGCCGCCGCAGGAAGCTGGGCGTCCAGCCTGGTGCAGCCGTTCGCTGGCGAGCAGGGTGTCCCCTGGCTGACGTCGGTGGTCCGCGTCGGCGTGATCGTGTTTGGGGTACTGCTCGCCTTGGACGCCCTCAACATCAACTTCGCCGAAGACATCATCAAGATCATCGTGGCCGCCGCAGCCATTGCCGGGGCCATTGCATTTGGAGTCGGTGGCATCGACGCTGCGAAGAGGTGGTGGGCCAGGTATGGCACACCGAAAGGAGGGCCGCCCACCTCCGTGTGACCGCCTGATTGCTGGTGGGCGGAGGGCACGGCTTGGTGTCGTGCCCTTCCCTCAATGGCTGTTCTCGAACCAGTGTGGTGCGTTAGCGTCGTGGTCATGATCGAAGTTCGTACCATCACCGAAGACGACGCCGTGATGTTCCGGAGTCGGGTTTCCCGTGGATTTGGCGCGGACGCCGAATCCGACGAGGCAGCGCACGAGCGATTCCGGGCGATCTTTGAGTACGACCGCACCCTCGCCGCATTCGACGGAGACGAGATGATCGGCACCGGCGCCGGCTTCACGCTGGGTTTGACTGTTCCCGGCGGCGCCGAGGTGGCGATGGGCGGGACAACGGTGATCACCGTGCAGCCGACCCATCGGAGACGCGGTGTGCTTCGCTCCTTGATGGACCGTCATCTCGACGATGTCGCCGAGCGTGGGGAGCCCCTGGCCGGCCTTTGGGCCTCCGAAGCCTCGATTTACGGCCGGTTCGGATATGGACCCGCCACCTGGCGACATGTGGCAAAGCTGGACGGTCGGGCGACCGAATTGCGTGCAGTGACACCATCGGGCTCGATCCGCCTGCTGGAGACCGAGGACGCCGACCCGGTGTTGCGATCCGTATACGAGTCGGCGAGGCCAGGACGTGCCGGGATGCTGACTCGAAGCGATGCCTGGTGGACCCATCGCCTCCTCGCCGATCCCGAGTCGTGGCGGGAGGGCAAATCCAAGCTTCGCTATGTCGTGTTCGAGGAGTCGGGCACGCCAACGGGTTACGCGACCTACCGGCAGAAGAGCCACTGGGAAGACTTCCTCGCCGACGGGCAGGTCGATGTCTCCGAGGTGATAGCGACTACTCCGGCCGCGCACACTGCAATATGGAGCTTTCTGGCCAACATCGACCTCTTCCCCAACGTCGAATTGTGGAACCTGCCCGTCGATGACCCTCTTCTATGGAAGGTGGGTGATCCACGTCGCGTCAACCGAAAGATGATCGATGCGTTGTGGGTGAGAGTCATGGACGTTCCGGCTGCCCTCACGGCTCGTGCCTATGACTGCGACGGTGTGGTCACGTTCGACCTCAACGATCCGATGAGACCACAGACCTCGGGGACCTATCGGCTCGAGGTGAGCGATGGGGTGGGCGTTTGCATGCGGTCCGATGGACCGGCAGACGTCACCCTCGCTGCCGACGTACTCGGCTCGCTCTACCTTGGAGGGGCCGATGCGTCCGCTATGGCAGCAGCTGGTCGCGTCGTGGGGGATTTGGCGGCAGTGAGGACGCTGCACCGGCTACTTCGAACCGATCAACCGCCTTGGTGCCCTGAGGTTTTCTGACTTGGAAGTGGCGGCGTTGTCTATTCGCCGGCTCTCCACGTCCCGATCTGCCCGCAGATGCACTCGAACTGGACGATCATCCCGTTCTCGGTCGACTCCAGAGCTCTTATTGCTGTGGTCGGCAGCAGGACCCGTGACCCGTGTCGTTCGCAATAGGGTGCAAACATCGTGTCTCCTCCTCAGTAATGGACAAACACGTTATTGCTTATTACAGAGTACTCGTCTATTCGTAAGGGGTCAAGGAGCAGTTGCCGGTTACATGTGGTGAGAGATGAGTTCGCAGCCGGGCCCGGCATCTCTCCCGACCTTGGCCCCTATCGCCATGGCCATCGCAGTGTTCGGGATGGTCTATGGTGCGGCGGCGCAAGTACTCTTGGGGACTTGGCTCACACTGATCAGCTCGGTGTTGATCTTTTCCGGAACCGTGCAGTTCACGATGGCTGGCCTCCTTGCCGCCGGATCAGGTCCTCTTGCCGTTCTGTGGGCCGTGTTCGTAGTGAACATACGGAACTTCGCTTTGGGTGGCGCGGTGCGTCCACACCTGACCGGCAGGCGCCTTCAGCGTATCCTCGTCTCCTGGTTCCTCATCGATGAGACGGTGGGTCTGGCCCTCGCTGCGCCGGCGGACACCGATCGCGTTCTGCTCAGATCGGGGCTGATCGCATATCTGGCTTGGGTGGTCGGTACTGCCGTCGGGGTGGCGGGTGGAGCATCGGTCGGTCTCGAAGGCTTGGCGTCAGCAGTCTTCCCGGTCCTGTTCATCGGTCTCGCCGCGTTGATCGTGAGGACGTCATCTGGTCTGGCTCGCGCCGGCGTCGGGGCCTTGGTGACGCTGGTGTTGCTGCTCGTGTCGCCCAGCTTGGCCGGTCTCGCTCCGATTATCGGAGGCGTCGTAGCCGCCCTCCCAGGGGGTGGAGGTGAGTGATTTAGCACTCCTCTTCACCGTGGCTGCCGTCACCTATCTCAGCCGTGCCGCCGCGGTTGTCCTGCTTCCCGGCGCCCGTGGGTATCTACTGGGTTTGGTGAACCGCATCCCGGCGCCATTGTTCGTCAGTCTTGCCGTCTTTGCCTTCGTCGGCGACGGGGTTGCTCTTCCAGACGCGTCGACGACCGCCGCTGCGATTGCTGCTCTCCTGGTTGCCCCGAGACGGTCGCTGGGACTGACGCTGGCTGCAGGCATCGTCGGATATGTCGCCGTGGGCCTCATTTTGTGATCGAGATGGTGTCATCGTCCTCAGGACCCGGGTACCGTTGCGGAGAGTTTGAGTGAAAGGTCAAATATCCGTGCCTGATCCCGACATCGCCAGGCTGGACGGTCTTGTCGATGAGTTGCTCGAGAGGCATCCACCCGGGGAGACCCCCGATACGGAGTTCTGGGGCGCCCAGTACGATCAAGGACTGGCGTGGGCATGGCATCCCGAGGGGTTTGGCGGGCTCGGTCTGGAGCGGAGACATCAGACCTATATCGACGACCGCCTGACAGCCGCCGGAGCTTCCATCGAGAACCGGTATGAGAACCTTCTGGGCATCGCGATGGGTGCCGGGGTGTTGGACGCTCACGCAACCGATGAGCAGAAACGGCGATGGCTGCGCCCGATGTTCACTACTGAGGAGATTTGGTGCCAGCTCTTCAGTGAGCCGGGTGCCGGCTCGGACGTCGCCGCTCTCGCCACCCGGGCCGTCAAGGATGGCGACGAGTGGGTTGTCAACGGCCAGAAGGTATGGACGACCCTGGCCCACCTGTCGAAGTGGGGGATGGTGGTCACCCGCACCGATCCCGAAGTCCCCAAACACCGGGGCCTGACCTACTTCATCGTTGACATGACCTCGCCCGGTGTGGAGGTTCGGCCGCTCTATCAAATCACCGGCGAGGCCGAGTTCAACGAGGTTTTCTTCAACGACGCCCGCATCCCTGATGGAAATCGGATCGACGCGGTCGGTGCCGGGTGGCGGGTCGTCCTCACCACGCTGATGAACGAACGCGTGGCGATCGGAGGTGCTAGCACACCAAGAGAGAGCGGCCACATCGGCCAGCTCGTGGAGGTCTGGCGGGAGAATGAGTTGAACGACCCGGTGCTGCGGGACGAGTTGCTTCGACTATGGGCGGAGGCCGAGGCGGCGCGTCTGACCTCCATTCGAGCCAATCAACTCGCCAGCGCGGGCATCCCCGGTCCCGAAGGCTCGACTGCCAAATTGGCCTGGGCCAACCTCAACAAAGAGATAACCGCTTTCGCCATGGACCTCCTCGGTCTCGACGGGACTCTCTACCCGGATGGGTACGAATTGATCAGACCGGAGAGGTCTCGTCAGCACAGGCCGCAGAAGGCGTTCCTGCGCACGAGAGCCAACTCGATCGAGGGCGGCACCTCCGAGATCATGCTCAACATCCTCGGCGAGAGGGTCCTCGGGCTTCCAGGCGAACCCAGGGTCGACAAGGACCTCCCCTGGACGGAGGTCCCCCGTGGCTGAGATACCAGACGTCTCCTACGCCCCAACTGAAGAACAGGAGCTCATTCGGAGTACCGCCCGCCAGTTTCTCGAGGAGCGGCTTGGCTTGGAGAAGGTCCGTGAGCTGATGATGTCCGGGGAAGGTTTCGATCCGGTTCTCTGGAAGGAGATGGCCGAACTTGGTTGGACCGGCCTTGGTATCCCCGAGGAACATGGTGGCTCGGGTCTTTCCTTTGTCGAGATGGGGGTGTTGTTGGAAGAGATGGGACGTCTGCTCACGCCCGGGCCTTTCTTCGCCAGTTCGGTGATGGCAACTTCCGCCATTCGAGAATTGGCCACCCCTGACCAACAAGCGCGTCTCCTGCCGTCTCTGGCGTCGGGGGAGACCATTGCCACCGTCGCCATCTTCGAGCAGGCCCGCAATTGGTCTCCGGAACGGCCGGCGACCACGGCGACCCGCCAGACCGATGGTTGGATGCTGCAGGGACGCAAGCGCTCGGTGCTGAATGGAGCCGATGCCAACTTCCTGCTGGTGACAGCAGCGACAGACGATGGGGTCGGGGTCTTCGCTGTGGATGCGAGTCTCGACGGCGTCGCCATCGACCGGGAATCGGTGCTCGACCCGACACGGCGGCAAGCCGAGATCGTCTTTGACACGGTGACCGTCGGCGACGAGGCGCGGTTGGGGGCAGCCGACTCCTCGGCCGGGTTGCGCCGGGTGCTGGCGATTGCAACGATCGGCCTCGCCGCGGAACAGGTCGGTGGCGCCCAGGCCTGCATGGAGATGTCGGTTGACTACGCCAAGAGCAGATACCAGTTTGGCCGCCCGATCGGTTCCTATCAGGCGATTAAACACCGTTGCGCCAACATGTTGATGAATGTCGAACACGCCAGGTCGGTGGTGCACCACGCGGTTCGGATGATTGACCATCCCGCTGAGCTGCCCATTGCCGCACCCCTGGCCGGTTCGATTGCTTCTGCGGCTTACGTGTGGGTCGCCGGGGAGACCATCCAGGTCCATGGGGGCATCGGCTTCACCTGGGAGCACAACGCACATCTCTATCTCAAGCGTGCCAAGGCATCATCTTTGCTGTTTGGCGGGCCCCGTTATCAGCGTGATCTCATGGGGAGAGCCATCGGCATCTGAGTAGGTTGGGGCCATGACTGAGATCAGACGACTCACCGACTCCTGCCTGCTGGTCTCCACCGACGACCAGGCAACACTGTTCGACCCGGGCTTTCACACCTTTCAGGAAGGCGAGGTCGATCTCGATTCGATCGGTGACGTCACCCGGGTGCTCGTCACTCATGAGCATGGGGATCATGTCAATCCCGACTTCGTCAAATGGTTGATCGACCGCAAGAAAGATCTCGTTGTCTACTCGAACCAGGCAGTGGCGGATCTGTTGGGCAAGGAACACATCGAAGTCTCGACGGACGTGCCGTCAGGAACCGAGGCGGAAGACGTTCTGCACGAGCAGCTGCCCAATGGCGCCCGTCCACCCAACCGGTCGTTCACTATCGAAGGGGTGTTCACCCATCCCGGCGACAGCCGGGAGCCGGCGGTCAGTGCCCCCATCCTGGCCCTTCCGCTGATCGCACCTTGGGGCTCGGTCACCGGAGCCGTTGAGTTCGCCCGCAAGGTGGCCCCGCGACAAGTCATCATGATTCACGACTTCTATCTGAGCGAGAGCGGCCGGGCCAGGATCAGGCACATGGCGGGAAATGCGCTCGCCGACGACGGGATCGAGATGCTCGACCTCGACTGGGGTGACAACCTGACCTTCTAGATGGTCGGCCGACTTCGAGTGATCCACGAACGAAACGCTCTAGGGACCGTATGTGGTCCCTAGAGCATTAGGAACGCGGTTGGGACCCTACCTGCTGCGCAGTCTTGGGTCGATGGCGTCGCGGAGGCCGTCGCCGATGTAGTTGACGCTCATCACAGTGAGGGAGATGAGGATACCGGGCACGATCGAACGTAATGGTGAGATCTGGAGATAGTTGGTGCCGTCGAACAGGAGCCGGCCCCAGGTGGGGAAGCTTGCGGGGAATCCAAGACCGAGGAAGGAGAGTGCTGACTCGGTGATGATGGCTACAGCCACACCGAGTGCGGCGGAGACCATGATCGGGCTCATGGTGTTGGGGAGGATGTGCCGCATGATCACGTTGCGACGTCTGGTCCCGATGCTGTTGGCGGCGAGGACGAATTCCTCCTCTTTGAGGGACAGGACGTCACCGCGAACGACGCGTGCGGTTTGCATCCAGCTGGTCACGCCGATGACGAACACCACGAGGAGGAATATGCCCAGCTCCTCGCCGAACGCGGCCTTCAACGGCTCCCGCCACAGCATGATTATCACCAGCAGCAGTGGCAGGATTGGAAGGGCGAGGAATAGGTCGGTGACACGCATCAGCGGGCCATCGAGTTTGCGGAAATAGCCTGAGATGATGCCGATCCCTGCCCCCAGGACGAGTCCGAACAGCATGGCGGCGAAACCGACCGCGAGCGAGATGCGACCACCGACGAGCACTCGGGCCAGGACATCACGGCCCAGGTTGTCGGTGCCCAAAACGTGATCAGGCGAAGGCGGGGCGTTGGTGATCGAGGTGTCGACAGCGTAGGGGTCGATCCCGTAGAGCATTGGTCCGAAGATGGTGGCGAACACGATCAAGCCGAGGAGCACCAGTCCGACGACGGCGCCTTTGTGTTTTTTGAATTGACGCCAGACGTCCTGTCGCAGGGAGCGGTGAAGCTCTCCGCCTCCAGGGGTAAGGAGGCTGGTGGCCTCTTCGATTCGCTCGTGTGTGGTTGCCATTGGCGGTTCCTAATCGATCAGTCGTATCGGATACGGGGGTCCATGACGCCATAGGTGACGTCGGCGACGAGATTGAAGACGACGATGAGGAAGGCAAACATAAAGGTCAGGGTCTGCACCATCGGCACGTCGGATTGGCCGATGGCTGCGATGAGGAGCTGACCGAGACCGTTGATGCGGAAGATCTGTTCGGTGATGATGGCCCCGGCGAAGATTCCCGGGACCTGCAAGGCGATCAACGTGACCACCGGGAT
>Ga0256866_1000259_pt1 | contig 11244 bp, 12 predicted proteins | sample RVTome_16_FD_187338 | JGI IMG/M metagenome (GOLD analysis project Ga0256866, IMG submission 187338) | Soil microbial communities from uranium-contaminated site in the Upper Colorado River Basin, Wyoming, United States - RVT152D67 HiSeq ...
CGGCGAACAGCTCGGGAGTAAGAGACAGGACCTCTTCCGGATCCCGGTCGCCGAGGAGGCCGAGCAACGCTTGCTGATAGGCCTCCGGTTCCGCGACGGGGTCGGGGACGACGATGCGGTCGGTCGTCATTCGTCGTCCACGAAGTTCTCGTAATAGCGCGACGGGGTGGGCCCGCGCTGCCCCTGGTACTTGGACCGGACCTTCTCGGAGCCGTACGGGTTCTCGGCCGGGGAGGAGAGGCGGAAGAAGCTGATCTGGCCGATCTTCATGTTCGGGTAGATCGTGATCGGCAGATTCGCGACGTTGGATAGCTCGAGCGTCAGGTGCCCCTCGAAACCCGGGTCCACGTAGCCCGCGGTGCTGTGAATGAGAAGACCGAGGCGGCCCAGCGAGGACTTACCTTCCAGCCGGGCCACGAGGTCGTAAGGGAGCTTCACGTACTCGGCGGTCGAGCCTAGGACGAACTCCCCGGGGTGCAGGATGAAGGCTTCCTCCTCCTTGACCTCGACCACTTCGGTGAGATCGTCCATCGCGATCTTCACATCGATGTAAGGGTGGCGAGCATTGTGGAACGTTCGGAAGAAGCGGTCGACGCGAAGATCCACCGACGAGGGTTGCACCGATCGATCGTCGAATGGATCGATGCTGACCTGCCCGGAGGCGATGGCTGCGCGGATGTCGCGATCGGACAGGATCATGGTGGGGCGACTATAGCGAGAAGGCCGCGCACGATTCGAGAGTTGGGAAGGAAATCGCGATGTCCGATGCAGATCCTCTGACTAGAACCTGCCCCGAGTGTGAGGAAGAGGTGTCGCCAAGCGACGTTCAGAAAGGCACGTGCCCGAAGTGCGGCCAGGATCTGCCGCCTCACATCGGGTAGAGCCTGGCTAGAATCGCAGGCCTCCGCGGGTGTAGCTCAATGGTAGAGCTCTAGCTTCCCAAGCTAGTTACGAGGGTTCGATTCCCTTCACCCGCTCTGCTTCGCTGCGCAGTGGGGAAACAGCGGGCCGCGGGCAGGATTCAGCGGGCTTTCCTGCGAAAACTCTTACCAGGCCGACGATTGAGGGGACAGATGAGCGCGACCGACGATCGATTCCGCAACGGAGTTATGCATGAGCTCCGCGAGGGCACCTCGCTCGCGAGCGGCTGGCTCGAGACCTTGTTCCGCTACTGGGAACGACTCGACGACGACGAGCGCCGTCAGATGGTGGCCGCCGGGCTGTTCGGCGCTAACCGGGTGGCGGCCGTCCTCGAGCACCTCGACGGCCGGGGTACGCGCGAGATCCGTATCCCCGAAGAGAAGACCGCCGACGAATACCTCCGCCTGATCGAAGACCGCGCCTAGGCCTTCTTTCGATCCTCAGTACCGCTAAGCGCAACTCTCGTTCGAAAGAAGCCGGCCCTAGAGCGGCGCCTTCGCGATCGAGGCGAACTTCGTGTACTGGTTCATGAACGCGAGGCGCACCTTGCCGGTCGGCCCGTTGCGATGCTTCGCTAGGATGAGCTCGGCCTCGCCCTTCGCTTCGGTGTCCGGGTTATAGACCTCGTCGCGATAGATGAACATCACCAGATCGCTATCCTGCTCGATCGCGCCGGATTCGCGAAGGTCTCCAAGCATCGGTCGCTTGTCGGAACGCACCTCGACGGCACGGTTTAGCTGCGAAGCACAGATGACGGGGACCTGAAGCTCACGCGCCAAGATCTTGAGCGAGCGAGAGATCTCCGACACTTCCTGCTGACGATTCTCTGACCTGCGGGGGGACTGCATTAACTGTAGGTAGTCGATGAACACCAAACCCAGGCCATGCCTGGCCTTTAGCCGCCGGCATTTCGCCCGCATCTCCATCAAAGAGATGTTCGCCGAGTCATCTACAAAGATCGGCGCTTCGGCCAAGCGCCCGAGTGCCGCAGACAGCTTCGTCCAGTCCTGCTCCTGTAGCGCACCCTTGTTGATCCGTTGGGCATCTACCCGCGCTTCGGACGACAGGAATCGCTTGACGACTTCCTCTTTCGACATCTCCAGCGAGAAGATGACGCTGGGCAAACTCTGCTTCAGCGCCGCAGCAAGGGCGAAGTCGTTAAGAAGTGAGCTCTTTCCCATCGACGGCCGGGCCGCCACGATGATCAGATTCGATGGCTGGAAGCCCGACGTCATGTCGTCGAGGTCGGGGAAACCGGATGAGATGCCGGTGAGGTTCGCGCCGCGCTCGTATAGCGTCTCGATGTCGACCATCGACTTCATCAGCAGCTTGCGGATCTCGTGGTAATCGTCCTTCAGCCGCTTGTCGCCGACGTTGAAGATCGTCTCTTCGGCCTCGTTGAGCGTGTCGGCAACGTCTTCGGGCATCGCGAAACCGAGCTCCTGGACGTGATTGCCGGCCTCGATCAGCCGCCGGAGGATCGCGAGCTCTTCGACGATCCGGGCGTAGTGCCCAGCAGAGGAGGCGGTCGGGTAAGCCTCGAGGAGCCCGTGGATGTAGGGCTTGCCACCGATCGATTCGAGCTTGCCGCGCCGCGCGAGCTCGTCGGCGACGGTGATCGCGTCGACGGCCTCACCCTTGCCGTAGAGCGACAGGATCGTGTCGTAGATCTCATTGTGGACCGGTTTGTAGAAGTGCTCCGGCTCGATGATCTCGATGACGTTGGCGATCGCCTCTTTGGATTCGAGCATGGCCCCGAGCACGGATTGCTCCGCGTCGAGGTTGTGGGGTGGGATCCGGTTGGGCCGAACCGCCTCGAGCCGCTGCGCCACGTCGCACTCCTGTCATCGAACGTACGTTCGTTCGTCACTGTACCGAGGCGCGCCGACAGAAACCGGTATTCAGGGAAGTCGCCTCGGGGGTTCGGCCCCCGCGAATTGGCCGGAACCCCTGCCGTGGAACTTGAATGAAGCTAGCGGGGTCGCCCTGTGGGCAACAAGAGGGCCAACCCTGTGGGTTTCGCGTGGATTAGCCGCAGAAACTGTGGAGAACCTGGTTACGCGGGCTCTTCCTCGTGGGCGATGACCTCGACCGTGATGGTCGCGTCCACGCCCTCGTAGAGGTGGGCCTTCGCCGGGTGGCTCCCGATGGCCCGGATCGGCTCCTCGAGGTGGATGTCCCGGCGATCGATGCTGTGCCCGAGCTGCTCCTCGACCGCCCGGGCCACGTCGGATGAGGTTACCGATCCGAACAGCCGGCCCTCCTCGCCGGAACGCGCCGAGATGTATACCGGGCTCGCTTCGAGGCTCGCGACCCGGGACTGGGCCTCATCCCGGGCCTTCGTCTCGGCCTCCTCACGAGCACGCCTCATCATCTCGGCCTGTCGCAGAGAGCCTTTCGTTGCCATCATGGCGAGACCCTTGGGCACGAGGTAGTTGCGCCCGTAGCCGTCCTTGACGGTGACGACGTCGCCCTTCTTGCCGAGGCTCTCGACGTCGTTGGCGAGGATGACCTTCATCGGCTCGTGTATGGCAGCAGCGCCATCTCGCGCGCGTTCTTCACCGCCGTAGCGACCAAACGCTGGTGCTGCGAGCAGTTACCGGTGACCCGCCGGGCCCGGATCTTGCCTCGGTCGCTCATGAACTTGCGAAGCAATGCGACGTCCTTGTAGTCGACGTAATCCTGCTTGTCGGCGCAGAACTGACAGAACCTCTTCTTGCCCCTGCGATCCCGCCGATCGTCCCGCTTGGGACGTCGATCGTCGCGGTCTCTGCCTCGTGCCACCTAGATCGAGCCCTCCTCGGCCATGCCTCCGACCGGGGTCGGTGCGCCCCAGTCGCCGCCGGTGCTCTGGCCGCCGCCGGTGCTCTGGCCGCCGCCGGGCGCCTGCCCGCCGGCCGGCGCGGCCGCACCACCCGAGCGTTGCGACTTGACGACCGACGCGGTCGCCCACCGCAACGACGGACCTACCTCGTCGACCTGGATCTCGAACGCGGACCGCTTGTTGCCTTCCTGGTCGTCCCACGAGCGCTGCTGGAGACGGCCGGTGACGACCACACGGGTGCCCTTCTTGAGCGACTCGGCGACGTTCTCCGCCATGTCGCGCCAGCAGTTGCACTTGAAGAAACCGTCGAGCTTGTCTTCCCACTCGCCGGCCTGGTTCTTCCAGCGGCGATTCACCGCAACGGTGAAGTTGGCCACCGCCGCGCCGGATGGCGTGAAGCGGAGCTCCGGGTCGTCGGTGACGTTTCCTACAAGAGTGACCGTGTTGTCAGAAGCCATGACTACTCCTTCCCTTTCGCCGCCGCACCGTTGGATTCGGGACGGACGATCTTTCCTCGGATGAACTCGTCGGAGATCTGAAGGGTCCGTCGCAGCGTCTCCACAACGTCTTCAGCAGCGCGGAAGCTTGCGACGAAGTAGTAGCCCTCGTTCTGATGAGCGATCTCGTAAGCGAATCGCCTGGTACCCCAACGGTCGACGGTGCCTACCTCGCCGCCGGAGTCGGTGATCACTCCGAGGAATCGATCGACGGCCTTCTGGATGTCGCCCTCTTCGAGGCGAGCATCCACGATGACCATGGCCTCGTAATCCCGCATATCTCTCATTCCTCCTGTGGACTCGAACCCAAAGGTTCCGAGGCCCGCTCGCGCCTATTCCGCATCACGGGCAGGGGACCGGCAGCTTCCGCTACCGAGTGGCGATGCTAGCACCCCCTTTCTCAACTCCACGAGGCCGCAGTCATTCCGACACCAGTGAAGCTAAGCGAGGGGTACGACAGAAACCTAGATCGCGATCAGGTGGGGGCCGCGACGTCGAGCTCGTCCGGCCCCCGCACCGGGTTCGCCCTGACGAACACCACGACCAGCACGAGGAGCAACAACGCGCGCGCCCATACCGAAGTGACCATCGCCCACTTGGCCGCGGTCCAGTCGACCTCTCCCACATAGACGATGTCGTAGAACCACCGGAAGATGCTCACATAGGCGACCGCGTCGATGATCGTGTAGGCGGCCCACCACAACCAGCTGATGTTCAGAACGACAAAGAATGGGATCAGCCACAACGTGTATTGGGGGGAGTGAACCTTGTTCCACAACATGAACGTCGCGAGCAGGGCGGCGGAGGCTCCCAGGAAGGGATAGACGCCCTCCCGGCGAGCTCGCTGCCACCCGTAGGCCAGGACCACCACGAACGTCGCCAACGTCAGCACCGCGACGGTGAGGTTGAGGGTCGGCATGTGCAGGATCCCCCACGGATAGCGCGACGACGCGAGGTTCCAGATGCTGTCGAAGTTTGGGACCCGGACCCGGTGGAACTCGTAGGTCGCCCACCACCCCTTGAAGTTGATCAACATGAACGGCAGGTTGAGCCCGACCGCGGTTCCCACACCGGCCCCGAGAACCAGGCCGGCCTCGCGTCTGCCCTTGGCATGCAACCGCTCCAGAGCGAGCGGGAGCACGAACAGGATCGGATTGAGTTTGAGCGCGGCCCCCACGCCGAACCACACCGCCGCCCAGATCGGTTTCCCCCGCCACCACGACCACAATCCGGCGACTGTGGCACCGACCACGAGCAGGTCCCAGTTGTGGAACGCGTAGAAGACGACCGCCGGTGATGCCGCGAAGAGGAGCGCCTGCCGTCCGGACATGCGCGCCAGCAGATACGCGCTCACCAACGCGAACGGGGCCAACATCAATGCGGTCACGCGGAGATACGCGTTGCCCTCGTCGACGAGCAACCCGACGATCCACATGAAGATCCCGGTGAGAACGGGGTATTCGATCGCACCGCCGACGAGCTGTTGATCCGCAGTGAACTCACCGTCGATGTACGGGAACGTGTCCGTCTGGATCGCGCGGATCGAGAACAGGGGCTGGATGTCGTTGTAGCAAAGGTCCGAGTACTGCTGCCCGTTGTACGCGTTCGGCGCGAGGCACTGGCCTTTGAGCAGGAACCCGAGCATGACGCTGACGCAACAGACGACGATGACGACGAGGATCGTGCGCTCGGACGCGGATAGCTGCTGCGAGGGCTCCGCGTGCTTGTCGGCGGGATCGACCGGTCAGCCCCCCTCGTCGTCGTCATTGCCTCCCGAGTTGGTCGGCAACGGGTTCGGCCCCCCCGAATCGGTCGGCTCGGGACTCGGTTGGGCGGTGTCGTCGGGTGTCGGCGTCGGTTCTGGTTCCTCCTCGCGGGTCTTCGAGGGCTTGGGTTTAGGCGATACCACCGGTGCTTCGTTGATTACCTCGTCGGGCAGATCGATGGGGATCGGGAAGCCGAGCACGTCCATGTCGGCGACGGCGACGCTCATGAACGCGGCCCAGATCTGCGCGGGGAACGAGCCTCCCGTCACGGTCACGCCGTGCACCGGCCGGCACAGCTCGAGGTCCGAGCAGAACTCCATCAGGGGCACGTAACCTTCCTTCTTCTTCCCGTTCTTGTTGCACCTCGGATCGCTCACTACGCAATCGACTATGCGAGTCTCGAACGGATAGCCCATCCATACAACGGTGGCCAGCTGTGGAACGTAGCCGGCGAACCATGCGTCCTTATGCTGCTGCGCGGTCCCCGTCTTGCCCGCGACGGGCCGCCCGATGTTGGCTTCGGTCGCGGTGCCGCTGGAAACGACGCTGGTCAGGGTCTGGCTCAACACATCGACGTCGTTCTGCTCCGCCGCCGGCGTCGTCGACACGAGATCCGCATCACCACATTCGAGATCCGGATTCGGTCGGTACTGCTTGACGCAGTCACCTTCGAAGTTCTCGATGTAGCGGATCGGCATCACTTCCGGCAGCGCGCCGCGGCCCGCGAACGCCGCGTACGAGCGCGCCATCTCCAACGGGGTGACGTCCATCGTACCGAGCGCCTGCGAGCAAACCTCCAGGTTGATGCTGTGCAGGTCGCGTTCCGCGTCCGTGCCGGGGCGATCGAACTCGAAATCGTCGAGTGTCTCCACGATCGCGTCGGGTCCGAGCTCCGCGGCGAGTTGCGCGTAGATGGTGTTCACCGAATTGGTGGTTGCCTGAACGAGATCCATGCTCCCGTAGGAGCCGCCTTCGTAGTTCTCGACATCCCACGGCGTGCCATCCGGGTTCGCGCATTCGGGGTCGCTGATGAGTTGCGGACTGTGTCCGGAGAAACGTGACCGGGTCGAGATGTCCTGCTCGATGGCCGTGAGCAACGTGAACGGTTTGAACGACGATCCCGCGGAGCGACCGGGGAAGTCCGTCGCGAAGTCGAACCCGCGCGCTTTCTTCACGTTCGTGAAATCGCGGCCCCCGATCAACGCGCGCACCTCACCCTTGGGCGTCATAGAGACGAGCGCCGCCTCAGGGTCGCTCTTTTCGGTCAGATGCGATGCGATCGCTTCCTCGGCCGCTTCCTGCATGTCGAGGTCGAGCGTCGTGTGGATCTCGAGTCCCTGGGTGAACAACCCTCCCTGGAACTCGGGTTGGAGGAAGTCACGTCGTAACCATTCCAGGAAGTAAGCGGCGCGCTGTCGTTTCACAACGCTCCCGAGCGCGCCGCGCGCGATCTTGATCTTCTCTCGGCGCGCCTTCGAGGCGGCCGACTCCGTGATGAAGCCCTCGTCGACCATGATGTCGAGAACTCGGTCGCGACGCGCCTCGGCCCCGCGCGGGTTCTCATCGGGTTGGTAGCTCTCGGGCGCGGGGATGATCCCCGCGAGGTACGACGCCTCGCCGAGCGACAGATCCTTCGCGGCCTTGTCGAAATAGGTCTGCGCCGCGGCCTCGAAACCGTACGCGCCGCGCCCGAGATAGATGGTGTTCAGGTAGAAGCCGAGGATCTGCTCTTTCGGATAGCGCCGCTCGAGCTTGATCGCCAGCACGAGCTCCTTGAGCTTGCGCGTCACGGTCCGGGACGGATCTTGGAGGACCGCGTTCTTCACGTACTGCTGCGTGATCGTCGAGCCGCCCTGGCTGATCTCGCCGCCGGTGATGTTCGCCCACCCCGCCCGGATGATGCCCCTGAGAGAGACCCCGGAGTGCTCGTAGAAGTCCTTATCCTCGGAAGCGACGACCGCCTCCCCCACGTACTTCGGCAGCTCGTCGGTATCGATGAGGAAACGGCGCACCTCGTCCGAGTAGGTGCCGATCAGCCGCCCCTTCACGTCGAAGACCTTTGCCGAGGAGGCGAGCTCGATGTCGCGGGGGAGCGGGATCCGGGCGAACGCGTAGGTCAGCCCCAGGATCGTCCCTCCGATGACGAGCGCGCCGACCGGCAGCAGCCAGCCCCAACGGAGCAGCCACCGCTGCGAACGGGATGAGGAACGGACGCTAGAAGCGCGCCGACGACCGCGACGTGACACTGCCGAATCTTATGGGTGCTCGTGAGCTGTGCAGGTGTTTACAGGAAGCCGACCGAAAGGCCTTCCAGGGTGAGCCACCCCACGGCCGCGACCGCGCCTACGCCGAGCACGGCCGCAACGACCGTGAGCGTCCTATCGAGCCACTTCGGCAGTGCGAGCACGCCGATCGCTACCGGCGCGTCGGTGGAGGCCGCCGCTTCAACCGGGGACGGGGTCCGCACGGCAACGACGATCCCGGCAACCAAGGCCAGCGGATAGACGAACGGGACCGACGTGTGAGCGACCACGGGGGGCACCGTGACTACGGCCTGGAGGAACGCCCCTCCCACGACGGCGGCCACCAACAGGCCCCACGTCCCGAGGACTACCTCGGGTTCGAAATCGTCGCTCTCGCCGGTGCGGGCGGCGCCGCACCCGATGATCACCCCGGCAGCCAGCACCAGTGGGAGTAGCGCAGCGACCGCGGCCCACGCGCCGTCGGACGACGCGGCCGAGGTGGCCTGGGAGAACGCCCGCGCCTCCGCAGCGACGACGGCGGCGAAGGCGACCGTCGGGGGGGCGAACGACAGGATCAGACCGCGTGACAGCCTCCCCCGACCTCTCGAGTAGGGCCACAGTGCGATCGCGGCAACCGCTACGACCGCGGCGATGGCGGTGATGACGATCGCGTCGCGTGTCGCGAATGCGAGTGCTGCGAAGGTCGCGCTCGACCACGCTCCGACCGCGACGATGGTCAGCCGGCTGATCCATGCTCCCGCGGCGAGAGCCAGTGCCAGGATCAGCAGGCCCGCGGCGATCCGCGGATCGGGGTCGCCTCCGATCCTCGCGAGGAGCACGAAACCGCAGCCCGCGAGCAAAGGCACCGCGCCGGAACCGACCCCCACCGCCTGCCACACGAGCAGCGGAAGGATCCCCGCCGCCGCGATGGCCGCGCCGTACGCGAGCCCGCGATAGAGCCCTTCGGGTTCGATCGCACCCCAACCGTGTGCATCCCATGCGGCGAAACCGAGCGACACGACGATGGCGGCACCGACCCCCGCGACCGAGAACCACGCGAGCGAGCGAACCGCGCCCAACGAAACCAATGCTGCGATCGCCATCAGAGCGCACGCGCCGAACAGCAGCGTCGGCACGATCCACAGGGAGGTCGCGAACAAGGCCAGGGCGGAACCGGCTACCCCGGTCACGATCGCGGGACGGGGACCGGCCCCCGGACGCACCGCGACGATGAGCCACGCGGCCCCAGCAGCCGCCCCCGCGATCGCACCCGGCGCGCCCGATGGTGTGGTCGTGCGCCACATCCCGATGTCATCGGCACCGACCACGAGTGCGATCCCCAATGCGCACCCAAGCAGCGCGATGAACCGGACGGCTCGCCGAGTGCGCGTGGCGAACAGATACAGGAATGTTGCAGCGAGCGCGAGAGCGCCGTGGCCGAGGTAGAGGACGGGCGCCATCACGAGATCGCCACGAGCGCTGCCGCGGTGACCGACGCCAGCGCGCCGGCCGCGCAGGCCGACCACGCCAGACCTCGGTGCACGCGGCGGACAAGGAAGCTGCCGGCCACGCCGAACGCAGCCGTGAATGCCAGCGCCGCCGCCCACACGGCGATGTCCACGAGGTCGAACCCGCGCCACGCGGGACCCCAGAAGACCGTGACCAGCGCAAGGGCGCCGCATGCAGCCTCGAACAACCACAGCCAGCGGTGATCCACCGCGGGATCCGGAGCCTCACCGAGCCACACGATCAGCGCCGCCATCCCTCCGGCGGCCGCGGCGCCGGCGGCGGTCGCGAGCTGTTCCGGTCCGACCGCGAGGGTGGGCCCGAGCACACCCTGCACCCCGCGTATCTCAGAGAGATCGAATGTTCCCCAGCGCAGCGCGACGACGCCGAGTGCCGCTGCCATGACCGCCAGCGCGGCCCCCGCCAGGGCCTCGTGAGATCTCTCGACCACGAGACCTCGCCCGAACGTCATGAGCGCGAATCCTCCGACGACCATGATCAGGGGGCCTTCGGTCAGTCCCAGGAGGTAGCCGCCGGCGACCACGATGCCCGCGACGCGGACGGCGATGGAGATCCGGCCGGTCAACCCCGCTTGCCGGAGGACCGGACCGCGGGGGCCGCGAAGTGGCGGCCCGCGGCGAAGGAACGGATCAGGTGGTTCCACGCGCAGTCGGTGCACACCTCGACCACGTAGCAGGTGAACTGGTCGTGCCGAGCGGCGAGCTCGCTCAGCCACTCCTCGGGATAGACGACCCGGCCGTTGTCGCGCTTCAGCGCGTCGCCGTACACGTAACGCACCCGCCGCATCGTGTCGTGCGAGCAGATCGGGCACGGGGCCTGATCGGGGATCCCGATGTTGCGTGCCGCCCGCAACAGCTCGGGATGGGCGTCACAGACGTCGGTGGTGCCGAGGAGGCCCTTGCGCACCGAGGCGAGGACGGACCGGCGGGCGAGGCGGTAGTCGACCGAGGGCCCACCGCCCCGAGGGGGGTTGGTGGGGTCGAACGACCTACCCGAGAGAGCCATCGAGCGATGGTAAACCCGCTCTAGCGCCTAGCGGCGGCGCCCGACTTGCAGCGCGACTGATATCGTGTTGATATATCAGCTCGATATATCCGACGAGCACATCAGGTGCGCGGGAGGCGGTAGAGGTGAAGCAAGCCGGCATGGTGGAGCTACCCGTTCTGGGTCTCCTCAAAGACCGGGACATGCACGGTTACGAGCTCCGCAAGCAGCTCGGCGCCATGCTGGGCCCCTTCTGGCAAGTCTCGTGGGGCTCGCTCTATCCCACCCTGCGGCGTCTCGCGAAGGCGGGCGCCGTCGAGAAGCTCGAGACCGAGCAGCCTCGCCGGACCAAGGCGAAGGCGAAGACCAAGACCAAAGTGCGGTCCCGAACCCGGTCGCCGAGGACCACCTCGGCCACGTCACTGACGACGGGCCGGCGCAAGAACGTCTACCGGATCACTCCCAAGGGTGAGGCGATGTTC
>Ga0256866_1000260_pt1 | contig 11239 bp, 9 predicted proteins | sample RVTome_16_FD_187338 | JGI IMG/M metagenome (GOLD analysis project Ga0256866, IMG submission 187338) | Soil microbial communities from uranium-contaminated site in the Upper Colorado River Basin, Wyoming, United States - RVT152D67 HiSeq ...
CTGTGGAAGACGGGCGACGGGCGGATCATCGACGGGCTCGGCCCCGACGGCATCGCCGCCCGGGTGGTCGACATCACCAACCGCGTGATCAAGCTCCAGACCGGCTACATCTATCATTACGCCTTCCTCATGCTGATCGGCGTGGCCCTCTTCATCACCTGGTTCATCTTCGCCGGCGGAGGGCTCAAGCCGTGAGCTATAGCTGGCCGATCCTCTCCACCACCACCTTCCTGCCGCTGCTCGGCGCGCTGCTCATCGTCCTGCTGCGCGGGCAGGACGAGAGCGCCTCTCGCAATGCGCGCTTCATCGCGCTGTGGACCACGCTGATCACCTTCGGGCTGTCACTGATCCTGTGGCGGGACTTCGATCCGCTCACCGCGCAATTCCAGTTCGTCGAGCTCAGGCCCTGGCTCGGGCCGATCACCTTCCATATGGGCATCGACGGCATTTCCATGCCCTTCGTGCTGTTGACCGCGTTCCTTATGCCGCTCTGCATCTTGGCGAGCTGGCTCTCCATCACCGAGCGCGTGAAGGAATACATGATCGCCTTCCTCGTGCTCGAGACCTTGATGCTCGGCGTGTTCACCTCGCTCGACCTGGTGATGTTCTATCTGTTCTTCGAGGGCGGGCTGATCCCGATGTTCCTCATCATCGGCGTGTGGGGCGGCCAGCGCCGGGTCTATGCGAGCTTCAAGTTCTTCCTCTACACGCTGGCCGGCTCCTTGCTGATGCTGCTCGCCATCATGGCCATCTATTGGGAGGCCGGCACCACCAACATCCCCGTGCTGCTCAACCACGGCTTCCCGCCCGAGATGCAGAGCTGGCTCTGGTTCGCCTTCCTCGCCTCCTTCGCGGTCAAGCTGCCGATGTGGCCGGTGCATACCTGGCTGCCCGACGCCCATGTCGAGGCGCCCACGGCTGGCTCCGTGATCCTGGCCGGCATTCTGCTGAAGATGGGCGGCTACGGCTTCCTGCGCTTCTCCATTCCCATGTTCCCGCTGGCCTCGGCCGAGTTCGCGCCGCTCATTTTCGCGCTCTCGGTCGTCGCCATCATCTACACCTCGCTGGTCTGCCTGGCGCAGGAGGACATCAAGAAGCTCATCGCCTATTCCTCGGTGGCGCATATGGGCTTCGTCACTATCGGCGTGTTCACCCTGACTATGCAGGGGCTGCAAGGCGGCATCTTCCAGATGATCTCGCACGGCATCGTTTCCGCCGCGCTCTTCCTCTGCGTCGGCGTCATCTACGACCGCATGCACACGCGCGAGATCGCCGCCTATGGCGGGCTCGTCAACCGCATGCCGTTCTACGCCTTCTGCTTCATGGTCTTCACCCTCGCCAATGTCGGGCTTCCCGGTACATCCGGCTTCGTCGGCGAGTTCCTGAGCCTCGCCGGCGCCTTCCGCGTCAATACTTGGGTCGCGTTCCTCGCCACCACCGGAGTCATTCTCTCGGCGGCCTATGCGCTGTGGCTCTATCGCCGCATCATTTTCGGCAAGCTGGAGAAGGCGAGCCTCAAATTCATGACCGATCTCACCTGGCGCGAGGGGGTGGTGATGGCCCCGCTCGTGATCCTCACCATCTTCTTCGGATTCTATCCCGCGCCGATCCTCGATGCGTCCGCCGTCTCGGTCGATGCCTTGATCAAGAACTTCCATGCGAGCCTCGCCGCCGCCGAGCAGGCGCGGCTTGCGCTCATCCCTTAGGAGCGTGGCCCCGTGCCTCAATCGCTCAACCTCGAAGTCGCGCTGCCGGAGTTGATCCTGGCGATCGGCGCCATGGCGCTGCTGATGCTCGGCGTCTTCCTGCGGCGCGAGCGCGGCGAGCTTGTGCTTTGGCTGGCGGTTCTTCTGCTCGCAGTCGCCGGCGTGTTCGTGGCGATGGGCACGGGCACAACGACCCTGTTCAACGACAGCTTCATCGTCGATCCCTTCGCCCGCATGCTCAAGCTGCTCACCCTGACGGGCGCGGCGGTGGCGCTCCTAATGTCGGTCGACTATTGGCTTGGAGCAGGCGGCCTGAAGTTCGAGTTCCCCGTCCTGGTCCTGCTGGCCACGACCGGCATGCTGATGATGATCTCGGCCAACGATCTCATCGCCCTTTATGTCGGTCTCGAGCTACAAAGCCTTGCGCTCTACGTCGTCGCCGCTTTCCGCCGCGACTCCGCGCGCTCGGCCGAGGCGGGACTGAAATATTTCGTCCTGGGCGCGCTCTCCTCAGGCATGCTGCTTTATGGCGCGTCGCTGGTCTACGGCTTCACCGGCTCGACTCAGTTTGCCGTCATTGCCGCCGCGGTGCAGCCGTCAGGCGCCAATCTCGGGCTGATCTTTGGCCTGGTGTTCCTGATGGCGGGCTTCGCCTTCAAGATCTCGGCCGTGCCCTTCCATATGTGGACGCCCGACGTCTATGAGGGCGCGCCGACCCCCGTCACCGCCTTCTTCGCCGCGGCACCGAAGCTCGCCGCCATGGCGCTCACCGTGCGCGTGCTGATCACGGCCTTCCCGGCGGTGACGTTAGAATGGCAGCAGATCGTGGTGTTCCTGGCGATTGCCTCGATGGCGCTCGGATCTTTCGCGGCGATCGGTCAGACCAACATCAAGCGGCTGATGGCCTACAGCTCGATCGGCCATATGGGCTATGCGCTGGTGGGGCTGGCGGCCGGCAGCCCGGAGGGCGTAGCCGGCTTGATCGTATATCTCGCCATCTATCTTGCCATGACCCTCGGCACCTTTGCCTGCATCCTTGCCATGCGCCGGGGAGGGCGGATGGTCGAGGATATCGACGCGCTGTCGGGACTCTCCCGCACTAATCCCATGATGGCGTTCATGCTGGCGATGCTGCTGTTTTCGCTGGCCGGCATTCCGCCTCTTGCAGGTTTCTTCGCCAAGTTCTACGTGTTTCTTGCCGCCATTCATGCCGGCCTTTACGCGCTTGCTGTGATTGGCGTGCTCTTGAGCGTGGTGGGCGCCTACTACTATCTTCGCATCGTCAAGCTTATGTATTTCGATGCTCCCGCGGAACGCTTCGAGCCGATGCAGCCGTCGCTGGCCGCTGTGCTGGGTGTGAGCGGTGGCTTTATTCTGCTCTATTTCGTTTATCCGGCGCCGCTCGTGGCGTTTGCCGGGATTGCTGCCAAGTCGCTGTTTTAAATGACCTATTTTGCTTCGCCATCGCCCAAACTGCCGCCCGGCTATCGCCTGGTGCGGATGGAGACGGTCGACTCGACCAATGCCGAAGCGAGGCGCCGCGCCAAAGCCGGAGAACCGGGTCCCTTGTGGATCTGGTCTGCCCGGCAATCGCAAGGCCGCGGCCGTGGCGGCCGCGAGTGGATCTCGCAGCACGGCAACCTCTTTGCCAGCCTGCTAATCGGGGTCAACTGCCCCCTTCGCGTTGCCAGCCAGCTCGCGCTCGTCGCCGGCATCGTGACCTATGACACGATCGCCAAGCTGATCGCCTATGAGGGGCGCTCGGAGCTGCTACTAAAATGGCCGAACGACGTCCTGCTTGCCGGCGAAAAGCTCGCGGGCATGTTGCTCGAGAATGTCGGCAGCCCCATGGAGGACCGGTCGGTGGTGGTGATCGGGACCGGTATCAATCTTGCCAACCATCCCGAGGATCTGCCGCAGCCAGCGATCAGTCTCGGCGCCTACGGCATGACCATCACCGCGGCCGATGCGCTGGAGGTGCTTGCCGCGACGACGCATGAGTGGCTGGCGCGCTGGGCGGAGGGAACCAGCTTTCCGAGCATCCGGCGTGCCTGGCTCGACCGCGCGGGTCCGACCGGCCGTGCGCTGCGCGTGAAGATCGATGGCGAGGAGACCGAAGGCGTCTATGCCGGTCTCGATGCCGACGGCGCGCTCAGATTGCTGACGCCGGACGGCTCGGAGCACCGGATCGCCGCCGGCGATGTATTCTTTTTGAGCCGGTGAGGCGTTAAACCCCCGACATGGCGCGAAGATCAGATCGAAAGGGAGCCGATTTCGTCTTCCTGCCGCTTGGCGGCGTGGGCGAGATCGGCATGAACCTGTATCTCTACGGCTACGGGCACGACGGCGCGCGCCAATGGCTGATCGTCGACATGGGCGTGACCTTCGGCAGCGACGCGGAGCCCGGCATCGATGTCATCCTGCCGGACATCAGCTTCATCGAGGAGGAGCGGCACAATATCGTCGGCCTGCTCCTGACCCACGCCCATGAGGATCATTTCGGGGCGGTGATCGATCTCTGGCCGCAGCTCGCCCGAGTGCCGGTGTATGCCACGCCCTTCACCGCCGAGATGCTCAAGTCGAAGCTGGCCGAGATCGGCCTGGTCAACGGCTTCCCCCTGCATGTCATGCCGCTCGGCAACCGCCGCTCGATCGGGCCGTTCGATGTCGAGCTGATCAGCATGTCGCACTCCATCCCCGAGCCCTCCGCCGTGGTGATCCGCACGCCGCTTGGCGCGGCGCTGCATACCGGCGACTGGAAGCTCGATGAAAACCCGCTGACCAGCGCGCCGACCGATGCCGTTCGCCTAAAGGCGCTCGGCGAGGATGGGCTCGCGGCGCTGATCTGCGATTCGACCAATGCCGTGCGCGACGGCGTCTCGCCGTCGGAGGCCGACGTGGCCGTCACGCTCGCGCGCCTCATTCGCGAGGCGCCGCAGCTTGTGGCGGTCACCACTTTCGCCTCCAATGTCGCGCGCATCGGCTCGGTGGCCAGCGCCGCCCGCGCCGCCGGCCGCGAGCTTGTCGTGGTCGGCCGCGCCATGTTCCGCGTCATCGAGGCGGCGCAAGCGACCGGCTATCTCGACCCGAACCTGGCCTTCCACGAGGAGACCGCCTTCGCCAAATTGCCGCCGCGTAAAGTGGTCGCGCTCTGCACCGGGAGCCAAGGCGAGGCGCGCGCCGCCATGGCGCGGATCGCGCAAGGCGACCACCCCAATGTGAAGCTTGCTGAAGGAGACCGGGTGATCTTCTCCTCGCGCACCATCCCGGGCAACGAGAAGGCCGCGGCACGTGTGCAGAACGGGCTCGCCGATTTGCGCGTGGAGGTCATCACCGACCAGGACGCGCCGGTCCATGTCTCGGGTCATCCCCGCCGCGGCGAGCTCGAGCAGCTTTATGGCTGGGTCAGGCCTACCGTCGCCATCCCCATGCACGGCGAGGGCCGGCATCTGGAAGCCCACGCCAAGCTGGCCGAGCGGCTCGGCGTGAAGCAGGTGGTGCGCGCACGGAACGGCGCCATGGTGCGGCTGCTTCCCGGACCGGCCCGAATCATCGATGACGTGCCGGTCGGCCGGCTCTACCGCGACGGCATGATCCTGACACGCGCCGACGACGGCCAGGTGCGCGAGCGGCGCAAGCTGAGCTTTGCCGGGTCGGTCGCCGTCTCGCTGGTTATGTCCGAAAAGGGCCACTTGCTGGCTGAGCCCGAGGTCGCCTTGACCGGGCTTCCCGCCACTGACAATGGCGGCACGTCGTTCGTCGAGATTGCCCGCGACGCCGTGATAGGCACCATCGACAGCCTGCCCAAGCCGAAGCGCAAGGACCAAGCGCTGGTGAGCGAAGCCGTGCGCCGCAGCGTGCGTGCCGCCGTCAACCAGGCCTGGGGCAAGAAGCCGATGTGCTCGGTGCTGTTGACGGTGCTATAGCGCTCAAGTAGCGCGAAGCGCGATAGCGCATTAAGGAACCGCTCAAGTAGCGGCAAGCGCGGGTAGCGCATTAAAGACCCGCTCAAGTAGCGCGAAGCTCGGCAGCGCAGTAAAAGGCGGAGCAGAGAGGAGTGTCGCTAGAATGATCGGCCGCCTGAACCATGTCGCCATCGCCGTGCCGGACCTCAAAGCCGCGACCGAAGTCTATCGCAACACTCTCGGGGCCCGGGTCTCCGACGAAGTCGACCAGCCTGAGCATGGCGTCACTACTGTGTTCATCGAGCTGCCCAACACCAAGATCGAGCTGCTCGGCGTTCTCGGCGAAGGCTCGCCCATCGCCGCCTTCCTCGAGCGCAATCCGAACGGCGGTATTCATCATCTTTGCTACGAGGTGCCCGACATCAGGGCGGCGCGCGACCGGCTGGTGGCGCAGGGCGCGCGCGTGCTCGGCCAGGGCGAGCCAAAGATCGGCGCGCACGGCAAGCCGGTGCTGTTCCTGCACCCGAAGGATTTCTGCGGCACCTTGGTCGAACTCGAGGAGGCGTAACAGGTGTCGATCGCTTTTGCGCTCGCGATCTATTTCATCGTCTGGTGGATCGTGCTGTTCGCCATGCTGCCAATCGGTGTGCGCACCTCGGAAGAGGCGGGCGAGAAGACGTCACCGGGGACCGCCGAGAGCGCGCCGCATTTTCCCAATTTGCTGCCGAAGATGGTCGCGACCACGGTGGTCGCCAGCATCATCTTCGCCGGGCTCTACGCGATCATCGTGCATCACGTGATCACGCTCGACCAGATCCCGTTCCTGCCGCGTTACGATCGCGTGCAATAGCGCACTGAACGTTGCGCGCAAGTTCTCAACTCCGTGGGCACCTCCACGCAGTTGCGCGCGATTTGGCGGTGATTTCGCGCAAAAAAAAGCAAGGCCGGTTGGGCCTTGCTCCAGTAACTCAACTCCTTATCTCCTCCGCCCGCGAGCCTCGCCCGTCGGTATCGACAATCGAGATGCCGGCTTAAGAGCGGCGGCGCCCATGCCTGAGGCACAAGCGCGCCCGGAGCTATTTCCTCCCAAGACTTGGACCAGGTCCAATCTCTCAACGCGCGACTCCGAGATCGCTACCGGTCCCGAACCTTCCCACGTTGTGCGGGCACCCTAACGCGCCCGCGCCAAATTGTCACCATGATTGTGGCCGGACGCCGCAAATTCGTGCTTGACCCAGGCGCTCTACATGTCGGCTGCCTCAAACAGGTCGGAATCCGCAAATTTGCCGGTGGCAACAGTCGAAGCTCATTCTGCCGAGAAAATCAGCAGGCTTGCGCGAAGGGACAAGCACGTAAGCCGGCACGCCGGGGAAATACATCGCCTCGCCGGACGCGCCTTCCCGGCATTGCTTCCCCTTGCGAAAGTAAGCTATTAGCCGCAGGAGCGCGGGCCGGCGGGGAGGGTGGTCCCCGCTTAAGCATGGCTCATTCCAATGGGCGGCGCGACCCCGCATCCGCCCCCGCAACGCCCGAAACGCTGTCCATGCGCGTCAGCCAGTATTTCCTGCCACTGCTTCGGGACGATCCCAAGGAAGCGGAGATCGTCTCCCACCGGTTGATGCTCAGGGCCGGGCTGATTCGTCAGGCGAGCGCCGGCATCTATTCCTGGCTGCCGCTCGGGTTCCGCGTCCTGCAAAGGATCGAGCAGATCGTGCGCGAGGAGCAGGACCGCGCCGGCGCGCTGGAGCTCCTCATGCCAACGATCCAGCCGGCCGAGATCTGGAAGGAGAGCGGCCGCTACGAGGTCTACGGCAAGGAGATGCTGCGCATCTCGGACCGCCACGAGCGCGAGATGCTCTATGGCCCCACCAACGAGGAGCTGATCACCGCGATCTTCCGCGACGCGGTGAAGTCCTACAAGGACCTGCCGCGCATCCTCTACCACATCCAATGGAAGTTCCGCGACGAGATCAGGCCGCGCTTCGGCGTGATGCGCGGCCGCGAGTTCCTGATGAAGGACTCCTACTCCTTCGACCTCACCCTCGAGGACGCGCGCAAATCCTACAACAAGATGTTCGTCGCCTATTTGCGCACCTTCGCGCGGATGGGATTGAAGTCGGTGCCGATGGTGGCCGAGACCGGGCCGATCGGCGGCAACCTCAGCCACGAATTCATCATTCTCGCCGACACGGGAGAGAGCGAAGTCTTTTGCCATCGTGACCTGGTGCAGCTCGACGCGCCCGGGGCCGACGTCGACTATGCGACCGATCTCACGCCAATCGTCGCTGCCTTCACCGGCAAATATGCCGCGACCGTCGAGAAGCACGACACCGATCGCTTCGCCCGCGAGGTTCCTGAGCAAGATCGACTTACGGCGCGCGGCATCGAGGTCGGCCATATCTTCTTCTTCGGCACCAAATATTCCGAGGCGATGGGCTGCAAGGTGCAAGGGCCCGGCGGCGAGCTCGCCACGGTGCAGATGGGCTCCTATGGGATCGGCGTGACGCGCCTGGTGGGGGCCATCATCGAGGCCTCTCACGATGACGCCGGCATCATCTGGCCGCAATCCGTGACACCGTTCGATGTGGGCCTCATCAACGTCAAGGCCGGCGATGCCGGGACCGACGCCGCGTGCGAGGATATCTACGGTAAGCTCCAGGCCGCCGGCTTGAGCGTGCTCTATGACGATCGCGACGACCGGGCAGGGGCCAAGTTTACCGCTATGGACCTGATCGGGCTTCCCTGGCAGATCATCGTCGGTCCGAAAGGCCTGGCATCCGGAGAGGTCGAGTTGAAGCAGCGCGCCACCGGCGACCGCCATAGTCTTACCTTCGACTCCGCCTTGAATCGCCTCGTCCAGTCGGCCAGTGAGGCGAGAAAGGAAGCGGCATGAGCGCAGCGCAGAACACGCGGGCTTTCGCGCCCTTCGAATGGATGGTGGCGCTGCGCTATTTACGGGCGCGGCGGAAAGAAGGCTTCATCTCGGTCATCGCCGGCTTCTCCTTCATCGGCATCATGCTCGGCGTGGCGACGCTCATTATCGTCATGGCAGTGATGAACGGCTTTCGCCAGGAGCTGTTCAACAAGATGCTCGGGCTGAACGGCCATGTCGTGGTGCACAGCCTGGCGCATTTTTCCGACTATGACGACGTGGCTGGGCGGATCCGCGCCATTCCCGGCGTGAAATTCGCGCTGCCCCTGGTCGAGGGCCAGGTCATGGTGACGACGCCGTCCACATCGGGCGGGGCGCTGGTGCGGGGCTTGCGCGAGGACGATCTCAAGCAGCTCAAGGCCGTCGCGGACAATATCCGCTTCGGCACCATCGACGGCTTCGACAGAGAGCCCGGCGTCGCGCTCGGCACTAGGCTCGCCAACGAGCTCAACGTGAAAGTCGGCGACCAGGTCTCGCTGCTGACCCCGCGCGGCGCCGCCACCGCGCTCGGTACAGCGCCCAGGGTGAAACGCTATCCTGTGGCCGCGATCTTCGAGATCGGCATGTCGGAATATGACGCGAGCATCCTCTTCATGCCACTCAACGAGGCTCAGCTCTATTTCAACCAGCCCGATACGGTCACCGTGCTGGAAGTGGTGCTCGACTCGCCCGACGAGGTGGGCGAACTTGCACCCAAGATCATCGCCGCGGGGGGGCCGAGCATCTATGTCAGCGACTGGCGCCAGCGAAACGCGACGTTCTTCACCGCGCTCCAGGTCGAGCGCAATGTGATGTTCCTTATCCTCACCTTGATCGTGCTGGTGGCGGCCCTCAACATCATCTCGGGTCTGATCATGCTGGTGAAGGACAAGGGCCACGATATCGCTATCCTGCGCACCATGGGCGCCACCCGGGCGGCCGTCATGCGCATCTTCTTCATCACCGGCGCGAGCATCGGCATCGTCGGCACGCTGGCGGGCTTCGTGCTCGGCGTGGTGGTGTGTCTTAACATCGATCGCTTGCGCGAATTCATCGGCTGGCTGACCGACACCGAGCTGTTCGCGCCGGAACTCTATTACTTGTCGCAACTGCCGGCGTCGATGGACACCGGCGAGACCGTTTCGGTCGTCCTCATGGCGCTCGTCCTCTCGGTGCTTGCCACGCTCTATCCGTCCTGGAGAGCCTCCCGCCTCGATCCAGTCGAAGCGCTGCGCTACGAGTAGGGGCGGGGAGTGGACAGCCCAAGACCATCGCCCGTGCTTCGCCTTGAGCGACTAGAGCGCGCTTATACGCAAGGCAATCGCCGCATCGACGTGTTGAAGGGCGCAACTGCCAGCTTTTACCCCGGCGAGGCGGTCGCGCTGCTCGGGCCCTCGGGTGCGGGCAAGTCCACCTTGCTGCACATTGCCGGCCTGCTCGAGCGCGCCGATGGCGGCCAGGTGTTGATCAACGGCGTCGATTGCGTGGCGCTGTCGGACAGCGAGCAGACCCGCATGCGGCGGATGGAGGTCGGTTTCGTCTATCAGTTCCACCATTTGCTGCAGGAGTTCTCGGCGCTCGAGAACGTGGTCCTGCCGCAGCTCATTCTCGGCCGGAGCCGCGCCCAAGCCGAGACACGAGCGAAGGAACTGCTCAAGTCGCTCGGCCTCGAAGAGCGCTGGGATCACCGCCCGTCGCAACTCTCGGGCGGGGAGCAGCAGCGGGTGGCGATTGCCCGCGCCGTCGCCAACGAGCCCAAGGTGCTGCTCGCCGACGAGCCGACCGGCAATCTCGACCCACCCACCGCCGAGCGCGTGTTCGACCAGTTGATCTCCCTGATCCGTCGGTCCGGCGTCGCCGCGGTCATCGCTACCCACAATCTCGATCTCGCCGCGCGCATGAACCGGGTCTTGCGCCTCGTCGACGGCCTCCTGGTCGAGGAGGAGATGGCGGTGGTCGAGGTCACCGCGCCTTAGCCGGCTTGCGTCTAGAACAAAAGAAGAACATACTTCGGGGCACGGATAGCGGGGATATGTCCGCCTAGCTCTTCATCCGCGTGGGCGAATCCGAGAGGGTGGAGTCTCGCCAACGCGTCAGGAGCGCGTCCAAACGCATGACGAACGCCGCGCAAGCCTTCGTGCATCTTCGGGTGCATTCGGCGTATTCGCTGCTCGAAGGCGCGCTCACGATTCCGAAGCTTGCCGCGTTGGCACGTGCGGACGGTGCGCCGGCGCTGGCTCTGACCGATTCCAACAATCTCTTCGGTGCGCTCGAATTCTCCGAAGCCATGGCCGAAGCGGGCATTCAGCCGATCATCGGCTTGACGCTCTCGCTGACCTTCGCCGGCGAGCGCGACGCGCCCGGAGCCGGCGCCGAACCGAACCGGCCTCGCGCCGACGGGCGCATCGCGCTCCTCGCCAAGGACGCGCAAGGCTACGCCAATCTCATGCGGCTCTCGACCGACGCCTATTTCGCCGCGAGCGAGACCGGCGAGGTGGTTGCCTCCTGCGCCGATCTTGCCGCGCGCGCGGAGGGCCTGATCGCGCTGACCGGGGGACTCGAAGGGCCGATCGACCGCGCGCTTGCCGACGGCAATCCGGAACTCGCCCGTGCGCGCACCAAGGCCCTCCATGCGATCTTCGGCGACAGGCTCTATGTCGAGACCCAGCGCCATGGGTTGCCGCAGGAGAGAGCGGTAGAGCCGCTCCTGCTCAATC
>Ga0256866_1000261_pt1 | contig 11219 bp, 6 predicted proteins | sample RVTome_16_FD_187338 | JGI IMG/M metagenome (GOLD analysis project Ga0256866, IMG submission 187338) | Soil microbial communities from uranium-contaminated site in the Upper Colorado River Basin, Wyoming, United States - RVT152D67 HiSeq ...
TTGACCCCCGCCATGATGGGCCAGGTCGATTCGGTCGCGGCCGTCTGCATGGCACTAGCGGCCAGCAGGCCCGGCGCGATGAAGTCGATATATGGCACCGACCCGACGCCTTGCTCGACGAGCGAACCGACCCCCTGCCCCATAGCGAGCAAGAACAACAACGGGTTGACGAACGCGGTGACGACGGTGCCTTTCCAGGTCCGGCGATAGGCGCGTGCGTTCGCTTCGACCACACGCAACGCGATGGCGGTGCTCATTCCACGAGCCTTCGTCCCGTTAGGCGCAGGAACACGTCCTCCAGTGTGCTGCGGCGAACCACTGTGCTGTCTGGATGGATCCCTCGGGCGGCTACCTCGCTGGATGTTTCGTCACCGTCTGCTGTGTACAGAAGCACTCGATCGGGGAGCTCCTCGACCCGGGTCGCGATCCCGTCCAGGAGGGAGATGACCTTCTCCTGCTCCCCCACTGCGAAACGAAGCTCGACCACCTCCCTGGTCGAGAACTCGGCGATGAGCTCCGCCGGCGATCCCTCGGCTGCGATCTTGGCTTTATCCATCACCACGAGGCGATCGCAGAGTTGCTCGGCCTCGTCCATGTAATGGGTTGTGATGATGAGCGTGACGCCTTGTTGCTTCAGCCGGTAGAGACGGTCCCACAACGCGTGACGCGCCTGCGGATCGAGACCGGTGGTGGGCTCATCGAGGATCAGAAGCTCGGGCTGATTGATCAAGCCGCGCGCGATGGTCAGCCGCCGCTTCATGCCTCCCGACAACGGGTCAACGATGCTGTCTCTTCGATCCGAGAGTTGGACGAAATCGAGGAGCTCGTCGACCCGCGGGCCCAGGGTCGCGCCATCGAGACCGAAATAGCGTCCGTAGATGTAGAGGTTCTCGTACACGCTGAGTTCGGTGTCGAGCGTGTCGTCTTGCGGAACGATCCCGAGTCGCGCGCGCAACGCGGCTCCTTGAGTCCTGGGGTCCATGCCGAGGACCTCCAGCGTCCCGTCGGTAACGGGCGAAACGGCGGCGATCATCCGCATCGTCGAGGTCTTCCCCGCACCGTTGGGTCCGAGGAACCCGAATGCCTGGCCCTGGTAGATGTCGAAATCGATGTCATCGACCGCAGTGAGATCCCCGAAGCGCTTCGTTAGCCCACGCGCGGTCACTAGCGGGGCTGTCTGCATAGGCTCGGCAGCGTAGCGCCCGGGCGATTCCTCAAGGAGCCCGACTCGATCAGGGGCTCTCGTCAAAGACCGGGCGCCTGGCAGCCTCTCACCATCGACGAGGTAGGTCGGCTAGGCCGCGGCGCTTTCCCGTTGCAGTGTCCGACGCACCAGCGCCAGGAGCTCGACGCTCGAGAAGGGCTTGGCCAGGACCTCGACGCTTTCGATCGCGCCGTGTGAGGCCAGAACCTCAGAGCTGTAGCCAGACATGAACACGAAGGGAAGTTCCGGATAGAGATCTTTGGCTTGGTTGGCGAGCTCCATCCCCGACGCCCCAGGCATGACGAGATCGGTCAACAGCAGATCTACATCGGCGCCGTCGGCCAACATCGACAAGGCTTCGGAAGCCGTAGCGGCCGTCACTACTTCGAAACCAGCTTCGGTGAGGATCCTGCGGATCAGCTCGAGCACCCTCACTTCGTCCTCCACCACCAGAACGGTCTCGCTTCCGCGCGCGGGGCGATCCGAACGGCCCCTGGGCATTGCTGCGATGGCTTCCTGTGCGGTGGCGGGGAGGTAGACGTTGAACTCAGCGCCCCGACCGGGCTCCGAATCGACCGTGATGAACCCCTTCCACTGTTCGATGATCCCGTAGACAGTGGCCAAGCCAAGGCCCGTTCCCGCGCCGATCTCTTTGGTGGTGAAGAAGGGCTCGAAGACCCGCTCCAGGATCTCGGGCTCCATCCCGGCGCCGGTGTCGCGAACGGTGAGCCGCGCATAGCCTCCCGGCGCGATCGCCGGCCCGTCCAGGGAGTCGTTGGTGATCGTCACATTCGATGTCGTCAAGGAGAGGCGACCCCCTCGAGGCATGGCGTCTTGGGCGTTGAGCGCAAGATTCATCAGGACCTGTTGCAGATGGCCTCTGTCGGCTTCGACGAAGGACAGGGCCGGGTCCAGGTCGATCTGCAGATCGATGTGCTCCGCCAAAGTCCGACGCAAGATCTTGGCGATCTCGGTGACCTCGTCGTTGACATCCAGAACCTCGGCCACGACATCGTCCTTGCGCGAGAAGGCGAGGAGCTGCCGCACGAGGTCGGCACCTCTCTGGCTCGCAGCAAGAACTTCGTTCAGGTCCTCGTGGCGCGGGTCATCGCCCTCCAGGCCATCCATACCGAAGCGCGTGTAGTTCTGGATCACGAATAGAAGATTGTTGAAATCGTGCGCTACTCCGCCGGCAAGTTGTCCCAGCGCCTCCATCTTCTGTGCTTGCCGGAGCTGGGTCTCGAACTCGGCACGTTCTGCCTCAGCCGCCTTGCGGGCACTGATGTCCTCGACCATCCCCTGAACGCCGACGAGAACGCCGTCCTCATCCTTCACGGCGCTGGCGTTGTTGGACAACCACACGGTCGTCCCGTCCGCTCGGCGAGCTTCGAATTCGAAACCCGTCACCGCACCGTACGCGTCGAGCATGTCGAGGAACCGCACGCGATCCCCAGGCTCCACGTAGCGTTCAACGATGTGTCCTGAATCGACGAATGCTTCAACCGATTCGTAGCCCATGATCCGGGCCAGCGCGGGATTGGCGGCCACGATCTCTCCGCCGGCGCTGCTCTCGTAGATCCCTTCGACGGCATTCTCGAAGATCCGCTTGTAACGCTCTTGGACATCGCGACGCGCTTCTTCTTCTTGAAGCCGCCTCGCATAGGACGTTTCTGCGGCGTTGCGGGCGTCTTCGTTGAGCCGCCAGGCAACCAGCAGGGCCGCGCTCTCGCCCAAGATGAAGAGTCCGTGGATGAAGGCCCACTTCCCTGGGCTGGAGACCGCCGCCGGGTGGTTGTAAACGCTCGATGGGTCGAGGAACCCGATGATCGTGTGATGCGCCACCACGTATGAAATCGCTACGAGGAACGGGATCCACGCCTGATACAGGGTGACCGCCGCAACGATGACGAAGAAATGGAAGTGCATCTCGATTACGCCCTCCGAGAAATGAACGAGAAGCCCGGAGGCCGTAAGCAATCCGAAGGTTGTCGCGACCATGGGGATCTCTCGGCGAGACCATCGCTGCATGGCGATGAGCCCGCAGATAACGAGGATCGAACACTCCGCGAGGACATGCAGGGCGCCATGGTTGGTCGCGACGCCCACGACGAACATGGCAGGGACATGCAGCCATAGAAGCGTCACCATCGCGCGGTGACGCTTCTGCCACACATCTAGGGGCAGCGAGCTCCCCTTGGGCAAGTAGCGGAAGAGGGCCGATCTCACGTTCACGACCTGATTCTGGGCCTGGCCGGTCCGCTGAGGGATACGCAATCAAGGACGGGCGCAGTAAAGCGAGCGTCCGCACGGCTCGCCCTTCCTGAGATGCGTAGGAATCTTCCTAGCCCTCGGCGGCCTCCAGGGCCTCCATCGCCTCGGCCCACGCGGACTCCAGCTTCTTGGCCCGGCGGCGCGCGGCCTCGTAGCGCTGCGTGAGATCGGCAACATCGGCGCCGGACATATAGAAGTCGGGCGACGCGAACATCTGCTGGAACTCCTCGATCTCGGCCCCCAGATCGTCGAGCTGGTGCTCGATCCGCGTGACCCGATCACGCAAAGATTTGGTGCGGGAGCGCGCCTCCGCCTCGAGGCGCTTCTGTTCCTTGGTCTTAGGACCCGCGTCGCGCGCGGATCGGGGCGCTTGAGGGGCAGAAGGAGATTCGTCTGGGTGGGTCTCGCGCTTGGCCAAGTAATAGTCGTAGTCGCCGATGAAGTTCGTAACCCGTCCTGCGTCGACCTCCGCGATCCGGTTCGCGACATTGCGGATCAGGTGTCGGTCGTGAGTGATCAGAACGATCGCCCCGGTGTATTCATGGAGCGCATCTTCGAGGATGTCTCGGCTCCACATATCGAGATGGTTCGTCGGCTCATCCATGCACAGGAGGTTTATCGGAGATACCAGGAGCTTGGCGATCGCCAACCTGGTTCGCTCCCCTCCGGAGAGGACGGCAACGCGCTTGTCGACGTCATCTCCGGAGAACAGGAAGCGACCGAGCAACCTCCGAGCATCAACCTCGATCCCCGAAGTCACCGCGCTCTGCAACTCTTGAAAGACGGTGTTTCTTGGTTGAAGGGCCTCGATCTGATGTTGGGCGAAGTAACCCAGTTTGACCTTGTGGCCGAGCTTGCGCTCGCCGGAGTCCGGTACCAACGCGCCCGCGATCAACTTGAGTAACGTCGACTTTCCCGCGCCGTTGGGTCCGACCAAAGCCACCTTCTCTTGACGTTCGATCACGAAGTCCAGACCGTCATAGACGCGTCGGTCCCCATAGCCGAATCTCACGTCCGATAGTTCGATGACGACACGGCCGGAACGAGGAGCCGGTGGGAACGAGAGGTTCATCGTCTTGCGCTTGCTCACGGGGACTTCGATCTTGTCCATCTTCTCCAGTGCCTTGATGCGACTCTGGACCCTGGTTGCGAGGGTGTTCTTGTAGCGGAACCGGTTGATGAAGACCTCCATGTGAGCGATCTTGCGAGCCTGGTTCTTAGCGGCCGCTTCCGCCTGTTCGATCTCAAGCTCGCGTTGCGCGACGAAGCTCTCGTAATCGCCCGTGTAGGTGAAGAGGCGCGCTTCTCGTATCTCCGAGATCTTGTTAGCGAAGCCGTTGATCAGATCCCGGTCGTGCGAGATGAGGATCACGGCCCCCTCGTAACCGGCGAGGAAGCGTTCGAGCCATACGACCGATTCGAGATCGAGGTGATTCGTCGGCTCGTCGAGCATCAACAGGTCGGGATTGGCAACCAGGAGCTTGGCCAACGCGATCCGCATCAGCCAGCCGCCCGAGAACGTCTCCGTCGCACGCCCGAAGTCGGCTTCCGCGAAGCCGAGACCGCCGAGGATGCGCTTCGCCTCGTGCTCCAAAGAATAGCCGCCCAGTGACGTGAAGCGGTCCTGGAGGCGGCCGTACTCCGCAACGACCCGGTCCCGCTCCGGTCCGGCATCGACCTCCGCCATCTCCGTCTCGAGCAGCTGTAACCGATGCCCGATATTGGCGACGTGGTGGCCGGCAGAGACGACTTCGTCGAGAAGCTGCCTTCCCCTGAGCTCGTCGGTCTCCTGCTTCAGGTAACCGACGATCGCGTCCTTGACCAAGCGGATCTCGCCGCCGTCGGGTGACTGATCTCCGGCAATCATGTCGAGAAGGGTCGTCTTCCCCGATCCGTTGGGGCCCACGATCGCCAGGCGATCGCGCGCGTAGACGTTGAGCTGCGCTCCCTTGAAAAGGTCGCGCGCCCCGAAAGCCTTGTCGAGGTTGCTTACGGTCAGCATCGCTTCAGCGGTGCGAGAGACAGGTCGAGGCGCTTGAAGCCGCCGGCCTCGGGGAAATTGATCGTGGCCTCGAGGCCGACCGCGGAACGTGCGATCTCGACGATCGTTCCCCTGCCCCAGCGCTCGTGTTCGACCTCCTGACCGACCTTGTAGATGCCGGGATCGTGAACGGTACGGCCTTTCGTCGGGCCCTTTCCGCCCTTCTGCTCACCGGCCATGTTCACGAGGTCGTTGGGGATCTCATTGAGGAAGCGCGATGCAGGGTTGTAGTTGAGGCCACCCCAGAGGCTGCGCGACCACGCGTTCAATAGATAAAGGCGTTCTCGCGCGCGCGTGATTCCCACGTAGCAGAGCCGCCGTTCCTCCTCCAGCTGATCGGGATCGCCGAGCGACCTGATGTGAGGGAATACGCCGTCTTCCATCCCGACGATGAAGACGATCGGATACTCGAGACCCTTCGCATTGTGCAGCGTCATGAAGGTGACCCCGCTCTCTTCGCCGGTTTGCTCGTCGGTATCCGTGAGCAGCGCGATCCCTTCCAGGAAGCCGGTCAGTGTGGGGTCCTCTGCCGACTCGTCGAACTCACGTGCGACGCCGGCGAACTCGCGCAGGTTCTCCTGGCGCGACAGTGATTCGAAGCTGCGTTCGGATTGCAGCTCGTCCATGTAACCGGTGATGTCCCACGCCATCTCGACTATCTCTGCCACGCTCATCCCTCCGTCGGCAAGACGGATCCGGGCGAAGAGACGCGCAGCCTCGAGCACTCCGCCGAGCGAACGCTTGGACAGGCCGTCGACCTCTTCGGCCCGTTCGAATGCTTCTCCGAGTGGGATCTCCTCGCGCCGGGCGAACTCCGACAAACGACCGAGAGTTGTATCGCCGATCCCGCGCCGCGGCGCTTGGGCCGCCCGCATGATGCTCACCGAATCATTGGGGTTCGTCGCCGCCCGCAACCACGCGATCAGGTCCTTGATCTCTCTACGTTCGTAGAAGCGCACACCACCGACGACCTTGTAGGGGATGTCCTCCTTGGAGAACATCTCTTCCAACACGCGCGATTGTGCGTTCGTTCGATAGAAGACCGCCATGTCTGCCAACGAATAGCCCATCTCGCCCAATCGCTCTACCTCACTCGCGACCCACAGGGCTTCGTCGTGCTCGTTCTGTGCGTGGTATCGAGTGATGAGCTCACCGGCCGCCGATTCGGTCCATAGCGATTTCGGCTTCCGCATCGCGTTGTTCTCGATCACCGAGTTCGCCGCCTGGAGGATCGTCTGGGTGGAACGGTAGTTCTGCTCGAGCGTGATCACGTGGGCCTCGGGCCAATCGCGTTCGAAGTCCAGGAGGTTCTTGATCGTGGCCCCTCGGAACGCGTATATGCCCTGGTCGGCATCGCCCACTACGAAGATGTTCCGGGTCTTGCCTGCAAGCATCGTAGCGAGACGCGCTTGGGCGTGGTTCGTGTCTTGGAACTCGTCGACGAGCACGTGCTCGAAACGCGCTTGGTAGTGACCAAGCACCTCGGGGAAGCGATCGAAGACTTCGACGCAACGAAAGATGAGGTCGTCGAAATCGAATGCGCCGTTATCCCTCAGTCGCCGCTGGTACTCGATGTAGATCTCGCCAACGGTCCGCTCCCACGGATTGGATGAGAAGTCCGAATACATCCCGGCGTCGACGAGCTTGGATTTCGCGTCCGAGATCGCTGCCGCTATCGCTCGGGGCGGAAACCTCTTGGGATCGACGTTCAGCTCTTTCATGGAGATTTTTATCAGCCGTTCGGTGTCGGACGAGTCGTAGATCGAGAACGACGACCGGATGCCGAGATGATGCGACTCGCGGCGAAGGATCCGCACGCACGCCGAGTGGAAGGTCGACACCCACATCTTCTGAGCCACATTCCCCACGAGTTGCTCGACGCGCTTCTTCATCTCGTCCGCGGCTTTGTTGGTGAACGTGATGGCAAGGATGGCGAAGGGAGAAGTCCCTTCACGTATCAGATGCCCGATCCGGTGGGTGAGGACGCGGGTCTTGCCGGACCCGGCCCCCGCAACGACCAGGACCGGGCCCCCAGGATGGGTGACGGCTTCTCGCTGAACCGGGTTCAGCTCGGCCAGGTTGTCCTGTGGCATCACACGATCATCTCGCGCGTACGCGCGCGATGAGGGCACTTAGCCCTCGCCGTTCCGCGGCCGTCAGCCCGAGCGCCAGATAGATCCCGACATAGGCCAAGGTGCCGAGGGACGACGTCGCCGCGAGATCGAGCGCCCATCCGCCCCCGATCGACGCATGAACCACCCACATGACCAGCAAGCCGGCTGCGGAGGGGAGCAGCAACCGGACGTAATCCCGGTCGTAGGGCTGGATCGAAACGAACCGCCTCACGAGTGCGAGCCGCGCCCACTTCGACAGCGCGAACGTCACGGCATTGGCCACCGCCGCTCCTTCCATCCCGTAACGAGGGCACAGCCAGAACGCGAGCGCCAGGTTGAGCGCCAACGACCCCGCGTAGACAGTTAGATCCCAGCCGGTGCGCCCGACCATGATCAGCACGAATCCGACGCTGCCGGTTGCGATGTTGACGAACTGACCCGCGAGAACGATCAGCAGGGCCGTTTGGCCCCCGGAGAACTCCGCGCCGAACAGGCGCAAGACGGTATCGGGAGCGACGATGAGGACGAGGAAGAGCGGGATCGTCGCGGCGATGGTCCAGCGCGTGAGGGTTTTGAAGAGACGGCCGAGACGTTGGGTCTCGCCGCGGTTGTGCAGGTCGGCAACGTAGGGGGAGAACATCAGGCTGACCGAAGTGAGAAACAAGACGATCACCTGCCCCGCGCGCAGCGCTGCCGAATAAACGCCGACCTCGACATCCGTGGCGTAGCGGGTCAGAACGAATAGATCCGTCCAGAAGAGCAGTTGAGAGAAGAGAGCGGCGGGTGCACGCGGCCCGGCGTAGCGCATCAGCCTGCTCATGTCGCCGGCGGCCATGGGGGTCGCATCCCAGCCGCGGCTCTCGCGCCGCCAGAAGTAGAACGCAGCGGCCGTCGCTACCAACCACGACAGCGAATACGCAAGGACGCTCATCCATGTCGTCGTAGAGATCGTCCATCCGGCGAGCAGCAGCACCACCCACAGAACGGGTTGACCGGCCCAGAAGACGTAGAGCGTGTAGCGCATGATCTTCAGGCCGCGCGTCGCCGACAGCCACACGTTCGCGAGAGCGAGGAACGGGAGCCCTACTGCCGCGGCTTCGACGGCCCACTCCCCCAGCTCCTCGGGGATAGAGAAGAGCGTTCTGATCGAGTCTGCGAACGCGAACCCGGCGACGGCGACGGCGGAGCTGACGAGTGCGGCTACGAGCGCCGCGCGCCCAACCGGTACTCGGATCCGGTCCCAGCGACCTTCGCCCGTCTCGATCGCGACGTCGCGCAAGACGGCCATGTCCATACCAGAGCGCGACGCGAACGAGATGACGAAGGCCGCCTGAGTGAGAACCGTGACGACCCCGTAGCCCTCGGCCCCGAGAGTGTTCGAGATAAGGAGCTGCGCGACCAGCGTCGCAACGGCCGCGATCACGATGCCGACGACGTTCTGTGACGTGCCCGACAAGATGTTCAGGTAATCGTTCGGTACCTTCGGCCGTCCCGCCTCGACCGGCCCGCCCGTTACCGGACCCGGAAGATCGCTCCCCTCCAGTGACCTACTCCCACTCGATCGTGCCGGGGGGCTTCGAGGTGACGTCGTACACGAGACGGTTCACGCCGGGCACCTCGTTCACAACCCGATTCGAGATCCGCTCGAGCAAGTCGTAAGGGAGGCGCGCCCAATCGGCGGTCATCGCATCCTCGCTGGTCACCGCGCGCAGCACGATCGGATATCCGTACGTGCGCTCGTCACCCATCACGCCAACCGAACGCACGGCAGGAAGCACGGCGAAACTCTGCCAGATGTCACGCAAGAGACCTGCCTTCTTGATCTCTTCCAGGACGATGGTGTCGGCCCCGCGCAGGATCTCGAGCCGCTCCGCGGTGACCTCACCAACGATGCGCACGGCCAGGCCGGGTCCCGGGAACGGCTGGCGCCACACGATCTCCTCCGGAAGACCGAGCTCTTCGCCAACGCGCCGGACTTCGTCCTTGAAGAGGTTGCGCAGGGGCTCGACGAGTGTGAAGTTCATGTCTTTCGGGAGACCCCCGACGTTGTGATGGCTCTTGATCTTGGCCGCGTCACGGGTTCCCGACTCGATCACGTCCGGATACAACGTTCCCTGCACCAAGAAGCGGGCGTCTTCGAGCTCATCGCGCGCAACTTCCTCGAATACTCGGATGAACGTCTCGCCGATGACCTTGCGTTTGGTTTCCGGGTCTGTGACCCCGGAGAGCTTCTCGAGGAAACGGTCGGCCGCCTTCACGTGGATCAACTCGATCTTCAGATTCCGTCGGAACGTGTCTTCGACTTGCTCGGCCTCGCCGGCGCGCAGTAGACCGTGATCGACGAAGACGCAAGTGAGTTGATCGCCGATCGCGCGATGCACTAGAGCTGCAGCAACCGACGAATCAACGCCTCCGGAAAGACCGCAAACGACCTTCTCGCTACCGACGGCCGCCCTGATCTGCTCGGCGGCATCGTCGATGATCGATGTCATCGTCCAGGTGGGTGGAAGGTCGGCCGCGTCGTAGAGGAATCTCTTCAGAACATCGAGGCCCCACTCCGTATGCGAGACCTCGGGGTGGAACTGCACGCCGTAGAGGCCGCGCTCGCGCGACTCGAAGGCTGCAACCGGTGACGCCGGGGTCGAGGCGATCGCGGCGAAGCCTTCGGGGGCCGCGACGACACAGTCGTTGTGGCTCATCCACACGGATTGCTCGGGAGGAAGCTCGGAGAAAAGCACGCCGCCCGCGCCTTCGACAGTCAGAACGGTCCGCCCGAACTCGGCGGTGCCGGTCCGCGCTACCTCGCCGCCAAGGGTCTTGGCCATCACCTGCTGCCCGTAGCAGATCCCGAGGACGGGAACCCCGAGCTCGAACAGCTTGGGATCGGCGTCGGGTGCTCCCGGCGAGTACACCGACTTCGGCCCCCCCGAGAGCACGATGGCGCCCGGTCTGCGAGCCGCGATCTCGGCGACCGGCATGTCGTGCGGCACGATCTCGGAGTACACGTGGCATTCCCGCACACGACGGGCGATCAACTGGGCGTACTGCGCCCCGTAGTCGACGACAAGGACGCTCGTATGGTGGTCAGGCGGCATGAGCCAGGGTACCGCGGGGGCCTCTCAACGACGCGGTTTCCGAGCCTCCACCACGACGCTGAGGTCGTACTCGTCATCTGCGACAGCGATGTCGTCGAACCCGACCCGACGGCACATCCGCTTCACTTTCGCGGTCATGTCCTCGGACATCTCCAGCAGGAGCCACCCACCGGGAGCAAGCCATTCGACGGCTTCGATCACAACTGCACGCATGAGTCCCAGACCATCGTCGGAATGATCCGTGAGCGTGAACAGAGGCTCGAAGTCCTTGACCTCGGAGGGCAGATCCTCGAGCTCGTCCGACGGCACGTAGGGGACGTGAGCGGTGATCACATCGACGTCGCCCTTCATGCGCTTCGGGAGGGCCGCAAACAGATCGCCCGCGACGAGCTTGACGTTATCTATCCCGAGTCGGCGCGCGTTGGAGCGGCCGTGCCTGACCGCGGCGGGATCGATGTCGGTCCCCCACACGTGGGCCTGGGGGACCGTAGCGG
>Ga0256866_1000264_pt1 | contig 11123 bp, 8 predicted proteins | sample RVTome_16_FD_187338 | JGI IMG/M metagenome (GOLD analysis project Ga0256866, IMG submission 187338) | Soil microbial communities from uranium-contaminated site in the Upper Colorado River Basin, Wyoming, United States - RVT152D67 HiSeq ...
CATGCAGCACTACATCGCCCTGTTTCCAACGTTCGTCCGACCTGTCCCATTTCGGTTTCACAACGGCGCAACGGGGGTTCCGTAACGTCGTCCGGCGCGTAAGATGAAGCAAGGCAAGGGGCGAAAGAATCTAGTAGGGGCCGGAGGCCGTCATCCCCACTTTCGTCCGCCTAGCGCGGTCTCCGGTCCCTACTTCTTTCTCTCTTTGCGGTGGCGATTCCCGCCTTGGTCGACCCCTAGGATGCGCGCGATGGCCGAAGCTGCACTTCAAACCACCACCGAGCAACTCGAGAAGGGCCGCGTGAAGATGCGGGTCGAGGTCCCCGAGGATGCCCTCGACCCGGCCCTCACAGCGGCCTACAAACGCTGGGCGAACGAGATCAAGGTCCCCGGCTTCCGCAAGGGCAAGATCCCGCGCGCGATCATCGACTCACGTATTGGCCCGGATGCGGTCCGCGAGGAAGCGCTGCGCGACGCGTTGCCGGACCTCTATATAAGGGCGCTGAAGGCCGAGGACCTCGAGGCGATCGCACCGCCCGATATCGAAGTGGTGACGTTCGAGGTAGGCGCACCGATCGTCTTCGAGGCAACGATCGATCTGCGCCCCGAGATCTCGCTCCCGGACCTCTCATCCCTCGAGATAACGGCGCCCCCCAAAGAGGTGACCGACCAGGACATCGACGAGCAGCTCGAGCGCCTGCGCGACCGCTTCGCTGAGCTCGAGACGGTGTCACGCGAGGCGCGGAGGGGCGACCACGTCCTCATCGACCTAAAGGGCTACCAGCACGATCAGCCGGTCGAGGGTGCCAGCGCACCTGACTTCCTCTTCGAGATCGGTTCCCGCACCGGCCCCCCCAAGCTCGACGAGGAGCTCGAAGGCAATCGGGCAGGAGCCATCCTCAAGTTCACCGACGAGGTCCATATCCACCAGCCCGACGAGCCCGAGCACGATCACTCACATATGGAGGAGATCTCCTTCACGGTGCTGCTCAAAGAGGTGAAGATGAAGAAGCTCCCCCCTCTGGATGACAGCTTCGCGAAGACCGTCGGCGAGTTCGACACGCTCGACGAGCTGAAGGCGGATCTGAAGAGCCGCCTCGCCGAGGTGAAGGAGGGACTCGTACAAGAAGAGAGGCGCGTCAGCGCGCTCGAAGTACTGATCGAAGCCTCCGATCTCGAGCCCCCCGAGAAACTCGTCGAGTCCGAATTCGAGCATCGCCTGCAGCATTTCGAGGAAGAGCTGAAGCGGGCCGGGGTGACGATCGACGACTACGGCCGCCAGGCTCAGCTGACCGAGCTCGAGATCCGCCGTGACATCCGGGCCCAGGCCGGGCGCTCCGTCAAGGCCGAGCTCCTCCTCGAAGAGATCGCCCGTCAGCAACAGATCGAGGTCTCCGAGGAGGACATCTCCCGGGAGATCGCGATAGCCGCAGCTCAGGCCCAGCGCGACCCCCAAGAAGTGGCACGGAATCTCGTCGAGAGTGGGCGGGTTAGAGCCTTAGCCGCCGATATCATCCGACGTAAGGCTCTGGACTACGTGTCAGAAGCTGTCACAGTGACCGAGAGGAACCCATGACCCCCAATACCCCCCACAACTATCTGGTCCCAATGGTCGTCGAGCAGACGAGCCGGGGCGAGCGCGCGTTCGATATCTACTCCAGGCTCCTCAAGGAGCGCATCGTGATGTTGGGGACCCCTATCGACGACCAGGTCGCGAACCTGATCGTGGCCCAGTTACTTCACCTCGAGTCCGAAGACCCCGATAAAGACATCAACCTCTACGTCAACTCGCCGGGAGGGCAGGTGTACGCGGGGATGGCTATCTACGACACCATGCAGTACATCAAGCCGGACGTCTCCACTATCTGTGTGGGCATGGCGATGTCGATGGGCGCCATCCTGCTCGCCGGTGGTGCGGCCAAGAAGCGCTTCGCTCTCCCCAACGCGAAGATCATGATCCACCAGGGATCCGCCGGCTTCCAGGGCACTCCGACGGACATCGACATCCAAGCGCGCGAGGTGCTGGCACTCCGGCAGAAGATGGCGGAGATCATCGCTCACCACACCGGTCAAACGGTCGAGCAGGTAGAGAAAGACATCGATCGCGATCGCTTCATGACCTCGGAAGAGTCGAAGGCCTATGGGATAATCGACGAGATCATCTCCAGTCGTGCAGCCATCGAAGGGGATGGCAAACCGAAAGTAAAGGGCGAGCCCGCCAGACTGTCCGAGAAGTCTGACGACGCCTCTCCCGAAGCCGCAACGTAAGGGGGGATGAAGTGCCTAAGTTCGGCGATGGGGGAGACCTGCTGAAGTGTTCCTTCTGCGGAAAATCGCAGAAGCAGGTCAAGAAGCTCATCGCGGGACCGGGCGTCTACATCTGCGACGAGTGCATCGATCTCTGCAACGAGATCATCGAGGAAGAGCTTGCCGAAACCCCCGAGCTCAAGCTCGAGGACCTTCCCAAGCCCAAAGAGATCTACGAGTTCCTGAACGACTACATCGTCGGCCAGGAACAGGCCAAGAAGGTTCTCTCGGTCGCGGTCTACAACCACTACAAGCGCATCCAGGTCGGCGTGAAGGCGTCGGAGAAAGACGGCGACGTCGAGCTTGCGAAGTCGAACATCGTCCTGCTCGGCCCCACGGGCTGCGGGAAGACCCTTCTCGCGCAGACGCTGGCGCGGATGCTCAACGTCCCGTTCGCGATCGCGGACGCCACCGCGCTGACCGAGGCCGGTTATGTCGGTGAAGACGTCGAGAACATCCTGCTCAAGCTGATCCAGGCAGCCGACTACGACGTAAAGCGCGCCGAGACGGGCATCATCTACATCGACGAGGTCGACAAGATCGCGCGCAAGTCGGAGAACCCTTCGATCACACGCGATGTCTCCGGTGAAGGCGTTCAGCAAGCCCTCCTGAAGATCCTCGAAGGCACTACCGCAAGCGTCCCGCCGCAAGGTGGTCGCAAGCATCCCCACCAGGAGTTCATCCAGATCGACACGACGAACGTGCTGTTCATCTGTGGTGGTGCGTTCGCCGGGCTCGAGAAGATCATCGAGCACCGCGTCGGTCGCAAGGGCATCGGGTTCGGTGCCGATGTGCGCCGGATGGAAGAGAAAGACATCGGTCAGATCCTCGAGCACGTCCTTCCCGAAGACCTTCTGAAATACGGGCTGATCCCCGAGTTCATCGGACGTCTCCCGGTCATCACGCACGTGCACAACCTCGACAACGAAGCGCTGGTCCAGATCCTGACCGAGCCGAAGAACGCGCTGATCCGCCAGTACCAGAAGTTCTTCGAGTTCGACGGGGTCGAGCTCGACTTCACCGAGGACGCGCTCGACGCGGTTGCAGAGCAATCCATGCTGCGAGGTACGGGAGCCCGCGGCCTCCGTGCCATCCTCGAAGAGGTTCTGCTGAACGTGATGTACGACTTGCCGAGCCGAGAAGACGTAGGCAAGTGTGTGATCAACCGCGAGGTAGTGCTCGAGCGGGTGAATCCGACGCTCGTACCACGTGCGAAAGAGCGTCCGGAGAGGACCGAGCGCCAAGCGCGCGGCGAGCGCTCCGCTTAGCACCCCTCTCTTCACTATCCGTAGGATGAGTCTTCTCCTCAGCGCGGAGGTCCTTTGAATCTCAAAGTTGTCATCTCGGTCGTAATGGCAGCGATCGTCATCGCGGCGGGCGCGCTCGCCTTTGCAGTTGCGGGATTCTTGTCTCCGGCCCAGGACGATGCCCTCGATTACGTGCCGGCCGACGCTGCTGCCTACGTGAACTTCTTCCTCGATCCTTCCGGGCCCCAGAAGCTGGCGCTCGACGACTTGCTCGGTCATTTCCCTCAAGCCGGCGATCGGGCCCAGGCGCGCGATCTGATCGTCGGTCTGATCGATCGCGGCCTCGAACCCGCCGGCCTCAGATTCGACGACGACATCGACCCGTGGCTGGGTTCGCAGATCGCGTTCTTCTTCTCCAGCCCAACGAGTTTCACGGCACCCCCACCGGCCGCGACGCTCATAGCAACCGAAGATCCCGGAGCCACGCTGGACGCGGTCGACGATGCACAAGCGGGGTTAGGGCAGACGTTCGCCGAACAGTCCTACGAAGGAGCGGACTATGAGACCGACGGTTCGGGCCTTGCCGTTGGGGTCGTCGATGACTTCCTGGTAACCGGCACCGAGGAGGGGTTCAAGGCGGTCGTCGACGCGCGCCGTGGGTCCTCGTTGGGTGAGAGCGATCGTTATCGCGAGGCAGTCGCGGGCCTTACCGAAGACAGGCTTGCGCTCGGTTACTTCGACGTGCAGGGCTTCGCTGCGTTGTCCGCGGGCGCCGTACCGGGCGGCCTTCCCGGTTTCGGCGGCGGCGACGCTCGGATAGAACCTTCGGTCTCGGTCGTCTACGCGCGCCCCAACGGTCTCGTGGTCGAGAGCTCTTCCGGAATCCCAGAGGGAGCCCTAGGCGATATCACCCGTACGTCGGCCGCGCCATCCGAGGTCTTACCCGAGCTTCCTGCGGACAGCTGGGCGGCGATCGGCATAGCCGACCTCGGGAAGACGGTGCAGAGCTTGCTCGGCGGAGGATTGACCGGCCTCCTTTTCCCCGGCTTCCCCTCGGGGATGCCCCCGTCCCAACCGTTCGGCAATGAGTTCGACATCGACAGAGCAGTGGGATGGATGGGCGACGCCGGCATCTTCGTTCGGGGAGACAACCCGGCGGGTCTCGACGGAGGTCTCGTTGTTCGGGCCACCGATCCGGCGGCAGCCGATCGAGGCCTCGACTACATCCGAAAGCTGGTGGACGGATCGACCGGTGGTTCGGCGGCACTTCCCGGTGATTTCTCGATCGACACCGGTCCCACGAGTGAACCCATCTACGTGTACCGGCGGGGCGACTCCGTCGTTGCTGCATATGGAGACGATGCCGCTCGTGCCGCTCGGCCGGGCAGTCCTTCGCTCGGCGCTTCGAGAGTCATCGACGAAGCAACTGCACTTCTGGGAGACGGCTTCCAACTCAACGGTTTCGTAGCGCTGCCGGATGCTCTGGCGCTCGTCGAGGCCTTGATCCCAGACGATCCCATGTATCGGTCCGAGATCAAGCCGTGGCTCGATCCGTTATCGACGCTTGCATTCGGCTCGAAGCTCGAAGGGGATCGCGTGCTCACGCGTGCCGTGCTGGAGGTCGAATGACGAAGAAGAACGACGAGATGCGCGCGATGGAGGAGCGCTGGCTTAAGTACTGGGAGTCCGAGGGGACATATCGGTACGATCCGGCGCGCGGCCGTGAGGAGACGTTTGTCGTCGACACTCCGCCACCCACCGTCAGCGGTTCGTTGCACATCGGCCACGTCTGCTCGTACTCGCACACGGACCTGATGGTGCGGTACCGCCGGATGCGCGGCGACAACATCTTCTATCCGATGGGCTGGGACGACAACGGCTTGCCCAGCGAACGCCGCGTGCAGAACGTCTTCAACGTCCGTTGCGACCCGTCATTGCCTTACCAGCCCGAGCTCGATCTCGAGTTCGGGCGCGCCGGCGAGACGCTGCCGGTTTCGCGCCGGAACTTCATCGAGCTGTGCGACCGGGTCGTAACGGATGACGAAAAGTCATTCAAGGACGTCTTCCAGCGTCTCGGCCTATCCGTGGACTGGGATCCCTCCTACAGCTACGCGACGATCGACGAGCGCTCTCGGCGCGTGAGCCAGGCCTCCTTCCTCAAGCTCGTCGAGAAGGGCGAGGTCGAACTGCGCGATGCCCCCACGATGTGGGACATCGACTTCCAGTCGGCGGTCGCGCAGGCCGAGGTTGAGGATCGAGAGAAGGACGGCGCGTTCTACAAGATCCGCTTCGAGGTCCAGAGCGGCGATCACGTCCACATCGCGACGACCCGTCCCGAGCTGATCCCCGCTTGCATCGCGCTCGGTTGCAACCCGACCGATACGCGCTACAGCCATCTGATCGGTTCGACCGCGGTGACACCCCTGTTCCGAGCGCGCGTCCCGATCGTGGCGAAGGAAGACGCGGATCCTGAAAAGGGCACCGGCATTCTGATGATCTGCACGTTCGGGGACACCGCAGACGTCGAGGACTGGCGGGAGTTAGGTCTGCCGGCGCGCGAGATCATCGACCGAGGGGGGCGCATCATGCAGGCCCCCTGGGGCGAAGATCACTGGGATTCGGCCGACCCCGCTCAAGCGAAAGAACATCACGACAGGCTCGCGGGATTGTCGGTGAACCAGGCGCGCAAGGAGATAGTCACGATGCTCGAGGAGGCCGGCGCGCTGCATGGTGAACCTGAGTCCATCCGGCGCCCGGTGAAGTACTACGAGAAGGGCGAGCGTCCGCTCGAATTCATCGTTACGCGGCAGTGGTTCATCAAGGTGCTCGATAAGAAGGCGGATCTGATCGCGCAGGGGCGCAAGATCCAGTGGCACCCTGATCACTTCCGCAAGCGCTACGAAGACTGGGTCGAAGGACTCAATCAGGATTGGGCCGTCAGCCGGCAGCGCTTCTTCGGGGTCCCCATCCCGGTCTGGTATCGGGTTGAGTTCGACGGGTCGATCGACTACGAAGCGCTCCTATTGCCTCGCCCCGAAGATCTTCCGGTCGATCCCTCCGCCGAGGCGCCTCCGGGATTCACCGAGGACCAACGCGGTGTCGCCGGCGGGTTCGTCGGAGACCCTGACGTCCTCGATACGTGGGCGACCTCGTCACTTACCCCAATGATCCCGACCGGGTGGCCCGATGCCGACCGCTTCGGGCACCTCTATCCGACCGACCTTCGGCCCCAGGCACACGACATCATCCGGACTTGGGCCTTCTACACGATCGTGCGTTCGCTGCTCCAAGATGGGTCGGTGCCGTGGTGGCACGTCGCGATCAGCGGTTGGGTGCTCGATCCCGACAGGAAGAAGATGTCCAAGTCGAAGGGCAACGTCGTCCTTCCAACCGATCCGCTGGACGAATTCGGGTCCGACGCGGTGCGCTACTGGGCGGGATCGGCCCGTCTGGGTGTCGACGCCACAGTCGATGCCAACGTCTTCCGTGAGGGCAAACGCCTCGTCACGAAACTCAAGAACGCGGCCCGACTCATCCTGGGTTTCGAAGGTGCCTCCGGCGATATCACCGCTCCGCTCGATCGCGCGCTCGTTGCTCGGTTGGCCGGAGTGGTGGACCAGGCCACCGATCACTTCGAAGCCTGGGACCATGCCGGCGCCCTCGACGTCACGGAACGTTGGTTTTGGGATGACTTTTGTGACAACTACCTCGAGCTCGCGAAGTCGCGGGCTTACGACCGCGACCCTTCCGCTCTGCATACCCTGCGCGGGGCGATGAATGTCGTGCTTCGACTGTTCGCTCCGTTCCTACCGTTCACAACGGAGGAGATCTGGAGCCAGATCCCTTCTGGGCAGGGATCCATCCATCGCGCCGAGTGGCCGCGCGCGAACAATCTGCCGGCCGCGGAGGACGACGGTTCATTCGATGTCGCAGTGGATGTCCTCGGCCGCATAAGGAAAGCGAAGTCCGAGTCCAAGGTGTCGATAAAGACGCCGGTCGAGATGCTTCGTGTTGAGGCCCCGGACGATGTGATCGCCTCACTCGAGCGCGTTAAAGACGATGTGTTTGCGGCGGGCAACGTGCTACAACACGAATTCATCTCCAACGGCGCATCGGAGCCGACCGTCACAGTCAAGCTCGGTCAACCGGAACACAAGTAGCCGACGTGGGTTACGAGGAAGCCGTCGCGTATCTCGACGACCTAGGCATCGACGCCATGAAGCGTCTGAAGCCGAACACCGCGCGCATCGAGGCACTATGCGACATCCTCAATCATCCCGAGGGCGAGGTGCCGGCCATCCATGTCACCGGCACGAACGGGAAGACCTCGACCGCTCGCATCGCGTCGTCACTCTTGACCGCCGCGGATCTGTCGGTTGCAACGTACACATCGCCCCATCTCGTCTCCGTGCGCGAGAGGCTGACGCTCGCGGGGGAGCCCATCTCCGAGCACGCGTTCGGCGAGCTCTTCGATCACGTGATGCCGTACGCGCGCCACGTGGAGGGACGGCTCGGCGAGCGGATCACCTATTTCGAGCTGCTCACTGCCATGTTCTTCCTGTGGGCGGCCGAGACGCCCGTCGACGCGATCGTCGTGGAGGTCGGCCTCGGCGGGAGGTGGGACGCAACGAACGTCCTGCCCTCCTCCACGGCCGTGATCACCCAGGTCGCCCTCGATCACACCGCCAATCTGGGCTCGGATCGGCCCACCATCGCCCGGGAGAAAGCCGGGATCATCAAGCCCGACGGCGACGTGATCACGGCCGAGCGGAGCCCCGAGATCCTCGCCGTGATCGCCGACGAAGCCGCCCGGGCGGAGGGACGGGTACTGGTCCTCGACCGGGACTTCGAGCTCCTCGAGAACCAGGTCGCGTTCGGGGGCCGTTATATGTCGATCAGAACGAGCGCGACCACCTACGAGGGCCTGTTCTTGCCGCTTCACGGCGCGCATCAAGGTGTCAATGCGGCGACGGCTTTGGAAGCCGTCACCCGTTACATACCGGCGCGCATCCTCGATCAAGCGGTTGTTGCGGCGGGCATGTCTGCGGTCGAGGTACCCGGACGACTAGAGACGATCAGATCGGACGAAGTCGCGGTACCGATCATCCTCGACGTTGCTCACAACCCCGACGGGATGTCGGCTTTGGTTACCTCTCTCCTCGAAGCATTCGCCTTCGATCGCGTCGTCTTCGTTGTTGGGATCCTCGGAGACAAGGATCATCACGGGATGATCGCGGAGATGGCGCGAGTGCCTTGTCGACTGATTGTTACTCAACCGCGCTCGGGGAGGTCGATATCGATCGACGACTTGCGCTCGAGCGCGGAACAGTTCGATCTGGACTGTGAGGTGGTCGATGACGTCAGCGACGCGGTGAAACATGCGCTCGCGGGGGTTGCGGAAGGCGATCTTGTTTGCGTAACGGGTTCTCACTACGTCGTCGGAGAGGCGCGACCCGTCCTGCTACCGTAACGACTCATGACAGACAAACAACGCACGCTGATACTCGTGAAACCGGATGGTGTCCGCCGACGGTTGGTCGGTGAAGTCGTTCGTCGGATCGAAGCGAAGGGCTACGACATCCGAGAGATGAAGCTGTTCACGATCGACGACACACTTGCCCAGAAGCACTATGCAGAACACGTCGATAAACCTTTCTTCCAAGACTTGGTGTCTTTCATAACCTCGGGTCCCGTAGTGGCGATGGTCGTAGAGGGATCGGACGCGGTGGCCGGGATGCGCCAGATCATGGGAGCGACCAACCCACTGGAAGCGGCGCCCGGTTCGATCCGTGGGGACTTCGCTACCGAGATAGGCGAGAACATCGTGCACGGCTCAGATTCCCCTGAGTCCGCCGCGCGAGAGGTAGCCCTCTTCTTCGGCTAACCTGGGACACTCGTCAAACAAAAGCCAAGAAGGTTGTGAGCTACTAGTGGAAAGTTTCTTTCAATTCATCGGTCGCGACATGGCCGTCGACCTCGGTACCGCGAACACTCTCGTGTACGTGCGCGGGCGCGGGATCGTCCTGAATGAGCCGTCTGTCGTCGCGATCAACACGAAAACGGGTGCCATCCTCGCCGTGGGTTCGGAAGCGAAACGGATGATTGGCCGAACGCCGGCCCACATCGTTGCGATCCGGCCTCTTAAAGACGGTGTGATCGCCGACTTCGATGTGACCGAGAAGATGCTTCGTTACTTTATCCAGAAGGTCCATCGCAGGGCGTTCCTCGCCAAGCCACGAGTCGTCGTATGCGTCCCCTCCGGCATCACGGGAGTGGAGCAGCGCGCGGTGGAGGAAGCGACGATCTCCGCCGGCGCGCGCAGCGCATACATCATCGAAGAGCCGATGGCCGCCGCGATCGGAGCCGGACTTCCCGTGCACGAGCCGACGGGCAACATGATCGTCGACATCGGTGGTGGAACGACGGAAGTCGCCGTCGTTTCGCTCGGAGGGATCGTCACGAGTCAATCGATCCGTATCGGTGGTGACGAGCTCGACGAGTCGATCATCAACTACATCAAGAAGGAATACTCGTTGATGCTCGGTGAACGCACAGCCGAGGAGATCAAGATGGCGATCGCTTCGGCCTTCCCCATGCCCGATGAGCAATCGGCCGAGATCCGCGGTCGCGACCTCGTGACGGGCCTCCCCAAGACGATCGTCGTCGCGGCGGAGGAGATCCGGCGTGCGATCGAAGAGCCGGTCAACGCGATCGTCGATGCGGTCAAGAACACCCTCGACAAGACCCCTCCCGAGCTCGCGGCCGACATCATGGACAAGGGGATCGTTCTGGCAGGGGGAGGCTCGCTGTTGAAGGGCCTCGACGAGCGCCTCAAGCACGAGACCGGGATGGCGATCCACATCGCCGAAGACCCCCTGTTCGCCGTGGCGATCGGCTCCGGCAAATGCCTGGAGGAGTTCGAGGCGCTCAAGCGGGTGCTCATCTCCTCCACCCGCCACTAGGCCCCGGTTTCCTTCTCTCGGGTACCCGACCGCCGCGCACCGCCTGCCCCGGGGCACGCTCCGCTCCGCCTGCCGGCGGCGACGCGACGGCGCCTACCTTGATCACCTAACTCAGCGACTTCTTTCGGTGCCGGCGCCGTTGCGTCGGGGGCCGCCGGCACTGGGCGATGGCCCCTGGGCAGGCGTCGGACGGCGATCGGGGGTGGGAGGGAGTCGAGCCGGTACCATGTGGGGGCAGGGTGGCCGCGTTGGGCACCCCCCGTTTTCGTCGTAAAGGTCTAGTTATCGATGTATCGCCGCTCGGGGCGAGGACGTCTGCTGCTGCTCATCTTTCTCGCCCTCTCCATCCTCATCATCACGCTCGATTTCCGCCAGAACGAAGGCGGTCCGCTCGAGCGCGCCAAGGACATCTCGGCGACGGTTGTCGCCCCGATCCAGCGGGGGCTGACAACCGTGTTCCGGCCGGTGGGTGAGTTCTTCGCGTCGATCGGTGAGCTCGGTGGTCTCCGCAGCAAGAACCAACGGCTGGAGGCAGAGCTGGAGGCGGCGGAGTCGGAGATCCAGAACGCGCGTGCGCTCGAGAACGATCTCGTGGATCTGAAGCGCC
>Ga0256866_1000267_pt1 | contig 11095 bp, 11 predicted proteins | sample RVTome_16_FD_187338 | JGI IMG/M metagenome (GOLD analysis project Ga0256866, IMG submission 187338) | Soil microbial communities from uranium-contaminated site in the Upper Colorado River Basin, Wyoming, United States - RVT152D67 HiSeq ...
GTCGTCGCCCTTCTTCGTGTAGATCTTCACGACGGCAAGCGAGACTCAGTGGTCGTGGTGATGCCCGCCGCCGATGACACCGCCGACCAACGGAAGATTGATGCGCTTCGAGGGCTTGGGTTTCGGGGGCAGAAGGTTCACGAGCTCCTTGGCGGTCATGTCGAGTGCTTGCGCAACCTCACTATCTGGGTTCTGCAAGACTATCGGCGCGCCGGCATCGGCGAACTCTCGCAATTGCGGATCTAAGGGGATCTCTCCCAGCACTGGAACGTTCAGGGTCTCGGCCAGCTTCGCACCGCCACCCTCTCCGAAGATGCGGTATTCCCTGCCGTCGTCTCCCCGGAAGTAGCTCATGTTCTCGACCACACCGGTCACCTGCAGGCCGGTCTTATCCGCCATGAACCCGGCGCGCTGCGCGACCTTCTCGGCCACAGCTTGCGGTGTCGTCACGATGACCATCGCGGCTCCGGGCAAGAATTGCGCGATCGATATCGACACGTCGCCCGTGCCGGGCGGAAGATCGACGAGGAGATAGTCGGGCTCGTCCCAATGAACATCAGTGAGGAACTGCTGTAGGGCTTTGTGCAACATCGGACCCCGCCACACCACGGGATTCTCTTCCGAAGTGAACAGCCCGATCGACACAACCTTTACGCCGAATACCTCCGGCGGCATGATCATGTCCTCGACAACCGTGGGCCGTTCATGAACGCCCAGCATGCGCGGGATCGAGAAGCCCCACACATCGGCATCAAGCAGGCCCACTGAATGTCCCAGCTTCGACAGCGACGCCGCGAGGTTCACCGTTACTGTCGACTTGCCTACGCCACCTTTACCAGACCCCACCGCGATGACTTGGGTAGGAGAGTCACTGCGAGCGAACGGAGCGGGCGTCTCCTTGCGCAGACCGCCGATCAGGGCATGCCGTTCTTCTTCAGTCATCGACGTCAGCTGCACCTCGACCTGGTCGATGTCCGAGAACGTCTCCTTGAGCTTCGCCGGGATCACCTGGTGGAAGTAGTCCTTGAGCGGACAACCGGGGATCGTGAGTGCGACGAGGACCATGACCGACGACCCGGAGATCTGGATGTCCCGCACCATGTTGAGGTCGTTGAGCCCGCGATGGAGCTCGGGGTCCTGGATCTCGCCCAGGACATCGGATATCTGCTCTCTCGTCGGCATCGCCATCTCTATAGGAAGCCTACGGGACCTGCGACTATTCCCTAGCCGAGGAGAGAAAGCGCATCGGGGACGTAGCGCACTGCGGCTCGATCCCATTCCCCGATGTAGTCGCCGTCGACCTGAACCGGCATCGGGCGAGACGCTCGCCATGAGGCCCCCGGGACGTCTGAGTCGTAGCGACCGTGCTTCCAATTGACGTGATTGCGACTGATGAATATCGCCCACACGACGCGCGGGATCGTCCAAGTCGTGATGCGGTCGAGGCCGAAGAAGTCCAGGCGCTTGTCGAGACTGCTCTCCGGGCACACATCCACCGCGAACCGCTTGAAATAGGTGAACGGGCGCGCGTTGCAGCACACGGATAGCAAGGTCTGGTACGGCTCCCGTCCGTCGACTTCGACGGTGATCTGGGGCTCTTCGCCACGGTAGTCGGTGAAGGCCGCGCTGAACGCGTTGAAGACGAAGGTCCAATCGGCGCTTTTGCGTTTCCCTTCGGGGTCGGCCTCGACTCGCCGGACGACCTCCGCGTCCAGTCCCATGCCGGCCGAGAAGAGGAAATAGCGCGCGTTAACGCGACCGACACCGACACGTCGGTAGGTATCGGAGCGCAACCTCGAGGCCATGTACGCCGTTGCCTCTACCGGGTCACGGGGGATCCCCAAAGATCGGGCCATGACGTTGGTCGATCCCCCGGGAAGTATGCCGAGAGCGACATCGGTCGCGACCACACCCTGTGCGGCTTCGTTCACCGTTCCGTCGCCGCCGAAGACGAGCACCGCATCGAACCCACGATCGACGGCGTCTTGCGCGAGCTCGGTTGCGTGATCGCGGCCCGTGGTGTCGACCGCCTCGAGCTTGAAGTCGGCTTGGAGCGCCTTGGTGATCACTTCCTTCGTTCGCGCCGACACCGAACCGGCACGTTCGTTGGAGATCAGCAGGACCTGGTGCACCTCAGGATGGTACGCAACCCGCAACCTCCCTTATCCTTCGGCGGACGTGAGGTTCGAGCTCGTCCACACCTTCGATCCCGACCCCCAGGTCGTCGCGCGGGCACTTCTCGATCGCGACTTTCAGGACACGCTCGCGGACGTCGGGTCGCTGAAGGAGCGGGTGGTCCTTTCCCAGGAGGGTGATGGCGATGGGCGGGTGGCGCGACGGGTTCGTTGCGTGCTCGAGCTCGAGCTCAGCGGCACGGCCCGACGCTTCCTAGGGGACAGCGACCCCGCGTGGGTGCAGGAGGAGCATTGGGACCCGGAGACACGACGATGGGACTGGGTCATCCATCCGGAAGTCGCCAAAGAGCTGCTCTCGGCCAGCGGCCATACCCTCCTCGACGAGATCGAGAGTGGCACGCGCCGGACGGTCGCGGGTGAGGTGAGGGTCCACGTGCCGATCTACGGCGGACGTGTAGAGGGCTGGATCGTCGAGGGGATCACAGGCGCGTACAACGAAGAGGCCGAGCGCCTCGCGCAGTGGCTGCGAAGGTAGCAAGAACGCGAAAAAGGGTAGCTCGCCCGTATCCGTAACCCGCACGTAACGGGACGGAAACTTGAGAGAAATGGCTCCCCCATAGCGTCCCGGTTAGGTTCGCCGCGACCTGTGCGGCAGTGACGTTAAGAGGAGGAGTACATGCCAGAAGCCAGCCCGTCTGATGTCCTGAAACTGGGTCAACAGAACGGCGCGCAGTTCGTCGACATCCGCTTCTCGGACCTTCCGGGGCTGATGCAGCACTTCTCGATGCCATTCGAGGAGCTCACCGAAGCAGCGTTCGAAGAAGGATTCGGATTCGACGGCTCGTCCATCCGCGGTTTCCAGGAGATCCAGGAATCAGACATGATCTTGGTCCCCGATCCGTCGACCGCAGTGATGGACCCGTTCCGGCAGCATCCGACGCTGATCATCAATGCGTTCGTGAAGGACCCGGTGACCGGCGAGTTCTATACCCGCGACCCGCGCTACGTCGCGCGCAAAGCCCAGGACTACCTGATCGGAACCGGGATCGCCGACGTGGCGTACTTCGGCCCGGAAGCAGAGTTCTACATCTTCGACTCGATCCGCTTCGACCAGAACCAGCACTCGAGCTACCACTACATCGGCGCGGTCGAAGGCGTGTGGAACTCGGGGGCCGAGGAGGACGGTAAGAACCTCGGCTACAAGCCTCGCTACAAGGAGGGCTACTTCCCGGTTCCTCCGATGGATCACTACCAGGACTTGCGTAGTGAGATGACGATGGTGCTGCGCGAGGTCGGCGTACCCGTCGAGGTGCACCATCACGAGGTCGGTACCGCGGGGCAGGCCGAGATCGACATGGGCTTCGCGCCCCTGCTCGAGATGGCCGACCGGCTGATGCTCTACAAGTACATCATCAAGAACGTGGGCTTCCGCCACGGCAAGACCATCACGTTCATGCCGAAGCCGATCTTCCAGGACAACGGTTCCGGCATGCACGTCCACCAGAGCCTGTGGAAAGACGGCGACTCGTTGATGTGGGACGAGCTCGGCTACGCGCAACTGTCGGACACCGCGCGCTGGTACATCGGCGGGCTGCTGGAGCATGCTCCGTCGTTGCTCGCGCTATGCGCCCCGACCACCAACAGCTACAAGCGCTTGGTGCCCGGCTACGAGGCACCGGTGAACCTCGTCTACAGCCAGAGGAATCGCTCAGCCGCGGTCCGCATCCCGCTGTACTCGAAGTCGCCGAAGTCCAAGCGCATCGAGTTCCGCTGCCCCGACCCGTCGGCGAACCCGTACCTCGCGTTCCCGGCACTGCTCATGGCCGGACTCGACGGCGTGCGCAACAAGACCGAGCCGCCCGAGCCGATGGACAAGGACCTCTACGAGCTACCCCCCGAGCAGCTCGCCAACGTCCCGCAGGTCCCGGGGTCGCTTGACGCGGCTCTCGACGCGCTCGAAGCCGACCACGACTACCTGCTCGAGGGTGGCGTGTTCACGCAGGACGTGATCGATCACTGGATCGACTACAAGAGGGTGCACGAGGTCGACGAGATCCGGCTGCGTCCAACACCGCACGAGTTCTACCTGTACTACGACATCTAAGGTAGTAGAGCTGGCTATACCCGTTCGAAGTCGATCCAGGTGTAGGTCTACGTCTTGGGTGAAGACGCCTCCTCGACGTGCTCGAGGGGGATCACGACTTCCTCCTCGAAGCTGTCCGGGATCTTTACCGTCTTTGGGGTCTTCGTTTCCTGACGGGTATCGCCTGCATGCAGTAGCAGAGGTAAGGCGGCGATCCTGAGAGCTCTGCGATAGATCATCACGCTCATCCGGGACAGCGGCGCGTCCAGGCGTGTGCGGCGCTTCGTGGCCTGCTCCAACCGGTGGCGGGCCGCGCGCGCGCGGGCCTCCTCCAGGTGCATCTTCCCGATCTCACTCGTGTAGTGGACCTGGCTATCCATCCTGCCCTCCCCCCACTAGATCCACTCCCGCGATCCCGCCGCTAGAGACAGTGAGGAAGAAGGTGCTCCACGGTCAATCCCGCAGATCGCGCATAGTCACTAAGTACATCGGGGGGGGTGTCCGTCAGGTTCACGACTTCGGCCCCCACCGACGGACGGAAGCTGAGATGAACTGGCCTAGGATGCGCGCTATGCCCGATATGTCGGTCATCCAAGACGTCGTCCTGCCTGATTCCGGCGGCAACGACGTTCGGGTAGGCGACCTGTGGCGCGACCAACCAGTGGTGATCACGTGGTTGCGCCACTATGGCTGAACGTTCTGCCGGGGGTTCGTCACGCAGTTGCGTGACCGGTACAACGAGTTCCAGGAGGCCGACGCGGGCATCGTCGCGATCGGGATGGGTTTCCCCGAGATGGCCGCGTATTTCAAGAGCGAGCTCGGGATCCCGTTCCCGCTTCTCGTCGACCACGACAAACAGACCTACCGGGCATTGGCCATCGGACGGGCGTCCGCGTGGAACATCTACGGACCACCGGTTTGGATCGAAGGCATCAGATCCATCGCACGCTTCGGGAACAGGATCCCTAAACAGGATCCTTTCCAGCTCGGAGGTGCCGCGGTCGTCGACAAGTCGGGCGAGGTCCTATTTCTCTATCGGTCACGCGACTCTTCCGATGTCCCTCCGATCGATGAGGTGCTTGCCGCGCTGAGATGAAGGTCCTGTCGTTCGTACTCGTCTTCGCAGGGCTTGTAGTCCTCATCGCGGTCAACGCCGGCGGCGGTAAGCGGGCGCTGGCAACCGGTGGGTCCATACTCATCGTCGTCGGTGCGTTGCTCTTGATGGCGATGGTGTTCGCCTACTTCATCACACGACCCGCCCTCTAGCCAAAGATCAACGGCTCCGCGATCCGGCGCACGCGTCGTGTGGTCTTGAGGAAAGTGTCTTCCAGCTCCTGACGCGGCTGATCCTCGAACCCGAGCGCGATACCGAGAGCTTCAAGATCCTCCGAACGGTTCGTCAACGTGTCGACGGGGCGACCGAGCAACAAGAAGTAATTGTTGCGGAGTCGCGTGAAGAAGCGATACGCGTCTTCCAGGACCGACGCGTCGGCATCATCGAGGTGACCGAGCTCGCGCGCGGCGGCGAGCGCCTGCAATGTGTTCGCCACCCGAAGCTCTTGATGCCTATGCGCGTGCTGAAGTTGCAACAACTGGGCGGCGAATTCGATATCCGAGAGACCTCCGGGCCCGAGTTTCAGGTTCCGTCGCGGGTCGGATCCCTTCGCGATCCTCTCTCGCTCCATACGCGCTTTCAGGTGTCGCACCTCGGCGAGTGCGTCCGGATGCATCTCTACAGGGAACGCGAGTCGATGCGCCATCTCCAAGAAGCGCTCGCCGAGCGCGCGCGACCCGGCGCTGGGTCGCGTCTTGATCAGGGCCTGGTGTTCCCACGGTCGCGACCACCTCTCGTAGTACTCGGCGAAGGAGCCGATGGAGCGCGCCAGAGGACCGGACTTGCCCTCGGGACGAAGTGCGGCATCAATCCGGAAGGCTTGGCCTTCCGGTGTCACCTCTCCGATCACTCGCATCAACTCTTCGGCGATCGTCTCGGCTTCCGCCGCGTCCATCTCATGCACGAACATCACGTCGATGTCAGACGAGTAATTCAGTTCGCGCGCTCCCAGCTTGCCCATCCCGATCACGGCGAAGGGGCGATCCGGATCGAGGGTCGCCTCGAGGCATGCATCGGCGAGGTCCGCGAGTGACGCACCCACCTCTGCTTCGTCCGCCGTACCGGCGAGGTCGGCCATCGTGATACCGAGGAACTCGCGCCGCTTGAAGCGTCGCAAGCCGTCGAGGCGCGCGGCGGGCTCTCTCCATCCGAGCGAAGCTTGAGCCTCCCGGACCAGACGCTCGCGATCCTTGAGGTGGAGCTCTTCGGGATGGGCGATCGTTTGCAGCTCCTCGGGGACATGGACCAAGACGTCGGCGAGCAGACGCCCGCTGCCCAGCAGGCGAGCGAGGAACGCGAGGCCCGGAGGGTTGTCTCGCAAGGCTCCCAGACCGTCATACCGACCTTCGAGAGCCTCCACGACGCGTAGGAACCCGAAGAGGCCTTCGTCGGGCACCGGTGCCGCCGCAAGGAAGCGCAAGACGGCGGGCGTCACGACGCGCACCAGCTTCGCCCGTCGAGAGGTGCCGGAGACCAACCCGGTGAGGGTGCGGGCGGCCCGGTCGACGTCGCGGAAGCCCAGGACCCGCAGACGATCCTTGAGCCCGGCCTCGCTGAGCTTCGTTCCGCCCTCCGCGAGCGACTCGATCATGGGCCGGTAGAAGAGCTTCTCGAAGCGTCCGCGCACGTCGGCCAGGACGTTGCGATGGGCGGACTGGAAGCGAGTCGCCGCGCCGGCACCGGGCGAGTCGGTGAATCCCAGCGAGTGGGCGAGCTGCGTCCGGGCTTCGGCATCTGCCGGGAGATGCCGCACCCGCCGCTCCTGGAAGAGCTGGAGGCGATGCTCGACGGTGCGAAGCCAGCGGTAGGCAACGCCGAGCCCGGCGCCGTCCTCCTCCGCGAGGTACCCACCATCGACCAACGCATCGATGGCATCGAGGGTGGCGGGAGCCCGGACCGCCGGATCCGCCCCCCCGTGGACCAGTTGGAGGAGCTGGACCGAGAACTCGATGTCGCGTATCCCCCCGGGGCCAAGCTTCACGTCCTCGGTCTCGTCTCGGCCCCGGCGCGTGCCGCGAGCGGCGTTGGCCTCCACACGCTCTTTGATCCGGCGCATGTCGGAGATGCGTTCGGGGGACACCTCGGCTGGGAACACGAGATCCCGGGTCTGCGCGATCAACTCCTCGCCCAGCTCTTCTATCCCCGCCGCAGCGCGCGCTTTCAACAGAGCCTGGAACTCCCACGGCTTGGCCCAGCGACGGTAGTACTCCAGGTAGCCGTCGAGTGACCTGACGAGTGCGCCGTCCCGGCCCTCCGGACGCAGGTTCGTATCGATGATGAACGCTTGTCCTTGCGGGGAGTGATCGCCGAGCGCGCGCAAGAGACGCTCTGTCTCTTTCGTTGCACGCGCGAGATCGCCCGAAGCAACGAACATCAGATCGATGTCGGAGACGTAGTTCAACTCGCGGGCACCGAGCTTGCCCATCGCGATCACTGCGAGGTCGTCGCTATCGCGGAGCATGGCGTTCAAGCAAGCATCGGTGAGATCCGACAGCGCTCGTCCAACCTCTTCCAATCGGATCGACCCAGAGGCATCGAGTGCGGCGATCTGCGCAAGCCGGCGGCGCTTCTCGACGCGCAGTCCCGCGATCTCATCGCGCGCATATGCAGCAGTTATCGCTTCGCGGTAACCGTCTCTATCGGGGAGTTCGTCCGTTTCGACCAACTCGAGCGCACGTTCGTCCGCGTCCACAAATTCCGCGAGTGTGCGACTAACCAACGCGAGCGCACGCGCCCTGTCGCCCTTCACTTCTTTCGCTTGCTTACGGTCTGTAGTCACTTGTGTTCATTTCCGCGATTCTTTCGTGCTCATCCACAAAAAGAGGGAACCCGATTTCAGGTTTGGATGGGTGCGGGTCGATAGTCATCACCAATAGGGTGACTCCCTTAGTCGACCGAGGCTCCCCCTCACCACGCGGGCTCCAGAACGAGGGCGTGCGGGCTTCGGCAAGCAAGCGGGAATTTGGAGGTGTTGCATCATGGCGAGCGTTCGCACGCGCACGTCCGCGGTCAAGTTCGGATCGATGGTTGCTGCTGCTGCAGTCGGCCTGACGATGTTCGCGGCCCCCGTGAACGCCCATTCGCACCGCGACTTCAGGGAACAGCGACAGCACGTCGAGGAGCGCGGACGCAGCGTACGCGGGACTCGGTACACCTACGGCGGCACCACACCGCGCAGTGGATTCGATTGCTCGGGATTCACGCGCTGGGTCTACAAAGAGCACGGCGCCGATCTCCCCCACTCGTCCATCGACCAGTTCTACATGGGGGGCCGCGGACGCAACAAGCGGGTGTGGAAGCGGGGGAACCTGGAGGTCGGAGATCTCGTCTTCTTCAAGACCACCAGCCGGCGAGTGGGACACGCGGGTATCTACATCGGCAATGGGAAGTTCATCCACTCCAGCTCGTCGGGTGGAAGCGTGCGGATCAGCTCGATCTGGGACCCCTACTACTACGGGCCTCGCTTCGTAGGGGCGACGCGTTTGCCCGTGACGATGCGCTCCTCGCCCTAGAGGATCGGTAGATAGCGCTCGGTCTCGTAGGGTGAGACGTACTCCTTGTAGGCGTCCCATTCCGTTCGCTTGTTGCGCAAGAGGTACTCGAAGACCTCTTCGCCCAACGTTTCCGCGACCAGGTCGGACCGCTCCATCTCCGTCAGTGCTTCATTGAGGTCGTCCGGCAAGCGTGCGATCCCGCGCGCGCGACGTTCCGGCTCGCTCATCTCGTAGATGTTGTCGGTCGCCTCCGCGGGAAGCTCGTAACTCTCGTCGATGCCCTTCAGACCGGCGGCCAACATCACCGAGAAGGCCAGGTAGGGGTTGCACGCGGGATCGGGGGAACGGAATTCGACCCGGGTCGACTGATCCTTGCGCGGCTTGTACATCGGGACCCGGATCAGGGCGGAACGGTTGTGCCTGCCCCAACAGACGAAGACAGGGGCCTCCGTGACCGGGTATCCCCGGCCGGTCACGAGCCGCTTGTACGAATTGACCCATTGGTTGGTGACCGCAGTGATCTCCCGCGCGTGCACGAGCATCCCGGCGATGAATGCCTTCGCGATCTTCGATAGGTGGTACTCGTCCGAGGAATCGTGGAACGCGTTCTGATCGCCTTCAAAGAGCGAGAGATGCGTATGCATGCCGGACCCTGGTAGATCGGTGGAGGGCTTAGGCATGAAGCTCGCGAACATCCCGCGATTCGCCGCCATCTCCTTGACCACGAGACGGAAGCTCATGATCGAATCCGCCATCGTCAACGCGTCCGCGTGGCGAAGGTCGATCTCGTGTTGTGAGGGCGCTACTTCATGATGGCTGAACTCGACCGGCACGCCCATGCGCTCGAGCACACCGATCGTGTCGCGCCGCAACTCCTGCGTGATGTCGAGAGGCGTCAGGTCGAAGTACCCACCTGCATCTATCGGGGTCGCGTCGCGCGAGTTCTTGAAAAGGAAGAACTCCATCTCGGGGTGGACGTAGAACGTGAAGCCTCGTTCGGCCGCCTTCTCGAGGTTTCGGCGCAACACGTAGCGCGGGTCTCCCCAGAAGGGTCGTCCGTCGGGGGTGTAGATGTCGCAGAACATCCGGGCAACCCCGGTCTCACCGTTGTCGGACGAGCTCGGCATGATCTGGAAGGTCGAGGCCTCGGGGCGCGCGAGCATGTCGGATTCCTGGACGCGAGCAAACCCCTCGATCGCCGATCCGTCGAAGCCGATTCCTTCGTCGAACGCCTGCTCGAGCTCCTCCGACGTCACTGCGAAGGACTTGAGGAATCCGAGCACATCGGTGAACCACAGCCACACGAGGCGGATGCCTCGCTCCTCCACCGTCCTGAGGACGTAATCCTGTTGACGTTCCATCTCGAGGGAGCCTACGCCGTTCGAGTTTCGGGAAAGTTACGAGCAACTACGCTTTACGCATGATTCGCGTCGCTCTTGCGCAGCTGGACCTCACCGTCGGCGACATCGACGGAAATTCGGCGCGGATCACCGAGGCGATCGCACAAGGCGAGCGCGACGGCGCACAGATCGTCGCGTTGCCCGAGCTTGCGGTAACCGGTTACCCCCCTGAAGACCTCGTGTTGAAGCGCGCCTTCGTCGCAGCCAACCGGGCTGCCGTGGACGAGATCGCGGTCGCGACTGGAGAAGCCTTGGCAGTGGTGGGTTTCGTCGATGCCGGCCGCGAAGCTCTCTTCAATGCCGCCGCCGTCTGCCACCGGGGAAAGTTGCTGGCGATCTATCACAAGCATCTTCTGCCCAACTACGGAGTGTTCGACGAACGTCGTTACTTCGATGGCGGAAAAGGCCACTGCCTCTTCGAGAGTGACCGCGGGGTGATCGGCGTGTGCATCTGTGAGGACGTATGGAGCGAGCGAGGGCCCGTGGTTTCACAGGGCGACGCCGGTGCGCAACTCGTCATCAACATCAACGCATCCCCCTTCCACAAAGGGAAGCTCCAGGCCAGAGAACGACTACTCGGGGACCGAGCTCGCCGCGCGCGCGCCGCGATCGCCTACGTGAACATGGTGGGCGGCCAGGATGAACTGGTCTTCGACGGTGGTTCCATGATCGTTGGGCCGGACGGAGAGATCGTGGCGCGGATGCCGCAGCTCGAAGAGGACTTCGCCATCTTCGACGTTCCCTTGGGATCCGCCGATAGAACGGACGGTGCCGCGGTCCAACGCATCCCGGTCGAGCTGCGAGCCATCGAAGGGACCCGTGAACCAACGCTCGCGGCCCCCCTGGACAACGTCGAAGAGATCTACCGG
>Ga0256866_1000269_pt1 | contig 11071 bp, 9 predicted proteins | sample RVTome_16_FD_187338 | JGI IMG/M metagenome (GOLD analysis project Ga0256866, IMG submission 187338) | Soil microbial communities from uranium-contaminated site in the Upper Colorado River Basin, Wyoming, United States - RVT152D67 HiSeq ...
GATCGGCCCGATGGAGGACGGGGGACGGGTGGAGAACCAGGGGATCCTGCTCACGCTCGGCCCCATCACCGGCGAGGACGACCGAGCCCTGGTGCCGTCCTCCAGCTACCTGGCCAACCTGGCCGGCACTTGGCAGACCTGGGTCGTGGAACGGATCGGCGACGGCTGGCGGGTCACCGGGACCGAGGGCCCGGTCGCCATCTCCTGACCAGGTCAGGGCTCGAGCATCCCCACGTACGACAGGTCGTCCAGCACGGGAGCCCGTGCCACGGGGTCGGCACGATCGCGGCCCGGGCTCACGGAATGGACCGCGCCCGGCACCGCCACGTAGATCTCCTGGGGGCCGGTTCCCAGAGCAGCCACCGGGGCCCCGAACGTCCACCTGTCGATGGGGCGGAGGGTCTCTGCGTTGAGCGACACCACGTGTGAGCCGGAAGCCACCACGAGCGCGCCGTCCGGGCCGATGACGGCTCGGGTCTCGCCATCCTGATCGGAACCGAGCTCCACCCCGCGGGCTCCCGTCATCTCCAGCGAGTCGGTGTCCATCACGGCCACCACGCGGCGGGCAGTGTCTACCACGTACAGCAGCTCGCCATCGGCCGAGATCGCCATGGCTTGGTCGGTCGGGTCGCCGCCCCACAGCTCCTCCGGGAGGGCCACGCAGTGTGCCCACCCTTCGTCGAGGCTGAGGGTGTGTACGAAGCCAACGTGGTTCGCCGACGCTGTGCCCTCTCCGACGTGATCGGACGGCTGGGTCGTGTACAGCGTGTACAGCATCGACCCGTCGGCGGAGGCAGTCTGTTCGAGTCGGGTGCCGCTCATCCTCTCCGCCACTCCCTTGACGCCCGTGTTCACCCGGGAGAGGGAGCCGTCGGTCAGGTCGAGGGCGGCCACTCGGTACGCCGTCGGTGCGGTGGGAGGCACGTAGCTGATCAGGAACAGGGTTGCACGGTCGGCCGAGAACGCTTCGGGCTCGAAGTTCCCGTCCAGGTGGAAGCGAAAAGGCTCCTCGAGCCCAGATGGATCGGCCACCGTGATCGTGGTGGAGGATCGTGGCTCCGGGATCCAGGGGCTCGCTCCCGAGGGGAGCGGGGGCATCAGCGCGACCAGTGAGCCGTCCGGAGACGCCACTCGCACGCCGAGCTCGCCGGGCACAAGCAACGAGGACAGGACCTCGCCGGTGGTCGAGGCTCGCGCCTCGAGGAAAGTCCGTCCGCCGTCCGCGGTCGCTGTTAACAGGGTGGACCAGTCGCTCGAGGACGGGATCCCCACTCCCCGGAACAGGACGGAGTCGTTCTCTGGGTCAACGGTCACGACACCCTGGGTAGACCCGAGGAGCAGGACCCGCTCCGAGCGAGGGGTTGGGCCGGCAGGCCCCAGCGCCGTGCAGGCGGTGAGTCCCGCCACCATCAGGGGGAAGAGCCGTCTCACCACCATCGGTCCCACACTCCTTCCCGGCGTCACGGCCCGCTCACAGAGGACTACACCCGGGCGGTCCCGCCGGTTCCCGGCCGCATATTCGGACGCCCGGGGCATCGGTTTCGTTCCGAACGAGACGACGTCGGGTGATCGACCTCTTGCCACGGCCACATCGATTCTGCTAAAAGGGACGGGTCGGTCGAGGGAAAGGGGGACCTCATACTCGGTCGTCGTGTTCTCGTTTTCTCCGCGCTGCTCGGACTGTTGGTCTCTTCCGTGGCCCTTCCAGCCGCGGGGGCTGGAGCGAGTCCGTCGCCGGGACGGGCCCTGTCGCAGCTCGCCGAGGACAGTACACGGACCCTCGTGGCTCGAAGCGATCCGGGTGAGTCCGTTCCCTCGTTCGTCACCGGCCGGATCCCCGTGGCCGAGTTCTCCTCCGCCGGAGCGGCCGTCTCCCGGGGATGGGACTTCTGGGACGCGTATGGCCGGGCGTTCGGGGTTGCCAACGCCCGTGCGGAGCTGACCCTGCGATCTATCGAGCGGGACGACCTCGGCATGACACATCTCACCTACGCCCAGCGCCACAGAGGCCTTCCGGTGTTCGGACGGGAGATGCTGCTGCACCTCGACGGCAACGCGGTGACCGTGGTGAACGGTGAGTTCACCGTGGACATCGCGCTTCCCACGACCCCGGCCGTGTCCGCGACCGAGGCCCGGATCGCGGCCCGGGCCGTGCCGGCCCGGGCGCTGCGCCCCGCCGATGTCGCTCCGGAGCTCCTGGTTTTCGTGGACGGGGAGGAGCGGGCCCGGCTGGCCTGGCGCGTGTCCATCGTCTCGGAGCGCCCGCTGGGCCTATGGCAGGTGTTCGTCGATGCCCGGACCGGCGGCGTGCTCCGCTTCTACAACGATCTGCACACGGCCAAGAACCGGCAGACCTATGACGACGGCAACGACCCCGACTGCAACACGCAGGGCGCGCCACAGTGCACTCTGCCCGGGACGCTGGATCGTGCGGAGGGCGACCCCGCCACCGGCGACGCGGTCGTCGACACCGCGCACGACCACACCGGAACTGTGTACGACTACTTCTCCTCGAGCTTCGGCCGCGACTCCTACGACGGTGCAGGGCACGCGATGCGCTCGACCGTCCGTTTCGGCGAGGACTTCAACAACGCGTTCTGGTGCCCCAGCCTCGGGTGCGCCGATTTCTTCGGCAGTGCCCCGGACGGCGAGCAGATGGTGTACGGCGACGGAGACGGGGTCGTGTTCTCCCCGCTCGGCTCCGACCTCGACGTGGTTGCCCACGAACTGACCCACGCGGTCACCCAGTACGAGGCGAACCTCACCTATCTCGGTCAGTCCGGAGCGCTGAACGAGTCGTACTCTGACGTGTTCGCGGCAATGGTGGACACGGACAACTGGTTGATCGGGGAGGACTCCTTCACACCCGGCACGCCCGGCGACGCGTTGCGCGACATGGCCGATCCCTCGAACGGTGGTCAGCCTGGGCACATGTCCGAGTTCGTGGAGACCGTCGGTGACAACGGTGGCGTCCACATCAACAGCGGGATCCCGAACCGGGCCGCGTACCTGACCTCGGAGGATCCCGGGTATGGGATCGGCCGGGCAGCCACGGAGGACATCTACTACCGGGCCCTGACCACGTACCTCACCCCGAGCTCGGACTTCCTGGACAATCTCAACGCTCTGCTCCAATCGGCTGATGACCTGTTCCCCGGCACCGCCGAGATGACCGCGGTGGCCAGGGCCAACGCCGCCGTCGGAATCGCCAACCCCCCCGGGGTGATCTTCCCCAACGGTGGGGAGTCACTCCCGGCCGGGTCGGACACCAACATCACCTGGACGACCGACGACAACGCCCGCCCATTCAAGGTCTCGTATCTCCAGAACATGGGCTCGGCCACGTACAGCCAGGGCTTCGAGGCCAGCGCGAGCCTTCCCCCGGAGTTCACCACCGGTGGCAACCAGCCATGGCTGGTGGACGGCACGACCGCTGCAACCGGGGTGCGCTCGGCACGCTCGGGAACCATCACGCACAACCAGCGGTCGGAGCTCACCCTGACCGCCCGGATGGCCAGTCCCGGCAACGTGACGTTCAGCGTAAGAGTGAGCTCGGAGAGCGGCTTCGATTTCTTCTCCTTCCACGTCGATGGCGAGCCGATGGTGTGGCGGTCCGGGAACATCCCGTGGGGCTCAGGCCCGCCCATTCCGGTTTCTGCCGGGACCCACACGTTCACGTTCGTCTACGAGAAGGACTTCATCGCCACCAGCGGTTCGGACAGGGCCTGGATCGACGACCTCGTCATCCCCAACGCGGAGAGCGTCGCCCTGACCACGATCAACGCCTCCACTGCGCCCGGAGCGACGAGCGAGCCGTGGACCACGCCGAACATAGACGCCTCGAACTTCAAGGTCCGGGTGGAGACGCTCGGGGTGGCACCCTGGTACTCGACGGATGACTCCAACGGAACCTTCACTGTGGGGTCGCCACCACCACCCGGCGGGGGAGCTGCTCTGTCGATCGGGAACGCGAAGCGCAAGGAGCCGGACAAGGGCAAGAAGATGATGAAGCTAAGGGTGTCGCTGTCCGAGCCCGCGACCTCGCTCGTAACGGTCAGCTTCGCCACCAAGAACGGGAGCGCCAAGGCGCCCAAGGACTTCAAGGCGGTGCAGGGCACGCTGACCTTCGCGCCTGGGACCACCGTCCAGGTGATCAAGGTTCCGGTGAAGGGTGACCTCCTGGACGAACGGAACGAGAAGTTCTCCGTGCTGCTCTCCGGCTCCAGTGGGGCAAGCATCGCCGACGGCAAGGGGAGGGGCAAGATCATCGACAACGACTGAACGCCTCAGGCGTCGACAGCGGGGCTCGCCGGCTCGAGGGTCACGGTGAACGTCTCCCCCACCTCGGGATCCTGAAGCTCGCGCTCCCAGTCCCCGAGACGCTCGTCCGCGATCATGCCGACGGCTACCGAAATGCTCCAAGCTCACACGAATCCCCAGGTAAATGGCCGGTGGGGCGTGAGGGATTCGAACCCCCGGCACATGGGTTAAAAGCCCACTGCTCTGACCAGGCTGAGCTAACGCCCCTAACGATTGTCCCACGCGGGTCGGACGGCCCGCGAGATATCCTCGGTACGTCGTGGCACCGGATGCGGGCGGGAAGCGGCGCTCCTGGATCGGTCCGGCGGCGCTCGGCATCCTGGCCGCGGCGCTGGTCGGCGGGACGATCGTGGGGGCGGTGGACGGCCGCCGGACCTACGAGATCTCGAACGTACGGCTGGCCCTGTCGTCCGGGGACCCGGAGGGGATCCCGGCGTGGAGGGTGACCTTCGATGTCGAGTGGTCGGCGTTCGGCGACCCGCCGATCCAGGTCCAGCCGTGCACGGTTCGCCTGACGGCCACGGACGGCTCGGTGCTTCGGGAGCGGGGCTTCGGACTCCACGTCGGCCGGAGCGAACGGGATGTCTCGCCGCCGTTCGACTTCCCGGTCAGCGGCCGGGACCCGGATCGGGCCGAGGTGGTTTGCTCCCGCCGGGGCTGAGCGGCCGGTCCCTGTAAGCGTTCGTGATGGGCATCCGTCGGTCCCGCCCGAAGGCTTTGGGGGTGATCTTCACCCCCGGGGGCGCCTGGCGGCGCTTGTACTCCGCGCGGTCGATCAGCTCCACCACGCGGCGGACGAGCTCCGGATCAGCGCCGTCCTCCACGATCTCCTCGGGAGAGCGGTCCTCCTCCACGTACGCCTCCACGATCGGGTCGAGTACGTCGTACGGGGGGAGCGAGTCCGTGTCGAGCTGCCCCGGTCGGAGCTCGGCCGAAGGCGGCTTCCCCATCACGCGATCGGGTATGGGCGGCGGATCGGTCTCCTTGTTCCGCCACCGGGCCAGCTCGTACACCATGGTCTTGGGTACGTCCTTGAGCGGGGCGAACCCTCCCGCCATGTCCCCGTACAGCGTCGAGTACCCCACGGCCAGCTCGCTCTTGTTGCCGGTCGCCAGGACCATGGAGCCGAACTTGTTGGACAGGGCCATGAGGTAGTTGCCGCGGATCCGAGCCTGGAGGTTCTCCTCGGTTACGTCCTGCTCCGTGCCGGCCAGCACCACCTCCAGGGCCTCCCGGTACGCGGCGAGCACCGAGTCGATGGGGATCAGGTCGATCCCCACGCCCAGGCGCCGGGCCACCTCGCGGGCGTCCTCCACGCTCTCCTGGGAGGAGAACGGCGAGGGCATGGCCAGTACCCGGACCGCCTCCGGGCCGAGGGCGTCGGCGGCCAGGGTGGCGGTGAGCGAGGAATCGATCCCGCCTGACAGGCCGAGGACCACCTCGGCGAAGCCGTTCTTCCGGACGTAGTCGCCGAGGCCGAGGAGCACGGCCCGGTACACCTCCTCGGCGCCGGCGGGCCACGTCTCCCTGGTGGGGTCCGGGAGCGGCGGCTTCCCGCCATCCGTGCCGGGGATGTCTACCACCAAGAGGTCCTCCTCGAATGCGGGGGCGTGCCAGGCCAGCTCTCCATCGGGGGAGACCACGATGGAGCCGCCGTCGAACACGAGCTCGTCCTGACCGCCCACGAGGTTGACGTACACGATCCACGCCCCGGTCTGCCGGGCCCTGGCCGCGCACACCGCAAGCCGATCGTGGGTCTTCTCCCGGTGGTACGGCGAGCCGTTGATGTTCGGGATGACCTGGACCCGACCGGCGTACCCGTCGAACGGGGCGTCCGGCCACCATGCGTCCTCGCAGATCGAGATGCCGAGCGAGGAGTCGGCTACCCGCACCTGGCAGCCGGCTTCGCCCGGCACGAAGTACCGCTTCTCATCGAACACGCCGAAGTTGGGGAGCTGGTGCTTGTGGTACCGGGCCGCCACCTCGCCGCCGCGAAGGAGGGCGGCCGCGTTGTGCAGGCCCTTCGCGGTTCGATCGATGAACCCGACCAGGACGGGGCACCCGCCGGCGGTTCGTTCGGCCAACTCGCCGACCGCCTCCAGGTTCGCGTCGATGAACGAGGGACGCAGTACCAGGTCCTCGGGTGGGTACCCGGTGATGGCCAGCTCAGGGAAGCACGCCAGGTCGGCGCCGTGTCCGGTGGCCTCCCGGGCCCACTCGGCCATCTTCTCGACGTTGCCGTCGAGGTCTCCGACGACGAGGTTCAGCTGGCCGAGGGCGATCCGCACGGGGACAGGGTAGCGCGGCTACAGGCCGGCGAGCCTGCGTAGGCCGTCCACGTTCTCCAGCACGTACCTGCGTCCGTCACGCTTCACCAGCCGTCGCCGTTGTAGCTCGGACAGTATCCGGGTGACGTTCTCTCGGCTGCCGCCGGCCAGCGCGGCCAGGTCCGCGTGGGTGACCACGGACGGGATGACCGCGCCGTCCGCCGGCAGCTCCTCGAAGCTCGGCGTGCACAGCCCGATCAGCCGCTTGGCCACACGTCCCTTCAGGTCCAAGAACAGCAGGTCCTCCACGAGCGCCTCGTGCTCTGCGATCTGCCTGGCCAGGGCCCGGAGGAGGACCCGCGTGGCCTCCGAGTGGTCCGCCAGGAACCGTACGAACGCCTGGCCGGGGATCACGCAGACCGCCGTGTCCTCCAGCGCCACGGCCGTTGCTGTGCGCTGCATCTCGCCGAGGACCCCGAGCTCGCCGAAGAACTGCGGCGGCTCCAGGGTGGTGTGTAGCTGCCGGTGCCCCGTCACCGAGGTCGAGCTGATCTCGACCCGCCCCCGCCATAGGAAATACACGCTGGGGGCGTCGTCATGCTGATGGAAGAGGTACGTTCCGCGCCGATACTCCCGGACGGTGCCCTGCTCGGCCAGGGCCTGCACGGCGCCTGCGGGCGTCTCGGCGAGCATGGGTGCCTGGCGCATGGCCCGCTCCAGGGCCGTCCGGCTACCTCCGGCGAGCCTGGTTCCCCCTGCGGCGACCATGGCGGCAGAGTAGCGGAGGCGTCCGGGCGGAACCACCTCCGGGAACGCGGAACGGGCCCGTCGGGGACGGACCCGTTTCGACGTAGGACGTCGGACGTGTTTAGCGCTTCCTGGCGCTCTTCCTCGCGGACTTGCGAAGACCCTTGCGTGCGGCACGCCGCTTCGTCACGCGCGTGGCCGCGGTCTTGCTCGATGAGGAGGATCCGGATCCCCGCTTCTTCGGGGATATCTTCTTCTCCGCCATCCTATTCACCCCCTTCGTCACCCGACCCCTGGCGGGCATGGGCATCGAGCCGCAGTGTGCGTCCGCTCGCCTGGCCGGGTCTGTGCCGGTGGTCACCGGACCTCGGGTGACGTCGGTCACCTCGGATCCTGTGACGCCCGTCACACCATCAGGCCTCCTGGCGGTCGCCGGAGGATGGCTCGGCGGAAGAGAGGCGGACGGCCACCTCCCGCTCCTCCTCCCCGCGGACGACCGTGACCATCACCGTGCCGCTCGCCCCGGCCTCGTCGAGGACGGCGTGGAGGTCATCGGCGCTCGACACCACTCGGCCGCCGGCCTCCACGATCAGGTCGCCGCGGCCCAGGCCGGCTCGATCGGCGGGGCTGCCCTCCTCGACGCCTCGGACCAGGAGCCCTTCCCGCTCGGGAAGGCCCACGCCCTTTCGCATCCGGGACGCCACCCACGGAGGGGCCACTGCCACGCCGAGGCGCGGGGCCGAGGTGGACTCGCCCCGACCCAGGGCTTCAACGCGCTCGCGCAGGCCCGCGTCGGCCGGGATGGCCAGGTAGAAGCCGTCGCCGGCCCGGTTCGTGTTCAGGCCGACCAGTCGTCCCTCTGGGTCGACCACCGGGCCCCCGGACGACCCGCGGGCCAGGGGCGCGGTGTGCTCCAGGGTCCCGGCGATCCGCCGTCCCCGGGGCCCCCGGAAGGACCGCTCGGTCCCCGACACCATCCCGAACGTCACCCGAAGGCCGCGCCCGCCCGGGTTCGCCAGGGCGAACACGGCCGCGCCGATGCCCGGGCCGTCGCCCGCGGCCCACGCGGGCGCCGGGGCCCCCGCGGTCTCCACCGTGACCACGGCGAGATCGCCGTCGACGTCCACGCCGGCCACGGATCCTTCGGCCACCCGGCCGTCGGGGAACGACACGGCGACGCGGTCGCCCCGCACGTTGTGAGCGTTCGTCAGGATCCGCCCCTCGCCGACGACTATCCCGGAGCCCCGGCCCCACCGGTCCCCGATCCCCACCACGGTCGGGCCGACCCGGTCGGCCACGGTCCGAACTGCTTCCTCCAGCTCCTGCAGCGCCGCCATCGGTTCCTCCCTCCTTCTGCCCGGTTCCACGTGCTATCTTGCGAATAGCAAGGTACTACTCACATCGGGTTTCGACAAGGGAGGATCGATGAGGTCGGCGCTGGCCGCGGCCCTGGACCGCGTGGGGGACCGGTGGAGCCTCCTGCTGGTCGAGGCGCTCTTGAGCGGCCCGCGGCGGTGGAGCGACCTGTCCGAGGAGGTCGCTGGCATCGCCCCGAACGTGCTGTCCGACCGGATCCGCCGGCTTGAGCATGAGGGGATAGTGTCCTCCGAGCCCTACAGCGACCGGCCGCTACGACTCGCCTACGGCTTGACCGCGGCCGGCCGCGAGCTCGCCGGGGCAGTTCGTCTACTCACCGACTGGGGCGCCCGCCGCGAGGACGGCGCCGTGGCCCCGCGGCACCCGGCCTGCGGCACGCCGATGGAGGTCCGGTGGCACTGCCCCACCTGCGATCTCACGGTGGACGGGGATATCTCAGACGAGCGCACCGATATCGTGACCGTCTGAGGCTCAGTCGAGCTCCGGGACCTCGAGGGGCTCGGGTCGAGGGGTGCACGCCCCGCAGTACAGGGCGTCCTCGACCGCCAGGACCTTGGTCACCTGGCCGTTCCGGTACAGCTCCAGGATGAACGGGTGCGTCTGGACATGGTCCTCGCAGATCCCCCTGCCGCAGAAGCGACAGGTCCCCACGGCGGTTCGGCGGCAGTGCCAGCAGTCCATCTTCGGTCCTCAGTGCCTCTGTGAGCGCTCCACGAGCACGTGCGGGTTCAGCCTACCCCGGCGGAACGCCTCTCCGACCAGGCGGTCGAAGCCCTCCCGCTCCAGACGGAAGGCTCGCAGCGGGGTCCGGGCCCGGACCGTGGCGGTCCGGGGCACGTCGAGCAGGAGCGCCACCTCACCGAAGTACGATCCCGGCCCCAGCACCGTCATGGTTCTCTCATCCGCGATGACCTCGACCTGCCCGGATCTGATGGCGTAGAAGGCATCCCCGGGCTCGCCCTTGCGGATGATCGTCCGGCCCGGCGGCACGTTGACCCAGGTTCCCAGCTGGAGCAGCTCGGCGATCTGGGCCCCGGAGAGGTCGGAGAACGGGTCGAGCGCCCGGAGCTCCGCGGCTGCCTGGAGCGTGGGAGCGAATCGCGGGGCGCGGGCGGCGTCCGCCAGTAGCTCGTCGAAGGTCCCCTTGTCCACCTCGAACAGCTGGGACTCCTCGAGGGCCCGGACTGTGGCCGCCCTCGGTGCGCCCTGTAGCAGTCCGAGCTCGCCGAACGAGTCGCCTCGCCCCAGCGTTCGCAGGACCCGCTCCTCGCCGGCGTCGGGGTCCTCCTCCACGACCTGCAGGGTTCCCCGCCGGACGACGTAGAACGCGTCGGGACGGTCACCCTGGCGAACCACCGGCTGTCCTCGGGCCGCGGCTCGCAGCCGCACCCGGCCCGCCAGGTCGCTCAGTAGGTCGACCGGCAGGTCCTCGAAGAGGGGGAGGGCGTCGATCATGCGGGCAGCCTCGACGCGCCAGGCCCTCTCGACGCGGAACCGGACCCCCGCCCACAGCGCCCGGGCTCGGCGCCACAGCGCACGGATCAGCGTCACCGCTCCGCGGACCAGGGGCCCTGCTACCAGGAGGCCGAGCACGACGAGCATCAACCGGGTCACCGGCCCGCTCTCCCACATCCTGGCGATGAGGCTGCCGAAGATCTCTCGCCAGAAGAAGTAGCCCGTGTAGAAGGAGAACGCCGCGAAGGCCACACCGACGATGCCATACAGGGCCAGCCCGACCTCCACCTTCGAGAAGCGCTCCCTGACCCGGAGCTTGTGCGCCAGATCGTGGCGGATGAACGCCAGGGACCGTGGCCGGAGATCGGGGACCTGGATCGCGTCTGACAGGATCCAGTACCCGTCCAGCTCTAGCAGCGGGACGAGGTTCATGAACAGCACGAAGTAGTTGAGGACGGCGAACTTGTAGAGGACGGGTGACATGGCGGCCTCGGGGAACAGGAGGACGGCGAACGAGGCCACCCCGGCGGCCATCAGCTCCGCGAGGGGTCCCGCAGCCGCCTGGACGATCCGCTGGCCCCGATCGAGCATCAGCGCGTCGGAGGCCTCCACGTAGAACGCCGGGGACCCGAAGTAGATCATGAAGCCCGCGGACTTCACCCTCCGTCCGTAGTGCACGATCACCAGCGCGTGGCCCAGTTCGTGCAGGAACGTGAGGACGTAGTCCAGCGTGAGGAGGATCAGGAACTCCAGGGCCAACGACTGTCCGGATAGGGTGAATCGCCCTCCGCTCACGACTGCCACGAAGGCAACCACGCCGGCCAGGCCCACCACGATGCCGAGCGCCACGGCGACCGGGTTGAAGAACCAGCGCAGGCCGTGCTGGTATAGCCATCGCACCAGCC
>Ga0256866_1000271_pt1 | contig 11040 bp, 8 predicted proteins | sample RVTome_16_FD_187338 | JGI IMG/M metagenome (GOLD analysis project Ga0256866, IMG submission 187338) | Soil microbial communities from uranium-contaminated site in the Upper Colorado River Basin, Wyoming, United States - RVT152D67 HiSeq ...
CGACTCCGAGTAGTCGACCAGAGTCCAGGGCCCCACACCGTGAATGGGCGCTGCTGGGAGGGGGACCAGTTCGTCCTCCGGATAGATGTCGGGGTGGGTGGGGGAGTAGGGAGCATTGGCGACCAAGATCGGGAAGAAGGCAAAACGGTCTCGCAAGTGAAAGACCACAGTCTCGTCGTCAGGTGCTTCGACGCTCGAGACATAGAGTGAGACGAGGTCAGAGCTGCGACCTCCCAGGCGCATCACACGTTCGATGCTGGCCACATACATCGGTGCAGTCAGAGTGGTGCCGTCTGCGAAAGCGACCTCAGGACGGAGATGAAACGTGTAGGTGAGCCCGTCATCGCTCACCTCTGGAAGGTCTTCGGCGATACCTGGGATCAGCTCGCCATCCCCAGGCTCACGTCTCAAGAGGCCTTCATTCACTGCCTGCAGGATCTCCCAATCGCCGAAGGTGAGGGCGTCGGCAGGGTCGAGGCTGTCGACCGGAGTCACAGTCCCCATGCGGAGTTCGGAATCCTCATCGACCGGGGGCGTCGTCGTTGGAGCGGATGAAGTTGTGGTCCCGGGCAGCGTCGTGGTCGTAGTCGAGCTCACATTGGGCGCCGTGAGACCGGGTGTTGTCGATCCGGTGCATCCAGAAAGCAAGACGGCCAGCATCACCAGCCACCGGAGGTCTTGCATGGGTACTCCGATACCCCGGTGGCTCCGTCCCGAAACCACTGATCGTAGGTTTCAGAGGACGATTGTTCGGGAAGAGTGGGCCCGATGAGTCGTGAGAATCCCTGGCGTCTGTGGGTAGTGGTCCTGGGACGTTCTCTCCTGGTGGGAGCCGCCAGCGGCCTTCTCGGGGGGGCGCTGATCTTCTTTTTCTTCGGGTTCATTGGGTTCTCCGGGGCTTCGTTCAGCACACGGGTCGGGAATGGCTGGGAAGCTGCAATCGATCCCGGTCTCCGAAATGGGCTGGGCGCCGGTCTCGCCATAGCGGTGGGATTGGCGGCGACCCTTGTCTTGTGGAGTGTGGTTGGTGGCCGGCACGATCAATCACGCACCCGAGTGTGGCTCTCGGTGTTGGCGATAATCAGCGTGGCCGGCTCCAACCTGGAGTCTCTTCGCACCCCTTTTGGCTGGGATCCGGTCGGGATTGGCACTGTCTTGGGAATAGGGCTATTGGTGGCTGCGATTGTCTGGGCAGTCGCCCCGTGGGTGCTGCAGGCCGGTCTCAACGAGCTCGCAAGAGATGAGAAGCCGGTGCCGGGACGAGGTTTGCGTCGCGGATAGGCGGGTAATAGTGCCGGAATCCCCTGCTAGGCGAACCGGATGAACATCTCGCTGACCTCCACGACTCGAGTCTCGACTGCACGCCTCACCGCAGCCGGTGTCCTCGCCGCTATGCGACCGCGCCAATGGCTGAAGAATCTTCTCGTCTTCGGTGCTCCTGCAGCTGCGGGCATGCTCTTTTCGGCGCAAGCACTCGCCGATGCCACTCTTGCATTCATAGCCTTCACCTTGGCGGCGAGCGGGACCTATCTGATCAACGACACGATCGATGCCCCAGCAGACCAGCTCCACCCCACAAAGCGCCATCGCCCGATTGCCGCCGGGATCCTCTCGGGGCGAGTTGCTGTCACCGGAGGAGTGCTGCTCTTTGCAGCCTCCCTGCTGCCGACCGCAATGATCGGTCGAGAAGACTTCACCGGGGTCCTGCTCGTCTACATCGTGATGAGCGTCTCGTACTCACTATGGCTGAAGCAGATCGCGGTCGTCGATCTTGTGGTAGTCGCCGCGGGATTCGGGCTGCGAGCCGTTGGGGGAGCGTTCGCCATCGACGTTCCGTTGTCCCAATGGTTTCTCATCGTCTCATTCTTTGGTGCCCTTTTTGTCGTCGCCGGCAAGCGCTTCGGCGAAGGGAGGAGCCTGGGAGAGGACGCGGTGAAGCATCGACCCACCCTTTCCGAATACGCGGACAGTTACACGCAACACGTGATGACCCTCTCGTCGGGCATCACTCTGCTCTCTTACGGGCTCTGGGCCCACGATCACGGCTTCCTGGCGGACTCGTGGTTCCTTGCCTCCTTGATGTTCCTGGTCATGACGTTGCTCCGATTTGCCCTGTTGGTCCACGCCGGCAAGTCCGACGACCCCGTCGAGATCGTGTGGAGGGATCGGCCATTGCGGGTGCTGACGCTGGTCTTCCTGGCTTTGGTCGTGGTCGGGATCGAGATCGCCTGATCGAGGACGAACGACTCAGCCGTCCAGCCGGTCGACGATCGATTGTGGGAGCAGCCTGACAGCACCCATGACCCACCTCAGGGCGCTCGGTACCCACACCACCCGATCGCGACGAGCCAGGGCATCGACCACGGCTTTGGCGACCGTTTCGGGCGTTACCGAGAAAGGTCGTGGCACCATGCCGGCCGTCATCTTGCTGTGGACGAATCCAGGTCTCACCAAGAGGATGTGCACATCGGCGGCGGCCACCGAACGGGACAATCCACGAGCCAGAAAGTCGATCCCTGCTTTCGACGCCCCGTAGACATAGTTCGACTGACGTGGCCGCAGCCCCGCCACTGACGATAAGACCACGATCTGGCCACCTCCCCGGTGCCGCAGGCGGTTCGCGGCTTGGAGCAAGGCGGACCCGGCTCCGACGTGGTTCACGTTGGCCATCTCGACAGCCAGCTCGGGATAATCGTCCACTTCGTCCTGGTTGTGCAGAACCCCGAAGGCGAGTATCACCGTGTCGATGCGGGGATATTCGGTGAAGGTCTCCGAAAAGAACTTCTCGTGCGATGAGAAATCAGCGGCATCGAAATAGAGGTGGTGAGTCTCCGTGCCGAGTGGCTTTCCCTGATGGCGCTTGGGATCTCGTCCCGCCAGAATCGCCGTCCCGCCCTTGGCGTCGACCATGCGGGCAACGATGGCACGCCCGATATCCGATGTTGCTCCAAGGAGGAGCACGGTCTGGGGGCGTCCAAATGCGTCGATTGGTGACATCAGTGGGTCAGCCCCAAACGTAGCGAGAGGTTGGATCGCAGTCTTCCCTCGGGATCGAGTCGGGCTTGGGCACGTCGCCACGTCGATAGGTTCGGATACATCTCTTCAACGAACTCGCGGCGGAGGCGAGAGTCCTTGGCCAGATAGATTCGCCCTCCTGCGGCTGCGACCTTCGAGTCGCACTCGTCGAGGGTGCGGCCGAGATCAGGATCTCCGAGTGGCATGTCGACGGCGAGGGTCCACCCGGGCATGGGGAAGGTGAGATATCCGGGGGATGCCTCACCCATCCGTTTCAGCACAGCCAGAGACACCGGTGTCGGCATTCGCATCAACATCCCGGCGATCTCCAACACGGTGTCCTCGTGGCCCAGGGGAACGACGAACTGGTATTGCAGAAACCCCATCTCGCCATAGAGCCGGTTCCAGACTCCGATGCGGTCGAGGGGGTAAAAGAACGAGCCAAGCGATTCGATCCGTCTCCCGGTCCGACGCCTTCCGAGGGCGTACCACATTCGATTGAACATGTCGACTGTGAAGTGGTTGACGACGCCGGGGCACCAATCGGGCAGCGAGATGAGGCCATCCCCGCGGTACCGCGCGGGGAGCGGTCCAGGCACCTCGTCCACCGTGGCATGGTTGGCCGCCATGACCAGTCCGCGGACCTTGCGATGAGATAGGTCGGCCCAGGCCACGGAGTAGCGATAGTGGGCATCTGACTCGAACAGTTCTTCCATTGTCGTTGCCAGATCTGGCATCGCAGTGGTATGGACCGACATTGCAGTGGTCTCGATCGGGGTGAGGCGCAGGGTGGCGTTGGTGATCAACCCGGTCAGCCCCATGCCTCCCAGAGTGGATGCAAACGGGTCGGATCCCGGTCTCAGGTCCACCAGATGACCATCACTGATGATCATCTGCAGAGATTCGACGTGGTTTCCAAGTGAGCCATCGCGATGATGGTTCTTGCCATGGACGTCCGCCGCGATTGCGCCGCCGATCGTCACATGGCGGGTGCCCGGTGTGACTGGGAGAAACCAGCCCTGCGGCACCGAGACTTCCAGTATCTCATTGAGTGAGGTGCCGGCCATGGCAGTGACCACCCCGGACTCAGGGTCGAGATCGACGCCGCGGATCGCAGTCATATCGACGACGGTCCCCCCGGCGAGTTGGGCGGCGTCGCCGTAGCTGCGCCCCAATCCGCGGGCGATTTGGTCTGTGCCATCGGCTATCACGTTGGAGAGATCGGCGAGGTCATGTGGCCTGACCACCCGTGAAGAGGTTGAAGGCTTTCGACCCCAGCCGCTCAAGGAGTGCCACTCACCTGTGGATGGGACTGGTCGGCTCGAGGTCAGCACGCGACGAGGACCTCGTCGATCCCGGCATGGTCGGAGCGAAGGTGAGTCCAGGGTTCGCCCAGGCAAGACGTGCCTGCTGCGGCGATCAGGGTGGTGCGGGAACCGTCTTGGTCCTTGTTGTTCGCCAGTTCGAGGGCGGCATCACCCGCAGACCCAAGGAAAATGATCGGGCGGTCCTCGGGTGCCGGAGCCGTCGCGACCACGGCACCGTTGTCGAGCGTCTCATACTGCAGTTCGAGTACGTGGGCGAACGTCTCTTGCAGCCGTGGATCGGGGATGAGGAGCGTGTCGACCGATTCGGGGAGATCGAGTCGTGCCGAAGCGTCGCTGAGGCGTTCCACGCTGTAGTTGGTCCGGTTTCCAAAGCTGGTGAAGAGATGGCCGAAAGACCCGTTTCTGTCGGACCCCAGTCCGTACACCAAGGAGTCGGGGAGGTAGAAGGACAGGTGACGGAAGCTTCCCCCATCTCTGGGCTCCGCGATGACCGCCACCCGCTCCCCGTCGAACGTCTCCACCCAAGCGAGGAGTGCCTCCCAGTGGGCATCGTTCCGGGGGAGACTCACCTGCTGTATCCCGCGTTGTATGAGTGTGTTGGTGGCGAGTCGCTCCGGAAAGCTCACCTGGCCCCGGCTCACCGTGGAGTAAGCGACCTCGGGGAGAACGAAGAAGCCGATCGCATTCACCGCTATCAGCATGGCCGCCAGGGCGGGCTTCAGTGCGGGAACGGTGATGTGAGTGTCGAATACCTTCGAGGCCCAGATGATCCCAATCGGCAGCAGGACGAGGACATAGCCGAGTTGGCCACTGTGAACGAGCAGGTAGACCAGCAGGGCCGGAAGACCCCAGACGATGAGGATCCGGCGATTCTCAGACGCCAGGGGATGTGATTTGACCCGTGAGGTCAACTCGACGGGGATCGCCAGCAATGCGACGTGCAATCCCACGACCAGGGCCGCGGTGACCACCAAGACGTTCTGCACGAGTCCCCCACCGGAACCCAGCCATGTTGCGCCTCCGGTCAACTCCGCAAGCTGGCCGGAAAGCCTCAGATAGTTGATGGGTCCGCCTGACAGGACTACCAGCGGGATCAGCCATGTCAGAGTGAGCGCGGTGAGTACCGCTGCGCCACGAAGGCGGATCCGAGCCGGGAATGCCATGGCCGCGTAGATCAGAAGCGGGAGGAAGAGGATGAGACTCGTCTGACGGATTGCCCCCATCGCGGCAAGGAGCACCGAAGCGACCATGAAGTAGCTCGCCTTGCGCTGCTTGCGTGCCTCTAGCACCAACAGGACCAGGGGGACGGCGAGGGCGACCTCGAGAATGTAGGTGAGGGCGACCTCGCTGTAGTACCAAACCAGGGGTGAGGTACCGAACAGTGCGGCGGCGATGATGGCGCCTCGTTCGGTGGTCATACGCGTGGCGAGCAGATAGACGAACATCGTCGCCGCAGATCCGGCCACTACCGAGATCACACTCAATGCGGTCACGGGGTCTCGCACCAGCCAGTCGATGACCCTTCCCAGGAGGACATATCCGAGATACCCCGGCGGGTGGGGCTGATGGCTTTCGAGGTCGAAGGACTCCACCCCGAGGGCGAAATTCACCGAGTCCCAATTCACCAGGTAGGAAGCCCGAAAGGGGATCCGGAGCAAAGCTGCAACAGAGAAGATTATGAGGGCGCGTACCCATCTCCGCTGCCACCATCGTTCCTTGACCGGAGTTGTGACGTCGCGACTGGCTGATCCCTCGACTGCGGAGGTCGAGGACGTTGATCCCATGAGACCGGCGCCATACCCGTTCCAGGAGCAGGTCAAACGTTGCGCCGGCTCTCCCCGCGAGCCCAGTGGTGACGGCGGTCTGGATCTCGACCTATAGGCAGACTCCCGGCGCAACATGTGGGTGCCGTAGAGGATTCCCAGCATCACCAGCACCGGGGTGACGGCGAATCGGATACCTGCTTCGCCGGCCGGCGGGTGAATCTGGGGTTGGCGGCGACGGTCAGAGAGCGAGCCGGTGAGCACAAGCCCAGTCTCCGCTATCGAATCGAGCAGGCGAAAAGGTTCAAGCCGACGACTGATCCACGTCGACGTTGGACCTCGGTTCCGCTTGCCATCGCGCTGATCCCTATACTCCCGCACCGCTCCGATCTCTCTGATCCTTCCGGAGGAACTACGCAAAATGACGGACACGATTCTGTACATCGCGCTCGTCGCGGGCGTGTTGGCCTTGGCTTTGGCCGTTTACTACACCCGCGCCGTGCTCGCCGCCCCCCAGGGCAACGAACGCATGGTCGAGCTTTCGACCGCAATCCGCGAGGGCGCCATGGCCTTCCTCAGACGCGAATACATCTGGGTTTCGGTCTTCGTCGTTGTGATGGCGGTTTTCATCGCGGTGTTGTTGGAGTGGGGACGACCCTGGGGTGCCATCGCATATGTGTTCGGGGCGATCCTTTCCGCTCTCGCCGGTTTCATTGGCATGCGGATCGCCACCGCAGCCAACGCACGAACCACCGAGGCGGCCCGCACCGGTGGGATCTCCGCTGCGCTCCCGGTGGCTTTCCGCGGCGGTGCTGTCATGGGCTTCACCGTCGCCGGCCTCGGCCTGTTGGGTGTGGGCCTGGCCTTCTGGCTCTTCAATGAGGACGGCGGCCCGCTGGCCGACCCCAATTGGGTGGACATCGTGACCGCCATCGGTCTTGGTGGCTCTTCCATCGCCCTCTTCGCCCGCGTCGGCGGCGGCATCTACACCAAAGCCGCCGACGTCGGAGCCGACCTGGTCGGCAAAGTAGAGGCGGGAATTCCCGAGGACGACCCCCGCAACCCGGCGGTCATCGCCGACAATGTCGGAGACAACGTTGGCGACGTGGCGGGCATGGGCGCTGACCTCTTCGAGTCGTACGTCGGCTCCATGGTGGCTCCGATCGCTTATTCGATCTTTGTCTTCAGCGGTGACCTCCGGGTCTCGGCCGTTGTCTTTCCGCTCGCCGTCGCCGCCCTGGGCATGTTCGCCTCGATCATCGGGTCGTTCCTGGTGCGAGCCAAAGATGAGTCGCATTTGGCGGCGGCCCTCCACCGTGGCACCAACTTCGCCATGATCGTCACCGCCATTGGCGTCGCCGGCCTCGCCTATTGGGTGTTCGCCGACGTTGATGGAGTCGACAACTGGATCGGCATCTGGATCGCGGTCGTCGCCGGCCTCGTCGTCGGTTGGCTGGTTGGCAAGATCTCGGAGTGGTTCACCTCCGACCACTACAAGACGGTCAAGGAGATCGCGCGACAGGCCCAAACCGGTCCGGCCACGGTGATCATCTCCGGTATCGCCGAGGGCATGCGGTCCGCCGCCTTCTCGGTGATCGTCGTCGCCGGTGGCATCGGAGCTGCCTTCTGGGCAGGGGATTGGGCGATGGGTGAGGGAGGTGGCATCTACGGAGTTGCCATCGCCGCCATCGGTGTCCTCGCCACTCTCGGCATCACCATCTCGGTCGACGCCTACGGACCGATCGCCGACAACGCCGGAGGCATCGCCGAGATGGCTCACCTCCCACCCGAAGTCCGAGAGGCGACCGACGCACTCGACTCGCTGGGCAACACCACCGCGGCGGTGGCCAAAGGCTTCGCCATCGCCTCGGCCGCGGTCACCGCTCTCGCGCTGTTCAACGCCTTCACCGAGGCGGTGAACCTCGAGTCGATCAACATCTCCTCGGCACCGGTGACCATCGGACTTTTCCTCGGCGCGATGTTTCCCTTCCTTTTTGCCGCCCTCACCATGAATGCGGTGGGTCGTGCTGCTGGGAAGATGATCGACGAGGTACGACGTCAGTTCCGCGAGATCGTGGGGCTCAAGGAAGGCGATCCCGAGGCCAAGCCCGATTACACGACGTGTGTCGACATCGCCACCGCCGGGGCTCTGCGGGAGATGATCATCCCTGGCTCCCTCGCGGTGGTCCTGCCACTGGTCGTCGGTTTCTACGACGTCGAGATGCTTGGCGGTCTACTCGGTGGAGCGTTGGTCACCGGGTTCTTGCTGGCCATCTTCATGGCCAATGCCGGTGGAGCATGGGACAACGCCAAGAAATTCATCGAGACCGGAGCCTTCGGAGGCAAAGGCAGTGATGCACACAAGGCCGCAGTGATCGGCGATACCGTCGGTGATCCCTTCAAGGACACATCCGGGCCGGCGATGAACATCGTCATCAAGGTGATGACTATCGTCTCGCTGATCTTCGCTTCTGCCTTCATCGCCTGAGCATCTTGGCAGTGCGTATCGTCCCGGTGATCCGGGGCATGTGCAGGCGCAGCCTCTGAATCCGAGCGCTTTTCGTCCTGGCCAGCGCGCAGCCTTATCCTCAATTGGGGAATGACTCAGCCTTATCCACCAATAGACCGGCGCAAAGAGATCGTCTTCGTGCGGCATGCCGAGTCGCAGGCCAATCTCGACGGCATGTGGAATGGGAGGACGGATGGTCCACTGAGTGAGGCGGGCGAGTCCAGTCTCGAAGCGTTGGGTCGACGTCTCTCCTCGTGGAAGTTCGATGCCGTCATCTCCTCACCGCTGAGCAGAGCTCGCAAGACGGCGGAAGCGTTTACCCGCGAGGTCCAGATCGAAGAAGACTTCACCGAGGTCGATCTCGGCGTTTGGGAAGGGATGCTCTATACGGAGGTCCAGGAAAAGCATGGCGACCAGCTCCAAGCAGCCATCGAGACGAGAACGCTTCGCATGGGTGGAACAGGGGAGAGCCTGAACGAGGTTGGGGAACGAGCTCTCAACGCCGTCGATCGGCTCTTCGCCCGGATGGGCGACAGCGAGAGGGTTGCGGTTGTTACCCATGGAGGCTTCCTCCAGGCGGTCCTCCATCGGCATCTCGCTGGCGATGACCGCAGAGTGCACGCTTTCACCGCGAACACCGGAATCATCAGGCTCGTCCATCAGTTCGGAAGGATCCGACTCGCCTCATTCAACGACACCGGTCACCTCGGCCCGAGGTCGCCTGTCGTCGATGCCCATATGGCAGCCGGTGACAAGGTAATCACCCTCATCCGGCACGGGCAGACCAAAGCCAACCTGGAGCGGCGTTGGCAAGGTCGAGGAGACTGGGATCTCGACGAGACCGGTCGCAGGCAGGCCGCGGCTCTGGGTCATTGGTATGGACGTCATCCCACCGTCTATACCTCGCCGTTGAAGCGTGCCGCGTCGACCGCACAGCACGTCGCTCTCAACGGGGTCGTCGCGGTCGAGGACTTCATGGAGATCCACATGGGGGAGTGGGAAGGGATGACCACCGAGGAAATCGCGAAGAAATGGGCGGCCGACATGGAGAAGATCTACCGCGATGGGATGGACCTGCCGCGAGGCACCACCGGTGAGACTTGGGCGCAGCTGACGCAACGGTTCGCTGCTGCCATAACGGCCCTCGAGCATGGCGACAGTGGGCCGACGGTCGCCGTGGCCCACGGTGGCGCCATCCGGTCGTACATCTCTTCGCTCACCAAGACCAACGACACCCACTCCGAGTCGCTATTCACCCCTGCCAACACCTCGTTGACTCATGTCGCCATCACCGAGCAAGGACCTGAGATCTTGGACTACTCGGTGTCCACACACCTCGAGGCACTCCAATAATGTGCCCCTCGTGACGACATACGACTCGCGTCGATACGCGACAGTCAATCGCCCAGACCCATCCCACCTGAAGCGCATCGACCGGCTCATCTCGATCCGGCCCGGAGACAGGGTCCTCGAAGTGGGCTGCGGCCGGGGACATCTGACCAGAGCGATGGCTGAGCGAGGTGTGGACATCACGGGAATCGATGCCAACCGGCGGGCCCCTGAGGTCGCCGGCACTGGTCTGGTGCGGCACATGTTGGCCGAGGCCCTCGTTTTCGACGACGCCACGTTCGACTTCATCTTCTCGATACACGCCATCGAGCACATTCCGCCACTGGAAGTGGCACTGACCGAGTTGACCCGCGTTCTCAAGCCAGGCGGCAAGGCTCTCTTCGTCTATCCGGCCGAGCCGATCAAAGGGCTGTATGCCGTCCCGACATCTATCATCCTGCACGGGAGCCCGTTCAAGGCGCGGCAGGTTCACTGTCACAAATTGTCGCCATCGAAGCTCTGGGCGATGGTGGAGCCGATGGGCATGAGAGAGACGGCTCGTGAGTTCAGTCTGTTCAAGACCCCTCAGTTCACCTCGGTCTTTGAAAAGGTCGGCTGACCCACGTTGTTCAGCTGTCAAACCTGTGGGAAAGAATTCGACCTGCCTCAACATGTGCTCGACCGCTATCCGGGGTGGACACCGCGACAGTGCCTGGACTGCCGTAATGGTCCGGCAGACAATCAATCAGCACCGAAGCTGACGCCTGACCGGCCCAGTGTCTCCAAGACCCGTGACCTGACGATCGCAGAGGTCCTGGCCAACTTCACCGAGGGTCCTCAGACTGGTGTCTTCACCGACGGGTCGTCGGAGGGGAATCCGGGCCCCGGGGGATGGGGAGCAGTCCTGGTCGTTGACGGTCAGGTCGTCGTCCAGGAATACGGAGCCGAGGCGCACACGACCAACAACCGGATGGAGTTGACGGCGATGATCGCCGGCCTGGAGATGATTCCCGCAGACACCCCCGCCGACGTCTACACCGACTCCGAACTGGTCGTCAACATCCTCACCGAGTGGGCGCCAGGCTGGAAAGCAAGG
>Ga0256866_1000272_pt1 | contig 11033 bp, 6 predicted proteins | sample RVTome_16_FD_187338 | JGI IMG/M metagenome (GOLD analysis project Ga0256866, IMG submission 187338) | Soil microbial communities from uranium-contaminated site in the Upper Colorado River Basin, Wyoming, United States - RVT152D67 HiSeq ...
CCGGCGAGCGCCGTCAATCCGAGACCTCGGCCTGACCTGGCCCGCAGAACTGGAGGAAGTCACAGTTGTGACACCACTCCCCCGGAGACTCTCCGAACTCGCCGGCCTCGATGGCTTCGGTGAGTGCGGTGATGTGGGCCCGGGCCTCATCGACCCATGCCGGATCGGCATGGGCGGTGACCTCACGGAGACCACCTCCGAAGTAGGCGAAGGTGACATCGACCGATTCGGGTTTGGGTGCCCCGAAGTCGACTTCGTTCACCGCGACCGCGTATGCCTCGAGCTGAACCATGCGCGAGGGGTCCTCTCTGGGTCTGCCGCTCTTGAAGTCGACGACCTCCCAGTGGGAATCGTCCGCGTAGATGGCATCGATGCGACCTCTGACGGTGTACCCATTGTCGAGGCGTACACCGAAGGGCGCCTCCACGAAGCGTGCTTTCTCGGCGGCGAACCGGGAGTCTTCGTAGGCGACATACCCTCCGGGCTCGCCACCGTCGGACTCGACGGCGTCGTACAAGTCGGGCTCCAGGTCCTCGAACGGGATCTGGCCTCTCTGGTGAAGCTCGATGCGTCGATGAAGCTCGCTCCCCCTGGTGGCTGCCTCATTGCGGCGACGGGGCAGCGGGTCGACATCGGACCAGTAGTAGCGCTTGGGACATTGGGCATAGGTGACCAGGCCGGTGACCGAGACCGAAGGGGTCTGACCGGGGGGTCCGAGGGCACCGAGATCTTCGAGCTCGAACAAGCGCCGGTCCCAATCCGAGGCGAGACGCCGGTATTCGTCGGTGACGCCTCCCGCGGCGGCGAGACGGTCGATCTCATCGGGATCGTCCATGGCCATACGCAACCCAGCTTGCCACCCCTCTTCGAATAGGGGGTCGGGAGCTGCGGTGGTGTCCGGAGTGCGCAGAATGTCGGGACGGGTTCCCACCTCGGCGTGACCGGCGTTCACACTGACCTCGTGACCTTCCACCAGCTCGAACAGCGCAGACGGCTCTGCGGGTGTGGAGCGGGGCTCGGGTAGGCCGTACCAATAAGCCCCCGAGACGAACAGCCTTCGCTTGGCTCTGGTCGCAGCCACGTAGGCCACCCGCCATTCCTGGGCGTAGTGACGGGTGCGTAGGAACGCCTTCCTTGCTTCGTCGTCTTCAGGAAGGTCGGCGAGGGTTGTGTCCAGCCTGAACTCCACCGGGAGCTCGTGCGGGAAGCGGATCGGGTCGGGATAGGAGACCGGGCGGGAGGGGAAGTTCTTGTCGATCACGGCGGGGATGGCCACGTTCTCCCACTCCAGGCCCTTGGCCCGGTGCACGGTTACCAAAGTGACGGCATCCTCCCCCGAGAGCCGGGCCGAGTCGAGTTCCTCGGCAGGCTCTTCTTCCATGGCGTCGAGATAGTCGAGAAAGGCGGCGACCGAAGGCCGGCCGGTGAGGGGGCTCCAGTCGTCGGCCAGGTCGAGGAACCGGTAGATGTTGAGTCGAGCCGTCAGCCGCGGGTTCGGTGGCAGAGCTTCGATGTCCTGCCAGGCTCGAGTGCGGTCGAGGATGAGACGGGAGGTCTCTGCGAGGCTCAGTCCTTGGGTCTCGATGAGAAGCTCCCGGTAGGTGTCATGGAATCGGCCGAGTCGTTTTCGGGCGTCGGCGCTGAGTCCCTCGATCTGATTGCTGGCTTCGATCGCCTCGACCAGGGTCACCGGCTCCGGTGTCTCTGCGTCCTCAGATCCGGGCAGTTGGGGGCTGTTGGCCGTGAGCCATCGGGTGAGCACGGCGAGATCGGCGATGCCCAACCGGTATCCGCTGCCGAACAGGATCTGGGCGAGGGCGGTGGAGTCCTCCGGGTTCTGCAACACCGTCAGCCACGCCCGCAGGAATGAGATCTCAGGGACTGATAGCAACCCACCCACGTTGGCCACCTCCAGCGGGATGTCGTGCCGGCTGAGGACGTCGACAACTATCGGGAAATCCTTGTTCTTGCGGAACAGGACGGCCATGTCCGACCAGGGCACACCGCTCTCGTGGAGGGACTCGAACTCACGGGCGATCCACTCAGCTTCGGCCAGGGCATCCTGGCCCCAATAGGTGACCACCTCGGTTTCGAAATCGTCGGCTGCGTGCAATGGGTCGGCCCCAGGATTGGCTTTACGCCTGATCTCATTGGCGACGCTGAGGATCCCAGGCCCGGAACGTCGGTTGAGAGTCAGGTTGGTGTCATGGGCAGGGGTCCCGTCGACGGTGGGAAAATGTTGAATGAAGTCCTCGAAGTTCTGGGCGGACGCCCCCCGCCATTCGTAGATGGTCTGGTCCTCATCGCCGACCGCGACGACGGGAAACCCGCCACCGAAGATCGTGGTGATCAACACCCGCTGTGCCGGATTGGTGTCCTGGTACTCATCGAGGACGAGCACGCGATATCGCTCGCGGATGGCGTCGGCAAGCGCGGGATGTGCCTGGAGAAGCTGGGTCGAGAGGGTGACCAGGTCGGAGTAATCGACCACCCTCAACTCGGCTTTGGCCCGGTTGTAGCCAACGAGGGTGGCTGCCATCTCTACCCGCTCAGCCCAGATGTCGTCGCCGTCGTGGATGGTGCTGGCTTTGATGACGTCCTCGGGCCGCAGCAAGTGGTCTCCGAGTTGATCGCCCAGCTTGCGAATCCGGTCGAGCGTGCCCCGCCACGTCATGTCGAGGCTGCCTGGTGGGGCATGGAAGAAGACGTCCCGTATCAGCTGACGGGCAAAGGTTGGTGTGATGACGCCCGATCTGGTGTCGACCCCGGCAAGGGGTCCGTATTCGGAGAGGATCTGGGCGGCAAAGCCGTGATAGGTGTGGACTTCGACCTGACGGGCTTGATCGATCGTGTCGGGGAGGAAGCCGGTGACCTTCTCCGCGAGCTCGGCGGCCGCCTTGTTGGTGAAGGTCATCCCGAGGATCCGCTCGGGGTCGATCCCATGATTCTCTACCAGGTTGGCGATGACCAGGGCGATGGTGGTGGTCTTGCCGGTTCCTGCTCCGGCCCGGACCCTGATCGAGGTCGGCCCCAGGTCGAGGATCCTTTGTTGCTCAGTAGTCGGTTGAATGGTCACGGCAGGAATGCGCCTTTCCCCTCGGGCCAGGCGGGACAGGAACGACGGAAGTCACAGCGGGTGCATCTGTCGCTCACCCGCGGCTCCCAAACCTCCTCGCCGATCAGCCGGGTGATCTCCTCCATCTTCTCGGTGACTTCGGTGAGTCGATGGTTGGCGAACTTCCGTGTGGTCACGCTCTTGGCCTTGGACCGGGGAAACCACATCTCGGCGGCAACCACATCACCTTTTGTGTGTTGCACGGCCAGGAAGTAGAAGGCGAGCTGAATCGATTCGGCCGCCTCGTCCACGGACGGTGGCCGGGTTCCCGACTTGTAGTCAACGACCCGGTATCCCTGTTCAGTCCTCTCGATGCGATCGACCCGACCGATCCAGCGCACCCCGCCGATCTCGGATTCGACGTCGAGCTCGACCTCGACTGGCTCACCCTTCCCGGGCCAATTCCCGTAGAGCTTGGTGAGCATCTCGACGGCCTTCTGTTTCCAGGCCTCGTTGAGCTCAGGTGTGCCGAAGTCGGCCTCGTCCCACACCTCATCGACGATTTCGAGGACGCGCTCGATGGGGGCGTGCCTCATCCTGGAACCGATCACCTCGTGCTCTGCCCGCTCGAGGATGTCGTGGGTCAACTCACCGAAATGGGCGTAGACAGACGTGGAATCGCCCAGCCGGAGCCGACGCTCCAGGACGTAGCGTCGAGGGCAGCCCTGGTAGGAGTCCGCTTGGCTCGGGGAGAGACGGAACGAGTCGATCATCACCCCTCGGTCCGGACCCGCCTCGACGACACCGGCGAACGACTCGGGATCCCACCATTGGTTTGATGGTCTGCCCAGGACGCGTGCCGCCGCCAAACGCCGGGATGAAGAAGCGCTGGCATCGAGCAGGTCCCTACGCAGTGCGGCCTCGGCTTCGACGATGGTGATCGGATCTCTCTCCACCGGCGTCGGAGGGCCGGGCACTTTGTCGCCGGCTGCGGCCAACAGGAACCGGGACGGCCGTCTCTCACCCTGGTCGACCCCGGCCTCCGTCGCGGTCCATACCACCCTGCGACGGGCTCGGGTCATGGCCGTGTAGGCAAGACGCATCTCCTCCTGGACCTGGAAGAGATGTTGCGCCTCGGGATCCACCGTGCGCTCGGGGGAGAGCAGCTCGGGCCGGAGCATCCGCCGGCTTCGACGCAGGTCGGGAAACACCCCCTCGACGGCGTTGGCGATGAACACGACCTGGAATTCGAGACCCTTGGCCTGGTGGAGGGTGGTCAGAGTCACCCTGTCGTCACTGAGGCGATGGGAGATGAGAGGGGTCGCCTCGAAGTCGTCTTCGTCGACCAGTTCGAAGAAGCGGGAGAGGGTCACCCCGGGATCGCGTTCGGCTTGTCGACCCAGCATCTGCCCGAAGGCGGTCCAGGCTCGTCGCCACTCGTCCCGGCTGGGTTCCGCCACCATCTCCGGGATCCCGTCGAGACGGGTCCACACCTCCCAGAAACCGTCCGCTGCACCCATCTCAGTGGCCCAACGGGGCTCCGCCAACAGCCCGATGAGGCCGTGCTGGTCCAGCAGGTGCAGGGTCAGGATCTCATCCCAGCCGCGCCCGGTGCGACGCCGATCCCGGACGATCTCTCGCTCCAACCCCACGCTGGTGCCGAACAAGGGTCCCAGCAGAACACGTCGAATCGCACGATCGGCGGTGTCGGAGTCGACCGGAGACACCTCGGCGAGAGGACCCCCTCTGGTGACTGCGATGACGAGGTCGTGGATGACGCGCACCGCGGGGTGATCGACCAAACGCGAGTCGGGCGGATCGTGGGGAAGCAAGCGACGGTCGAGAGCCCGGGACAGCTCCGACAGCAACTCCCTCTTGGAGCGCACCACCACCGCGATATCGGCCGGGCTCACCCGCTCCACCCGCACCAACTGCTCCACCTCCCGTGCGATCCACTCCGCCTCGGCGGTCTCCTGATCGAAGAGGTAGGCCTCGGCACGCCCCTCGCGGGGGGCGGGGGTCACCGGCCCCGCCGAACCGGGAAGGTCCCCACCAGAGACCACGCGGAGGGCGGCATCCATGATTCCTCTCGGCACCCGGAAGCTCTGAGCGAGAACGATCCGTTTGGTGTCGGGGACCTCAGAGAAGGCAGCCACGTTGCGAACCTCGGCTCCGCGGAAAGAAAAAATCGACTGATAGGGGTCGCCGGCGACGGCGAGGTTGCCGTGAGACCGAGCGAGCAGTGCGGCCATCTCGGCCTGGGCCGGCGAGGTGTCCTGGTACTCGTCGACGAGGACGTAGCGGAAGTTCTCGGCGAGCCGAGCGCCCTCAGGGCTCCGGAGCAGCTCCACCGCCCGACTCAAGAGGACGCCATAGTCGGTGCGACCCATCTCTTCGAGCGTCGCCAGATACCGCGAGTAGAAACCTGGTAGTCCCTTCCAATCGGCTCTCTCCCGGGCTCGTTGGTCGAGGTCTTCGGGGGAGAGAAGGCGCTCTGAGCATCGAAGGAGAAAGTCGGCGACCTCGGCGGAGAAGGCGTGGCTGTCGAGGATGCCCTGATATAAGAGGGGCCAGGCCGATGGGTCCTCGCTGCGGAGGATGTGGCGGACCAGGCCCACCTGTTCGGGCGTGGTCAGGGGAAGTGGTCTTTCCCCGCCGGTCACCGCCTCCACGAGGCGGATGGCGAGGGAATGGAATGTGGTGACATCGACGGGGACCCCGGTGACACCGACTGCCTCCTGAATGCGTCGCTTGAGGCTGGCCGAGGCGCGCCTCGAGAAGGAGAGAACGACTACTTCGGAGGGGCGGGCCCGATCCGAGGCGACGATTCGGGCGACGCGCCGGATGAGGAACTCGGTCTTGCCCGTCCCGGGGCCGGCCACGATGATCTGTCTACCCTCGGAGTCGTCGATAGCACCAGGCCAATCGTCGGGAGTGAGGCGTACCTGATGCACTACCCGAGATCGTAGGGTCAGGCCGCAGCCGGCAGGGTCGTCTCTGCGATCAACTCCGCGTCGATTCCGAACTGAGCCAGATAACCCACGGGATCGCCGAAGATGTTGCCGAACGACTTTGTGTCTTCGAGCTGTTGGTTGTTCATGTGGATCAACATAAGGGGAGGCACCGACAGATTTTCTGCGGAGTGATGATCCTTAGGTTTTCATGGCCATAGGATCGGCCTGTCAATCTGGAACGGAGGCAAAGTGGAGTCGCGACCCGAATTCGACTCTCAGATGTACAACGAGGCCGTCGGACAGTTCAACCGGGTGGCCAGGCTCATGGGTCTCGATGACAACGTGGCAGACCGACTTCGGGTTCCACAGAAGTCGACGGTCGTCAGCTTCCCCTTCCGGCACGACAACTACACCGAGGTCGAGACCATCTTCGGTTACCGGGTCCAGCACCTGACGACGATGGGCCCCACGAAAGGCGGGATCCGGTTCGACACCGACGTCGATCTCGGAGAGGTCGCCGCCCTGGCGATGTGGATGACATGGAAGTGCTCGATCGTCGGCGTCCCCTTCGGTGGCGCCAAAGGTGGCGTTCGTATCAACCCGATGAACCTCTCCCGGGCGGAGCTGCAACGGGTCACCCGCCGCTTCACCATGGAGATCATCAACGTCATAGGGCCCGACACCGATATCCCGGCGCCCGATCTGGGCACCAACGAACAGGTCATGGCCTGGATGATGGACACCTACTCCCAGCATGTCGGTCATGCCGTGCCGGCAATTGTCACCGGCAAACCACCCGCTCTCGGTGGCAGCGTTGCCCGGCGTGAGGCCACGGGGCGCGGTTTGATCTTTCTCTTGCCACAGGCGGCGGCTGCGATCGATCTCAATCCGGCTGAGGCGACCATCGCTATTCACGGTTTCGGGAATGTGGGACGCTATGCAGCCGTGGCCGCCCACGAGATGAACATCCGGGTGGTGGCGGTGTCCGACATCTCCGGGTGTGTCTACGACTCTGAGGGTCTCGACATACCCGCGGTGGGCAAGTGGGTCGATGAGAATCGGTTCCTCGAGGGCTACCCCGACGCAGACTTCATCGAGGGAAACGCCATCTTCGGTGTCGATGTGGATGTGCTGGTGCCGGCGGCGATACAGAATGTGATTCGAGCCGACAACGCCGCTGACGTCAAGGCGAGATTGATCATCGAAGGCGCCAACAACCCCACCACCCTGGAAGCCGACGACCGTCTCCGGGACAGAGGGGTGCTGATCGTGCCTGACATCCTGGCCAACGCCGGCGGTGTGACCGTCAGCTATTTCGAGTGGGTTCAGGACGTGCAGAAGTACTTCTGGTCGGAGAACGAGACGGTGGGTCGGCTGCGGGAGATCATGACCCGGGCGTTCGACGACGTGCACAACATTGCCCGGAGTGAGAACGTCGACATGCGCACGGCCGCCCTGATCAAAGGCATCCGCCGTGTCGCCGACGCCAAGCTGGTGCGTGGGGTGTTCCCGTAGAGCCGAGCCGCCGTTGCTATAGCATGAGGTGGCGGATCCCCAGACCCGTTGTTATAGCAACGCTTCTGGCCGACCGCCACGGCCGCGTTTCAGTCGGCCGCGTCGGCGAAGGCAGGGCAGATGTCCTGATAGGAGCACCAGTTGCACAGGCTCCCGGGTCGGGCCGGGAAGCGGTCGGTTGACATAGCTCGCTCGATGGCTGCCCATAGTGCCCGCAGCTGACCGTCCATTGCATCGAGCTGTCGGTCGTCGATGGGCAGGCGGTAGAGGGTGGGCCCGTTGAGATAGAGGAGTCGGACCTCCTTGGGAGTCTCCCCAGACTTGTTGCGGATCAGCAGCGCATAGATCTTGAGAGCGAAGAAAGCCGCCAGGGCGTAACGCTCGGGTGGGGCCTTGCCCGTCTTGTAGTCGGTGATGACGAGACGACCGTCGGTGTCACGGTCGATCCGGTCGAGGATGCCACGGATGATGATCCCGTCGAGGTCTTCGAGCATGTCGAGCTCGCGGTCTTCGGGATCGAACGAGGTGGGGTCCTCGATGGAGAAGTAGTTGGCAAGGAGCTCCATGCTCTCAATGCCCCATTCCCGTTCCGCATCGAGGTCATCGAACAGGCCGGCGAACTCATCCTCGCCGCGGACTTCGGTCCATGCCTCCCGGAAGAGGTCATAGAGCCGCTCGGGTGTCCGCTCGGTCTCGGCATCGTCGAAGAGACGTTGCAGCGCGAGGTGGGCTGTGGTCCCACGTGCCTGATAGAGCGATGGCGGTTCGGGGATCCGGTCGATGGCCCTGAACTTGAACAACTGAGGGCACGTCTTGAAGTCGCCCGCCCGGCTGGGGGATAGGGTCTGAAGACGGGGTTGTTCGAGTTCGACTGCCACGTGGGGGATCTTAGGAACGACCCCCGACAGAAACGTGTCAGTGGCCCACAGACTTTGGCTCGTCGACCGGATCGGGTAGCCCGGGAGGGGGTACTTCGACAACCCGGGTACGGTCGAGGCGCCGTGCCGGAATGAAGAAGCCGATCGCGACAACGGCGACGATGGTGCCGGATGCGAGAAGGGTCTCCTGGACTCCGAGGGCAGCGGCGATGGCCGGAGCGAAGGCAAGCGGTAGGAGATGACCGACCTCGGCGTGGATGTGATTCACGCCCATGATCCTGCCCACCGCCTGCTCGGGTGAGTTGATCTGCACCATTGTTCGGTGCAGCGGAGCCATTTGCCCGATAATCAGTCCCCAGAACGGCGCCGCGATCACCACGATCGTCAGGATGTCGGTGCCCACATAGGCGAGCACTCCGAGGGCATTCATGCCCACCAGAATCGTCAGCCACGTTGCGCTCCGGAACCGTTGTGGCAGACGTCCTGCGATGAGGGTGCCACCGATCAACCCGACTCCGAAGATGGAGTTGACCCAGCCGAGGGCTTCGACCTCGACTTCGAGGATGTCCCGGTAGAAGAGAGGCTCCAGCGCACTGAACACGCCAAACAAGAGCCAGACCGACGATCCCAACCATATGTAGAAGCGAAGTCGAGGATTCCCGTAGGCGACTCTGAAGCCCTCACGCAGCTCGCTCCACCCTCCTCCGCCTGGCACGTCCTTGGCCATCGGCCTCACCTTGACCGGCCAGAGCAGCACCGCGGCGATCAGCGACGTGGCAGCATCGAGCGCAAAGATGGAATCCACGCCAATCGACCCGGCCAGGATCGCTCCCATGGCCGGCCCGACGACGAACGCCGTCCAGGAGGCACCTTCGATCCATGAGTTGACCCTGGCGAGTCGGTCTTCGTCGTCGGTGAGAAATGGGCCGAACGAGGAGATGGCGGTGAACACCGGTGTGCCCACCAGGCCCAGAACGAATGTGGCAACCACGAGGCTGGGGATGGTGTTGGCGAAAATGAGCGAAAGTGCGGCGGGGATGAACGCCACCTCGCCCCAAATGACGACGCGTCGGGGATCGAACCGGTCCACCAGGACCCCGGCGACCGAAGCGCCGACCAGGGACGCCACACCGAGCGCTGCCATTACGGCCGCGAGCTGCCCGGGAGTGGCATCGAGGTCGTAGGCGGCCTTGCCCCAGATTCCAACGAAGAAGGCCGCCTCACCACCCACCCTGGAGACGAAGCGCGCCAGCACCACCGAACGGACATTTCGGTCTGACCACATCGGCGGGACGGTAATGAGCAAGATCGGGTCTGGATTGCGATTTATCCCTCGCGAAAAGTCCTCGAAAACCGCGAAATCTAAGGTGCGGTTCCCCTTGACGGCCCAAGGGGCTGTGCGTACTTTCCCTCCCTACCGAATGAGGGCAACCTCAATCGGGGAAGGAGAGATTTCGGTCTCTCCGGACAGCCACCCATCCGGGGGCCCGCTTTCCCGGTGAGTGGCATGAGAGCCCCAAGAGGGCTGCGGCTTCGGCCAAGGCTTTCTTGGGGTTTCTCGCGTCCTGATCAGAACTCGGGCTGATCGCGGGCAATCGCCCACCAGGTGACGGCCACGGCCGCACCGACGTGCCACAACCCGTGCGGTTGCCAGATGCTGTCGGGATTGCACAGGGGCCCATCGGTCGCCCCGAGTCTTCCGATGACCGCGACCACGGTCAAGAGCGCCAGCGGCCCGAGTGTGGAGACGGAGCGATCTCCCATGACGAGCATCACGATCGCCATGGCAGCCAATGCAGCTCCAAGAGGATCAGCGGTCCCGGGGATAGCGACTACGGCGGCGATGACGAACAAGCCGGGGAGCTGAGTCCATCTCCTCCAGGATCGGCCGTGAAATGCGACGACCAGCAATAGCCAGGCGAGGGTGGCGTCGTGAGCCCACTCGGCAAACGGCGGCATGGGTCCGTGGAAGAGGAACGAGCCGAACCCGGTGGCGATCGATGCGATCCCGAGCCAGAGGTGGTTTGTTCGCCAGATGATGATCAGCCCAGCCACGACGAATGCGAACGTCGTGATCGAGTTCACCGGTTGTCCGAAGACTGCGTGGACCACAGCCTCGCAATCCCTCAAGGCACCCATGAGTCCAAAAGTATCGGTGGGTAAACGCTCCGCGAAAACTGATTTACAACTCGCGAAAAACAATGAGGGTTTCGACTTGTCAGCCCCTGGGGGTTGGTCTACTTTTCCCGCCACGTCGACGGGGAAACCCGACGACGGCGGCCAACACGGTGGGCAACCGCCGGACCGGTCGGACCGGAGAGCCGGCTTGCCGGCAGGAAGGTCAGCCGGAAGTCTGCGGGAAACCGCAGGCGGAAGGTTCGGTCGAAGCACCGGACGGGGATCCTTCGGGATCGTCGAGCGGTCGACGACCACGGCAAATCGAGAGGTTTGCCACGGCGGACCGAGAGGTCGGTCACAGGCAGATCGAGAGGTCAGCCAGGTGAGCAGGTCGTGAGACCGACGCCAGTGATTCGCAAGAATCACGCAGCAGTAGGACTTGTTTCTGCTGCGACCCGGACGGAGTTGGGTCCCCGGCCCGACACCGAACGGTTTGAGAACCCCGAGAGGGTT
>Ga0256866_1000273_pt1 | contig 11015 bp, 9 predicted proteins | sample RVTome_16_FD_187338 | JGI IMG/M metagenome (GOLD analysis project Ga0256866, IMG submission 187338) | Soil microbial communities from uranium-contaminated site in the Upper Colorado River Basin, Wyoming, United States - RVT152D67 HiSeq ...
CGCGCCGGTCGTGGGTGTATCCGAGTGCGGCGACCCAGAACGCGCGGACTGCGGCGACGTCGGCGGCGTCGAGGAAGAGCTGAGCGAAGCGCGGCAGCCCCGGATCCGCAGTGGCCCCGAGTTCGCGGGCAGCGGTCTGGAGGTTTCCGGCGAGGTCGGTGAAGTCGAGCTCGAGGCCGTGGGCGTCGTCTTCCCACTGGTCCTTACCGCTGTCGATGATCACGAGCCCGGGGCGCAGGTCGACCAGCAGCGGGAAGCCCGTGTCGTCGGCCAGCGCCGCTGCTGCGGCGGCCAGGTCACGCTGCTGCGTCGGCGAGGTGGTGCGGTAGCACGCCATCGCGCTGAACACCGCCTGCCAGTCGGCTGTCCCGATCCTCTCGCCGAGCGCCTTGCCCGGCACCAGGTCGACCTCGTTGCCGTCGGGGTCGGTGTGGCAGACCCCGAACGGTCCGGATGCCTCACCAAGACTCGCCTGCTCGACCGCCGCGGCCGGCCGCACCACGTCGAGGTGGATGCGGTTTCGAAGCGGCCGCGGCTCCGTCGACTGCCGGATCCGTATCGCGGGGTCGCGCCGCAACGGATCCGCCAAACCGCCGTCCTCCCCAGGCGCGTAGTCGAGCACGCGCTGCCAGAACCGCCTCACCACAGTCGGGTTCGCGGACTCGAACACGACGCTCAGGTGCTGCAGCACGGCAGGGTTCGCGGCCAGCCCGAGATCCCGCGCGGCCGCCGACACCGCCTCGGCGTGCTCGTCTGAGTCAAGGCGCACCCGCATGCCTGTCGCGCGCAGGTCGACCACGATCTCGGCCGACAGCTCCACGATGCGCCCGGCCAGCGCAGCCCCCTCGATCAGCGACGGCGCGTCGAACCATGCCGTCGCAACGCCATCGACCACCCGCCAATCCGTTCCGATCTCTGTCATGCCCGGCACCGTACAGCCCATTCCGGACAGCTGCGCGAACGTGCTGTCAGGCGTCAGCTCGCCGAACCCTGTCGAGAATCCGCTGCGCGCAGCGAGCTTCTCCTTCAGCCGATGCTCAGCCTTCTTGCGGGTCGCACCGTTTGCCTCGATGCGACGCATCTTGCCGTCATGGTCACGGAACCGGGTCCGCGCTCGGACCGAGCCGTTGCTCATCGTCTTGAACTCGATCTCGCCGAAGGTCCCGATCGGCGTGCGCGGCCTAGCCATGAGCCATCACTCCTCGGAGTGATCCCGCGGCGACTCGCGCTGACACTCGACCCACGCGCGCACGTCGGAGACAGCGAACTTCAGGTGGCGACCAATCCGGACGCAAGCCGGTCCCCTGCCCGACTGGCGCCATTCGTAGATCGTCTTGACCGGCACGCCGAGGTACTCGGCGAGCTCGGTGATGCTCAAGAGCGGGTCGAGCCCGCTCAGCGGATTCGTCTCGGTCTTCATACCCACGAGGTGGGCGGCGGGGACCGGAGGGCCCGGCAACGTCCGGAGACTTCACGGCACGCTCGGACGACCAGCCGGCCGACGCCTCGCCGAAGTGATGAAGGTGGAGGGTTTGCGGTGGAGGGATCAAATCTCAAAAACTTTCAGGCCCGGGATTCACGCGAATCCCGGGCCTGATCTGGTAGCGGGGGCAGGATTTGAACCTGCGACCTCTGGGTTATGAGCCCAGCGAGCTACCGAACTGCTCCACCCCGCGTCGTCCCGACCAGTCTAAGGGAGTCGAGTCGCCGACACCAAATCAGGCCACCCCCTCGACGGACTGGACGAAAATGGGGCGACACGCCGGCGTGTCGCGACAAAGATGCGTCCAGTCTGCGAGCCGGCCGAGCCCGAGGTTAGCCCTCAGCCACCGCCGGAGAGTTCCTCCGCTCGGGCCAGCGCGTCCTCGAGCCGGTCAAGCGCCGCACCGTACGCCGTCCAGTCGCCTGCGCGCTGCGCCGCCTGGGCGTCGTCGTAGGCCTGCTGCGCGTCGGCGATCGCCGCCTCAAGATCGCCAGCCGGCTCCGCCTCCGGAGGCGGCGTCTCCTCGGTCGGTGGCGTTTCTTCGGTCGGCGGCGTCTCCTCGGTCGGCGGTACGTCGGTACCGGGCTCCTCGCCGGTATCGGCACCCGACTCGCCCTGGAAGATCTGGTCGAGCGCCTCCTGCAGCGTGCCGGCGTAGCCGATCCGGTCGCCGAAGGACACCAGAATCCGTTGGAGCAAGGGGTAGGCGGCGTCGCCGGACGCCCGTTGGACGTAGATCGGCTGCACGTAGAGCAGACCGCCGCCGACCGGCAGCGTCAGCAGGTTCCCCTCCACCGTCTGGGCATCGCCTTGACGGAGCAGTGACAGCTCACGGGCGACCTCGGGATCGGTCTCGAAGTCGTTGGCCACCTGACCCGGGCCGGCGATCTGGGTGTTCCCGGGCAGTCGGAGGATCCGGATGGTCCCGTAGTCGTCGCTTCGGGCGTCCGCGTTCACGGCCATGAAGCCGGCCAGGTTCTGGCGGTTCTGCGGCACGTACGTCGTCGTCAGCGAGAAGTAGGGCTGGTCCGCGTCCGGCATCTGGATGGTCTGGTAGTACGGCGGCTGGAAGTCCTCCTGTGGGGCCACCGTCGGGTCGTTCGGAACGATCCACCGGTCCTGGCCCCCGTAGAACAGGCCCGGGTCCTCGACGTGGTAGGCCGCGAGCAGGGAGCGCTGGATCTTGAACAGGTCCTCCGGGTAGCGCAGGTGGGCCATCAGCTCGTCCGGGATCTCGTCGCGGTCCTCGACCGTGCCCGGGAACGCGGCGCGCCAGGAGGCGAGCACCGGGTCGTCCGTGTCCCACTCGTACAGCGTCACGGTTCCGTCGTACGCGTCGACGACCGCCTTGACCGAGTTGCGGACGTAGTTGACGTTGTCCTGCGGCTGGGCCACGACTGCCTGGCGCACCGTCCGGGAGTCGCTGGTCGCCTCCTCCAACGAGATCCGCCGCGAGTACGGGTATGAGTCGAGGGTGGTGTACCCGTCGAGGATCCAGAGGATCCGGCCGTCGACGACGGCGGGGAACGGGTTGCCGTCGACCCTCAGCCACGGGGCGACCTTCTCCAGCCGCAGCCGGGGGTCACGGTCATAGAGGATCGTCGAGTCCTCGTTGATCCGGCCGGTGAGCAGGATGTTGCCCTCCTGGAACTTGGTCGCGTAGAGCAACCGGTTCAGGAACGACCCGATCGGGACACCGCCCTCGCCGTCATAGGTGTTGTTGCGCTGCTGTCCACCCTGGTCCGGGTCCTCCGGGATGTCGAACTCGACCGGCGTGGAGCCCTCGGGCGCGCCGACGATCGAGTACTCGGGCGAGCTCTCGCCGAAGTAGATGCGCGGCTCGTAGTCGCCGAGCACGCCGGTCGGCGGGATGTCCTCCTCGGCCCAGGACGGTGAGCCGTTGGCCGCGCGGGTATTGCCGTACGCCGCGACGAATCCGAACCCGTGCGTGTAGACGGTGTGCTCGTTGTTCCAGTTCTGCTGCCCCTCGGGGATGCCGGTCAGGTCGACGTCGCGCACGGCGACGACCACGTCGCGGTTCTCGCCCTCGACCTCGTACCTGTCGACGTCGAGCGGGTCGGAGAACGCGTAGAAGCCGCGCACCTGCTGGAGTTGCTGGAAGGCCAGCGGCACGACGTTGGGGTCGAGCAGGCGGATGCCGGGAATCGTCTCCGAGTCCTCCTCGAGCTGGCCGGCCTCGACCTCCGTCGTCGCCCGGTACTCCTCGGAATCGACGTCGCTGACGCCGTAGGCCTCGCGCGTCGCCGCGATGTTGCGCTCGATGTATGGGGCCTCACGGTCGGGCTCGTTGGGCCGCACCTGGAACTGCTGGACCAGGAACGGCCACAGCCCGCCGAGCAGGACCGCACACACCACCAGCAGACCGAGACCGATCCCCGGCAGCGTCCACGACCGCCGCCACACGTTGACGAAGAACAGAACGGCACAGATCAGCGCGATGAAGATCAGGATCGTCTTCGCGGGCAGCAACGCCTTGACATCCGTGTAGGTCGCGCCGGTGATCAGGCCGCCGTCCTCGATGAGGATCCCGTAGCGGTCCATCCAGTACGCAATGGCCTTGAGCAGGATGAAGAACCCGATGAGCACCGACAGGTGCACCTGCCCGGCGGGCGTGACCTTCTGGCCGGGAGTCTGCAGTCGGATGCCGCCGTAGACGTAGTGCGTGACGGCGGCCGCTATCAGCCCGAGGACGACGATGGCGAACCCGAAGCTCAGGACGAACCGCCACCACGGGTAGTCGAACGCGTAGAACCCGAGGTCACGCGAGAACTGCGCATCGACCTCGCCGAACGTGCCCCCGTTGCGCCACAGCAGGAAGGTCTGCCATTGGCCCGCAGCGCTGCCGCCGGCCATCAGGCCCAGCAGGACCGACGCCCCGATCACCACCCAGCGCCGGACCGGGTCGATCGCGTCGCGGTAGCGGTCGAGGCTCTGCTGCTCGACGCTCACCGGCCGGTACCGCGGACGCAGCCGGTACGCCAGCACGGCGTTGACCGCGACGGAGGCCGCCATGAGCAGGGCGAAGACCAGGAACAGGCCCGTCTCGGTCAGCAGCTTTCTGGTGAAGACGCCGGTGAAGTCGACCGAGGCGAACCACATCTGCTCGGTCCACAGTGCCGTCGCGACGCCGTACAGGATTGCCAACACCGCGACGACTATCAGTGTGGGGACGATCGCCTTGCTACGACGAGTCGTCGCCCCGCGCGCACGGAACGGTTGCGCAGGGCGTGGCATGTCCTGGCTCACCCCTGCGAAGCTATATCACCGCGGCGTCGTGGCGTACGTCGGTCGTGCAACGATTCGGGCATGCCCTCCGGTCAGCCCACGCCGCTCGCGCGCGCCGTCGCCGAAATCGAACGTCACGTCGCCGACGACGGCTGGGACCAACCCGCCCGCCTCTACGCGCTTGCCCCCACTGACGACATGGTGACGCTCGAACCCGGCCTCGCCGACCGACTGGGCATCGACGCCGACACTCCACCGGCGGACAGCCTCACCCCCGTCGAGCAGGAACTGCCCGACCAGGCCCTCGAGGAGGTCCTGGCCACGATCGCCTGGCCCGGCACCGTCGTCGGCTGCGCGCTCGCCTTGGAGCGCATCGTGCTTCCGCCGGATGCCGAGGACGGCATGCCCGACGACGACGTGGCGGCCGCGCATTGGGCAGCGAATCATCCGGACCGGGCCGAGGTCCGGATCGTCGTCGGCGTGACGCGCGACGGCGCCCGGTCGTCGTTGCTTCGCGTCCGGGGGCACGAGGACGACGCCGACCTCGTCCGGGACCCGGAGCTCGCCCCCGAACTCGCCGAGGCCCTCGCCGCCACGTTCGCCGCCTGACCGTTGATCACGTTCACCACCCTGGCGGACCGTTCACCAGGCGCAGAACCCTCGTGAACCGTCCATGAGCATGGTGAACGTGATCAACGGTCAGGCTGCGCAGGAGGGGAGCGAGTCGGCCTGGCCGGCGGCGGCGGCCTCGACGGCCGCAATCGCGTCGTCCAGGGTCTCGATCCGGACCACCTGCATGTCGCCGCTGTCGGTGCCGGCGGCCTCGGCGCAGTTGTCCGCCGGGGCGAGGAACAGCGACGCTCCCTCCTCGGAGGAGGCCGCGATCTTCTGCGGGATGCCGCCGATCGGCCCGACCTCCCCGGTCGAGGAGATCTCGCCCGTACCCGCCACGTGCAGCCCGTCGAGCAGTGCGCCGGGCGTCAGGGTGTCGTAGATCGCCAGTGCGAAGATCATGCCGGCGCTCGGGCCGCCGATCCGCTCGTCGATGTTCACGTCGATCTGCACCGGGAAGTCGTAGCCGACCGTCGGGCTGAACCCGACGATGGTCCGGCCGTCGTCCTCGGCGGCCTCGGTGCCCACCCGCTCCGTCCGCTGCGTGCCGTCGCGTTCGACGACGAACTCGACCGTCTCGCCGGGCTCGTGGGCAGTGATCGCCTCGACGACATCCTGGGGCGTGGCGATCGGCGTGCCGTCGACCGAGATCACCACGTCGCCGGGCACGAGCACGCCGTCGGCGGGCGCATCGTCGAGGACCGAGTCGACCACGACGACCTCGGGCACCTCGTAGCCGAGCTCACGCAGGGCGGCGACCCGCGCGGACTCCTGGGACCGCTCGAGCATCTGGGCATTCGCCTCCCGCGACTCCTCGGCGGTGACGCCCTCCGGATACACGAGCTCACGCGGAACGACGGCACGATCGGGATCCACCCACGCCCGCAGTGCGCTGATCAGGTCGAGCTTGCGGTCGGCGGGAGTGACTCCGACCGTGGTGAGGTCGAGGATGCCTTCGGTCGGGAAGGTCTCCGCACCGTCGACCTCGATGACCGGCTCACCCTCCCACTCGCCGAGGGTGTCCTCGAGCGGCCCGGGCGAGTACACGACGTACGGCACCGGAAGCAGCGCTGCGACCGCGACCAGAGCGACGAGAACGGCGCCGGCGACGGCAAACGTCGAGGAACGGCGGGACATGCGGACGGCGGTTCCTCACTGGTCTGCTGGCGCAGACGTACGACGACGACGGCCGGACAAGCGTACGTCGTCGCGGCGCGGATCTCCGACGCGACGGTCCAGCCCGCCGCTACGGAGAGCCGACCCATTCCTCCGTGCCGTCGTCGAAGAGTTGGTGCTTCCAGATCGGGACGCGCTTCTTGAGCTCGTCGATCATGCGTCGGCACGCGTCGAACGCCTCGCCCCGGTGCGGCGCCGACGCTGCGACGACCACCGCGATGTCCCCGACCGCCAGGTCGCCGACCCGGTGGACGGCGGCCAGCGCTCGGATCGGGAAGGCGCTCGCCACCTCGCCGGCGACATCGCGCAGGACACCGTCCACGGACGGATGGGCCGTGTAGTCGAGCTCGTGCACGCCGCGACCGCCGTCGACGTCGCGCACCGTGCCGACGAACACGCAGGTCCCACCGGCCCCCGGGTCGGTGACCGTCGCGAGCACCTCGTCCACGGACAGCGGCTCGTCACGCATGGCGAGCAACCGGACGACCTCCACGGCGCGAACCTACCTTCTCGCGGGCCCGCGTCAGGAGCGGCGCCGGCGGCGGGCCCGTCGCACGACAGCGGCCGTACCCAGCACGGCGACGGTGGCCCCGGCCGCGCCGAGCGTCGCCGTCTCCCGCCGGCCGATCCGCCGCGACGCGACCGCGTGGCGACCGCCGACCTCGTCGAGCACCGCCTCGAGAGCCATGGCGTTGTCGAACGACGGACGCCATCCGGCGGCGCGCAACCGCTGCGACGAGACCACCCAGGGATAGGTGACGTAGTGGAGCTCGCTGGCCGGAGCCGGCGTCACGCCGAGGCGGTGCAGGCGCTCGGCCGTCCCGAAGGCGAACGACGCCGGCAGCTCGATGCCGGCCTTCCCCGACAGCGCCTCGACCTCCGCCCGGCCGAGCCAGCCGTCGCACCCCACCGTGAGCGGACCGTCCAGCGCACCCAGCACGGCCGTCTCGAGCGCCGAGGCGAGGTCGTCCACGTGGCAGAACTGCCACGCGGGGGTGCTCCCGCGGACGACCAGCAGGCGGGGCGACTCGAAATGGCGGGTCAGGACCGTGTCGACGCCCGGGCCGGCCATCGCCGCCGGCCGGATCACTGTCACGGCCGTCCCGGGGTGCGACCGCAGCGACCGCGCGCACAGCGCCTCAGCCTCGAGCAGGTCGCTGATGAGCGCACCGTCGGGCGTCGCACGCAACGGTGCGTCCTCGGCCAGCGGAACGGGGTTGTCGGGCAGGGCGCCGTACACCATGGCGCTCGTGACGACGACGACCCGGCGGACACCCGCGGCCGCCGACGCGGTGAGCACCGCCTGGGTGACACGCAGGTTGTGCCGCGACCGTGCGGCGATGTCGTCGGTGACGGCGATGTCGAGGGCCGCGTGGACGACGACGTCGCAGCCGGACAGCCGGGTCACCAGCCCCGGATCGGTGACGTCGAGCACCCGCCAGGTGACGCCGTCCACGTCGCCGCGCACGCCGTCGACCGCGACGACCCGGCGCAGGTCCGGCCGGCGGGCGAGGCGCGCCACCAGTGCCCGCCCGGCTCCGGAGGCTGCGCCGACGACGGCCACCGCCGGGCCGGACGGCCTGTTGCGCCGAGCGCGAACCCCGCCCGGCCGCCTGCCCACGACGCGTCCTCCTGCCGTTACCGTGGAACGCATGAGGCGCTCCGCACCGCATCCCATCCTGCCCGAGGTCAGGCGATGAGCGACGTCCCGTTCGGCTTTCGTCCCGGCGACGACCCGGACGACTCCGGCGACGCACCGCAGGACGACGGCGAAGGCCTGCCGGCCCAGCGGTCGGGCGGCGAGCCGGCCGGGGCGCCCGGCGGGGGCGAGCCGGCCGATCCCTTCGCGCAGCTGTTCGGCGCCCTGGGCGCCGGAGGGTCGGGCACCCCCGACCTGGGAGCCATGCTCCAACAGCTCGGCCGGATGCTGTCCTGGAAGGGCGGTCCGGTCAACTGGGACCTGGCCAACCAGTCGGCGCGGCAGGTCGTCGCGGCCGCCGGCGACCGGTCGGTGAGCGGTGTCGAGCGCCGCGGCGTCGAGGAGGCCTTCCGGCTCGCCGACACCTGGCTCGACGATGCGACGTCGTTCCCCTCGACCGGTGGGTCTCCCCGCACCTGGAGCCGGGCGGAATGGGTCGAGGGCACCCAGGCCGCGTGGCGCGGCCTGGTCGAGCCCGTGGCCGCCCGCGTCTCCGAAGCGATGGGCAGAGCGCTTCCGCCGGACATGGCGCAGGCGGCCGGACCGCTGGTGGGGATGATGCAGCAGGTCGGCGTCTCGATGTGGGGGGCCCAGGTCGGTCAGGCCATCGGCAGGCTCGCCGGCGAGGTCGTGAGCTCGACCGACGTCGGCCTCCCGCTGGCCGAGGGCCACGCCGCTCTGCTGCCGGCCAACGTCCGGGCCTTCGGCGAGGGCCTCGGCGTCGACGAGCGCGACGTCGCGGTCTACCTCGCCCTGCGAGAGGCCGCACACCTGCGGCTGTTCGCACATGCGCCGTGGCTGCGGCCCCATCTGCTCTCGCTGGTCGAGGAGTACGCGCGCCACGTCACGGTCGACACCGACCGGATCGAGTCGTCGCTGCGCGATCTCGACCCGCAGCGCCCGGAGGCCATCCAGGAGGCCCTGGAGGGCGGCCTGTTCGACCTGCCCACAACGGCCGAGCAGAAGGCCGCCCTCGAACGGCTCGAGCTGGCCCTGGCACTGGTCGAGGGGTGGGTCGACGACGTCGTCACGCAGGCGACCGAGGGCCGTCTCCCGGCGGCTGCGCCGCTGCGTGAGACGGTGCGGCGCCGCCGCGCCACCGGTGGGCCGGCGGAGCAGACGTTCGCGACCCTCGTCGGGCTCGAGCTGAGGCCCCGGCGGCTACGCGAGGCGTCGGCATTCTGGACCGCGGTCCGCCTGGCGCGCGGTGTCGACGGGCGCGACGCCGTCTGGGCGCATCCGGACCTGGTGCCGACGACCGACGACCTGGTCGACCCGGCATCCTTCCTCGGCCGCGACGAGTTGGACGTCTCGGCTCTGGACGACTCCGACCAGGGCGGCGAGCAGAACTCGGCGTCCGGTGAGACCCCACGCGGGTGAGCCTGCACGCCGACGCGGTCAGCACACTCCGGGCGTGGCAGGCGCCGGACGCCGCGCAGGACGCGTTGCGCTGCGACTTCCTCGACCACCTGGCCGCCCACGACGACGGCGTCTGGCGCTCCTGTGTTCCCGCGCATCTCACCGCGAGCGCCCTGGTCATGTCGGAGGGGCGGGACGAGGTCCTGCTCGTCCTGCACACCAAGGCCGGGCTGTGGCTGCAACCGGGCGGCCACTGTGAGCCCGAGGACCCGACCCTGCTGGCCGCCGCGCTGCGTGAGGCAACCGAGGAGACCGGAATCGGGGGATTGGCCCTGTCGGCCGCACCGGTGCGGCTGGACCGGCACGCCGCGCCGTGCCGGCCCGGAGTCGTCGACCACCACCTCGACGTCCAGTACCTGGCGATCGCGCCGCCGCAGGCAACCCCCCGGTCCAGCGCGGAGACACTCGACGTCGCCTGGTTCCGATGCGATGACCTGCCCGAACCGGCCGACGTCGAACGGTTGGTCGTCGCCGCCCTGTCGGGCGCGTCGGGCTAGAGATCCTCACCCGCCGGCAGTCCTGACGCATGGCTGAGCCCGTCGAGGAAGCCGCGGGCGCGCTCGGCGCGCGGATACCGGTCGACCAGCGCCCAGAATGCGGGCCCGTGGTCGACGACGAGCAGATGGGCCAACTCGTGGACCAGCACGTAGTCGAGCACCCAGCCGGGGACACCCTTGAGGCGGTCGGAGACCCGGATCGAGCCGTCGGCCGGCGTGCACGACCCCCAACGCGACCGCTGGTCGCCGGACCAGCGCACGGAGGCGGGCTCGGCGCGGCCGTCGAGATGGCGACGGGACAGTTCGCGCGATCGGACCAGTAACCGGCCGTCACCGGGCGTGCGGCGGCGTTCCTTGGCGGCCAGGCGATCCAGCATGGTGTCGATCCAGTGCCGCTCCTCGGCCTCGGTGAACCTGGCCGGAACGCACACCACGACCCGGCCGCCTTCGCGGTAGGCCGTCACCGTTCGCTGCCTGCGGTGCGAACGGCGCACCTCGACGACGGGCTCGTCCATGGCCGCACGCTACCGGCCTGCACCGACGAAGAACTTCTTGTCCACACCCGGTGGACGGTGTCTGCCCAGGCCACCGACGACGGGCACGGGCCCGGTCCGCTGCCCGTCAACAGCGGTTCCACCATTGATCCACAGCTCCGACCGGGCCAGTGCACAGGTCTTCCACAAAGTTATCCACAGGCCGTGGACGGATGGGTGCGGTTCACGTTGACCAGGCCGCTGCGCCCGCCCTACGGTCACCTGCGACGGGCCCCTCGTCACGACGGCCGGTCGCATGCACGGGGAAGGCGTGCGGGCCGAGACGACCGGGCTGGGGGAACCCGCCGTAATGCCGGCCGGACGGCCGCCTCGACACCCTGCAGTCGGGG
>Ga0256866_1000275_pt1 | contig 10994 bp, 9 predicted proteins | sample RVTome_16_FD_187338 | JGI IMG/M metagenome (GOLD analysis project Ga0256866, IMG submission 187338) | Soil microbial communities from uranium-contaminated site in the Upper Colorado River Basin, Wyoming, United States - RVT152D67 HiSeq ...
ACTCGACGGGGAACACCCCTGTTCATCGGGCACATCGCCGACCCACCGCCACTGCCTGGACGGCGGCACATTGCCGTGCCCGGCGAAACGACAACACATATGCCAGGGATGTCACCACCATCGAGACTCGGCCATTGCGCGGAACCGATACGGCCGGCGTGGCGTCCAAGCCGTGAGTGAGGTGGTTCGCATGCCCAGGCATGGCGTCGGCACGCTGGAGAGGATTCTGACGAGTGCGGTGATCGCTGTTCTGGTCGCTGCGTGTGGGACCGGTGATTCCGGTGCGCCACCGGGAGACGCCTCGGTTCTGCGGGCCGCCGGTGTTGACCGGGATTTGCCACCGGCGGACGCTCCCGTCGACGCGACCGTGCAGGGGATGATGGCGTTCGGATACAACCTGTATCGGGCGAGTACCGAGCCGGCGAGCAACGCCGTGATTTCCCCGCTCAGCATTGCCTATGCGTTCGCTATGGCCCGGGCCGGTGCGCGCGGCGACACTGCCGACCAGATCGATGGCGTCCTTCGTTACCCGACGGACGGCGTGCATCATGCCTTCAACGCCATCACTCGCGAGCTCGTTACCGCAGCGGGCCCACCGTCCCCCACAGCGCCCCCGGCCACCGGAACAGTGTCGGCGCCGCCGGTGCTCAGCATCGCCAACGGGCTGTTCGTGCAGGAGGGCGAGCGACTGAAGGAGGAGTTCCTACGGGTCCTGGCCTCCGAGTACGGCGCCGGAGCCCAGGCCGTGGACTTCAGGTCACCGGAGGCGATCGAGATCATCGACGCCTGGGTCCGCGAGCAGACGGCCGACCGGATCCGGAAATTGTTCGACGAGCTGGATCCCGAGACGAAGGTCGTATTGGGCAACGCCGTCTACTTCAAGGCCGACTGGGCATTCCCGTTCGCCGAGCACCCGACGAGGACCGAATCGTTCACCCGAACCGACGGCAGCACCGTCCGAGTTCCGATGATGCGGCAGGAAGCCGACCTGCGGTATGCGACCGGCGACAGTTGGCAGGCGGTCGAACTGCCCTACGCCGACAGCAACCTCGCCATGTGGGTCCTGGTGCCGACGGACCAGACGACACCAGGAGAGCTGCTCGCACCCGACACGTTCACCGACGTGGCGGCTCGGCTGCACCCGGGCCGGGTCGACCTGTCGATGCCCCGCTGGGACTTCGCCACCGACCTGAACCTCATCCCGCCGTTGCAGGACCTGGGTATGGAGGTTCCGTTCGAACCGGGTGCGGACTTCTCCGCGATGCTTCCCGGGGTGTGGATCGCCCAGGCCGTCCATCGCGCCAACATCACCGTCGACGAATGGGGCACCGAGGTGGCCCGCCGTCACGGGCCTGGGCGTTCGCCTCGTCGCTCCCACCACCACCCGACGTGACCATCCGCGCCGACCACCCGTTCGCGTTCGCCATCGTCGACACGGACAACGGGACACCCCTGTTCATCGGGCACGTCGCCGACCCCACGGCCACCGACTGACTACGACCCGCCTGCGGTGGCCGCGGGGGCACGCATCGACCTCAGCGGTGGCGGTTCGTCTGGACGAGGTGCTGGCCGGGATCGCTTGTGGGTTCGCCCGGGGTGCGAGCGTGCCGCCGGCAGCGAGCAGCGTCGAGTGGCTGCCCGGCCTGCTCGAACAGCACGGCCGCCCGGTCGAGAAGAACGGCCTCCTGGTACGGATCCTGCACGGCCCAGGCCAGGTGTGCGCGAGCCTCCAGGATCGCGGCCTGCCAAGAGGTGCCCTCCCACAACTCCGACGAGCGTTCGGCGATCGCGAGATACCTGCGGGCATCGTCCAGGTCGCCCACGTCCGCGCAGGCGATCGCGGCCGGCACGGCGAACATGATGACGCAGAACGAGCATGCGTCGTCGGTTCCCATCGTGTCCTCGGCCTGGTCGACGACCGCCCGCGCAGCCTGTGCGTCGCGCGCCGCAAGGATCATCGTCCCGAAGATTGACTGGACGAGGTGGAGGGCGAGCACCGACCACCGCGCCCGCGGCAGCGCCTGTCCGAGCAGCCGGTTGGCCTCCGACCGGTCGCCCTGCAGCAACCTGACCTCGGCGAGCCGCTGGAGCGACTTGGCCTCACCGGCGGGTGCGCCGATCTCGCGGTGCAGATCGACGGCGTCCTGCAGTTCGCGCTCGGCCTCGCCGATGTCTCCCGCGAGCATGGCCGCCTCGCCCAGCAGCGCTGTGGCGAACGCTTCGGCCCGCAAGACTCCGCTGCGCCTGGCCGTTTCGCGCAGGGACTGGGCGAGCGTCTTGACCTCGGTGTAGGGCGTCGTTCCGTAGAGCAGGTACTCCGCGACGCAGAGATAGGGATCGAACACGGTACTCGCGAACGCCGGAGCGTCCTGGGCGCGGCGCAACTCCAGCTGCAGGCGAGAGAACAGCTCGCCACGGTGATGGGCGATGAGCGCTTGCAGGGTCAGCAGGTCCAGCCGCTGCCAGGTGTTCTCCTCCGGTCTCACGAGTCCACAGACCTGGTCCGAAGCCTTCCACGCCGCATCGATGTCGCCCTTGAAGTAGGCCAGGTTTCCCTGTGCGAGCAGGATCGGCACGTCCGCGGGACCGCCGTCTGGTTCCAGACCGTCCAGGACGGCCGCCGCGGTATCGAGGTCGCCTTCCATCACGGCGGACTGCGCCATCCGGGCGCGCAGCAACGGGCGGTCCGGTTCGGCGGCGACGGCGAGCGCCGCACGGTACGCGTCGATCGTGGACCGATCTCCGAGCGCGGACAGCAGGTTCGCGCGCAACGCCAGCAGCCGGCCGCGGTCGTGGGGGTTCGCGTGGTCTTGTACCGCGTCGACGAGGGCCAGCGCGTCGCGGTAGGCACCGATGGCGGCTTCGGTTTCGACCGCCTGGATGACGTGCGGTACGGCATCCGAGAGCTGCCCGGCCGCGATCAGGTGGTGCGCTATCCGGGCCGGCGGGGCTCCGATGGCTTCGAGTCGCCCAGCGGCGTGCTGATGGAACATGCGCTGCTGGACCGGCGGGATGTCGTCGAGGAGCGCGTCTCGGATCAGGGGATGCCGGAACCGGTAGCCCGATCCCGTGTGCACGACGACCAGCCCGGCCAGCGCGGCGTCCAGTGCCGCGTAGGCCTCCGGCTCGGGCAACCCGGTCAGCGCCACGAACTGGTCGGTGTCGAAGCTGATCCCGACGACGGCCACCCGTTGCATGGCTTCGCGGGTCTTGACCGCCAGCCGGCTCAGCCCGAGCGCGCCGAGCGTCCGAACCGTCGAGGCGGCCGGTGCCCTGGCCATCTCGACGACGGCGAACGGCAGACCGCCCGACACCTCCCAGATGTGGTCCAGCGTCGGCGTCGAGGCGTCGGCCATGTGCGCTCGGACGAGGGCGTCGGTGCTCTGCCGGTCCAGTGGGCGGAGAGGGACGTGGACGGCGAGGTTGCGGCGGAGCAGGCTGCCCTTGATCTGCTCCACGCGCCGTCCACCCTCGCGGTGGCCGACGACGATGAGGGCGCGTTCGCCGGTGGTGCTCCGGGCGAGATAGTGCAGCAACCGCAGGCTTGCCTCGTCCGCCTCGTGCATGTCGTCCATGGCCAGCAGCAGACCGGTGCCCGACGCCGCGAGCCGCAGGAGCTCGGCTGCGGCAACGAACAGCCGCTGGTGGGTTCCCTCGCCGCTCCACGTCAGCTCGGCGCCTGCCAGAGCACGTTCGATCTCCTGCCGGTACGTATCGCCCAGCCCGTCGAGCAACGTCGGATGCCGCCGGCACAGGTCGGCGAGCGCGTCGAGCACCGGCGCGTACGGCCAGGCACCCTCGACTGCGGCTGCGACACCCTGCCCCACGCGCCAACCGGCGCGCTCAGCGCGCTGGGTGACCCAGTCGAGCTGCGCCGACTTCCCGACACCTGGCGGTCCCGACACGAGCACAGTGCGCCCGGTGCCGCGGCCCGCGTCTGCCAGCAGCCGCTCGAACTGCTCCAGCTCGTCGCGGCGGCCGACCAGGCTGGATCGGCCGGCGTCAGCGTGGTATTCGGGGAAGGCGGCCATAATCTGGACACGCACGGCCAGGGCGCGCTGACCTGGACCGACGCCGAGCTCGCGGCGTAGCGCCGCGTCCATCCGTTCGAACTGCCGCAACGCGGCGCGATGGTCGCCCGCTTCGATGTGCTGCGTCATCAGCGCGACATGCGCGTCCTCGTCGGCCGGGTCCTCGACAAGCAGGTCTTCCCAACGCCTCGCCAGGCGCAACAGATCCCGGTAGCGCGAGCGGAGATGCTCGCGGCGGTTCTCGGCCCATGTCTCGTAGAGGTCCTCCGGCAGCAGCGTGCCGCCGTAGTGGGCGGCCGCCGCGGCGGCGGCAGCCGGCGTTCCGTCGGTCATCGCCTCCTCCGCGACCCGCTCGAAGACGTCGACGTCGACGACCACCTCCGCGTCAGGCAGCAAGGCGACGGTCTCGCTGCGGAGGACGATCGCCGTCCGGTCCTCACCCAGGGCGCGACGGGCGTAGTGCGCGAGCTTGTGCAGGCGCGGGGCGGCTTCGGCGACGGTGAGATCGGGCCACAGCCGGTCGATGAGCTGCTCCCGATGCAGCCGGCGCCCCGGGGCGAGGGCGAGCAACTTCACCAGTGTGGCCGCTTGTGGCCGCGGCCAGCCGGCCGCCGGAACGGGCGCACCGTCGAGCAGCACCTCAAAGCCGCCGAGCATTCTGATCTCGACCTTGGCGGCGCCAGATGAATCCGCCATGGTTGCCCCCGAGCGCTCGATCCGGTGTGCCAATCGTCATCATCCTCCACGTCGGCCAGATGTCCCTATCTGCACGGGTTCCGGGACGGACCGGCCGGGCAGTGGCAACCCGCGCCTCAACCCGCCATGACTGCTGCCGTGGACCGATCGTGCTGGTCGAAGCGCTGCAGAGCCTCGACCTGCTCACTCATCGCCGAGCTGGCCTCGAGCAGCAGGCGCCGCAGCTCGGGGATCGTCCAGGTGAAGGACGCGATCGTCTCGACCGTGCCGAACAGCCTGCCGGCGAGGACGTCTCTCGTCTCCTGGTATCCGGCCAGCGCGGTCGCCTCGGTCGCGGTTCCGCTGTGAATCTCGCCTACCGCCTCAGCCAAGAGCTCGGCGTCGCGCAGCGCATCGGTGATGCCGTGGGTGCTGAGCGGATCCTCGAAGTATCCGGCGTCTCCGACCAGCGCCCAACCCGGTCCCCACGATTGCCGCACGTATCCGGGTATCCCCGCGAAGCCACGCAGCCGCCGCGGCGCCCTCGCCGCGGACACTCGTTCAGCCGCCGCAGGTGACGCCATCGCGAGTAGGGCACTGAACGCCTGGTGAGCAGTCCCAGCCCGTCTGGTGGCCTTCATTCGCGCTGGCGTCGTGCCGACGAACACCCCCGTCTGGCCGTCGTTGGTCGGGATCATGCCGGCGCTCGAACCCGGTGCATACAGCCACTCGTAGCCGTCGAGGGGCAGGTCGTCCCAGTGCCCGTACAGGAACGCGGTGCCATCCGTCGCCGCCGTTCGGATCACCGCAGCACGGGTCTCCCGGGCGACAAGCGACCGGATGCCGTCTGCGCCGACGGTGAGCGGCGCCGACGCGAACAGCCGCCGACCATCGGTATCGTTGCCGGCGACCCCGGTCACCCGGCCGGTGTCGTCGCGGAGCAGCTCGGTCACCGTCACGCCGAATCGCACATCGGCCCCGGCCGCGGTCGCGGCGTCCGCGAGCACGCGGTCCAGGACGGTGCGGCGAGGCGCGTACAGCGCACGGACGCCGGCGGCCGGCTTGAGTGATATCGGGGTGGTCTCGTCGGGGTAGTGGAAGACCACCCGGGTCACCGGTGGCGTGCCAGCGGCGACGATCTCGTCGAGCAGGCCCCAGCGCTGCAACTGCAGCACGCCGCCACGCATGAGCGCGTGCGTGGAGACCGTGTCGCTGCCGTACCTGGCCCGGTCGAGCACGAGGACACGCAGGCCTCGCCGAGCCAGCAGCATCGCCGTCGCGGATCCGGCACAGCGCGCACCGACGATGATCACGTCATGGGTCGATCGGTTCACGACCGTCACGCTCCTGCTCGTGCGGATAGGGATGGCCGGACCGGACGCGACCGGTCCGCCGTCTCGATGTGCTCGCAGATGGCTCGGGCGTCGTGGCGGGCGCCGTCGATGAAGCTGGAGTCGCGCCGGTGCAGGAATCGCTGGCCGATGACATAGAGGCCAGGGGCATGGGTGGTCCCCCGGTATTGCCGCACGTCGCCGTGGCGGTCGAGCACCGGCACCCGCAGCCATGGGTATCGGTACCGGAAGCCGGTGGCCCAGACGACGGTCGAGATGCCGGCGGCCCTCAGGTCCATTGCGTCGAGTCGACTGCTCACGTTCAGCGGAGGAACCGGCACCTTCGGCAAGACTTCGGTCTCGAGGCCGGCGACGTGGATGTAGTGGTCGATCCCGGCCAGCGTCCGCTCCAGCCGCGCCTCGGCCGCGGCGAGCGTCCCGGGCAGGTCGTCACCGAAGCGCACCCGGTGACCGTCGGCGGCGGTCAGTCGGCCGGTCATCACGACACCCGCCTCCTTCAGGGTCGCCAGGTTGAGATCGTCGGCGGACGCTTTCCCGCGCAGCTGGATGGACGGCTCGCTGCGGGCCACCCGTGGGTTGCGGACCTGGTCGATCGTGCGGCTCAGCGCACCGATCTGCGTCAGCCACCACATGATGTCCATGCCGCGGTACCGCCGTGGCAACCGCGTGTGCGCCCCGACGGCCAGGACGACGTCGCGCCCGGCCTGGCGAAGCTCGGCAGCGATCTGTGCGCCGGAGGCCGAGGCACCGATGACGAGCACGCCGCCGGCTGGCAGCTGATCCGGGTTGCGGTACCGGTCGGTGTGGATCTGCCGGATGGACGGATCGAGACCGGCGGCGTGGTGCGGCACGTGGGGACGTGCACCGGTGGCCACGACCACGTTGCGAGCGAGCCAGGAGTCCTGTGTGGTTGTGACGCGATAGCCGTCGAGTAGCGGCGCAACGTCGGTCACGGCGGTCCAGCTCTGGACAGGGGCGCCGAACGAGCGTGCGTAAGCATCGAGGTAGCCGGTCAGCTCAGCGGCCGTCATGAAGCCTTCGGGGTCGATGCCCCGATACCGCCAGCCAGGCAGCCGGGTCATCCAGTTGGGAGTCAGCAGGCGAAGCGAGTCCCAGCGCGAGCTGCGCCAGCTCTCCGCCGGCCGTGCCCGGTCGAGAACGACGTGGTCTCGGCCGGCATCGGTCAGGCGGCGGCTGGTCGCGAGCCCGGCGTGTCCGGCCCCGATGATGACCGTGTCGATCTTTCGCATCCTGTCCCCGTCTCTGTGCGCGGCGCGGCCGCCCGGTGGGTGCCAGGCGGCCGCGACGCGCCTTCGTCAGTCGACCGTGACGTCGATGGTGATCGGCACGGAGTTGGTGATGACGTCGTACACGGCCGAGCGGTCCTTGGAACGTTCGACGAGTGCACGCAGCTTCTCGGCCGGTGCGTTGCCCTTGACCTTGAAGCTGACCCGGATCTGCTCGTAGCCGTTGCGGACCTCGTCGGACAGCCCGAGCAGCCCGAGCAGGTTGATGTCGCCCTCGACGGTCGACTCGACCTCGGTCAGCTCGATGCCGCGGGCCGCGGCGATGTTGGCCAGGCCCGACGTGAGGCATGCCGCCAGCGCAGCCAGCACGTACTCGACCGGCGCCGGGCCGTTGTCCTGACCGGTGAGTACGGCCGGGTGGTCGGCGTCGATGACGGTCTCGTGGCGGTGTTCCATCTCCTGGCCGGCGCCGAAGAACCCGTGCATAGAGCTCCGGTTGTGGGTGCCGCTCACCCACCTGTTCTTCGCCCGGAACTGGAACTTGGCGATGTCGGGCTGTGCCTTGACGGCGTCGAGCGTGGCGAACAGCGTCGGTGTGTCGACCCCGTTGAGAGGCAGTCGCTCTGTGGTGGTGGTCATTTCGGACCCCTTCTGGGTAGTGGTGTTCTGACAGGTCGGACGTTAGGTCGGTGGCCTTCCCGGAACCTTCGCGGCGGGCTTCGTGAGTTCGAGCTGGACATCAGGCCGGCACCACTGCGCTGAGGACCCACAACGTGGGCATCCCGGCGAGCAGGGCGGCGTACGGGCGGCCGGTGCGGTGCACAGCGACCATGGCCACGACGACGGCCGCGAGCGGTGCTATCCATCCGGCGAGGTCGACACCGGCGGTGTTCGCGGCAATCCCACCGGCTGCCAGCGCGGCGAAGGCAGCGGGAGCCACGAAGTTCGACGCCCGCTCGAGCTGTGCCGGCATCGTCACCCGGTCGGCGAGCACGACCATGCTGATGCGGAACAGGTAGCTCCCCAGCCCCGCGGCGACGATGACGAGCCAGACGTTCATCGCTTTCCCCCCGTGACCGTGAGCGCCGCGCCGAGGCCGGCGACGATCGCGAACACGACACCGAGGTGCAGTGGCGCGGAGATCGCGACGACGGCCACTACCGCGGCGGTCAGGGCCGCTCGTCGGGTCGCCCGGTCCCCGAGCTTGGGGACGATCTCGCCCACCAGGTACAGCGGGATGACGAACTCGAGATGCAGCGCCGCGGGCAGTTGTGCGCCGAGCGTCGCCCCCGCGCCGATGGCGAGCAGCCAGGCGATCCAGAGCGTGATCGCACCACCGAGGTAGTACCGGTGTGCGTCGGTGCTGTCGCCTGGCCGCTGGTAGCGGTCGATCCCGACGGCGAACGACGGGTCCACGAGCAGGTACGCCGCCACGGCCCGCCACCACCGCGGTGTCCCTCGCCAGTGGGCCGCGATCGCTCCCGAGTAGAGGATGAGCCGCAGGTTGATGACCAGCGCAGTGATCACGACGACGATCGGCGCGGTCCCGGCGTCCAGCATCTCGATGGCGGCGACCTGGGAGCTGCCGGCGTAGATCGCGGGACCGGTCAGCCACCCGGCGAGGGTCGGGATGTCGGCCTGTGCCGCGCTGACGCCGATGACCAGGCCGAACGGCGTCACACCGGCGAGCCATGGCACCATCGCCCGGGCGCCCGCGGCGAAGTCTCCGACCCGGGCGCTCCCGATCGGTGCGACGGTGACAGCTGTCATCGGGTCCTGCCGGCCAACGCCTGATCAGGTCGTCCCCAGCGCGTGCGCAGCCGTCGAACACGTGCGGTGGCCGGCTGACGCCGGGAGACCTTGTGCGTGGCCAGTGCGACTCGGTGCTGCCACTCGGGGCGCCGCATCTTCTCCTGCTCCCACCGGACCATGTGGTTGGCGAGTAGCTCGTGCATGGTGTTCCACTCCTTCGGATGCCTGATCTGCGTTGACGGTGCCGGGAGTGCCTTCCCAAGACCTTCCGCGCGATCTGTGGTGTCCTCGTGTCGAGGACTCTGCGCGCACTGGGCGCCGCAGACATGGAGGGAAGATGGAGACCATGTGGAGATCTCTGGTTCAGAACCGAGTCGGAGATCGCCTGTGGTGATCGCACGTCGGCTGATTCGTGAGCCCGAGCGGGGGGAAAGCCGTGATCTACGCCTTCGGTGACTGCGAGCTCGACCTCGGCCGGTACGAACTTCGCCGCGCCGGAGCCGTCCAACCGGTGGAGCCACAGGTATTCGACGTGCTGGCGCTGCTCCTGCGCGAACGCGAGCGGGTGGTACCCAAGGAAGAGCTGCTCGATGCGGTGTGGGGTAGCCGCTTCGTCGGTGAATCGGCGCTGACCAGCCGGGTCAAGGCCGCCCGCCGGGCCATCGGCGACGACGGCCGCACCCAGCGGCTGATCCGGACGGTCCACGGTCGCGGATATCAGTTCGTCGCTGACGTCGCGGAGACCGACGAACGCGGCGATGGAGCGCCCGTGGTCAAGAGCGCGGCACCGCCGCAGCAGGAGATCCGGTTCTGTACTGCGTCTGACGGTGTACGACTGGCGTACGCCACGATGGGCGACGGCCCTCCGCTGGTGAAGGTGGCGAACTGGCTCAGCCACCTGGATTACGACTGGGAGAGCCCGGTCTGGCGGCACTGGCTGATCGAGCTCTCCCGCCGGTTCACGCTGGTGCGCTATGACGAGCGTGGCTGTGGCCTGTCGGACTGGGACCTGCCGCAGTTCTCGTTCGAGGAGTGGGTCGATGACCTCGAAACCGTCGTCGATGCCGCCGGGCTCGATCGCTTCCCGTTACTGGGCATCTCCCAGGGTGGCCCGGTCGCGATTGCCTATGCGGTGCGACATCCGGAACGGGTGAGCCACCTGGTGGTGTTCGGAAGCTACGTCCAAGGTCTCCGGAAACGCGCCAAGGGTCAGGATGAACTGGAGCTGGTCGAGGCCTATATCGACGTCATCCGGCTGGGCTGGGGTCGGCCGGATCGGACGTACCGTCAGATCATCGTCTCCAACTTCCTCCCGGAAGGCACCCAGGAGGAATGGCGCGTCTTCGACGAGCTTCAGCGACGGACGACATCCCCCGAGAACGCCTGGCGATTCGTCAACGAGTTCGCCGACATCGACGTCACGGATCTCGCACCGCGGGTCACCGTTCCGACCCTCGTCATCGGTGGTCGGCACGATCGAGTGGGCCCGTTCGGTCAATCACGGTTGATGGCCGGACTCATTCCCGGCAGCCGTCTGGTCCCGCTGGACACCCCCAACCACCTCCTGCCCGAGCGAGATCCAGCGTGGCCGAAGTTCCTTGCCGAGCTCGACACATTCCTTACTCCGCCGCAGCACCCACGGTGACGCCCGGCCCGACTCCGCGCAGGTTACGACCCTGCCGCGGTGGGGACCAAAATTCCGCGGCCGCGCAGCCGGCCGGCGTCGAGGTCGTCCATCGCGTCGTTGACGGCGTCCAGCGGGTAGGTCTGCGTGAGCATGGTGACCCGGCCTGCGGCATTGAGCGCCATCAGCTCGACGAGGTCGTTATAGCTGCCCACGAGGTTGCCCACGACGTTCCGCTCGGTGGAGATCACGTCGATCGTCGGGATGTCGACCGTGCCGCCGTACCCGATGACGAAATCGCTGCCGGCCCGTT
>Ga0256866_1000276_pt1 | contig 10992 bp, 12 predicted proteins | sample RVTome_16_FD_187338 | JGI IMG/M metagenome (GOLD analysis project Ga0256866, IMG submission 187338) | Soil microbial communities from uranium-contaminated site in the Upper Colorado River Basin, Wyoming, United States - RVT152D67 HiSeq ...
TTGAGTGCTAGAGGGATTGTACGTTTGTGGTCATGCATCATGTTGTCCACGAGGACGCGACTGCGAGGATCGACAGATGACGATTGACTCAGATCTCTTCCAGGTCTTAACGCTTGCGCTGCTGTTGGTGACACTCATCGCTCTGCTGGCCGCCTTGGCGACGCTGAGCGGGATCAAGAAGTCCCTGTCCGATACAACGCGACCCACGGCGGCGACCGATTCCACCTACACCCCGCCGGCGTCTTCTTATAGCGAACCCCAGCCGACCTATACGGGCGGCGGTTACACGGGTGGATACGGCAGCGAGCAAGCGACCTCGGCGCCCGCCACGCAAGAGGTCGCCACCGGGTACGTCCCGCTGTCCCAAGCGGCGCCCGCGCAAGCGGCCGCCCAACCGGCATCGACGTCGTCAACGTTGACGGGTACCGAGCCCGAAGAGCAGCCCTTCGAGCGCGACGGCCGGTGGTGGTTCAAACGCGGCGACGAGCTACTCGTCTATGACGAGGGTACGGGTCAGTGGGTAGCTGCGGGTCCGCAAGCCGCAGCGACATCCGCGGCCTCCGCGCCGGCAACCACTACTTCGTTCCCGACGACCGGCGGGGACGCGGGTGAGGGATGGAAGTGCGCGTCGTGCGGTGCGATCAACGGCTCCACCGCAACCGTGTGCCGTATGTGCTTCACGCCTCGCTAGCTCGCACTTTCGTCCAGCGCCTTATCCAGCAACCCGCGCAGCCCGGGTAGCCGCGGGTCCTGTCCCAGCGCGGTGGCAACTAGGAATCCCACCCATACGAGCGTGCCGAGCGCGCCGACGAGCACGGTCGCAGCGGCCGACAGAGCGGAGGCGGCGTAGAGAAGAACGGCCCAACCCGTACCGATGATGATCGCCTGCAGACCGTGCAACCTCACCCGGCGGCGGTGGGACAGCGCGAACGCGAGCAGACCGGTGACGGGTAACAACAGGTAAGCGAGAGCGGCCATTGGGGCCGAAGGTTAGCGACTCCTCCCGCTGCGGGCATGATGGGGGCATGGCGAATCGCCTCGCCTCGGAGACAAGCCCTTATCTCATCCAACACAAGGACAACCCGGTGGATTGGTACCCCTGGGGAGACGAGGCGCTACAGCGCGCCGCACAAGAGGACAAGCCGATCTTTCTATCCATCGGTTATGCCGCATGCCATTGGTGCCACGTCATGGAGCGCGAATCCTTCGAGGACCCCGCCGTTGCGGATCTGCTGAACGAGCATTTCGTCTCGATCAAGGTCGACCGCGAGGAACGGCCCGACCTGGATGCCGTCTACATGGAAGCGGTGCAGTTGATGACCGGGCAAGGCGGATGGCCGATGAGCGTGTTCCTCACGCCCGATGGGATCCCGTTCTACGGGGGGACCTATTTCCCCCCGCAAGAGCGTTACGGCATGCCGTCGTTTCCCCGCCTGGTGACTGCCGTAGCAGAGGCGTGGACGGAACGGCGCGACGAGGTCCTCGGCCAAGGCAAGCAGCTCCTCGACCATCTCGGCGGCCTCGCGGGATTGCAGGCCGGTACAGAGATCCCCGGAGACGAGGTCCTCGAACGAGCCGTCTCCTCGCTCGAGGCCGCGTTCGATCCCGAGTGGGGAGGGTTCGGAGGTGCGCCCAAGTTCCCCCAGCCGGCGACGCTCGATCTCCTGCTACGCGTGGCCGCGCGACCTCAAGGCCGGCGGCTGGGCACCGACGCGGACGGGCTCGCGATGGTGGAACGGACGCTCGACGCGATGGCGTCCGGGGGGATGTTCGATCAACTGCGCGGCGGATTCGCCCGTTACTCGGTCGATCGAACGTGGACCGTCCCGCACTTCGAGAAGATGCTCTACGACAACGCCCAATTGATCAGAACGTATTCGCGCGCGTGGCGCAGGACGAACCAGGCACGCTACATGGAGGTGGTCGAGGCCACGATCGGATGGTTGGTGGATGAGATGCAGGATCCGACCGGTGGCTTCTACTCGTCCCTCGACGCGGACTCGGAGGGCGAAGAGGGAAAGTTCTACGTGTGGTCGGTGGACGAGGTCCGAGCGGTCGCGGGGACCGACGCGGATGCCGCGATAGAGCTCTGGGGATTCACCGACGAAGGCAATTTCGAAGGGCGGAACATCCCGGTCTTCACTGGGCGTGAGGTGGATGCAGACGCGCTGGAACGTGCCCGCGCCGCGTTGCTGGAGGTCCGCACGCAGCGGGTCCGTCCGGCAACGGACACGAAGATCCTTACCGCCTGGAACGCGCTGACCGTGTCTGCGATAGGGGAAGCGGCGATCGTCTTCGACCGGCCGGACTGGTCGCGACTAGCGCAGGACACTCTCGAGCATCTCCTGAAGACGATGCGGGTGGACGGACGGTTGATGAGGTCCTTCGCGCGGCGCACCGACACCTCCGTCGACATCCGCCACCTCGCCTACTGCGAGGACTACGCGTTCGTCCTGGAGGCGTGCCTCGTGCTTCTCGAAACGACTTCCGATCTCCGGTGGCTCGATGAAGCGCTCTGGGCGGCCGACGAAACCATCCGGCTGTTCTCGGATCCGATCGCGGGAGGGTTCTTCACGACCGGCAACGACGCAGAGACGCTGATCACTCGATCGAAGGACCTGATCGACAACGCGCAACCCGCGGCGAACTCGGTCCTCGCGCTCGAGTTCCAACGTCTTGGGCTGATAACCGGCGACGGGCGCTACCAGGACGAGGCCGAGAAGATCTTGCGGCTCCTCCACGGACCCATGTCCCGATCGCCCAGCGCCTTCAGCCATCTGTTGGCGGCCGTCGACTTCTTCATCGGCGACCCCGTCGAGATTGTCGTGGTCGGCAGGCCCTCTGCGAACGATTCCCGGACGCTTCTCGAGACGGTGTATTCGTCTCATCGGGCGAACAGGGTCGTTCTGATGGTCGATCCGGATCGACCGGCACCCGACATCCCGTTGCTGAGTGACAAGAGGATGCTCGACGACCGAGCAACCGCCTACGTGTGCCGGCGCGGGGTTTGCCGCAATCCCGTCACATCGGCCGAGGACCTTTCCTCGGAGCTCGCAGGGGTCTAGGTGGACCTCAAAGTCACCCGCTCGCTATCGATCCCGGGGCGTGAGATCAAGCTGTCGTTCGAGACTTCCGGAGGCCCCGGCGGTCAACATGCCAACAAGGCCGCGACGCGCGTGGTCGCCGAATGGAACGTAGCGGATTCTTCCGCTCTCGGCCCCCGCCAGCGGGCGCGCATCCTGGAAGGCCTGAAGAGGCGGATCGATTCGTCGGGCACGATCCGCATCGCCAGCGATCGATACCGCTCGCAAACGCGCAATCGTGACGACGTCCTCGATCGATTGGCGATACTCGTCGCAGAAGCGGTGACCCCGCGCAAGCATCGCGTTGCTACCCAACCGGGCCGCGCGGCGCGCGAGCGAAGACTCCAGCAGAAGCGCCGTCGGGCAGAGCTGAAACGCGGCCGCGGCCGCGTCGACCTCGACTAGAAGGCGACCGGAAGCTCGGGGAACGGTTCGGGCTGACCGAACTCGAGGTGGGCGTCGCGTAGTGAAGTCAGGCTGCCGTGATGGCGCCACCGCCCGTTCTCCTTGCGATAGATCTCGATCGCCAGATCGGCGATCTCCGAGTTCGCGCAGAACCTGGGAGACCCATCGGGGTCCGCATACTCGACCTGCACCATCCGATCGGTGGTGGCACGCGCGGCCCCCGCGATCTTCCAGCTTTCATTGCGCGCGGTGAATGCCCAGGTTGGTAGCTCGTAGCGGCTGCGCGCGCGCAGAGCCCACTTCAGCTCGTTGAACGCAAGATCGTTCCCCTTGTAGCGCAGGTAGAGAAGCGTGGTCGTGGGGGCCGGGATGCCGGCGATCGACGTCTTCGCGGCGAGGCCTTCGAAGATCGCCTCGGGATCGTCTTCGAACGCGGAACAGTGCGCCCAGGTCCACGTCGTCGAGTGCTTGCGGCCCCACCGGTGCGACTGGCACCCGGGTTCGCCTTCGAACGTCAGCTCGTCGGAGCCGATCCGCACCGTTCCGAAGAACGGGACGGACAGATTGGGTGAGCACACGGTGGAGACCCGGCCCTCGATCCGGTCGCGGAGAGGCTCGGGGATGTGCTGGAAACAACGATCGGCAGGCTCGTGATCGAGAGACCACGCAAGCTCCACGCCGTCACGCTCGAGGCTTCCCTCGAGATGGTTCTCGGCCAGCCATGCGTCGCCGATGCGAACCAGGGCGCCGTCGTCGCGGCCGTTCGCACTCCCCAGAGCGTCGATCGAGAATCGTTGCTTCGACGCGAAGTTGGCTTTGCGATCTGGATCGAAAACGAATCCCCACAGCTCGCAATAGGGCGGCCGGTCGGCGGCATCCGGGGAAGTAAGCGTGTAGCGCAGCCACACACCCCGCCCGCTAGCCCGGTGATTCAGGGTCGTGTACCAGACCTCCATGAAGCCGCGCCGGCGTCGGTCCCAGCGCATGCGGTTCTCGGTCCCATCGGAGGTGAAAGTGCTCACGGTCCTGGAGATTAGTCGGTAGCGGCCGCGAGGAGACGGTTAGCCACCGTTTCCCACGACCAGATCGAGCGCGCCAACTCCGCTGCGGACCGGCCCAGGTCCCGCCTCCGCTCGAAGCCGAGACCCAGGACCCCATCGATCGCGGCCGCGATCGATTCGATCGGTCGGCCCGCATCGAAAGTGAGCAGCCCGGGAGTGCCGAGATGCTCCTCGAGGGTCGCGCCGAGCTCACCGATGCCCGAATGATCGGGAACGATCGGAAGAACACCACACGCGGCCGCCTCCGCCGCCACCATCCCGAACGCTTCCGGCAGCACGGAGGGAACTACCAACACGTCGAGGTAGGGCAGGCGTTCGGACAGGGGGCCGTGCTCGAGCCGGCCGGCGAAGGTCACGGCGACATCGGCTTGGCGCGGCCAATAGTCGGCACCCGGCTCCGCTGCAAGGAACGACGCGAGATCTTCGAGGGGGGGCCCGTCGCCTGCCTCCGCGAGCGCGACCGCGTGACCTGCATCCCCGCTCTCCAGTGCCTGGGCCAGAGCCTCCAGCTGTGGCTGGAAGCCACCGAAACCGATGATCACCAGCTCGATCGGTTGCGATCGAACGAGACCCGCTGCTGCCAGCAGGTGGTGCACACCCTTGGAAACGATGAGCTTCCCCACGAAAGCGATGAGCGCGCGATCGGGCTCGGTTCGTTCGACCGGAGCGAACAGATCGACGTCACAACCCGGATTCACGACCAGTGCGTCCTCGATCCACGGACCCGGGATCGTCGCAGCAGCCGCGCCGAGCATGTAACGAGAACCTCCGACGACCCGAGCCGCGGCGTTGAGACCCGACTCCGCGTGCGCGAGATAGCGATCCTGGAGCTTCACGGCATACTCGAGCGCGCTCCCGTGCAGCTTCGCCACGTAAGAGGTCTTGGTCGCCCCACATGCGCGCCGCGCGATCTCGGGTCCCATGACCTCGTGTCCCGTGACGATGGCATCCGGCCGGAAGCCCTCGATCACCGTCACGAGCGCTTCGACGTTCGAGTCTGTGTAGTGACTTAGCTCGCGCTCCGATAGGTCTACGAACCGCTTCGCCGTGAAACCTTCGTAATGGTCGTAGACGTAAACGGGCAGCACCTCGCCGATCGGTGGGCGCAGCAAGACGCAGCTACCACCGGACGGCCTCGAGGCCAGATCCCGAACCGTCTCCCCATCAGCCACGCCGTCCGCATCGATGAAGTCAAATCTCCCAACGTCTTTCTCTTGGCACATAAGGACGACGTCGTGGCCTTGCGCGCGCCACGCGGCGGCGACATTGGCCGCATAGATGTTGGAGCCCGATCCCGAGAGCAGGTAGCCGTGCCACAGCAGGATGCGCATCGCCGAAGCGTAGAGGCCTTTCGCGTTCCTTAGACTGCGTCCGATGCTCGACCGAGCTGTGGCTCTCACCCTTCGGAATCTGTCGACACTCTTCCTTTTGGGGGCGATCGTCTTCGTCCCACTCCACCTCGCGCATGCGTTCGCGTTCCGGAACGTGCTGAGTGTCGCGGACCTTCGAAGCGACATCTCCGAGTTCCCAGAAGGCAAGAAGGTGCGCAACGTGGGGACCGAGGAGCTCGGTGACGAACGGAGCACGCTCCTCGTGCTCCTCCTCGTGGAGGCAGGCATCTCGGTCCTGCTGGTGGGTGGAGCTCGGCGCGTCGTTGAGATAGACGACGGCGACGGCGTCCCGACGGTCACGGATGCCTGGTCGCACGCGCTCCCGCTCCTGCAGACCGTGCCGGTCTCGGCGCGCAGCTCGGGACCGCTCCTCGTGTGCGGATCGATAGGGGTGCTAGCAGCGTTCTTGATCTACCGGATCGGAGCCCTCGCCACCGAGTTGCTCGGGGACGACAAGGCGTTCGTCGGTGTCGGGTTGTCCCGGGGGGCCGCGGTCGCGTTATTCGTGACGTTCGTTATCGGTCCAGTCGCCGCCCTCTCCACCGGTAACCGGCCCAACCCGGCACCGCAGTCCCTCGACGTGTACTAGAGGCCCGCGAACAGATCTGATTCGGGGATCTCGGTCGGCACGCGCGACTCGACGAGTGTGTAGTCCTCGCCGGGATACACCTTCCTCATCAGATCGTCGGGGATCGCGAACCAGAAGCTGTCGGGATCGATCTGCGTCGCGTGCGCCAATAGGGCCTTGCTGCGGGTCTCGATGAACGGGCCCACGTCGATCGAGGTCGTGATCTCGGGATCCTCGAACCCCATCTGATCCCAGTGGTCCAACCACCCGAGAAATGGGCTCTCGATGCCCTCGGCGACGGCCGCGTCATGGAGGATCTGCAGTCTCTTGCGGTGGAAGGTCGAGAAGTAATAGAGCTTCGAGGGGGCCCACGGCGCGCCCCTGTCGGGGAACTTCGTCGGATCGCCGGCGTCGTGGAACGCTCGGGTTCCCCATTCGTACACCCGGATGTGATCGGGGTGCTCGTAACCCTTCGATTCGTCGTAGCTGAGGATCACCTCGGGACGTTCGGCGCGGATTATCTCGACGATGCGCCCCACCGCTTCCTCGGGATCCGCGTTCCAGAACGCGTCGGGATGACTGTTCGCTTCCGACTCGGGCATCCCCGAGTCGCGGTAGCCGAGGTGGTAGATGCGTTCGACGCCGAGGATGTCGCACGCGGTCTCGAGCTCCGCGCGGCGTAGCTCGACCATCCGATCCTTGATCCCGGGACGATCCATCCTCGGATTCAAGATGTCTCCTGCAGCACCATCCGTCGCGCAGATCAGCGCGACGCGCACGCCCTCGGATGCGTAGCGCGCCATCGTCCCCGCGCCCTTCGACGATTCGTCGTCCGGATGCGCGTGAATGGCAAGCAAGCAACGGTGTTTCGAGGTCACGCTTGTAGGCTACCGTCGTGTCGGACCCCGTCGTGGACTCCCAACCGCGCGATTACTTCGCGCGCGCGCGAGCGTGGGCTGCAACGGGTCTCTTCCTTGCAGCGGCGGTGACGATCCTCGGCTCGTTCCTCGATTGGGTGAAGGTCGACGCGCTCCCGCCGACCGTGCCGGCCAACCAAGCACCACGCGCCGAGCCGTTCAACGGGTTGGACATCGGTGATGGGTGGTGGACACTGGGGGCCGGCGCCTTCCTGCTGCTCTGTGCAGTACTGCTCGTGCTACGACCCGCCAGTCGCTTTGCATGGTGGGCTTTCTTTGCCTCGATCCTGTGTGGCGGGATCGCGATCTCCGACTACCGCGGCATCGCCGAAGTCTTCAACGAATGGGGCGGCATCGGAGCCGGCCCGTCCCCCGGCATCGGCCTAACTCTGGTCGCGGCGGGAGCCCTCTTGGGCCTGGTCGCATCGGTAACAGCGATAGCCGCAACCCCCAAGATCGACAGCTAGGCAGCAACGGATCCCCGTCGGGCGTGGAGGATCTTGAGGACTTCCCGAGCACGCGCACGCTTGATAACCAGGTAGGGGATCACGGCCTCTAGAAACAGCAAGACATCGATGTCAGAGCTCACCTTCCATGCCCAAACTCGTTTGCGATATCCGCGCCGGCCGCCACTTCGTTTCTGGAGAGGCACATCGTAGAAATGACCGCCGAATGGCTCGATCCATTTACGTAACTCGGGACTCGAATTTGTGATTGTTATCTGCCAGTGAGGATTAGTGCTGGTGTTAATGGCGCTGATGCACCCCTCGGCGTCGAAAATCGCTGCTAAGTACGAACTCAATACAGGATCCTTCGGCGGGTATACGGACGGCGTCCGTTTACTTCTCAGACTTTTCCTCAATGCATCACGTAGGTGCCAGGCTACGGTCGTTGCACCAAGACCCAGAGCTTCGGCGATTTCGGTTGCGTTGGCTCCGGATTGCCAACGACGAAGAATCTCGGCTCTCATCCGCGAGTCCACTCGGAAGACCGGACGACGGATGTGCCCATGCCGCCTTAGGTGATAACTGATACAGCCGGTCGTTACATCGAAGTCGGTGGCTATCGACCCGTATGACTCGCCCGCCTCACCCCTACGGACGATTTCATCGACTTGCGCTCGCGACAACTTGTAGGAGTTCGGCATGAAATAAACGTACGGGAGGGGTGTGACAGATTTCGCGTTAGGAAATTGCGATCATGCGCTCGATCGGGACGCGAGCCTTCTCCATTATTTCGGGATCTAACGTCACTTCGAACTCTCCGCTGCGGAGCGTGTTCAAAAGCTTACTGGGCGTAATCATCGACATGTAGCCGCATCGAGCTCGCGCGTTGGCCGGAATGAAGTCGACGTTCGGGGCCTCCTTCTTCAATCGATGGAGCATCCCGACCTCGGTGGCGACGATCACTTCTTTGGCATTGGTCTCGTGCACCCTCCGGACCATTCCGCCCGTCCCAAGAATGAACGTTCTGTCTTTCGGCAGGTCGCCCGTCGACATCAGGTACATACATTGAGATGAACAACCACATTCGGGATGCACGTATAGCTCGGCATCCGGATGAGAGTCCATCATCTCCTGGATATGCGTCGGCTCGATGCCGGCATGGACGTGGCATTCGCCCATCCAGACGTGCATCTTGCGGCCGGTCATGCGCTCGACATGAGCGCCCAAGAACATGTCGGGCCCGAAGAGAATCTCTTTGTCTTCCGGGATGCTTTCCACAATCTTCACTGCATTCGCCGACGTACAGCAATAGTCGCACTCCGCTTTTACTTCCGCGGTCGAGTTGACGTAGAAAATAGATGTTGCTCCTGGATGCTCCTTCTTCCACGCCCGTAGCTCGTCGGCGGTGATCGACGCGGCCAGGGAGCAACCGGCCATGAGGTCGGGGATCAGCACGCGCTTCTCGGGCGACAGGATCTTGGCGGTTTCGGCCATGAAGTGGACACCGCAGAACACGATCGTGGATTCGGATACTTCGGCTGCGATCTTCGACAGCTCGAGCGAGTCACCGACGAAGTCGGCAACGTCTTGGATCGCGGGGACCATGTAGTTGTGGGCAAGGATCACTGCGTCCTGCTCGCGCGCGAGTCGCTTGACCTCGGCGGCCCAGTCCTCATCGACGCCCGAGCGAAGCGCTTCGGGGGTCAGCACCATCAGTCCTCTACCTCCAACGACACGTCTGCGGCTCGCGCGGAATGTGTCAGTGCCCCGATCGAGATGAGGTCGACGCCGGCCTCAGCGTAGGACCTGACGTTGTCCAGTGTCACACCTCCGGACGCTTCCAGAACCGCCTTGCCTCCGGCGCGGCCGACGGCCTCACGGATCATCTCGGGCGCCATGTTGTCCAGCAGGATGGCCTCTGCCCCGGCGGCAAGCGCCTCGTCGAGCTCGCTCAGATCGGTCACCTCTACTTCAACAACCAACCCTTGTGGGGCGGCATTCCGCGCCCTGGTCACCGCCTCGCCGACCCCTCCGGCCGCTCGGACATGGTTGTCCTTGATGAGGATCCCGTCGTCCAGGCCGAAGCGATGGTTGTGCCCGCCACCGACCCGGACTGCGTATTTCTCGAGCAAGCGAAGCCCCGGCGTGGTCTTGCGCGTATCGACGATGCGAGCGGGGGTCCCTTCGATCGCCCGCACGAACTCGCTCGTCAGAGTGGCAACACCCGACAGCCGGCCGAGCAGATTGAGCGCGGTCCGTTCGCCCGTGAGGATCGTGTGTAAGGAACCGTGGAGCAGGGCCAGGACCTCACCTGCGAAGGTTGTCTGCCCGTCCGATGCGATGTTGCTCCAGGTCACCGTGCCCGGACCCACGATCTCGAAACACGAGGCGGCGACCTCCAACCCGGCAACCACGAACTCCCCACGCGCTTCGATGCGCGCCTTGCCATCCGCGTCGTCCGGCACGACTGCCTTGGTCGTCACGTCGCCGCGCCCGACGTCTTCGTGGACGAAGCGCACGATCGAATCCCGCACCAGGTCTAGGTCCATCCGCCGATCCTCCCGCGCCGCACCGCTTCCTCGCTAGGTGGTTCAGAGCTTCTCGATCGAATAACCCGCCTCTGCGAGGCGGCCGATGACCTGCTCGGTGTGCTCGCCTCCCTTGGTCTCGATCTGCAGGGCGACGTCGACCTCGTCGATATGCATGACCACACCCTCGCGGCGATGCTCCACCCCCACGACGTTCGCGCCGAGCTCCGCGACGAGAGCGAGAAGCTTCGCCAACTCCCCAGGAAGATCGGGGATGCGCGTATGGAACGCGAAGTAGCGACCGGAGGCGCTCAGTCCGAAACGGATCACGCGCAGAAGCAACAACGGGTCGATGTTGCCGCCGGACATGACGACAATGACGGGAGGTCGGAGATCGGTAACGCGCTCGAGGATCGCCGCCACCCCCGCGGCCCCCGCGGGTTCCAGTACGAGCTTCATCGCCTCCGCGGTCAATACGAGAGCTTGCGCTATCGCCTCGTCACTCACGAGCACGATCTCGTCCACAAGTTGGGTGACGTGCGCGAGCGTCGTCTCCCCAGGTGCATTGGCGGCGATGCCGTCGGCGATCGTCG
>Ga0256866_1000277_pt1 | contig 10965 bp, 11 predicted proteins | sample RVTome_16_FD_187338 | JGI IMG/M metagenome (GOLD analysis project Ga0256866, IMG submission 187338) | Soil microbial communities from uranium-contaminated site in the Upper Colorado River Basin, Wyoming, United States - RVT152D67 HiSeq ...
TGAATGTTTTTATTGTTCACATATATACACTTTTCATTCCTCTTCTTCTCCTGATAATAATATTCAAAAAGGCAGTAGTATTGAAAGTAAAAAGAAGGATCTTCATAATGATATTCCTACTAATAGATGTAGTTTTGTTAATAATTTTGATAAAAGTTCTTGTAAATGTCCAGGATTCAGATCATCATTATCATCATCATCAATTACAAACTAGGAAACGACATTGAAGAAATAATGTTAGAGAAATTGTAAATACAAAGACAAACAAGAAATAATTTAGAAAATTAAATTAAATTTTTTTCCTATTTTCCTTTATGATTTCTTTATTAGCCTGTAATCTATTTGTATATGGATGACTAGTAGACCAAAATTCTGCAGCAATTGTGGTGAGACACTAGATTTAGATAAAGAAATTAAAAAATGCTCTAAGTGTGGAATTGACCTTCAACAACAAGAAGTAGGATCTACACATAATAAATCAATTGTAGGCCAACTACCATACAAAAGTCCAGGAACAGCAGCACTCATAGCATTTATCGGAGGAATATTTGCTCTACCAGGTATAGGTCATATATACGTTGGAAAGGTTGGAAAAGGAATTGGAATATTAATTTCTGGTATCATCATTTATGTTCTGCTTATTATTATGGCATTCTCTTTACAAAGTACTTTATTTTTAGCACCCGATGAGTCATCTGCTGTAGGCGGTGGAGCAATACTTATGATGTTTATCTTAGGTATCGTATATTTTGTATTATGGATATGGCAAATATTTGATGCTAGAAAATTAGCGAAGAAATTTAATGAATCAGTACGAACTACTGGTGGAAAAGAACCATGGTGAAAATCTAAACCAGATCTTTACTATTTCTTTCCTTATCTAAGAATTTGATTAAAATTGATAAATTATAAACAGGACAATTAAATTTTATTTCTTACTAGTTAATTTAACTAACTCTATAGTAAAATAACTTTTTATTACAATCGAAGATTATTTACTAATAAGAAAATATGTCTGGAAATGATAATGATAATGATAATGAATTTCCTTATGGAAAATATCCATCCAACTTACTCAAATTATTTGAAAAATCCTATGAAAACCGAATGGAAAAGAAAGAAAATTATTATATTGTATTGCATGGGGGTAAAGATTTGACTCCTCAAACAGAGCCACAAATCTTGATGGATCTTTGTGTTGAAGCCTACAAAACTAAAGGTAAATTCCTACATGAAATGGATAAGGACGAAGTAAAACAAATTATGAAAGATTTTGAATAATCTGAGTTTTGGTTTGATCAGTGGAAGAGAATATAATTTAGTATTTGGCTGTTTTTTATCTAAACTCTTCTTATAATATAAGACTTTAACATATAATAATTATAATGTTAGATATTAAATCTTGTCAGGATTCTGTCAATTGGATGTTGATTAATCGTTTACTAATTAACGATCACAATGTTATTGTAATAAATACTAAAACTTCCCTTATTGCTGGTGCATTTGGTATTAATTCTACTATTTGGCCTATTAATACCAAAGGCATTATTCTAATTAATTTAGATGAATTATATCAACGACAGTTTACAGAAAAGGAGATTCAATTTATTCTTGCTCATGAAATAGCCCATATCTATAAAAATCATAGTTTAAATACATTGATGTGGAACATAATAGAACGGCTTCTGAAGAATTTAGATTATAACGCACCGCTAATTGTAGAGACATTTAAAGGATTTCTAGCATTACTAAGTCCTAATAATCTTCCACCTAATGCAGAAGATTTAAAAAATAATGAATATGAAGCAGATATGATTGCATTAAATTATGTAACGGGAGATCTTCGGAGTGCAATTTCATGTCTACAAAAATTGTCTAATGGCGATCTAAATTCACCTTCAACCACCTGGGAACTGTTTGATTTGAAACTGCCAGCAATGACGTTAAGGCAGAGAATTGATGTATTAAAAGAACGCTATTATTCCTTTAGAACTCTTTAAATTCTAATGTGACTAGTTTATAGTTTCAATAACTGAAATTCAAAAGAAATATGAAATCTTGTCTGATATAGTAATTGTTGAATATGGCAGTAAGGTCCATGGTTCTCAAAGGGATAGAGATCCAAAGACTGGTCTCTTAGATCTCCTAGTATATTATGAAGTTCCTTTGGGACAAAGGGAAGAAGTGAAAAGGAAGTTTAATGATTTTGTTTTATCTATTATAACTTGAACTAATTAGTGGTCAGTTGACTATATTTATTTATAGTTTCGATATCCTGGATTCTTAGCAATATCATCATCATCTTCTATAGGATAAAATCTATGATTATAACTCCATTCTATGTCTGTAGGTTCGTTGCATTTATCAACACCAATTAGTGTAATTGCAATTTTTACTGGATTAACATCAGAAATTCTTATGAATCTCTTTCTTTCTAAAAAAATTATAACAGGCTCAACAACGTGAGAATAGTCTGAATTTCCCTTTAGATTTACATATTTTTGATATTTCTCTGGATCTGCTTTGAAACCATTCATTGGTGTTTGTGCAAAAACTTGTTGTTGTAATATAAACTTCGCAGGATTACTTCCAGACAATCTATTCAAACAATTAAGAAACCAGGGTGCTAAAATTCTTATATCTTGATCGTCATCTCCTACACTAACATTGAAATCCATTTAATTACTAATCTAGAATGTATTATTAAAAAGGATTGTCACTTTAAGCAGAGGCAATATGAATAGAAAAGTTAGATTAGCAATTATAATTAGAACACTATCCCTCCCCTTTCCTCTCGTTTTAGTGTCCTTTGGATTATATTCTATATCCTTCTTTATTTTCGCAAGAATAATTATAATGGGTCGTACCATTCCATCGTTTAGGATTGTTACTGTATGGGAAGAGGAAAAATGGAAACTTTATAGAAAATATTTGAGGAATAAGAACGAGAAAAGATTGTTTACGAATATGTTTTCAATTGGAACTTTGTATAACTTTGCTTGTTCTTATGCTGTTATTCCAATAAGAATATTTCCTATCTTGATGTCAATAGTATTCCATCATTACAAGATCTTAACAGAAAAAAACTTCTTTTTCCATTCTTCTTCTGGTTTTGATTTTTCTCTACCTAGTTCTGATGGTGAGGGGGATGAGGATATTAATGATTATGATAAAAATAACAATGCAACAACAATACTAAAACAGGAATTAGATAAATGGAATAATTTCTCTTTTATATTAAGAAAACAAAATAGAAAATTATTTGAAAAAATGTTACAATTATCATACAAATATTCAAATGCGATAAATGCTAAAGGAGAACAATTTTCAACAGTATCACTAATAATGTCTTTATTGTTCGAACAATACTAAATAAAAATATGTTTTAATATATTATAGAAAATAATCTTTTTTGTATTGTTTTGCCTCTTCTTTAGTTATCTTATAATAGACAGTACCACCGATCTGTTGTTGTTATGTTTATTTATACACCTACTAATAGTAAATATTTAACTGTTTTAATATAATTAATATGACTTCTAAAATTCTAGGTTCAATAACTATTCCAAATGACTTAAGAAAGTGGGATATAAATTTGATAAATAAATTAATCACAATTCTTTCAATAGAAGGAGATAGTTTTGATTTTAAGAGCAAAGAAGGATTAAAAGATGATTTATTAGACGATATTTGTGGGATGGCTAATATCTCTGGCGGATTTATCGTAATCGGAATAGAAGAAATAAAGTCTGGTCAAATTATAACAGGATTTAAAAAAGATGGATTTTCTAAAGGATTAGAAGATGAAATTCAAAAAAAAATAACTAATTACATCTATGAAGTGGAACCAACTCCATTGGTTGAATTCATTACTATAAATGACGATGTAACTCGAACATTTTATCCAATTATTAATATTATTTCAGAAGAACAAAAGAAACCTTATTTTAAAAAAAATGGTCAATGTTATATCAGAGTAGGAAGTTCCAGCAGAGCCGCACAAAGAAGTCTCATACTTCATTATTTAAGACATCATATAATTTCACGGGATGAATTATTGAATCATACCAAATATATTAATAATATATTTAAACAAATGATCGGTCTTACATTTTCTGAAAAAAGTTTATACTATCTTTCACTTGTAGTCCCAAAAGACTATGGAGAATTTGGACAAAGATTAGTAGACATAAATAAAAATATAGAATATATTGAAATCAAGGATATAAAACATTATGACTGGGCGATTTCTCATTTACATGATAGAGAATATGAAAATATATTTAACTCCTATGATGAATTTGAAGCAGAAGTCATTAAATATAATAAATTAATGTTCTCTATTTGGACATATTTAAAGCAAAGAATAAAAAAGGACTTTGAAAAGATGCTCAAAGGTTTTAAAAATGACGATGATTTATCTTTTTATAATTGCTATAGTAGTACGAATTTGATAAATAAATTATTATTGTTATTACATCCAAAGAAAAATGATGAGGAGCCTGTTTTTGAAACACTTGTCAAAAAGACTAAGTTAAATGATTCATATTATTTAGAAATCCTAACTTTGAATTTTTTAAAAATGACTAGTGAAAATGTAGATCCGTCTTTAATTATCGAAATTTTAAATTCAATTAAAACAGACAAAATATTGAAAAATAGATTAAATAGGATAAAAAAACAATTCGAAAAGATCTACACTCTACAGAGAGCATTTAACAACAAAATACAATTATTGACAGAGGACCTTGATGGAGGAGACTCTCTAAAAGGATTTTGTAAAGTTGGATATTAATTTTTTTTAATACATTCTTTCTACTAATTGGTCAAAAACTAAAATTTTCTATTGGGATTATATTCTTTTTTAATATTATCAGATTCATCATTTTTTGATTGACTACCCTGTATACAATAGCAATAGTTGTAAAGGTAAAGGCATTGAATAAATTAAGTTAAAATGATAAATGATACTAGATATCTAGTGATATTTCATTACTTTTGACGTTTTTGATTCTTTTGTGTTAATTTATTTTTTAAACTATCCTTCATGAGGTCAAAAATTGTAGCAAGGTCTGAACCCTCATTCGTGTAACTATATCTATTAGTTGGTGTTAATATACTAACTTCAATCTCGTATTTTTTAATTTTACCTCTAACAGACGATAATTTTATTCTACATCTCGCTTCTTCTAAATCTGGCATTGTCTTTTTCAGTAACTTTACTAGTGAAGTGAATTTTGTTTTGGCTAGTTCAGCTGCAAATGGATCATCAGGTAACCCAATTATATAGGACGGGACGTCTTCTTCTACCTTTTCTCCCAGTAATGAAATTATATCTCTATGTGTTATGATACCTTGAATTTCATTGCCTAATGTAACAATAGAGTAAGTTGAATGATTTGAATTAAGCAATTGAATTACATTAGCAATAGAGTCATCGACACTCGATGTTGTAGCATTGTTTTCCGCAATACCTTTAGCAGGAAATTCAAGAGGTCTAGTATGTTGTGTAAGACCAGGATATACATTATCCAAGTTATCTGCAGTAAGAAGTATTTTTGCAATATCAAATGAAGTAACAATTCCTTTCAAATTCTCTTCTACAATAGGTATATGGTCAATCCTATGTCGTATCATAAGGTTTTTAGCAGTTATTGCTAAATCATTTTCATGTATGCAAATTGGATTCGCTGTCATTATTTTAGTAGCTCTAGTCTTAATATCGGTATGGTGCATAGATTTAACAATTGATTTTGTAGTGACTTGTCCAATTATTTCTCCATCTTCAATTACAGGAAGAGAGCGCAATCTGTAAAGGCTCATAAGACCTGCTGCTCTTCCAATATTACTATCTTCTTCGATTGTAGGAGTAATTTTTGCAATAGAGTTTAATTTTTGAGAATGTACATCTCTAGCGGAAAGAATATCGTTTAAGTTAATAGCTGTTATTTTAGTTCCATTTTTAAAATATACACCATAATTATTCATTTTTATAAGAGTCCCAAGGATTTTGGAGATACTTTCATTGGAATTAATTATATTGGCAGATTCAATAAAATCTGAAACTTTTTTTTTGCCAATTCTAACCAGTATTTGAGTTGAATCAAATTTCATTTATTACATAGTTTATAGTATAAATATTAATAGATTTTTATTTGAATAAATAACTTTAATGTATGCTTCTTTTAATTAATTTTTGAAAGGATGTAATTTTGAGACTGAACGAAACCAAATGAGTGTTATGCATAATTATATTTGAGAAGTTTCTTTAAATATATTGAAAATCAAATTTTAGATTGCTATTTGTTACTGCTTTAAACAGACAGTCCGATCAATTTTCTGTACGGTTGTTCATAGTCATAAAAATTTTTAAACCAATCTCCTGTTTATACTTCCTTCATCTCTATGTATCAATTAATCTCATACTGTAAACTTACCAAATAATCCTTATTTATCTAGTTTGAGGAATGTATTATATAGAATTAAATGATAGTTAAATGGTACATTAAGTGGCTAATGTAAATCTACAATTTCAGATGAACTCCTGTATACACTAATTTATTGTAGAAATAAAAACTAATATTTTATAAAGAAACGAAGACAACCATTAAAGTTCTGATTAACCAATGACATTTAAGATGAAGGGAATCGGTATACCTAACCGTTCATAAAACTCTTAATAGCATAATACAATATAGAGAACACGGTTCTATATTACTCGTGGCACTAAATAATATAATTAAGTATTACTTTTTAGTTACAAGGTACAGCTAATGAGGGTAATGGGCGTCATGACTAATCATTAAAATTCAAATAATACTTGTTTACCTTGTTCTAGTGGTTAATTGCACACCTCAAATCATGTTATTTGATTAATATTAAAATATTTACCCTTTTATCACTAAGATTAATGTCTTGTATTATTCTTCCTAAATCTGAAAAATCTCACCAATTAGCAACCAAGTATAATTTTAAGGAATGGATGATTGCAAGATATCTTACTATTGTTCCCGATACTGAAAAATTTCTTGATTATATCAATAATAAAGTATCGAACCAATACATTCGAATAAATACGTTAAAAATTGATATTGATACCCTAAAACAAAAATTATCGGAAAAAGATTTTAGACTGGAGAAAACACCACTAGCCGAAGTTTTTCTTATTAAGGGAGCAAAATTTCCACTAGGAGCTACTATGGAGTATTTATCTGGATATTATTACATTCAAGATCTTAGCTCATGTATTGCTGTAGAATGCTTAGATATTGAAGAACATGATATGGTTTTGGATATGGCATCTTCACCAGGAGGTAAAACATCGTTCATGGCTCAAAAAATGAATAATAAAGGAATGATTCTTGCGCTTGAATCAGCGAGAAAAAGGTTAAGAAAAATGATGTTTAATCTCTCCCGATGTGGAGTCATTAACACCGTCTTATGGAATCTAAAGGGAGAAAAAATAGTGAATTATGATCTTAAATTCGATAAAGTGTTACTTGATGCTCCTTGTTCATGTGATGGAATAATACAGAAGGATCCTTTAAGAAAAACTACATACTCAAAGGAAACTATCCAATTTTGTAGTATTAGACAATCTCAATTGATAGATTCCGCTCTCAATGTAGTTAAGCCTGGAGGATTGTTGGTATATTCAACATGTTCATTAGCTCCTGAAGAAAATGAGTTTATCATAAATTCTATACTAGACAAATTTGATATTACTATTGAGTCTATAGATTACGGTGTAAATTCTTTAATAAAATTTGGAGATAAAGTTATGGATAAATCTATCAAATTTACAAAAAGGTTCTACCCTCACATTCACAATACAGCAGGCTTTTTCATAGCGAAGATTCGAGTAAATAATATTGAGAAATAAAATGATTAGAGAGTTAACTAGAGAAGAAAAGACTATAATACGTAGAGAATTCAACAAATGGGGCATTTTTAATTATCTTAAAGATAAAGTATTTGCACTAAAAGAGTGTGAGGACAATGTTAAATGCATATTTATTATTCCTTTAGTTTTAAAAAAATTGGTATTTTATCCTTATAGTTGTTATGGAGGATTACAAATAGGTAAGATTAAAAAAAAAAAATTTATACCTTCAATAACCTTCTTTGATCTTGTAGCTAAATATAGTAATACTTTTTTATACGTTATTGTAGATTGTATTGGAGAAAAATTAATTCTTTATGGTAGAGATATTTTTGGTAACTCCATTCTTTATGCATCACAGAATATTGAAGAAAATTCAATTCTTTTAATATTAAATAAATCAAAGGAATTGTTAGGAGTAGGTAAGGCTAGATTTCATACAACCAGAATCAAAGAGAATGGAAAAGTAACAATAAATACTTTACTAGACATTGGCACTTATTTAAGGGCAGAAAACAATAAAAAATAAAACTATATTTTTAGACCAAAGAAATATGTGGCTAAGTACAGATCTATTGATTTTTACTAACAATAAAACTTTACTACTAATCCATTAATTTACTAAAATTAATAATTAATTAAATTCAATATACTAAATAATCATAATGATTTTTTTATTCCTAAATGAAATATAATTCGTAAATTAAAATATATTATGAGAAGACGATTAAATTCTTATTCTGTTTTCACCATAGATGAATATATCCCTCCAATTCCATAAGCAACAGATATCAAGATTCTAGCTAAAAAATCACCAGAGGATTTGGCAATTATGTTGTCATTATAGAGTAGAATAATTATTCCAATTGACATTATAGAAATTAATCCTACAATGAATTGATCCATATTTTTTATTTTATTGTTTACCATAAATATGATGAATGTAGATAGATTTCCTAAACCAATTCCTGCCAAAATTAGATATTCATGAATAGAGGGAAGTAATGCTCCTAGACCGAAAGGAGCTGCCCAGCATAGTCCATTTATCAATTTCGCTATCGGGGACCAACCAGTACTTTTTCTTATTCTATTTCGTATTATTTGAAGAGATTGTATTATTTTATTTTTAAGCATAATAAAATAAATAATAAAACAAACTATCCATATTATGATATGGATAAAAAACAAATCGACTTTTAGGTCTATAATATAACTTATAATAGTAGCTGAAAAAACTGCTAAAGAAATATAGATAAATAAAATACCATTATCAGATTTTCCATTTTTCTCAATATTCACAGAAATCTTGCTAGACTATTTACCTATAAAAGTATATTTCTCATGTATATCAGAATATACATTCTTTCTAAGTCAACTTTAAAAAATGATAAAAGTTTTACTTGAGATTTATAAAATAAAAAGATTTTTCTTATTGTTGTTATGATATTATAATTGTTGGCGCCTTTTTTCAATATATTTAAAAAGAAATCTGAAAAAGTGAGAATAAACCCAAAATATCACAATAAAGTAGACCTGACAAAAACTATAGAAACTGAAGATAGAACAACCATTTCAATAGTTGAAGCAAAGGATATAATTAAAAAAATTGATCAAACCCAAACTAAAATCCTAACCGGAAGAATTGATAAAATAAGGCATTTAACCCAAAAGCCTATAGAAAACATTGAATCCATAATTTCTGATTTAGAATCTACCAAGATAGATGTTCATGAAAGTAGCTTTGAATCCGTAGTAGTAAATTCAAAAAAAATGGTAATCAATTCAATAAGAAAGGAACTTTCTTCAAATATTCCATCTCCTGCAACTCTTAATGATGTTATTAAATTACATGAACGATTGGATTCGATGGTTAATAGATTTTCAGAAGTTAGTAAGTCACACAAAAAAGTCTTCAATTTTTTTATAAGTAAATATGCTGATAAACTTAAAACAGAATTTCAAAATATTTCTTCCTTATCAATGCAATGCAAATATGAAATCGATAATTTTGAAAATGAAAGGCAACCCCTTCAAAATTGTTTTGACAATATAGATGCACTAATACAAAAAAATGAATTGATTAAATTGGAGGAAGAAAAATTCAAAACAAAACAATTTCAATTAGATGATTTGAAACTCAAAATTAAAAAATTGAATATGGAAATAAATGATTTAACCGATTCAAAAAAATATATAGAATCAAAAGAGGTATTAAAAAAAATACAAGTTCTTGACCTCGAAAAGGATAATCTTCATAAAGAGTTAATTAATGATTTTAGCAAGGTAAGTCGAGCTATGAATAAATATTCTTATGGATTAAATAGATTAATTGTTCAAAGAATTGAAATAATGACAGAAGAACCATGGAAAATATTTGAAGATTTTCATAATTATTTGAATTTAATAAAAGAGGTTAAAAATGCGATTAGTAAAGGTAAAATCATAGTAAAAGAGACAGAGAAAATAGAAAGTTATTTTGATAGTATAATAAATTCATTACCAGATTATAAAGAAAAGGAAGAAAAATTGAATGATGAAATTAAAAAATTGAATAGTAATAAGAATATGCAGATTATTTCTAAATTAAATGAATTAAAAAAAAAATATGTAAATTATAATGAAGAACTTCATTACCTTGAATCATATATAAAAGACTCTCAAAGCGAAATAGCAAAAAATAAAGAGGAATATAATAATTTGTTAAATTCTATTGAAACTTATATTAACCTTATAACTAAAAGCAAATATCATCTATCAATTTCTAAATAACTGCAATTAAATTTTCAAAAACTGACATTCATTTAATTGTATTATCGTTTTATTTGCCTTGATAAGGAGCATACAATACAATTAAAGGAATGTTTATCTATTATTTTTTAGATTAGTCTGTATATCAATCTCTTGTTGTCATCGTAAATAAAACATGATTCTATTTTTAATTAGTTTTTTACCTATTTCTATACTTATTTATCATCTCAAATAAGGAGTGCTATTTAAGTTCTAATTTTTTTTCCTTTTTAACAAAAAGTATTCTATTCTTTAAGATTATGATGTTAACAAAACATATATCGATATATAAAGTT
>Ga0256866_1000279_pt1 | contig 10947 bp, 9 predicted proteins | sample RVTome_16_FD_187338 | JGI IMG/M metagenome (GOLD analysis project Ga0256866, IMG submission 187338) | Soil microbial communities from uranium-contaminated site in the Upper Colorado River Basin, Wyoming, United States - RVT152D67 HiSeq ...
GCCCCACCGTCGATGTTGCGGGAGGCGCCCTCATTCGCCAAGGGTGAAGCTCTCCTCGCTGGCATGTTCGCGATCGTTCCGACCGTCACGAGGATCGGAGGCCGGCTGACGCCCGAGGGCGGCTCAGACCTCGAGGTTCCGCTGAGCTGAGGCCTGAGTCAAATTGGCAAGCGAGAAGGCGTATCGGCCATCGGCCGCGATCGGGGACGTATGATTCCCTCAGATCTCAGTCTGCCCGCCACGATGAAGGGAGGGAGCAGTGGCGACACGTGCTGATGAACGGCGGATCGCCCGCATGGCGGGTCCCTGGTGGATCTTTCTCGTCACCGGGATCGCCTGGTTGATCGTCGCCAAGATCGTCCTCGACGCTGACTGGGGCTCGGTGGGGGCCATCGCCGTCATGGCCGGGTTCCTGTTCATCGCCGCGGGGGTGAACGAGTTCGTCGCGGCCGGGGTGTCGGAGGGTTGGCGATGGCTGCACTTCATCCTCGGCCTCCTCTTCATCCTGGCCGGTGTGTTCGCCTTCATCCGCCCAGGGACAACCTTCCTGAGTCTGGCCGCGATCATCGGATGGTACCTGCTGTTCAAGGGTTTCCTCGATATCGTGGTGTCCCTCTCCAACCGGTCGTTCGACCTGTGGTGGCTGGGGCTCGTGGTGGGGATCACCGAGCTCCTGATCGGGTTCTGGGCGGCCGGGAGTCCCAGACAATCGGTCGAGCTGCTGATCATCTGGGTGGGAGCCGCCGCCCTGGCCCGGGGTATGATGGAGATCATCCTGTCGTTCCGGTTGCGCGGCGTGCAGAGGGCTTGACAACCGAGGACCCTCCGATCGATCCGTCTGCACCGGGCGGCCTCATCGACACCGAGCCCGATCCGCCCACCCGAGGCGACCGGTTCGGTCTTGCTCTCGCTTCCATCGTGTTGGCCATCCTGGTCGCCGCGCTGGCTGGAGATGAAGCGTGGGGACGTTTCATCTCGGTCGTCCTCCTCGGGATGACACTGCTGCTCGTCCTGCGTACTACTCAAGCTCGCCGAAGGGCTCGCCTCCTCGCCGGCGTCGTCGTCACGGGGGCGATCCTGGCCGCGGCGGCCTCGATCGTCCTCGACCAGGAGGAAATCTCTCAGTGGGCAGTCCCGGTGGTCGGAGCGTTCCTCGCCCTGGGGGCCCCGGTGGCCGTCGCCCGTCGGCTCGTCACCCATCGGCGTGTGACGCTCCAGACGGTCCTCGGGGCCCTCTGCCTGTACCTGCTCGCGGCCATGTTCTTCGCGTTCCTGTATTCGGCGTTGGCTGCTCTGAGCAGCGAACCGTTCTTCCTCGGCCAGCCGAGTGGCGGGACCATCGACTATGTCTACTTCAGCTTCTCGACCATCACGACCACCGGGTATGGAGACATCTCCGCGGCTTCAGAGCTCGGGCGCATGCTGTCAGTCACCGAGGCGCTGATCGGCCAGCTCTACCTGGTGACTGTCGTGGCCGTACTCGTGAGCAACCTTGGCCGGCCCCGGCGACCGCGAGGCGACTGACGGGACGACGATCGCGTGGTCGACCTCGTTTCTCCGCCCCTATGCCGGGAGAGGCGGCGTCCCTCGCATCTGCCCCCGCTGAGTGTGACACCCCACCGTACTGGCTCAGGTCGAGCACGACGGAGATCCCGATCCACACCCAGTCCAAGCCGGTCAAGCCGAACGGAGGGGGCGGCCAGGATCACGTACATCGGCGTGGTGAACGGAAGAAAGATGACATCCCATACCGCCCCCTCCTCTGCCGTCCCGATCAGGGGGCCGTCACGGCCGCCGACCCGCCTTCCCACGGAGCACGGTCGGCGCGTCGGGGTCACCCGCGCGCCATCGGCAGCGCATGTTCCGCAGGTCGCCAACACGGCTGTCGGCTGTAGCACGAAACGCCGTGGGAGGATCTCCGGGCTCCCGCGCATGGTCCTGGGGCGTGGGCGGGCCAGTCCTACTCTCCCGGTTTCCGATAGCCAATGCCCTTACCCTTCGCGAGTGCTTCGAGGGTCTCTTCCACGGTCATCAGCACGGTTGTCTCGACCGAGGCGAGGGCGCCGCCCGCCGCGATCGCAAGCACGAGACCGGCCATTGAGACGTTGTCAGGCGCCTCGAAGACCGCGTAGCCGTCGTATTCCCCAAAGCCATACCAGAAGCCGTGTAGGGTGCCCCCCACCTGTTCGGCGTACGCGCGCGCTGCATCGCGGCGATCTTCAGGATTCTGAATCAGTTTCGACCACGTCTCAGGCGTGTAGCTGAAGCGCATGAGATAGGTAGCCATGGCACCTCCTGATCGAGGATTCCGATGGGCGTAACTCTACGCGCTCGCGTCCAGACCAGCGAGCCCGTCCTGTTCGCGGAGCAGGCATGCCCTGTGAACGCTGTGTGCCCGGAGGGACTCGAACCCCCAGCCTTCTGATCCGTAGTTAGGCCCACCTGAACGCTGTGCGCCCCGCTCAAGGTCGGCAACGGTGTGCGCCCTATTATCCGCTCTCACACCGACCAGGGATTCGTCACGGAGCCCCAGGTACTCGATGATCTCGGCGCTCACGGGCCGTACGGGGCGCTAAGACCTGGCCAACGATGTCAGGGACTTCGCTCTTGCTCAGGAGCGGGGCCACCGATCCACCTGAAGTATTCATGGCAGCAACCAACCGAGCGGAGGGGGAGATCCACGCCTCTATCAGTGGCCCCGGCCCTCCGGCTGGCTGTGGTCGAGAGTGGGAGCCAGCCACCACCGGGACGTTACGACCTTTTGCCTGGTGTAGAAGCGGAACCCGTCGAGGCCGGTGGCATGCAGATCGCCGAAGAACGAGTTCTTCCACCCGGTGAAGGGGAAGAACGCCATGGGAGCGGCCACCCCGATGTTCACCCCGAGCATCCCGGCCTCGGCCCGCCGCTTGAACTCGCGGGCGTTGTGCCCGGACGAGGTGAAGATCGAGGCCGCGTTCCCGTAGGCGCTGGAGTTCAGCATCCGGAGCGCCTCGTCGATGTCGGCCGCACGCAGCACCGAGAGGACGGGGCCGAACAGCTCCTCCTTCCACAGGCGCATATCGGGCGTGACTTCGTCGAAGATCGTGGGTCCCAGGAAGAAGCCCTGGGAGGGCCCGAGGCCGCGGCCGTCAAGCGCCAGGGTCGCCCCTCCCTCCTGGCCATCCTCGATGTACCCGATCAGCTCCTTCCTCCGCTCGTCCCGGATCACCGGGCCCATGTCGGTCTCCGGCTCCGCCCCGGGCCCCAGCCGGAGCCGGGACGCCTGATCGGTGAGCTCACGGACCAGCTCCTGACCGACGGAGCCGACCCCCACGGCCACGCTCCCCGCGAGGCACCGCTGGCCGGCGTTCCCGAACGCCGAGGAGATCAGCGCCGTGACGCTCTTCTCGAGGTCGGCGTCGTCCATCACGATGAGGTGGTTCTTGGCGCCGCCCAGCGCCTGGACGCGCTTTCCGTTAGCCGCGGCCGTCGCGTAGATGTATGAGGCCACCCCGACGGAGCCGACCACGGAGATGGCATCGACCTCGGGGTGAGCCACGAGCTCGTCCACGGCCTCCTTGGCCCCGTGGACGATGTTCAAGACGCCGTCCGGCAGCCCCGCCTCGGCCAGGAGCTCCCCGATCCGGATGGCCGACAGCGGGGTCCGCTGGGAGGGCTTGTGCACGAACGTGTTGCCGGCCACCAGCGCCACCGGGATCATCCACAACGGCACCATGTTCGGGAAGTTGAACGGCGTGATCCCCGCACACACGCCAACCGGGAACCGGACCAGCTCCTCGTCGATGCCCTCGGCGATCTGATCGAGGTTCGTCCCCATCAGCAGCGTGGGCGCGCCGCAGGCGAGCTCGACGACCTCGATGGCCCGCCGCACCTCCCCTTTGGCCTCGGGGAGGGTCTTCCCGTTCTCCCTGACGACCAGCAGCGACAGCTCCTCGAAATGCTCCTCCAGGAGGCCCTTGAACCGGAACATCACCTGGGCCCGATCGGGGACCGGGACGCTCGCCCATTGCGGGAAGGCCTCCCTGGCCGCCCGAACGGCCTCGTCGATCTCCTCCTTGGTCGAGTACGGCAGGAGGGCGATGGTCTCGCCCGTGGCCGGGTCGAACACCGGGTCGACGGGCACGTCCTCCGCGCCGGACTCCCGGAAGGTCCCGCCGATGAAGCTCTGGATCCTGGTCGCGCTCATGCGATCGCTCCTCGTCTATGGCTCCTGGAACCGGCTCCTGGGGATGAAGCTCCCCCCTCCCTCCGTACCGAGCCACTCGTCGTTCTCCACGAGCACGTTGCCTCGCTGCATGACGACCTCGGGGACGCCCCACACCGTCATCCCCTCGTAGCACGAGTAGTCGACGTTCATGTGGTGGCTCTCCGCGGAGATGACCCGCTCGCGGTTCGGATCGAACACCACGATGTCGGCGTCGAACCCCGGGGCGATGGTTCCCTTCCGAGGGTACAGGCCGAACATCTTGGCCGGGTTGGTGGCTATGAGCTCGACCCACCGGCTGGGGCTGAGCTGGCCGGAACGGACGCGCTGGAAGATCAGCGTGACCCGGTCCTCCACGCTGGGCAGCCCGTTCGGGATATCGGCGAAGCTGTCCCTGCCCATGTCCTTCTGTCCCTGGAAGTTGAAGGGCGCGTGGTCCGTGGCCACGATCTGGAGGTCGCCCTGGGCCAGTCCCTTCCACAGCTCGGCCTGGTGGTCCTTCGACCGGAGGGGCGGCGAGCAGACGAACTTGGCGCCCTCGAAGCCGGGCCGAGCCAGGTCGTCGAGGCTCAGGTACAGGTACTGCGGGCACGTCTCAGCGTACGCCGCGACCCCACGGTCCCTGGCCTCCTGCAGGGCGTCGAGGGCGTCTCGGGAGGACAGGTGCACGATGTAGGCGGGAGCGCCGGCCAGCTCGGCCATCCTGAAAACCCGATGAACGGCCTCACCCTCCATGGCCGCCGGCCGGGTCAGGCCGTGGTAGACGGGGTCCGTCTTGCCCTCGGCCAGGTGCTGCTGGACCAGGACGTCGATCGGGCCCCCGTTCTCGGCGTGCATCATGATGAGGGCGCCGCTGTCGGCAGCGCGCTGCATGGCCTTGAAGATCGCCGCGTCGTCCAGCATGAAGACGCCCGGGTAGGCCATGAACAGCTTGAACGAGGTGATCCCCTCCCCCACGAGCTGGTCCATCTCCCTGAGGACCTGATCGTTCACCTCGCGCACGATCATGTGGAGGCCGAAGTCCGTCTGGGCCTTCTGCCCCTTCTCGAACCAGCGATCCAGCCCCTGGCGGAGCGACTCCCCGTAGTCCTGGAGCGCGAAGTCCACGCAGGTGGTGGTCCCCCCGAACGCCGCGGCCCGGGTGCCGGTTCCGAAGTCGTCGGAGCAGAAGCTCCCGCCGAACGGCAGGTCGAAATGGGTGTGGACGTCCACGCCCCCGGGGATCACGTAGCGGTCGGTGGCATCGATGGTCCGGTCCGCCTGCACGTCGAGGTCCAGGGCGATCGCCGCGACCTTGTCGTCCTCGACCAGGACGTCCGCCTCGAGCGCCTCGCCGGCGGTCACCACCGTCCCGCCAGTGATGAGGGTCTTCACTTCCCAAGCTCCCCGAACGCCACCTCCAGGGTCTCTACCGCCCGGGCCGCGTCGTCCTCGGTGATGGTCAACGGCGGCGAGATCCGAAGGACGTTCCCGTACAGCCCGCCCTTGCCCAGGAGGAGCCCTCGCTCCTTGCAGATCTCCATGACCTTGCCGGCGGCCTCGGGGCTCGGATCCTTGCTCTCGCCATCCTCGACCAGCTCGACGCCGATCATCAGGCCCTTGCCCCGGACCTCCCCCACCACGTCGAACCGCTCCTCGAGGTCCTTCAGGCCGCGGTACAGAGAGTCTCCGACCTTGTACGCGTTCTGCTGGAGGTCGTTCTCCTCGATGTGATCCAGGTTCGCCAGCGCGTACGTCGTGGCCAGGGGGTTGCCGCCGAAGGTGGAAATCGAGTTCGCTCGGAGCGAGTCGACCATCTCGGCCCGGCCGACCACAGCCCCGATTGCCATCCCGTTCCCCAGGCCCTTGGCGCAGACCATGGCGTCGGGGCGGGCGCCGTAAGCCTCGCTCCCCCAGAACGCCTCCCCGGTCCGGCCGAACCCCGTCTGCACCTCGTCGGCGATGAAGGGGATCTCGAACTCGTCCAGGATCGACTTGACGATCTGGAAATACTCCGCCGGCGGGGTGATGAATCCTCCCACGCCCTGGATCGGCTCGGCGATCATCGCCGCCGGCTCTCCCGTGGTCGTGGTCTCGATCACGTTCCGGAGGTCCTCGGCGCACGCCACCCCGCAGTCCGGGTACTTCAGCCCGAGCGGGCACCGGTAGCAGTAGGGAGTGAGCGCGTAGGACACGTTCAGCGGCGAGAAAGACGTGGCCGACCATCCCTTGTTCCCGGTGATCCCCACGGCTCCGAAGGACCGGCCGTGGTAGGAGTGCCGAAGGGCGATGATCTCGTTCGAGCGGCGCCACGTTGTGGCGAACAGGAGGGCCGCCTCGACCGCCTCGGTCCCCGAGCCGACGAAGAACGCCTTCGTCGGCGGGTCGATCGGAGCAAGGCCGGTCATCCGTTCCGCCAGCTCCACCATCGGTTTGATCAGGTAGACCGTCGAGGTGTGGGCGATCTTGTTCGCTTGCTCGGTCAGCGCTTCGACGAGCCTGGGGACCACGTGGCCCGAGATCGTGGTGACGATGCCACCGAAGAAGTCCAAGTACTCCTTTCCGGCGGTGTCCCACACCCTGGCGTCCTCTCCCCGGGCGAGCTCGATGGGCTCGTCGTAGTACAGGAGGAGCCACGAGGGCAGGGCTTCCTTGTGCCGGGCCAGGAGCTCAGCGGCGCCCCCATCGTCGGTCATGGCAGCAGCTCGGTCAGCTCGCCGTACGTTTCGGGCCGCCGGTCACGGAGGAACTGCCAGGTGTTCCGGACCTCCCGGATCTTCTCGAGGTCCAGGTCGGCCACCAGCACCTCGTCCTCAGAGTCCGAGGCTCGGGCCACGATCTGCCCGCGCGGGTCGCAGAAGTACGAGGAGCCGTAGAACTTCGCGGAGGAGAGCGGCTCCTCCACCCCGACCCGGTTGATGGCGGCGATCCAGTAGCCGTTGGCCACGGCGTGCGCCGGCTGCTCCAGCTCCCACAGGTACTTCGAGAGCGACTCCACGGTGGCCGACGGGTTGAACACGATCTCCGCGCCCTTGAGGCCGAGGGCCCGGCCGATCTCCGGGAAGTGCCGGTCGTAGCAGATGATGAGTCCGATCCTCCCTACCGACGAATCGAAGACCGGATAGCCGAGGTTGCCGGGCTTGAAGTAGAACTTCTCCCAGAAGCACGGACCCACGTGCGGGATGTGGGTCTTGCGGTACTTCCCGAGGACCGACCCGTCGGCTTCGATCACCACGGCCGTGTTGTAGTACACGCCGGTCTGGGCCTCCTCGTAGAAGGGCACGACCAGCACCATCCCGTGCTCCCGGGCCACCTGACGCATCCGCGTCACGGTCGGTCCGTCCTCCGGCTCGGCCTCCGCGTACCACTTCGCATCCTGCTCGGCCGGGAAGTAGGGACCGTGGAAGATCTCCTGCAGGCACGTGACCTGAGCGCCATCGGCCGCGGCCTTCCCGATCAGGTCGATATGCTTCTCGACGGCCTCCTGCTTCGACATGTTCGCGTGCGCCTGGATCACGGCCGTTCGTACCGTGGCCATCTGCCTCCTCCTCTCGCCACTCGTTCAGGCGAACTCGGGGATGATCTCCTTGCCGTACGTCTCGATGATCGCATCGGGGCCCTCGACGGACATGGCGTAGATGTTGAACTGGTCCACGCCCAGCTTCTCGAGCGTGCGCAACTTCTCCTTGCACTGGTCGACGGTCCCGATGACGCAGAACCGATCCACGATCTCGTCGGTCACGAACGCGGCATGTTCCGCCCCCCTGCGCCCGTGATCCTTGTAGTCGTAGTGGTCGCGGGCTTCGACGTAGTCCGTGAGCTCCTTCGGCAACTCATGGCCGGCGTAGCGATTGACCAGGTCCACCACGTGGTTCGACACCAGGGCGGGGAACCACCGGACCTGTTCCCGGGCCGCCGCCAGGTCGTCGCCGACGAAGGTTGGCGCCGCGCTCATGATCTTGATGTCGTCGGGATCCCGCCCCGCCTCCTCCGCCCCTTGCCGCACGTAGCCCAGGGACCACTCGATGATGAACGGGTCGGCGAGCTGCATGACGAGCCCGTCGGCGACCCGGCCCACGGCCCGCAGCGCCTTGGGGCCGTAGGCGGCGATCCAGACCGGGAGGTCCCACCGGGCCCATTTGAGCTGGATCGGGGTCCCCTCGTAGTCGACTTCCCGGCCCGCCACCAGGTCCCGGATCAGACGGGCGGCCCATTCCATCCGCTCCACGCTGACCGGCGTCTTGCCGATGACCCGCCTGGCGCTGTCGCCGCGCCCGATGCCCATGACCATCCGCCCACCGGAGAGGTCGTCGAGCGTGGCCAGGACGCTGGCCGTCACCGTGGGATCCCTGGTGACCGGGTTCGTCACCAGCGGCCCCATCCGGATCCGCTCGGTCTCGGTGGCCATGAGGGTGAACGTGGGGTAGACCTCCTGCCAGAGTACGTGGGAATCCCACATCCACACGTAGTCGAAGCCGCTCCTTTCCGCTTGCTTGGCAAGGTCGACCCACTGCCGGGGGGGTGGGTCGGGCGCGAAGCAGACCCCGAACTGCATCAGCAGTCCTCGCCCGGTTCCAAGGCCCTCGAGCCTCCTCCCATCGGTGACCTCCGAAGCCTACCTCTCAGGCAGGTCGGTCGGGACCCTCAGATGCGCCGCTCACTCTCGGAGGATGTAGCGTGATCTCCGCTACGAGGGCCAGCCGGGTGAGGTCAGAGCGGCGCCCACGATTGGAGGCACATGGGGGCGTCCGTGACTATTTGTACCGCCACCAGGTGACTCATCCCCCTTGGCAGACGGCGTCTGAACGCGTGCGCCTGGACCGAGAACCTCATTCCGCAGGTGGTGCGCCGGGAGGACTCGAACCCCCAGCCTTTGATCCGTAGCTAGGTCGACCCGAACGCAGTGCCTCCCGATTGGACCTGCCAATGGTGTGCGGCTTGTTATCCGCTGTCACTCGTGCTGCAGTCGAGCGCCGCTCCTCCCAATCCCCGCAGACCAGACTGCACGCTTCTCGAGGCCGATGACATCTCCGCCCCTACTCTCCCGGTTTCCGGTAGCCAATGCCCTTGCCCTTCGCGAGTGCCTCGAGCGTCTCTTCCACAGTCATCAGCACCGTTGTCTCGACCGAGGCTAGAGCGCCGCCCGCCGCGATAGCAAGCACGAGACCGGCCATTGAGACGTTGTCAGGCGCCTCGAAGATCGCGTAGCCGTCGTATTCCCCGAAGCCATACCAAAAGCCGTGTAGGGCGCCCCCCACCTGTTCGGCGTACGCGCGCGCTGCATCGCGGCGATCTTCAGGATTCTGAATTAGCTTAGACCACGTCTCAGGCGTGTAGCTGAAGCGCATGAGATAGGTCGCCATGGCACCTCCTGATTTGAGGATTCTGAGAGCCTAACACCACGCGCTCGGACCCAGACCTCTTCCAGTAGGCTCAACCACCGCGCCCAGGCAGTACGTCACAGAGGTGGGGACCATGATCCACACGAACGACCCGTCCTGGTCCCTGAGCAGGCATGCTCTGTGAACGCTGTGCGCCCGGAGGACTCGAACCCCCAGCCTTTGATCCGTAGTTAGGCCCACCTGAACGCTGTGCGTCCCGATTGGACGTGCCAACGGTGTGCAGCCTATTATTCGCTGTCGATTGGCCCGTCAGACGTCGAGATCCGAACGGAGCGCATCAGCCGGCATTCCTCCGACCAAACAGTCCCCGACGGAGCAGGGTCGCGTAAAGAGTCCGACGCGAGGCTGCCCTGGTTCTGAGCCAGGAGGGTGAAAGTCCGCTTATTCCTCGTTCGGCCGTCCCTTGCGAAATCTCGGCTACGCGAACCTAGGCTACGGTAGCCTGGAGTCGCTCGGAAGGGCCCTCCCGGAAGGAGAAACCATGAGCGCACCAGCCGACCACCACAGGGACATGCTTCGCGAGCTCGAACCTGCGGTTCGCTCAGGGCTCGACCGCCACCTCTCAGCATCGAGGGAGTGGTTCCCGCACGAGTACGTGCCCTACGAGGTCGGCCGCAACTATGTCGAGGAGCCGTGGGATCTGGAGGACAGCGATCTGAGCCCGGTGGCGAGGGCGGCCCTGGAGATCAACCTGCTGACCGAGGACAACCTGCCCTACTACCACCTGGCGCTGTGGGAAACATTTGGCAGGGAGGGCCCCTGGGGAGAGTGGGTCAGGCGGTGGACGGCCGAGGAGGGACGCCACTCCATCGTTCTGCGGGACTTCCTCACGGTGACCCGCGGCGTGGACCCGGTCGCGCTGGAGCAAGGACGCATGGACCAGGTCTCCCGAGGCTACTACCCGGACGGTCAGGGCGGGTCCCTCACGAGCCCGCTCGATGGGGTCGTCTACACCACCCTGCAGGAGCTGGCCACCCGCATATCGCACCGCAACACCGGACGATTCACCCGTGATCCGCTCATCGAGAAGCTCACCACCCGCATCGCCGTCGATGAGAACCTTCACTACATCTTCTACCGGGAACTCGGGAAGGCAGCGGTCGAGCTCGATCCCTCCGCGATGGCTCTGGCCATGCACCGGCAGGTAACGGGGTTCGCCATGCCGGGGCGGGGAATCCCCGACTTCCGAGAGAAAGCCAGTCAGGTTGCGAATGCCGGCATCTACGACCTTCGCATCCACCACGACGATGTGCTCCTCACTATCTTGTTCCGCCACTGGAAGCTCGACCAGCTGACCGGCCTCACGGAGGAGGCCGAAGAGGCTCGGGACGGCATCCTCATGTACCTGGGAAGGCTCGATGA
>Ga0256866_1000281_pt1 | contig 10911 bp, 18 predicted proteins | sample RVTome_16_FD_187338 | JGI IMG/M metagenome (GOLD analysis project Ga0256866, IMG submission 187338) | Soil microbial communities from uranium-contaminated site in the Upper Colorado River Basin, Wyoming, United States - RVT152D67 HiSeq ...
AAATGTTTGAGCTTGTTGGACATCACCAGTAACAGTATAAGTAGCAGCAAATGGGTCACCATCTAATGTATGTAATGCAAGGGCATTTCCAGCAAATGGAAGTGAAGCTGCGTTGATTGGACCATATTGTGGAGTTAAAAGACTAATGGCTACTGTACCCTCACCTAATGGAGCTGTAGCGATAGCGCCAAAAGTTGGATCAACCTCAGTTTCATTTGCAAAATTCTGTAAAATTACAACTTCAGCTGGTTTACTTGCGGTATATGAAAGTGTACCTTGGTATATCGCACCATCATCTCTTGGAGGAAGAATTAGTGCTAATTGATGTGCTTCATGGCCTGGTAAGGGATCTTGTTTAGATGTCACTGTACCTTGCTGAGCAAAAGATTCACCTACAGAAATTGTAGCTGCATCAGGTTTTGCTTGCGCAGCTTTTGCAACGTTAGTAGCATTAGATGATTCACTGCTGGTAGCATTAACAGACTCAATATCTGTTACTTGAGAGCTAGTAGCATTTCCTGTTCCAGAGCTGGAAGCATTCATAGTTTCAATCTCGCTTTCTTGAGCAAGAATTGAAAATTGAGGTAGTTGGAGACCTGTTGTCAAAAGTGTTAGTAAAAACATGCCAAATATTGTGGAGGTTATTGTTATACCTTTAAACATTAGACTATGGGGAGAATACATTGAATTTAAAGTTTCCTATAGAACTTTTTTTTAAGGATAATCAATAAAGATATTCTAAAAATTACTTCAACTAGATATCACATTCGAACCATAATAATAATACTTCACTAAAATGAGAAAATTCTCAATTAATTTTTTCTACTGCTTCTATATGGCATTCATGTCCTCGATGTTCTTTATTTAATTTTTCGGCTTCTTCAGAAGTAATTGGGAACCGCTCAAGATTTAGGTTCTTTTCACCCATTTTTTCTAAAATTACTTTCTTACACTGATCACAAATTAACTGAAGTAGTATAGGCATAAGAAATAATATATAATATAAAATATATTAGTTATTAAAAAAAAGATTTTAATTTATTAACAGAAAATATTATTAATGGACTTTAAGACTTGCGGGTATTGTGGAATAAAATTTTACGATTTAGGATGGCCCCATATTGAAGGAGATTCTAATAGAGGTGTTCTTAAGATAGAACATTTTTGTTGTGAAGAACATAAAGAATCCTTTCTTAAATCAAAAGAATAAGGGTTACTAATCTTGTTCATAATTAGATTTTGTCAAATAACTCTTCTAATTAATGACCGAATTTTACCTACCATATTATTTTTAATTTTATTTTCCCCAGTTTTTACGAAACACTCTTTGCAAAGAGCTTTAAGGTTAGCGGGACTATTATCTCTCAATGATCCGTTGATATGGGCAAAAAATGGAGTCTCTTGTGTATTAAATTTAATGGAACAACTTTGACAGCGATATCGCGCTCTTTCTAGTACTGTTTGTCTGATTCCCAAATTAATTTTAGGGAATTTTTTTTTATTATTGCTACTTTTTCCAGATTCGGCGTTAAACATTGAAGATCATATTATCCATTCCTTAGAATTAACTTTTTCTATGAATTTCTTAAAGAGAGATAATTATTCGTTATCAGAAATTAGGAGTTGTCCACGCATTGTAGATGGATGCAACGAACAATAATATTCAAAAGTTCCTGATTCTCTTGATGCAATAGCTGTGGTAAAATCTTGACCTGAGTAAAGATAACCTGTATTAACATTTAATTCATCTATAATAAAATCATGTCTTACAAAATCTTTATTTATGATCGTAATTTTTTCCGGTATATTTCTATTGATATGAAGTGTAGGATTAGTATTGTTAAAAAAATTGTGTTCTGCAACTAATAAAATCCCTTCTGAATTCATATTATTCTCGTTTACTGGATTGAGGAGATTACCAATTCCCCATAATGAACCTACAATAATAAAAGAAATTACAACTATTGCAATTAAATTATTTAACATGATTCTTATCTTTTACTATCCAAAAGTTACGTTATTGATCCCATTAAAAAAATATTCAATTGGTATACAAACCAACTTTATGTTCCGTATTTGAATCCTTTGGTAGTAATTGAGCGAAGACATTCGATAACAGATAATATTGCCAAGTAACTTGTTTTTGGATTAGTAGAACTAGGAATATTTTTGACTCGTACTATCAATTCGCCAAATTTTCCTATTACTTTGATCTCATGTTTATTAATACGAATAGATGGATCTGCTATTACATTAACCTTGGTTTTTTCAATACCTATCCCTGCAAGACCTAATAAGGCTGCTACATTTACATTAGCTGGAAAATTCTGAACGGCCTCAATAGCTGAACCTTCAAAAATTAGTGTTCTTTTTTTTATAGAATCTACTGTGAAATTATTGTTCTTAAAGAAGGGAGAATCTTTAAGTGAATTTGGATTCTTAGTTGTTGTTAGAGTTACATAACTTACTGAATTTTTTACACTCTTGAGAGCATCTATTCCAGCAATAGCTCCTGAGGGAACATAAATATTTATATCATTACTCTCTACATTTCTTGAAACTTCTGAAAAGAAAGCGGAATTAGCAAAAGCACCTACACTCATAACGAGTACATCTTTCTTGAATGAAATAAGTTGGTTAAGATAACTAGTTATAGCATTTTGTGAAGCAGCCTCTATTACCAACTCAACCTCTTTAAAAGATTCGGACTTGACAAAGTCATCGAAATTATTAAAGAGCAGAGGACTATTATTTGATAATTTTAATTTAAGGGCTTCCGCATTCTCAGGTCGAATATCAAGGATAGAAAGTAAAGTTACATTTTTGGCCATGTTACTATCTACATGTTGGGCAAGCTCACTTCCTATAGCACCACAACCTATGATTGATATCTTTTTTTTCATAAAAAGGTAATTAAAGATTTTATTTTATGAGTTAAAATAGTTTCCTAAAATAATTTTTAAATATATTTGTATTTAAAAATAATAGATCAATTAAATTGCTCTGTGTTTAAAAAAGTTTAGCTAAGATATTAGTCAAGAGGATAATTTATATTTTAAATGAGTAATCCAAATATAAAACTGTCATCCAATTGATAACATTCTCTCTATTGCATACCTGGCTTTATCAGCTGTTGCTTTTGGGACTCTTACTTTATATACATTATTTACCAAAGAATTGTAAACTTTATCGATAGTAATTTTTTTCATATATTGACATATTGCATCTTTTTTAATTGGAATAAAATTTTTTGTCGGATTTTCTTTTTGCATCCTATATAATATTCCTGTTTCTGTTGCTACAATAAAATCAGTTTTAGATGAATTTTTCGCTCGTTCCATCATACCTTCGGTGGATAAAATATGACCTTCGTTTAGTAAATCTCCTTTTGACATATGGTACATAGTTGAAGATGTACAACTGCATTCTGGATGGACTAAAAATTCGGCATTTCTGTAATCCTTCATCATTTTATTAATATCTTCAGCACGTATTCCAGCATGTACATGACATTCGCCAGGCCATATGAACATGTTCTTTCTTTTGGTTATTTCAGATACATATGAACCTAAGAACATATCTGGAAGAAATAGAATTTCATTGTCAGGAGATATACTATTTACCACTTTTACAGCATTAGATGAGGTACAACAATAGTCTGATAATGCTTTCACCTCTGCAGAAGTGTTAACATAGCTAACAACAATAGCATCAGGATGATCTTTTTTCCAATTTATTAATTCAGAACAGTTTATAGAGGAAGCAAGAGAACACCCTGCATTTATATCAGGTATAAATACGTCTTTATCTGGACAAATAATAGAGGCAGTTTCTGCCATGAAATGAACACCACAAAAAATAATATTTTTAGCATTAGTTTTTTCTGCTTTTCTGGAGAGAGCTAATGAATCTCCAATAAAGTCGGCTACATCTTGCACCTCAGGTAATTGATAATTATGTGCAAGTATAATTGCATCTCGTTCTTTTTTTAAAGAGATAATTTCTTCAATGTATTGATTCAATGTTAAACTCATTTGCTATTTACTTAAATATGAGCAGAACATGATTTAAATTGATACTATTTAGGACACCTTTGCCTTAAATACATGCATCCTAGGCATAGATTGCCTCTTTAACGATTGCAATATATTTATTAGGAACATATTTAAAATATATGTATGCCAACTCACGGATCGCTTACTAAGGCAGGAAAAGTAAAGGGTCAAACTCCTAAGGTGCAAGCAAAGACAAGAGTTAGTCCTATTTCAAAAGTACGTAACAAAGAAAATTTTGTTAAAAGATTTGAGAAAAGAGTACCACCAGGTCAGAAAAAACCTGAACGTGGTGGAAGAAGAAGATAAAATAAAATCTAAATCCTTAATTTTTATAACTATTCTATTATCTTTAAACTGAAATCCAATGATGGAGCCGAATGTGTCAAATATCCTATTGAAATAATATCGGGTTTTAATTGGGCATAACTGACTATATTTTCTAAGTTTACTCCGCCTGAAATTTCAATTTTAACTAAATTTCTCAAACCTTCATCTATAATCGTTAAAACTGTTTTTTTTGCCTCTAATATAGAGAAATTATCTAACATTATAATATTTGCTCCAGCTTCAATAGCTTCAATAGCTTCCCGTTCATTTTTGACTTCACATTCTATTTTGATAGAAGATCCTATTTTTTCTCTCATTAATGGTATTATTTTCCTTATTGATTTGTCTACAGCAATATGATTATCTTTTATCATAACCATATCATCCAGTCTAATTCTATGACTAATTCCTCCTCCAATGACAACTGCTTTTTTATCAAAGAGTCTTAATCCAGGGGCAGTTTTTCTTGTTGATGCTATTGAAATTAGTGGATCTATTTTATTAACTATATCAACATATTTTCGTGTAGCGGTGGCAATACCGCTCATTCTCATTAGTAAATTTAATGCAATTCTTTCTGCTTTCAATACGTCTTTTGCATTTCCATAGATTTCCATAATACTTGCCTTTGGGGAAATTTTCATTCCATCCAACATATGCGGAGTTGAATTGCAATTGCAAATATCAAATAATACTTGTACTTCCTCTATTCCACAGACAATGCCTATAAAATCTGATTTAAATATGATTTTGGCAGTTACCGATTTATTAGAATTTTCCAGGTTTTCACTAGTAATATCACCTCTCCCAACGTCTTCCTGTAAAAATTGTATTAATGACTTTCTAAGGTTAAAATAATCGGATAATTTTTTTATCAAGAGACTTTAAGTGCATATTTATGAGGTATGGATATTTCTAAAGTTTTAGCAATAAGTGATGTTTTGGAATCAAAAACAATTACTATTCCTGACCAGTCTTTAGAAAGATCGGTAGAATTACAAAGTGGACAAACCTTTCCCACTGTAATAGCTTTACATTTTTTACATGCTAATTCTCGAGGCATTGTTATTTGGATACTCCTTTCTTTTCTTTTGGTGCTTGAGGTGTTTTAGATTTTTCTATTTCTTCTTTAATCCAATCAAATGAACCTAAAAATGGCTGTCTACATGTAATTCCTATCTTTCCCATTGATGTGCCTTTACCTAGGCTCACCGCTGTAATCCTTGCACGCATTTTCGAACCAATTCGCAAGGATCGAGAAGATTGGTTGGCAATTATCAAACCTTGTTTAATGTCGCTTTTAAGATAATCATCTGTTATTTGAGAGAGATGTAAAAGAGCATCAGTTGGTCCTATTCTTACAAAGGCACCAAAATCAGTTATTTCTATTATTTCTCCCTCTACTATTTCTTGAATTTTAGGAAAAAAAGTCAATGCTTTGAATGTTACCTTGTGATAAGTAGCTCCGTCTCCAGTAACTAATTTACCAACGGAGTCAGCATTAGCATCAATAATCATTATTACATAACCCAACTCTGCACTGATCATGCTTTCATATTTTTCTTTTAGAATTCCAATAGCAGTATTGCGTAATGAATCGGTAAGTCGGCTTGGTGGAATTCTAACAATATCAGTCATAGAAACTATATAAAACATGTTGGACGAGATAGGATATAATATATCAATTTATGAACCTTTTGTTTATATTTTGGAAAAGAAACAAAAAATACACAGTTCAAAATCTTATAGTGAATACAATATAAAATTGGGTTCAAATCAATATTTAAATATTGCGAAAGAGCTTTGTGTTTATGATGGTTACAGTTGATCAGGTTCTTACTTCGTTAAAAAAAGTAATAGATCCTGAATTACATAAAGACATTGTCTCTATGGGTATGATAAAAGAGATGGCTATTAATAATGATAAAATATCTTTCACATTAGAACTTACTACTCCTGCATGTCCTTTCAATAGTGAAATAGAACAAGATGTAAGAAATGCTATTTCAGATTTAGGTGTAAAAGATTTAGATCTGAAGGTTACGGCAAGAGTGATGGAAGGGAGAGCTATTTCTTTAGATGAACTATTACCTGGGGTAAAAAATATCATTGCAGTTGCTAGTGGCAAAGGAGGTGTAGGCAAAACAACAGTTTCTGTCAACCTAGCAATAGCTCTTGCAAAAACGGGTGCAAAAGTAGGGCTATTAGATGCTGACATTTATGGTCCAAGTGTACCATTAATGCTTGGATTAAAAGATTCTCCTCAGGTAGTAGATGGTAAAATTCAGCCTCCAATTTCAGAAGGGGTAAAAATTATTTCAATGGGTTTTTTTTATGAACAATCCCAACAAGCAGGAATTTATCGTGGGCCAATAATTTCTGGAATTATCAAACAATTTCTAACTGATGTAAATTGGGGTGAACTTGATTATCTTATTATTGATTTGCCACCAGGAACAGGTGATGCGCCCTTAACAATTGCTCAGACAATTCCAATTACTGGAATTTTGGTGATTACAACACCACAAGAAGTTGCTATGAATGTGGCAGTCAAAGCAATAGGGATGTTTAACAAGTTAAATGTTCCTATTATAGGAGTCATAGAAAACATGAGTTATCTACAATGTCCACATTGCAATTCAAACATACATATTTTTGGAACGGGTGCAGGCCAAAAAATAAGTGAACAATTTAAGATTCCATACATTGGAGAAATCCCTTTACATCCACAAATAATGCAGGGAAGTGATACAGGCAAATCTGTTATTATCTCGGATCCTGAATCCAGCCAAACAAAATCATTCTTAAAAATTTCAAAATTAGTTGCTGGAAGGGTAAGTGTTTTAGCTGCAGAAATACAAGATCAAGAAAAAGCTGAGGAAAAACAAGAAAATTCCGAATACAATAACTTAAAGCAAGCAGAAAATGCCTCTTAAAGACGAGCATGTAAATATTCTAAAAAAACCTTTTGGTGAATTAATAAAACAAGAAGAAATATCTAAACAAAAAATTAATTCTATGGTTGACGGTTCTAAATCTTTGATAACAGTAGGAGATGCTACTACTGAAAAAATTATTTCACTTGGTCTCACACCAGATTTATCCATTATAGACTGTGTTGAAAGACGTGTTAGAAGGACAGAATCTAAAATTTTCGAACTCAATAACTTCTTTTCAAAAAGGGCTCAATTCAAACAATACCAATGTAAAAATCCAAAGGGGACTATAGCAAAAGAAGCGTATTTAACAATAAAAAAAATATTAATGAAAAGAGAACAAGCTATTATTTTTATTGATGGAGAGGAAGATATGCTAGCCTTGGCAGTTTTTGCTCTTGCTCCTCTAGATTCTGTAGTTTTTTATGGTCAACCTCTAGAGGGATTAGTTAGCGTAAAACTAAATGCTAAAATAAAAAATAAATCAAGAAATTTGCTAGATAGTATAGGGGTGGAATAAATTACCTGGGGATGATGAAGTGGTGGCTGTATGAAGAAAGTATCTAATGATTTGTGATACCAGTTTCTGACCCTCATATTGAAATGAAGAAAAAGATCAATTGTCTCTTCTTAGGAGTCACATCCACATCCATCATTCTCATGATCACCGATTTTAATATCATATAATTTGATACAATCTTTACATATACTTTGACCCTTAGAAATAGGAGAATTACAAAATGAACAAACATTCCCAAAGTTTTGCATCACAACAATGTTTCATGAATTTCCATATAGTCTTTACTATAAAACTTACATTTGAAGAATGAAAATGTTATAATTATTCTTATATATGACAGGAGCATTCACATTTTGTTAGTTTTATGTCAAAGGAGCAGTCAAAGTTAGGACCACAAACATCACTAATAGGAAGATCCACTGGACAATCAGAATGTCGGTCTCGCTTACAGAAAAAAGAAATTTTCACAGGTATAATTAGGTTAAGGGACATTAATTTTTAACTATAAGTATACAAATGCTTAGTCAAAGATCAATATTGAATAATTGAGGAGCATAAATTGATCCATCTCGAACTCTTTTTACTTTTGAAACCGAAAGATAATGTGGCCAAAGTGTAACCATCACAGCTCCCATTGGAACCCCTTCTGGGACTTCGATTAAAACAATATCCTCAGCCAATACGCCGTATTCCTTGATTAATTTGGACTTTGCTAGGGCAATTAGATCCAGAGGCATTCCGCTACTATATAAATAAACCTGACCCGAGTATTCAATTTTCTTATTCATACATCTAATTATTATATAAAAAGTATAATAAATTGTTATAACATGAAGATCTGAATTTATACTGTAAATTAATATATATGATAAATTCTTCTATTAAACTATATTAGAGTTCATCGATATGGTATTTTGACATACATCCTTTACATTCGTATATTTCGTCACCCACAGGACCAGATACATTGAATCTCACTATGGTAGTACATTTCGGACATCGACCTTCAACACTTTTAGTCTTTCTTTGAGGTTTAATTGTGCGTCTTTTTCTACTTCCCATCTTATTTTATTGTAATTGATATACTGATTTATAAACGTCTTTAAAATATTTTGGAATTCTCATCCTATTACAATTTTAATGGAATACATCTTGAATTTACTTTAAAATTAGTTTAGATTAAATAAGATTCCAAATACTGATTTTATAATTGATACTACCAAAAAAATGCTCTTTTTCTAATAAATCTACACAATGCGACATTCCTCCATCATATATACTATCCGTTATAGAAAATGATGAATACCTAATAGGAGTGTCATGCCTGGAGCATTTAGAAGCAATAAAATCTAAGATACGAAAATTACAGCAAACTAAATCCATTCCACATGGAAGATTAAAGATAGACAATATCAAAATGGTTTCCACCAATTGTATAAAGGGATCCCCAGAGGATTATGAAGACATTTATTCTCAACGTTTAAGAGAAAATTAATAAAAATACTGAATCACTATAACTACCCAAGATTTTGTAATAGTTCTCTATTAACAAGATATAATGGTTTTTTCTTAGAGAGTATATTGTGTAAATTAATAGCTGCCACTTCCGACATTTGATTGCGAGTTTGTACAGTTGCACTCCCAATATGCGGTAACAGGATGACATTTTTTAATTTTAATAATTCGTGTTGATTTGGTAATGGCTCTTTTTCAAATACATCCAAACCTGCTCCAGCTATCCATTTATTTTTTAATGCTTTTATTAAAGAGATTTCATTTATTATACTTCCCCTTGAAGTATTAATTAGAAATGAAGTTTTTTTCATTTTCTTTAGTTCTATAGAATCAATTAAATGAAAATTATCTTTGTCAAAGCTTGTATGAATGGAGAGAAAATCACTATTTTTTAATAATTGATCAAAGGTCACATATGTGACATTCAATTTATTTTCTATTGATTTAGATAATTGGTGTCTATTAGTATATATAATATTCATATTGAACCCATTCGCTCGTTTAGCAACAGCAGTACCGATGTTTCCCAATCCCAAAATTCCCAAAGTTGAGCCATATATATTACTTCCAAGAAATAAATCAGGTGCCCAGCCTTTTTGCCATTTTCCATCAATTACATATAGGTGGCCTTCTACAATTTTTCTAGATAATGCAAGAATCAATCCGAAAGTTAGATCAGCAGTAGCTTCAGATAATATATTGCCTGTAGTAGTAACATAAATTCCCCTTTTCGTAGCCTCACCTATATCAATATGTTCATACCCTGTACTTAATGTACTAATTACCTTTAAATTAGAACCAGCTGCATCCATTATGTCAGAGTCAATTTTTTCGGATAAAGTGCAAAGAATCCCATAAACATTCTTCACTTTTTTAATCATACCATTTTTGGTAGGTGAATCGGTTTTATTCGTCAAGATGACATCATAATAGTTTTTTAGTAGTTCTACTGCTATAGAATTGATCTTTCTAGTTATAAATATTTTTTTTCTTTCCATCAATAGAATATAAAATTAACTTTATTTATTGTATAAAAAGGAAATTGGATAGAGAAAAAATTATTACTCTAGCAGAGATAATAGATTATCATTGAAAAGAGGTACAGTAAATCTTCCTTTACATGGTGGTCAGGCTCCCTCTTATTTGCTGAATAGGATGATAAAACTTTCGTCAGCAATTTGTACAATAATTATAGAAGAAAACGGTTCAAAAGAATTATTTAAACGATTATCTGATTCTCTTTGGTTCAAAGCATTTGGATGCGTATTAGGTTTTGATTGGCATTCATCTGGTTTAACTACCGTCGTTACTAGTGTATTGAAACAATCATTAAATTCTGAACGTCATGGAATAACCATTTCAGGGGGGAAAAGGAAAAAATTCTACCAAGCCCAAAGATGAAATTAATAAGCTTGCTGAAAAAAATTACAATTTATCTACAAATAAAATAAATAACTTATTATATGCAAGTAAGATGTCAGCAAAAATAGACAATTCTGCTATTCAAGATGGCTTCACTTTATATCATCATATGATTTTTTTTGATGGGGAGGGTAAT
>Ga0256866_1000282_pt1 | contig 10900 bp, 11 predicted proteins | sample RVTome_16_FD_187338 | JGI IMG/M metagenome (GOLD analysis project Ga0256866, IMG submission 187338) | Soil microbial communities from uranium-contaminated site in the Upper Colorado River Basin, Wyoming, United States - RVT152D67 HiSeq ...
AGTGCCTGTCCTCTCACGTGACGACTTAGGCGACGACCCGACAGCTATGCAAGAGCAGATCGAGGATCTGTCCACCGCGGCGGAACTGCTGCCTGACGATCGGTCATCCCAACTCCATACGCAGATTGGGGCCCTCAACGAGGAACTGGAGCTTGCCGTTCGGGGGCAAGCGACACGGGGGTGGTCAAACGCTGAGGTTGTTGAAAGGGCGAGGGCTAATGCCCGATACAGGCGGTCCCTATGTGCATGGAGCTCACTGGAAACGGTCCTGGGTCATTGACGTATCTACTTCAGATATGCCGTCCACACGTGAGACACGCCTCATAGCCCGATTTGGTTTCAAAATTCTCCAGCCTCAGTGGACCTTCTGAGTCCACGAGGTGTGACACCCCAGATGTGGCGGAGCACCATGACACTGATTCTGTCGGCACTCGCCCCATCAGCCTGTTCCGCAGGCTCATCACTCGCAGACGACATCTGTGCCCGCTATCGGCCCCTCATGCTCGCCAGGCAGCAACTCGGATGAAAATCGGTTCGGCAAGACTGGTTGACGTGCATCCGAAGGTCGGCGCCGCGCGTGATAGGGGTGTGGACGCTGCCGCTATCTGGCGCAAGCACAAGGAGGAACTAATCCGATTCGCGACGGTCGTCGTCGGAGTGGATCAAGCTGAGGACGTGTTGTCGACTGTTGTTGAGAGAGTCCTAAGAGGGAAGGGATCGTTGACGTCTGAAGGACGGTCGGAGTAATGATCAGGTCCTCCGGGTATCCCCATCACAACGAGCAAGGGAGCAAGAATCATGAGCAGGGTCATCTCCACCATCACGACGTCGGTGGATGGATTCATCACCGGCCCCGGCGACGGGCCCGGACACGGGCTTGGCACGGGAGGTGAGAGACTCCACTACTGGGTCATGGGCGGACCGTGGACCTACGAGACCGAGCACGAGCCGGGCGTCGGCATGGCTGACGCGGATCGGAAGTTCTTCGAGGAACTCACCTCCGGTCTTGGAGCGGGTATCTGTGGTCGAGGCATGTACGACTCCGCCGAGGCGTGGGGCGGGACAAACCCGTTTGATGGGCCGCTGTGGGTGGTGACACACCGGCTCGATGACGCACCCGCCCCCGAAACCGGATTCAGATTTATCGACAGTCTCGACGCCGCATTGGAGGAGGCGACGGCAGCAGCCGACGGCAAGGACATCGCAATCAGCGGTGGTGGCGATGTGATCCGACAGGCACTGGCGGCCGGTCACGTCGACGTTCTTGCCATCTCGACCGCTCCGGTTGTGCTGGGACGAGGCAAGCGTCTCTTCGAGGGCTTTGACCAAGACATCGACCTCGAGATCAAAAGCGTCCACAGCTCCCCCTACGCCACCCACACCACCTATACCGTCAAACACTGACACATATCCGGCCAAGGACGGCTCAGTCAGCTGATTCAGACCAGAACAAGCCTGGAGTCGGCGATTCCGGAGCAGTAGACACGTGAGATCTTGACCCCTTTGTGTGCGGCTACCGTTCCCGGCCGTGGATTGGAAGCTCGAGTTGGTCGCCGTGCCCGTGTCAGACGTTGATCGCGCCAAAGCCTTCTATACCGAGCAGGTCGGGTTCATCGCCGACCAGGACAACCGTGTCGACGACCTCCGGTTCGTTCAGCTGACGCCACCGGGGTCGGCGTGTTCGATCGCGATCGGGGCCGGGATCACCGAAGCCACGCCCGGTTCGTTCGAGGGCCTGCAATTGGTGGTGACGATGCCGAGGCGGCCCGCGCCCAACTCGTCGAGCGTGGCGTGGATGCGAGCGACGTCCAGGACCTCCCCTGGGGGCGGTTCGTATTTTTCGCCGACCCCGACGGCAATCGCTGGGCCGTGCAGCACCTCCCGCCGAGGGAGTAACCGAAGAATCCGTTGACCAGGGTTCGCATTGAGCAGTGGGCCGGTTTTGAGGTCGCTGCGACTTCTGCACTGATGGCGACTAAAGCGAAGGCTACAAGTGCCCACAGGGCGGTTCGCCTACCTCATCGTTCGAGCTCCTCGGAGACTGAAGACGTGCGACGAATGAGCGGCCCCGGCATAGGGAGACATCCCTGCGCCAACACTATTCGCCGGGAGTAAGACTGACCGCGTGCATCGGTTCCCCCTCAGGGGGAAGGACTGCACACGGTCTGGATAATTCCCTTGACAGTTGAGGATCTTGCCTCGTACTTTGGCGCGCCACATCACGATTCCACAGACCGATTGGAGGTGATCGACATGACCAAGTGCTTCCTCACCGACATGTCGATCGGTCGCGCCTGGCTTCCAGTCGGATTGGCCGGCTGACCCCAAGCCCACGTCGCCCGGAGTGAGATCGACACTCCACAGTCTCTTTGATGCGCGCCCGTCGTTCTGACGGTGCGTGTCCCCAAACGGCGAATCAAGACGACACCGCCCCAAACCTTCGAACAAGGACAAGGAATGAATCACGATGTATTACCTAGACCACAGGCTCGCCAAAGTCATGAGCGACATCCGTATTGAGCGAGCAGAACAGATACGACGGAGAACAATCAGTAGGCAATCGAACGACCAGCTCAAGCAGAGACTCGGGCTCTGGTTGATCGCCCAAGGCGAGAGTCTGGCCAAGGACAGGCCGAAGGCTGCCTAGATCGATGAAGCCTACGCCCTACCGAGACGGGCGAATCATCCCGAGGGTCCGCCCGTCTCTGGCACTCAACTCTCCGGCGTAGGATTCACGGCACAACCAGGAAAGGCTATTGATGAGGAAAACCGCCTACATCACGTCGGTGATCCTGGGGATCATCCTGATCCTCGCGGGGGTCACAACTTGGGTCATCGTGAGTACCGAGTTGGCCGACCAGAACATCACCGTCGCCGACGACGCTAGCTGTCTCGCCGGCGACGAGGTCAACGGGCCGCTCAGCGCATACTGTGAGGCGCAGATCATCGAGGAACACGCGCTCGACTCGACCGGCGGTCTCACCTACGCAGAGCTGGATCGCGAGGACCCATTGCGTGCAACCGCGATGAACGCCTCGTTCCTGCGGGCGTCGCTGTTCACCTCGGTGGTGGCCTTTGGCGTCGCGGGAATGGCCATCCTCATGGGGCTCGTGTTCGTTCTGATTGGTTTTGGGATGCGCGACGTGGGCGAAAAAGCCGGCGAGCTCTGAGCGAGGTCACACCGGGCGAAACCTGATGAAGGGTGAGCCGTCCACCCATTTGTGAAGCGCCTTTTCGACCCGATCGGGCGGGGAATCCCAACTCTCGATCAAGGCTCTGCGCAGAATCCGTGCCCTTTCCCCCGAATCGGGCTCGGGTTCTCCCACGACCGAGACATCGGCGGTGGTCCCTCGCTTCAGGTGGAGGGTGAACTCAGGGTTGGCGATGATATTGGCCTCCCAGTCACGTTTGGCTCCGTGACGACCGGTCAGGTAGTACTCGCCATCGAACTGATGGAAGTAGATCTCGATGCGGCGAGACCGCCCTGTTTTGCGACCGGTCGTGGTGATGTCGGCGATGCCGCCCCGGTCCATCGCCTCTTTGACTGCTTGATCCATGCTCTCCACAACCGCGACGTCCGAGGTGGTGTTCCCGGGTAAGTTCAAATCCAATGGGTCAAAGAATCGCAGTCACCGCAGTACCAATCGGGAATGTCGCCCTGTTCGACCTCGACCGGTCCCTCACCGGCCAGGACGGGGTGAGCTTCTTCGAGTCGCCACCGGGGAGCGCACCCCCCGAAACCCTGGCTAGACGGCTCTGGGAATCAGACAACCGCCTCCAGAGTGTCCACATTCTCTCCAACACCGTGTCGGTGCGTCATGACCACGACTGGGACGAGGATGAGGTTGAATCGGTCTCTGAGATCATCGCCAACCTCTTCATCCACTGGGAGGTGGAGACTCCGGAGGAGCGCATCGACCGTCTCCGCACGGAGAACTACAACGCCACGATCACCTGGATACGAGAGCACAACCCGGACCTCTGGGTGATGAGGATCAAGCCTCACGAGCCGGTGGAGCCGTTCAAGCCAGGGCAATACACGACTTTGGGTCTCGGCTACTGGGAGCCACGCGCAGACGAGGCCCTGGAGGACTTCGACGAAGACCCGGACCAGATCGAGAAGATGGCCCGACGCTCGTACTCGGTGTCCAGTTCGATCGTCGACGACGGCGGGAACCTCGTGGAACCTCATCCCGAGGAGATCGAGTTCTACATCGTCCAGGTGCCTCCAGATGAGGAAGAGATTCCCGCCCTCACCCCACGGATCTTCACGAAGGGTGTGGGTGAGGGCATCTTCATGAGCCACAAGTTCACCGGCAGGTACACCCTCGACGGGGTCGAGCCCGAAGACGATGTCGTGTTCTTGAGCACCGGAACCGGAGAGGCTCCGCAGAACCTGATGACCGCGGAGCTGCTCCGCAACGACCACACGGGCCGCATTCTCCAGGTCGTCTGTGTCCGATACCGCAGAGACCTCGCCTACACCGAACAGCAGAAGACGGTCTCGGAGCGCTTTTCCAACTACCGGTACGTGACGCTGACCACCCGGGAGCCGGAGAACGAAGGCGACAAGGTCTACATCCAGGACATGTTGGAGTCAGGCGATGTGGAGAAGGAGCTGGGGGGCTCCCTCGACCCGGAGACGACCCATGTCTTCCTGTGTGGTAACCCGGCGATGATCGGGCTCCCAAAGTGGGACGACGATGGCACGATGCATTTCCCTGAGCTCCGTGGCGTTTGTGAGATCCTCCACGAGCGTGGCTTCGAGATCGACCATCTCCGGGAACGTGGCAACGTCCACTACGAGGAGTACTGGAAAGACCGCTGAGTTCCGTCAAGGCGAATTTGCCGACGGTGTTTGATCGGATCACGTCGAGCGTGTAGACGTTTGGCTCACCGGAATCTTCCCGCCCTGTACCGCACGGGGGAGAGGCCCCTAACTCCCTCTCTCCCCCGCGTGGTGCCCGAGCTCGGGGCCGAGCCGCTACTTGGATCCGTGACGGTGGAACGGGAGCCATTCACGGTATGGCCCGGCCCCGAAGATCGCTCGCGCTCTAACTTGCTCATCGACCGCCTTCTCATCCAGGATTCGATTCCCAAACTGGACGCCGGTGCCCCTTAGGCGGGGGAGAGTGAAAAGGGGCAGACCAGGAGCCAGGTCCATGGCTCTCACTCCCCCGCCTTGGGGGCCATGACCATCACCACGCGCCCACCTTCCGGAGGCCGGAGATGATCAATTCTGTGCCGCTGGCAAATGGACCAGCGGTGTCCGGGCGGACGCTGTTGAAAGCTCCCAACTGATGGCCCTGGATCTCCCCGGCAGTGGCCGGTCCCGTGGGCCTGGGAGCGGCCACCTCACCGGGGAATCCAAGAAGATCGTCCTGGATCGGATCGCCAGCCGTCTGCCGAACCCGATCCAGGACATAGCCGTCCTCCGTCTCGCTTGGCACGGGCTCGTCCGCGTCTTCGACATCGGCATGTCTGCGAGGGCCCGGGGCGCCACCGGAATCGAGCAGCCGGGGCTCGTCGATGAACGTGCACACAGTGCGAGCCCCGGCGTCCACGATCGCTTCTAAAATGGTGAGCGCCCCGGACACGTCGGATCCACGGCCGGCGGGCGATCTCATCGTCCCTGACCTGTTGGTCGACAGGAACGTGTCGGTGCCGGACAACCCCTCATCGATTTCGCCCCCGAAACCGTTGCAGTGGTCAAGTCCTCCGGCGACGCCTCTCCGGCGGGGGTCGTCTCCCGCCTCATCGGCGTCTCGTCCTCGGCCGCGATTGCCATGTGAGTCATTCGCACGTCTGCGTGGCTATCGCTCGCTTCGTCGTGCTGTTACAAACAATTTTCCGTCGCAGCTGGTCACTCACTCACCTGTAACGGGACCGGCGCTCGAGCGATTGCAACACGGGATGCTGCTGACGTTCGTTCGATACCTGAGGGCCAGGCTTCCTCGCGACAAAGTGCTGACACCCTGGATTCGACAGATGCAATCATCAAAAGTCGATCAACATCGCCACGAGAAACGCCCAGACACCAACGAACGGGCGGATCGACGGGAGGCCGATGGCTAGCCCTTTCGACAAGATCTCTGCTTGCAGCCATCACACGATCCGATACGCTGCCCGTAAAGTCCGGAGACCCAGATGCCGAGTAACGAAGCGTGACTGCGACGCTCGAAGCGCTAGGCGAACGACGCGGCCAGCCAACGGCAGCCGTGGTGACCTCGGATGGAACTGCCTGGTCCTGGCCTGACCTATTCGATCAGTTCGCGCCTGCAATCCGTTCTTTCGCTCGATCGCGTGGTTCCTCGAGCCCCGAGGACATCGTCCAGGACGTCTTCACATCTGCGATCGAGCGGATGCCCCGATTCGACGGAGACAGCTCCGGGCTCCGCTCCTTCCTCTTCACCCTGGCATATCGACGCATTGCCGACGAGCACCGGACCAAGTTCCGCCGCCGCGAACAGCTCGTGGCCGATCACCAGCCGACCGCCGACGGTGGCATCGACATCGAGGATGCCTTTACCTCACACGAGAATGCCGAGGAGGCGATGCGGGCGCTCGACATCCTCGGTGAACGCGAGCGACAGGTCATTGAGATGCGGATCATCGAGGAAGCCTCTCCTGCGGAGGTGGCCGATGTCCTCGGCCTCTCCAACGGGAACGTGCGTGTGATCCAGGCCCGGGCACTGGTGAAGATCAGAAAGTACCTGGAATCCCGGACTGGCGCGATGCCCTCGATCACCCTCGTGCCTGCCTTTCTCAAAGGACTGCGATCCGAGCTTCCCGCCGATGGCGGCCTGGCCGAGTGGATCGAGCTACTCCAATCCGCATCGACCGGTACGGTCAAGACCGCCGCTGCCGGCGCTGGTACGGCGATCGCCGCTGGAGTGGCATCCACCACAACCTTGGCCGGAACGATCCTCAAGATCGGATTGGTCGCCGCCCTCGCCACCGCGTCGACGGCTACCGTCGAGCCGGCCGTGGCCGACCACCGCCGGGCCGGCTTACCAGCCGCGGCCGCCCCTGCGGTCCTTCCAGTTGTGGCAGAGTCCGAGCTACCCGAGCACACCGTCCCCCAGGCGGTGGACCACGAGCCCACTTCGAATTTTGGGGTGGCTCCGATCGCCCCGAACCGCCCCAACCTCGTCCCGCCCGCAAAAGCCGGCGCGGCAGAGCCGACGTCTCCTACCGGTGAGACAGACACCGAGCCCGAGACCGAAGCGGCCGGGGCGGTGATCGAGACCAGCGGCGAAGGCAGCTCCGGGCCAAGTGAGGTCGATGAGCCAGTTGACGGTGGAGACGTGGGGACGGTCGTGAACGAGGTGGTCGACACAGTCGAAGAAGTGGTGAACGGTCTTGTGGAGACCGTCGAGACCGTGGTTGACAGTGTGAACACCGCGGTCACCGACGTGGTCGACGAAGTCGAAGACGTCGTCGACGACACCGTGAGCACCGTGAATGACACGGTCAACAACACTGTCAACACGGTCAACGAGACCACAGGGTCCGTCAGCGACACCGTGGAGACGGTCGTCAGCGATGTGACCTCGGTCGTCAGCGGAGTGGTCGGCGGGCTCGGCGGCTTCCTCGGCGGCTAACCGGGCCTCAACCGCGCTCCAGGCGTTGGCCCTCGGCCACTGCGATAGCGGTGAGATTTACCACGTCAGTGACAGAGGCGTCGCGCTGGAGGACGTGGACCGGTTTGGAAAGACCGCTGAGGATGGGACCGATCACTTCGGCGCCGCCCAGCCTGTTGAGCAGCTTGTACGAGGCGTTGGCAGAGGTCAGGTTGGGGAAGACCAAGACGTTTGCCGCCCGGCCTAGTGACCCATCCGGACTGCGCGAGGCCATCAACTCAGGCACCACTGCGGAGTCCGCCTGCATCTCCCCATCGGCGGCAATATCGGGCCGGGCCGCCCTGAAGATCTCCAGAGCCCGTCGCACCCTGGCGGGCTCCTCACCACCGGCTGAGCCGAAATCCGAGTAGCTGATGAACGCCACCAGAGGCTCGCGATCGAATTCCTCCTCTGCGGTCTTCGTTGCCGCCAGCGCGATCTCGGCGAGCTGCTCGGCCGTGGGCTCGATGTTGACAGCGCAGTCGGTGAGGAAGTAGGGGCGTCCGCCGACGACCACGATGTAGGTGGCCGAAACAATCGTCCGGCCTTCCTGCACCTTGAGCACCTGCAAAGCGGGTCTGATCGTCTCCGGGTAGAAGGTGGTGAGACCGCCGAGCACAGCATCGGCCGCGCCTTCCCTCACCATCAGACAGGCGTACATGTTGGGATCACGAACCAACCGCTCTGCCTCGTATAGGGAGAGTCCTCGGTCACGACGCAGTTCCTCGAGAACCCGCGCATACCTCGCCCGCTCCGCGTTCTCGGCCGACGGGTCGATGACTTCCATCCCATCGAGAGATATGCCCGTGCCCTCGGCCAGCTCGGTGATCTTGGATTCCGGCCCGATGAGGACGGGTCTTCCGATGCCCTCGTCCTTGATACGGCGTGCGGCGCGGATGATGCGAAGATCGTCGGCATGGGGGTAGGCGACCCGTTTGGGCTGTTCCATGGCCTTCGTGGTGATGGAATTGACCAGACCGTAGGAAGCACTGAACCTCGATTGGAGCTCGCTCTTGTACACCTCCATGTCGGCGATGCTGACCCGGGCCAACCCTTCGTCCATAGCGGCCTGTGCCACGGCCGGTGCCACCGTCCACAGTACCCGAGGGTCGAAAGGCTTCGGGATCAGGTAGTCCGGGCCGAACGCGAGATGGTCGAGGTCGTAGGCACGTAACACCGAATCGGGGACCGGTTCCCGCGCCAGTTGCGCCAATGCGTTGGCAGCGGCGATCTTCATGCCCTCCGAGACGCCCCTGGATCGAACGTCCAGCGCTCCCCGGAAGATGAACGGAAAACCGAGCACGTTGTTGACCTGATTCGGGTAGTCCGACCGGCCTGTCGCCATTATCACGTCGTCACGGGCCGCCTTGGCGTCCGGATAGCTGATCTCGGGGTCGGGATTGGCGAGTGCGAACACGATTGGGTTCGCTGCCATCGACTGGACCATCTCCTTGGTGACAATCCCGGCAACCGCGACGCCGATGAACACGTCGGCGCCAACCATGGCATCCTCGAGGGTGCGGGCATCGGTATCTACTGCGAAGTCCGACTTGACTTCGTTGAGATCGTCACGGCCCGAATGGATGACACCTCTCTGGTCGGTCATCAACACGTTTGCCGGGTCGACACCGAGCCCGACAAAAAACCGGGCGCAGGCCACACCGGCAGCTCCGGCACCGGCAACTACGACCCTGGTCTTCGTGATGTCACGACCTGTGATCTCCACGGCGTTGATGAAGGCCGCCCCACCGATGATGGCCGTTCCGTGCTGGTCGTCATGAAACACCGGGATGTCCAGACGCTGACGCAGAGTCGACTCGATGTAGAAGCACTCGGGCGCCTTGATGTCCTCCAGGTTGATCCCCCCAACCGTGGGAGCAAGCAGTTCGCAGAATTTGACGACGTCATCGGGATCGGAAGCCGCGATCTCGAGATCGAAGACGTCGATATCGGCGAAACGTTTGAAGAGGACGCCCTTGCCCTCCATCACCGGCTTGCTGGCCAGAGCGCCGATGTTTCCCAAACCCAACACGGCGCTGCCGTTGGAGACGACCGCCACCAGGTTTCCCCGGTTGGTGTAACGGAAAGCGGCGTCGGGGTCGTCGGCGATGACCAGGCAAGGTTCGGCCACACCAGGCGTGTAGGCGAGACTGAGGTCGGACTGGGTTGCAGTCGGTTTCGTAGCACGAACCTCGATCTTGCCCGGCCGTGGTTTCTCGTGATATTCGAGGGCTTCGGAGAACTTCGGCTTGGAGGGCATGGGTAAACCTTATCTATCTGCGTCCCGTCCGGTTTTCGCGTGCTGCCGGTGAGACTCTTCCCTGCGGGTTTCGGTTTCGGAGACAACCTGGAACAATTGGGGATGTGATCGAAACCGACCTGCCGATTGCAGTGGACAACGGATACAAGGTGATGGGCGGCTGGCGAGTCGGCCGTGCGCCCGAGGACACCACCACAAAGTCCGGCCTGCTCGTGCCGGTCGGCACCAAAGACGGCAACGATGCCCTCGCCCTACTCGACGTTGAGACGGGACAACGATTCTGGGCCGTCCCCACCGGAGCCTGGCGGTTTATCTGGCCACCGACCGGTCAACCCGTGATCGCGGTGCGTGAGTCTCAGATCATCGCCGAAGAAGAGCTCGAACACGTCGGAGACGAAGGTCAATACCTCTGAGCCGTTACCTCGAGGTCGCCGTTTAGTGGTCGGCTTCGCCGACAGCCTCCCTGTTCCGTCGGCTACTGCGCTTCGCCGGTCGACGGGGAATAATCACACCGCACTCGTTGCTCAACGGAACGATGATGGCTCGCCCGAGCTGATCTCTCTCCCATGACTTCTGACCATCAATCGCGCTCCGGACGCCGTCTCACGGCCACCGTCACCGACCTCGAGGTCGCGATCCAGCGAGCCTTTCTCGTCGGGGTACAACTACCCGGAATGACAAGCGCCGTCGAGGAACGCTCCCTCGACGAGCTGGCGTTGCTGACCGACACCGCAGGCGCCGATCCTGTCGATCGCGAGCTGGTGAAACGGGATCGCATCGATCCGGGCACGTTCATCGGGTCGGGCAAGGCCAAAGAACTGGCATCGTTGACGACCGCGCTCGACATCGACGTGGTCATCTTCGACCAGAGTTTGACACCTGCGCAACAGCGCAACCTGAACGCCATCTTTCACTGCGACGTCGTCGACCGGGAGGCGTTGATCCTCGACATCTTCGCCCAGCACGCCAAGTCGAAAGTCGGTGCCATCCAGGTCGAGCTCGCCCTCCTCAAATACAA
>Ga0256866_1000285_pt1 | contig 10879 bp, 10 predicted proteins | sample RVTome_16_FD_187338 | JGI IMG/M metagenome (GOLD analysis project Ga0256866, IMG submission 187338) | Soil microbial communities from uranium-contaminated site in the Upper Colorado River Basin, Wyoming, United States - RVT152D67 HiSeq ...
CGTAGGCGTTGGCCGGGGCCGTGCGCAACTCGCGGCGATGCCGGATCCATACGACGAGAGTGACCAGGAAGAGGGCAAGTTCGACGTGAACCGAATCGAAGTGCTGTCCAGCCGGTGGGGTCTCCGTCATCAGGTATTGGGTGATCATCACCATGCCGCTGGTGGCGGCACCGAGACAAACCGCAAGCGCGGCCGTAGTGACTATCACCGTCCAGGTGAGCTTGGGTAATCCTGGCTTGGAGTCCCACCGTCTCGGCCAGCGATACCACCAGATGGGGGAGCCCACCACCAGCATGGCCAGCCAGGGTTGGAACCCATTGTCCTGAGGACTTCCTCCGAGCACCTCGATACCCAGGCCAATGAGACCCGCGGCGACTCCGATGAGGCCAATGGTGGCGGTGATGAGCCCGATCGCCGAGCCGAGGACCCTGCGCAATTCGCCGGCATCCGATCGGGGTGGCGTCACCCTGGCTGCGTATTCGTGGAAAACGACGATCGCGCCGAAAACGACGACACCTGTCCATGCCGACGTCACCTCCCCGTCGAACGCCCGATCCAGGAAACTGACTGTGCTTACCACGAACGCCGTCATGAAGGTCAGCTCGATCAGCGCCAGATACAACGTCCATCCGGCCGAGCCGGGGTAGGTAGCCCTTCTCCGTGCCTGCCGTCGCCAGAAGTAGATGAGGAACGGGGTGGAGACGACCAGAGCTGAAAGCGAGGTGGCCACCTCCTCCGCCGGGTTGAACACGAATGTCTCGCCCGGAAACGCAGTCGATGCGAGTCTGGCCAAAGAGAATCCGGCCACACCCATGGACAAGGCGAGTACCAGGTAAGCGACGATGTCGGCTCCGGTGGCCGTCGGTGATTCATCCTTGCCGCTCATCGAACGCTGAATCGATATCACCACGGCGAGGACGACCGCCAGGAGCAGAAGAATGGAGACGAGTCCCATCACCGTCCCGGACAGCTGAAGACGAAATACGGCCACGGATCCCCGAGGATCCACCAGAAGTCGCCGTCAAAGGCGACATCGAATGTGACGAACTCCTGCCATGAGCTGCTCAGAGCTCCGTCACCCTGGTGATGAATCGTGACATCGACCCTTGTCGCGTTGTCGGGGATGGTCGCTTCGGGGAACTCTTCCTGACTGATGGCTCCAAATTCCTCCCTGACCTCGAACCCCCCGAAACCGTCCGGGGATCCAAGTTCCGCCGAGAAGTCTCCGGGGGCAAACTGTTGGAGTTCGAATCCCGAACAGGATCCCCTCCAATCGTCGTGAATCACCGCCACGGCGTCGTCCCACCGGTCGTCGCTGATGGCCAACAGGTACTCCTGAACGGTGCCCTCAGGGCTATCCGGGTTGAGGCTGACGGGGCCTCGGGTGAGCGCGATGATCACCAGAACTATGACAACGACGCCCAAGCCGGCAGGCAGCAACCAGGGCGGAATTCGGCGCTCGGTTGGGGTCATACGGTCACCGACAACTCGTGAAGCACGTCGGAAGCGCCGTCATCGATCAAGACGACCGTTTCGAAACCGCGATCCTGAAGGAGCCCGGCCGCGGTGACGGCCCGGTAGCCGGAGCCACAGGCAATCCACACCGGTCGAGAAGCACTCAAACCGGCGGGTGTCCTCTCGGCCAGGTCTGGCAAGTATGAGAGCACTGACCCCTCTACGGTCCCGTTCTCCCACTCGTTCGGAGCCCGTACGTCGAGCAGTTGAGCGTCTGACCTGGCGGCTTCTGCAAACTCAACGCGGTCCACCGTTCGAAAGCGAATCAAGTCAGCACCGGGATTGCGAACGATGCCAACGATGTCGTCAAAGCCGATCCTGATCAGCTGGCGAACGGCCTCATCGCCGTCCTGGTCCTCGTCCAGGACCAGCACCAGGGGGGAATTGTGTTCGGTCAACCAACCAACCCAGGTGCCAAAGCTGTTTCGCAGCTCGATGCCCAGAGCACCAGGCACGTGACCGGCGGCAAACCGGTGCCTCCTACGGGCGTCGATCACAGTGACACCGTCGGGGATGGATTCCAACAATGGCACCGACAGATCGGGCTCGCCCAATCCCCTCAGGTTGATTGGCGCCATGTGTCGGTAGTAGGAGGGGTAGGGGACGAGATTGGCGAGCTGGCCCTTGACGAAGGCATCCACGTCTTCGTATGCGAGAACGGAGTTCGTCTTCTTCTCGTGTCCAATTGTCGATGTCAGATCGCCGGCACCCGTGGTGGTGCAGAAGCTGCCGGCGCCGTGTGTCGGGTACAGGCCAACTTCGTCTGACAGTGAGGCGAGACGGTTCACGGACCCGTATTGGAGCCGGGCCAGGGATTCGGCACGCTCTTCACCCAGGAGATCGCTGCGCCCGGCCGACCCGACGAGAAGGCTTCCGCCAGAGAAGACGGCAACGTCCCGGCCGTCGATCACGAATACGTATGACATGTGCTCCGGTGTGTGTCCCGGGGTGTGCATGGGTCGGACCCACATTGACCCAAGATTGATTTCTTCGCCGTGGAATGCAGGACGGTGTCGAAATACGGGGGCGGCACCGGCGGGCATCACCAACTCGGCCCCGGTGTGACGAGACAAGTCCAGCCCTCCGGACACGTAGTCGTTGTGGACGTGAGTCTCGAGGACGAGACGAGCATCTGCCCCGGCCTCGTCGAGGATCACTTCGAAGCGATCGATGTCACGCTGGGGGTCGACGACAGCCGCTACACCGTCATGGATGAGGATGTGAGTTGAGTCACCGAGGCCTTCGGTCCGGATGGTCTCGATTCTCACATTCAATCCTGCATTCCCAGGGCCTTCATCCCACCCACCATGTTGGCCGCTTCGTATCCGTTGAAAGCCAAGAATGCAGCGACATTGGCGCTCCTGCCACCTGAACGGCAAACGCAGAGGACCGGTTTGTCTTTGGGGAGCTCGTCGAGGCGGGCGACGAGATCGCCCTGGCTGATCAGCACCGATCCGGGGAGGGTGCCCGACTGCCACTCGTGGGGCTCACGTATGTCGAGAACCGTTGCCTCATTGTCCCCGACCCATGTTTCCCAGTCCCCCGCGTCGACCTGGGCGTAAGCGCTCATACCTCAGAGATGGTAGATGCTGACCGCTACCTTCGCCGTCCTCGCCGTCCTACACTGCCGCCGCCATCGTCCGGAGGCTGACATCGACATCGCAGTTCTCGCATCGGGGTCGGGAACCAATTTGCAGGCTTTGCTCGACACGCCGACGGTGTTGCCTCACATCGCCGTGGTGGTTTCTGATCGACCCGGGGCGCGAGCAATCACGCGGGCCACCGACTGCGGTGTTCCGACCTCCGTCGTGGCATGGGGCGAACATCCAGATCGAGAAGCTTTCTCGACGGCCCTCGCCGACGTGGTCGAGGACCACGGGGCCAAAGGTGTCGTCCTGGCCGGCTTCATGAGGATCCTGAGCCCGTCTTTCATCGAGCGTTTCCCGGACCGGATTCTCAACATCCATCCGTCGCTGCTGCCTTCTTTCGCGGGCGCTCACCCTGTCGCCAACGCCCTCGCCCATGGGGTGACTATCACCGGCGTGACGGTGCACTTCGTTGACGAGAAAGTCGACAACGGACCGATCGTCACCCAGGTGCCGGTGCCGGTGGAGTTGGGTGATACCGTCGACTCGCTTCACGCCAGGATTCGGGTCGAGGAGCACAAGGTGTACCCGAAGGTGGTCGAAGCCCTCGTTCGAGGCCGGATATCGACTGAAGGGAGGCAGGTCAGGTGGCGGTGAAGCGGGCCCTGGTCAGTGTCTTTGACAAAACGGGTCTGGTGCCTTTCGTAAAGCGTCTTGCTGCCGTTGGCTACGAGATCGTGTCCTCGGGCGGAACCTCGCGCATCCTGTCCGAAGCCGGTGTGAAGGTGCTCACCGTCGAGGCTTTGACGGGTTCAGCCGAGTTGCTCGGAGGGAGGGTAAAGACGCTGCATCCCAGGATCCATGCAGGCATCCTGGCCCGCGGCGACTTGGATGCGGCCGAGCTGTCCGAGTTCGGAATCGACCGGTTCGACCTCGTTGTGTGCAATCTCTATCCGTTTCGGGAGACGGTTGCCGATCCGACAGCGACTGAGTTAGAGATCATCGAGAGGATCGATATCGGAGGACCGGCGATGGTGCGCGCCGCGGCCAAAAACCACCGGAATGTCGGAGTTGTGGTATCGCCCGAACAATACGACGAGGTTGCAAAGGCGATCGAGGGCGGCGGAGTGGACGATCGTCTACGCCGTCGTCTCGCCGCTGAAGCCTTCTTTCACACGGCGAGCTATGACGCTGCCATCGTCAGGTGGTTTGGCGACGACGAAGTCATCACCCTGCGACGCGTGGGAGAGTTGCGATATGGGGAGAACCCTCATCAATCGGCCACGGTCTATCGGGAGCCGGGCGCACCGGCCTGGTGGGCCGAGGCGACCCAACATCAGGGGAAGGACATGTCGTTCAATAACTACGCCGACACCGAGTCCGCATGGCGGCTCGCCGCTGACCTCGGTGAGGGCGCGGTTGTCGTGGTCAAACACACGAATGCCGCCGGTGCGGCCCGTGGCGATTCGGTCTTCGAAGCATTCGAACGTGCTTGGGATGGGGACCCCATGGCGGCGTTTGGTGGTGTGATCGCCATCAACGGCGAGTTCGACGAAGGAGTTGCCGGCGCCCTCGCCGACCGGTTCGTCGAGGTGGTGGTGGCAGGATCGGTCTCAGAAGCCGCGCTGCAATTGATGGCGGCGAAAAAGAACGTGAGGGTTCTCACGGCTCCGCCCCCGACGACCGACGACCTCGACTACCGGCGCATCCACGGGGGGTTTCTCGCCCAGGAGCGAGACCATGTCGAGTTGGATGGGTGGGAAACTGCGAGCGAACGCGAACCCACAAGCACTGAGCTCGATTCACTCCGATTCGCCTGGGTGGTTGCAGCCCACACCAAGTCCAATGCCATCGTCATCGCCACCGGCGAGCAGGTCCTCGGTGTCGGTGCCGGTGACCAATCCAGGGTCGGTGCTGCACAAAGAGCGGTAGTGAAGGCGGGGAACCGAGCGCGAGGAGCGGTGGCCGCCTCCGATGCCTTCTTCCCCTTTCGTGACGGCCTCGATGCCCTGGCTGACGCTGGGGTGACCGCAATCGTGGAACCTGGCGGGTCGCTCAATGATCAAGAGGTCATCGATGCCGCCAACGAGCGAGACCTCGCACTCATTCTCACCCATCGTCGACACTTCCGTCACTGATGGGACGGGTACTCGATGGCAAGACGGTTGCGCAGGCGGTCAAGGACGAGGTCGCCGAGGCCGTGACCACTGTCGGCTACGTGCCTGGCCTGGCAACTGTTCTCGTCGGCGATGACCCCGCATCCCACACGTATGTAAGGGGCAAACGTCGCGATGCAGGACAGGTCGGAATCAAGTCCATCCACCACGAACTCACCGCATCGATCTCACAAGACGGTCTGATATCGCTCATCGAGTCACTCAACGACGATGACGACGTGGACGGCATACTGGTCCAACTCCCTCTCCCTGGAGATCTCGACGGGGAGACGGCGGTGGAGGCCATCGACCCTGTGAAGGACGTTGATGGTCTTCACCCGTTCAACCTGGGCAGGCTCATGCTGGGCGAACCCGGGCTGCGTCCTTGCACCCCCTCCGGTGTTTTGCGGATTCTCGAGCATTACGGGATCGAGACCACTGGCACCCGTACCGTCATCGTCGGGCGCTCGTTCCTGGTGGGCCGGCCGCTGGCCATGATGTTGTCGGAGAAGGGCATCGACTCGACGGTCTCCATCGCCCACTCCCGCAGCGACGATCTGGAGGGGTTGTGCCGGGAGGCTGACATCCTCGTGGCGGCGGCGGGCGTGCCCCGGTTGATCGGAGCCGAGCATGTGGCGCCGGGAGCCACCGTCATCGATGTTGGAGTGAACCGGACCGACGAAGGCCCCGTCGGCGACGTCGACTTCGATGCGGTGGTGGACATAGCCGGAGCCATTACACCGGTTCCGGGTGGTGTCGGCCCGATGACCAGGGCCATGCTCCTCGCCAACACTCTCCGGGCGGCGGAGGCACGGAGGGCGGTTGCCTGAACCTTTCTGTGCGGGTCTGTTACGCGTCACGCGTAACAAACCCGCACAGAACGGTTGTCAGCCCAATGCGGCGGTGGCGAAGGTCACAGAGAAGGGGACGCAGTAGATCATCACGCTGCCGAACTGGGTGATGTCGACTCCGACGGGGAGCTCGTAGTTCTGATCACCGATGTTGCCCTTCAGAGAGCCGAGGTCCACAGATCCGTCCATCGACCCGTCCTGGGGGATGAGGAACACATGGAGGTCAGGCCCGTTGGTGACCTCGAAGTCTTCGAGCCGCAGAACATGAGATCCGTCATCCAGTTGATAGATCGTCGCGGTGCCCGATCCCATATGGAAGTCGTCGGCTCCGGTGAATTCGCCGGAGCCGAGGGCCGTTGGCCCGGTCTTCTCCGGCATGTCGTCCATCACCTCAGTGTCGGGTGCTTCGGCGGCCTCCAGCATTTCAGCCTCGACTTCTTCGGCGGTCATTTCAGGGGGGATCACAGCGGCCGCTGCCATTGGGAACTCCTCGTCGACCTCGGTGTCGAGGAACAATGGTGAGCCGAGCCACCACGCGAGCACGAGGACAGGTATGGCAAGGACACCAGCGGCGATCATCAATCGTTTCTTGGGCATGGTCGGCATCTTGGCGTGGTGCGGGGAAAGGTGGGCTAAACCGAACCGAAAGCGGATGTAAATCTTGCCGTTAGTAGTGTCCATTGCTCCGAAACCACCAGGAGAGTTCAACTATGGGTACACCCATCATGATGGGACCGGACGGTCTCGACGTTCCGTCCGATCCCATCATTCCGTTCATTGAAGGCGATGGCATCGGGCCAGACATCTGGGCGGCTGCGGTGAGAGTCTTCGATGCCGCCGTCGAGAGCGTCTACGACGGCGAGCGCAGCATTGCCTGGCAAGAGGTCCTTGCCGGTGAGAAGGCATACAACGAGACCGGCAGCTGGCTTCCGGACGAGACGGTCAGCGCCTTTCAAGAGCGCCTCGTCGGGATCAAAGGCCCGCTGACCACTCCGATTGGCGGTGGTATCCGCTCGCTCAACGTCGCCCTACGTCAGATCATGGATCTCTATGCCTGCGTCCGTCCAGTTCGATGGTTCGAGGGGGTCCCCTCACCGGTGAAGAACCCCGGTGACGTCGACATGGTGATCTTTCGGGAGAACACCGAAGATGTCTATGCCGGGAAGGAGCTGGAGGAGGGGACCGAAGAAGCCAAGAAGCTCATCGCCTTCCTGAAGGACACATATGACTGGGACATCCGCCACGACTCCGGGGTCGGGATCAAGCCGGTCTCGGTCACCGGATCCAAGCGGTTGATCCGCGCTGCAATCCGATACGCATTGGAGTATGACCGGAATTCGGTCACCCTCGTCCACAAGGGAAACATCATGAAATACACCGAAGGGGCGTTCCGCTCCTGGGGTTATGAGTTGGTCAAGGATGAGTTCTCCGACGTGGCCGTTTCCTGGGAGGACTCCGGCGGCGACCCCGGTGACAAGCTGCTCGTCCAGGATGTGATCGCCGACGCCATGTTGCAACAGGTTCTCACCCGACCCGCCAACTACGACGTGATCGCCACCACCAATCTCAATGGCGACTATATCTCCGACGCCCTGGCCGCGCAGGTGGGCGGAATCGGAATCGCCCCCGGCGGCAACATCAACTATGACACCGGTGTTGCGGTGTTCGAGGCCACCCATGGAACAGCTCCCAAATACGCCAACCAGGACAAGGTGAATCCGGGCTCGGTCATTCTCTCGGGAGAGATGATGTTTCGATACTTGGGCTGGAATGAGGCCGCCGATGCAGTCATCAGGGGTCTGGAGGGTGCCATCGCGGCTAAGACCGTCACATACGACTTCGAACGTCTCATGGAAGGTGCCACCCTGGTGAAGACGTCTGAGTTCGGCGACGCCATCATCTCGCACATGTAGATACGAGCTAGCTGAATGAAACGCCGAAAAGACCGCATATGGGCCCTACAGCATTAGGAACGCGGGCGCGGCCCTAGAATTTGGGGAAATCCGGGAGTTTTCTTGGCCACCATTCAGATCACGCGCCCCGGCGACGTTCTCCCCCCCGAGGAAGTTGCCGCCCTTCAGCCTTTGATCGACGAGATCGACCGGCTGAAGCATGAGCGCAACGCGGTAGTCGCTGCCCACAACTACATGACGCCGGACATCTTCCACCTGGCGGCAGACATCACCGGTGATTCCCTGGCCCTGGCCTACCTGGGGCTGGAGACCGACGCCGATGTGATCGTCCTCGCCGGGGTCCATTTCATGGCCGAGACGGCCAAGCTGATCGCCCCTGAGAAGACGGTCCTCATTCCCGACCTGGAAGCCGGATGCTCCCTCGCTGACGGAATCACCGCCGAAGACGTGAGACGACTGCGGCGCCAGTATCCCGGTGTCCCCGTCGTCACCTACGTGAACACATCCGCCGAGGTGAAGGCCGAATCGGACATCACCTGCACCTCGAGCAACGCGGTTGCCATCGTGGAATCGCTCGGTGTCGATCGGGTCATCTTCACCCCAGATCAATATCTGGGGAGCTGGGTGGCCGCCCAGACCGACGTCGACGTGATTCTCTGGGATGGCTCATGCATGGTCCATGAACGGTTCACCGGCGAAGAGATCGCCGGGTACAAACATGAGATGGGCGAGATCCCCGTGATCGCGCATCCAGAGTCGCCCCCCGATGTCCTCGCCGTGGCCGACTACGTGGGCTCGACTCATGGAATGATCAATTGGGTTACTAATCACCAACCAGAGCAGGTGATGATGATCACCGAGTGCTCCATGGCGGACAACGTTGCTCGGGCCACGCCCGAGACGACCTATGTGAGACCGTGCAATCTCTGCCCTCACATGAAGCGAATCACCCTCAGCAAAATCGAGCGATCATTGCGGACGATGACTCACCAGGTCGAGATCCCCCAAGACGTAGCCGAGCGAGCCAGGCAAGCGGTCGCGAGGATGCTCGAGGTCGGCCGCCAGGACTGAGCGACCCACCGCTATGACAAACATCATCCGGCTAGACGCACCGATTGTGGTCGGCTCCGGTGTCGCCGGACTCTCCGTCGCTCTAGGGCTCAACCGGGCATACGTGATCTCTTCGAAAGAGATGGGTTCGACATGGTGGGCCCAGGGCGGGATAGCTGCCGCGTTGGGTGAGGACGACACACCTGAGGAGCATGCGGCAGACACCATTGCCGTGTCGGGAGGTCTCGCAGTTGACGATGCGGTGGGCGCTCTCACGGCCGGTGGTCCGGAGGCAGTCACCCGCCTCATCCAGCTCGGCGCTGAGTTCGACCGGGACGACGATGGGATCCTCCTGCTGGGTCGGGAGGGCGGGCACCGGGCGCGCCGGGTTGTCCACGCGGACGGAGATGCCACCGGTGCCGAGGTGATGAGGGCCCTCAATGAGGCGGTCGGCACTTCGCAGCGCATCGAAATGATCGAAGGGCGGGTCGTCGACCTGGCCCGAAGCGGCGATCGGGTGGCGGGTGTGCTCACCGCCGAGGGGAAGAAGCGGATGGTCTATACCGGTCCTGCGGTCGTGATGGCCACCGGTGGAGCGGGGAGGATGTACTCGCGGACCACCAATCCTCCCGGTGTTACCGGGGATGGGATCATGATCGCGTCCCGAGCAGGCGCCCGTCTCGCCGACCTGGAGTTCGTTCAATTTCACCCAACCGCCTTGAACGCGGGCAAGGATCCGATGCCGCTCCTCACCGAGGCATTGCGAGGCGAGGGGGCAAAGTTGGTCGATGCGTCGGGTCGTCGTTTCATGGACCAGTACCACCCGATGGCCGAGTTGGCGCCACGCGACATCGTCGCTCGGGCCATCTTCTGGCAATACGACAGGGGATCTTCGGCCTATCTGGACGCGCGATCAATCCTCAACTTCCACGAACGATTTCCCACGGTCACCGCCCATGCCCTGTCTGTTGGCCTCGACCCCAGCGAGAATCTGCTCCCGGTGTCTCCCGCGGCCCACTACTACATGGGTGGCATCGACGCCGATACTCACGGGCGCACCTCCATCCCCGGGCTGTGGGCTGTCGGGGAGAGCGCCTCGAGCGGGGTCCATGGAGCCAACCGCCTCGCCTCCAACTCTCTCCTCGAGGGTCTCGTCTTCGGCGCCAGGGTGGCGCTGGACGTCGGCACAAACGCCAACTTCGATTTCAATGCGGTTGCAGTTCCCAAGGAGGGTCTCGACCTCCCAGTGGTGGCCGGCCCGGTCATCGAAGACCTGAGACAGGTGATGTGGGATCGGGTCGGTCTCATCCGCACCGGTGACGGTTTGTGGGAAGCTCGCAACTCCATCGTCGAGATGGAGCCCGTCCTGGGCCGTACAATCGCCGGACGCAACGCCGCCGAACTCGCACTCCTGATCACCATGGCCGCTCTTCGCCGATCCGAGTCACGAGGGGGCCATTACCGCGCCGACTATCCGGACGAGGACCCGCAACAGGCGATGAGAGCGCTGGTTGTTCCCGGTCCCGAGGACACGGTCAGAGTGGGACGATGAGAGTCGATGAATTCGACGAAGTAGTCGGAAGGGCACTCGCTGAAGACCTCGTCGACCGTGGCGACATCACCAGTCGGTCGGTGATCCCGGCCACGTCGACTTCACAGGCTGACATCGTCTCCCGCGCCAGCGGACTCATGGCCGGGCTCGAGGTCGCGGGGCACGTCTTCACCCGGGTCGATCCAAACGTGGCATTCGAGGGCCTCACGATCGATGGGACTCGTGTCCAGCCCGGGAAGGTTCTCGCAACGGTCAG
>Ga0256866_1000287_pt1 | contig 10858 bp, 10 predicted proteins | sample RVTome_16_FD_187338 | JGI IMG/M metagenome (GOLD analysis project Ga0256866, IMG submission 187338) | Soil microbial communities from uranium-contaminated site in the Upper Colorado River Basin, Wyoming, United States - RVT152D67 HiSeq ...
AGGCCAGGCTCCAGCGGGCCTCGCAGGGACTGTGCGACGCGCAGGTGCACGCGTTCGAGGCGAACGTTCGGCGGGCGGCAGCGGTGTTCGATGCCGAGAGCCACGCGTTCCTCCACGAGCTGGCGGCCGACCTCGAGGACATCGACCGGGCCGCGGCCGCGAACCTCCTCGAGGCGAAGCAGCGGGTCGAGCGGGCCCTGGTGGACCCCATCCGGAGCGACCCCCAGGAGGTCATCCTGCTGCTCGCCGGACTCCAGCGGGCCCTGGGCGAGGCTGCCGAGGCGACCGGCCTCCCGGCCCCGCTCTGCCGGAACGGGGCGTCGTGAGGCGCCCCTGGGCGATCCTGGCGGCCGCGACGATCGTCCTGGCCGGGTGCGCGGAGTCCGACGAGCCGGCCGGCCGCGCCGGGCGTATCCAGGTATTCCCAGCGAGCTTCGAGGTCATCGCCGGGGAGCCGGGCCGGTTCATGGTCGGCGTAACCACGCCGAGCAACCTGTTCGTGAGTGGGGGGATCGTGGACCTCACGTTCTCGTTCCTCGGGGAGGAGCGTGCCGGCGAGCCTGAGGCGGCCGGGGGGGCCACGGCGACGTTCCTACCGATCCCCGGCGAGGAGGACCGGCCCGTGCCCGAGGTCCCCACGGCCGCCCCGGGGGAGAGCGCCCGAGGCGTGTACGCGTCCGAGGTCGCGTTCGACCGCCCCGGGTTCTTCGAGGTCGAGGTGGGCGTCGAGCTCGATGGCCGGCCGAGCCGTGGGACCGCTGCGTTCGAGGTGATCCCGGAGCCCCTTGTCCCGTTCCCCGGGGACCAGGCCCCCCGGACGAAGAACCACGTCCTCGGCGACCCGGGCGTGGCGGACGAGGCCGTCGACTCCCGGGCCGCAACCGACGGGATCCCCGACCCCGAGCTACACGACACCACGATCGCCGAGGCGATCCGGGCCGGCCGGCCCGCGCTCGTGGTGATGGCCACCCCGGTGTACTGCGTGAGCCGGTTCTGCGGTCCAGTGACGGACATGGTGGCCGACCTCGCCGCGGAGTACCGCGACCGGGCCGAGTTCATCCACGTGGAGATCTGGGCGGACTTCCAGGAGGGGGCGGTGAACCGGGCCGCCGCGGACTGGCTGCTGCGTGAGGACAACCTCCTGGAGCCGTGGGTGTTCCTGATCGGGGCTGACGGCAAGATCGCGGCGAGATGGGACAACGTGGCCACCAGGGCGGAGATCGAGCCGTTCCTCCAGGACCTCCCCGGCGTGTGAGGATGGGCCCGGCCGGCGCCAGGACGGTGAGCACGATCGAGCTGCCTCCGGCCTGCGCCGATCTGGCCCACCGCGTCGACGAGGAGCTGGCCCGGTTCCTGGCCGCCCAGGCCGAGATGATGTCCTCCGTCGACCCGGACGTGGCCCCGCTGTTCGACGAGCTACGGCGGGTTATCGGCTCCGGCGGCAAACGGCTCCGGCCGGTGTTCTGCTGCCTGGGGCACCTGGCGGCCGGCGCCGAGCCGGCCGGCGCGGCGATCCGAGCGGCCTCGGCCCTGGAGCTCCTGCACACCTTCGCCATCGTTCACGACGACGTCATGGACCGGTCGCCCTCCCGCCGGGGCTCTCCGGCCTCCTGGGTGTACCTAGCGGAGGCGCATCGGCGGGCCGGGCTCGTCGGCCGGCCCGAGGCCTACGGCCTGGCCGCGGCGGTCCTGGCCGGGGACATGGCGCTGGTGCTGGCCGATCGGGCCCTCCTCGAGTCCGGGTTCCCCGAGGAGCGCCTGACCCCGGCGCTCCGCCGATACGACCGCATGCGGGTCGAGGTGGTGGCCGGGCAGTTCCACGACGTCCTGGCCGCGCACCGAGGGCTCGCCGACGAGGCGGAGGCCCGCAGGATCGCCGCGCTCAAGTCGGGGGGATACACGGTGGAGGCGCCGGTCCAGATCGGTGGCATCCTGGGCGGCGCCTCGGAGGACCTGCTGGTGTGCCTGGGACGGTACGGCGTGGTCCTGGGCGAGGCCTTCCAGCTCCGCGACGACGTTCTTGGGGTCTTCGGGGACCCCGAGGTGACGGGAAAGGACCGGGACTCGGATCTCCTCGAAGGGAAGCGAACGGTCCTGCTGGCGAAGGCCACGGCGTCCGCGGAGGGCGCGGATCGCCGCTTCCTGCAGGAGCGGATCGGCCGGCCGGATCTCACGCCCGACGAGGTCGAGCGGGCCCGGTCCCTCCTGGAGGCGACCGGGGCCCTGGACGCTACCCTGGCCTTGATCGAGGAGCTGGTGGCCGCGGCCCGGCATGAGGTGGAGGCCGGGGCCGTCCGGGGGCCGGCGGCGACCCTCCTGGCCGAGATGGCCGAGATCGTGGCCCTTCGCCGACTCTAGGTGATTGATTCGATACCCGCGGTGGTCTACAAACATGGTCCCTTGAGGCTCCTCGACGCCCGCCTCGTGTACCGTGATCTGCCCGTGGTCCATGTGGCCACCACCCGTGCGGACGGGAGCCCCCACGTCATCCCGCTGTGGTTCGTGTGGCGCGAGGAGGGCGTGTACGTCTCCTGCCGGCGGGACTCGGCCACGTGGCGGAACGTCGAGCGAGACCCCCGGGTGGCCCTCTCGTTGGGTCGGGGCCGGGCGTGGCGCGACTACGCGGGGATCGAGGTGTTCGGGCGGGCCGAGCCCCTGGTGCCCGAGCACCCGGCCCTGCGGGGCGTGATGACGGCGTGGTACGAGAAGTACCGGCTCCTGCTTGCCGGCGGCGGGTTCCGCGACTACGCGGACCAGGTGGAGAGCCCTGGCATGCTGCGGGTCCGGGCCGAGCGACTGGCGGCCTGGGACCACGCCATCGGCCGCCTCGCCGCCCAGGCCGGCGACGCCTGAGCATCGTTTGCCAGGACGCTCGGGGCGGCGGTAGCATCGGCTTGTGAAAGCTTTCACAAGCCCCGCGGTGGCGGTTGAGCCCGCCCGGGGGCAGCCCGTCGGGAAGGCGAACGGGCACCGGTCGGATGCGGACGTCCTGGTGGTGGGGGCGGGGCCGGCCGGGGCGGCGGCCGCGTATCACCTGGCCCGCCACGGCGTCCACGTGATCCTTTCGGACAAGGCCTCGTTCCCCCGTGAGAAGGTGTGCGGCGACGGCCTGACCCCCCGGGGCGTCCGGGCCCTGCAGACGATGGGGGTCGACCCCACCGAGGCCGGCTTCATCCGCGTCGACGGCCTGCGCGTCTACGCGCCCACCGTGACCCTGGACCTCCCATGGCCCCGGCTGGAGCGGCTTCCCGACTTCGGGGTGGTGCGGACCAGGCACGACCTCGACCACCTCCTGGTCCAGAGGGCGGTGAAGGCCGGGGCCACTCTCTGGGAGCGCAGCGAGGTCCTGGGACCCCTGGTGGACGACGGCTGGGTCGTGGGGGCGTCGGTCCGTCGCGAGGGCGGCGAGCCGGAGACCGTGCGGGCCCGGTACGTACTGGCCGCCGACGGGGCGGCCTCGAGGTTCGGTGGGAAGGCCGGGGTGCGCCGGGACGCCAGCCGGCCCCTCGGGGTGGCCGCCCGGCGGTACTACCGATCCCCCCGGGAGCAGGGGACGTACTTCGAGTCGTGGTTCGACCTGTGGGAGAACGGGGTGATCCTGCCCGGGTACGGCTGGATCTTTCCCGTCGGCGACGGCATCCTCAACGTCGGGGCCGGCCTCCTCAACACCACCGCCTTCTTCAAGGACATCTCGCCTCGCCGCATGCTCGACGTGTTCGTCCGCAGGCTCCCCGAGGAATGGGGGGTCGTCGAGGCCAACGAGGCCGGCGAGGTGCTCTCGGGGCCACTCCCGATGGGGATGAACCGCAGGCCCCTGGCCCTGCCGGGGCTCCTGCTCCTGGGGGACGCCGGCGGGATCGTGAACCCGTTCACCGGCGAGGGGATCGCGTACGCCATCGAGTCCGCCGAGGTAGCGGCGGAGCTGGTGCACGACGCGCTGGCCTCGGGACGCCCGGGGCTGGCGCACACCTATCCGATCGAGCTTCGTCGCCGGTACGGCCGGTACTTCACGGTGGGCCGGGCCTTCGCCAGAGCCATCGGCAACCCTAGGTTCATGCGCCTCTCGGTGCTGTACGGCTTCCCGCGAGAACGGCTGATGCGGTTCGCCCTCCGGATGCTGGCGAACCTCACGGACGGACGGGAGGGCGACCTCGATGACCGGGTGATGGACTGGATCGTGCGGATGGCCCCGGAACGATGAGCGGCCTGGCGCAGTACCTGCCGGTCGTCCTGCTCCTCGGACTGGCCTCGGTGTTCGCGGTGGCTTCGCTGGTGGTGGCCCGAGCCCTGGGGCCCCGCCGGCCGACGCCGGCGAAGCTCGCCCCGTACGAGTGCGGCATCGTCCCCGAGCGGGTGCCGCGGGAGCGGTTCCCCGTGAAGTTCTACGTGATCGCCATGCTGTTCATCGTGTTCGACATCGAGACGATCTTCCTGTTCCCCTGGGCCGTCACGTTCCGCCAGCTCGGGCTGTTCGGGCTGGTGGAGATGGCCATCTTCATCGGCCTGGTTTTCGTGGCGTACGTCTACGTGTGGCAGCGAGGTGGGCTGGAATGGAACGAGTGAGCGACCTGGAGCGGCGGGCCGTCGAGGACGAGGTGAAGCAGGGCGTGCTCACCACCACGCTGGCCAAGGCGGTGAACTGGTCCAGGAAGCAATCGTTGTGGCCGGTGACCTTCGGGCTGGCTTGCTGCGCGATCGAGATGATGGCCACCGGGGCCGGCCACCACGACCTGGCCCGCTGGGGGATGGAGATCTTCCGGGCCTCGCCGAGGCAGGCGGACCTGATGATCGTGGCCGGACGGGTGTCGCAGAAGATGGCCCCGGTCCTTCGGACGATCTACGACCAGATGCCCGAGCCGAAGTGGGTCATCTCTATGGGCGTGTGCGCCTCCTCCGGCGGCATGTTCAACAACTACGGCGTGGTCCAGGGGGTGGACACGATCGTTCCCGTCGACATCTACGTGCCGGGGTGCCCGCCCCGGCCGGAGATGCTGATGTACGGGATCCTCCGGCTCCACGAGAAGATCTCGAAGCGGGGGACGCTGACGTGACCCCCGAGGACCTGGCCGCGCGCCTCCGGCGCTCCTTCGACGACGTGCTCCTGGCCCGGGGCGAGGTGACGCTGACGGTGGACCGCGAACGGCTCCTGGACGCGCTCCGAACGCTCCGCGACGAGGACGACTTCCGATGCACGTTCCTGTCCGACCTCTCGTGCACCGACTGGCCCGGCCGAGACCCTCGGGTCTGGATGGCCTACCACCTGAGGTCGCCCGAGCGGAACCTCCGGGTCCGGGTGAAGGCGGGCCTCCCCGAGGAGGACCTCCGGGTGGCTTCCGCCGTCGAGGTGTTCCCGGCCGCCGAGTGGCAGGAGCGCGAGGTGTTCGACCTCTTCGGGGTGGTGTTCGACGGCCATCCCGACCTCCGCCGCGTGCTCATGCCGGACGACTGGGAGGGCCACCCCCTCCGCAAGGACCATCCGCTCGGCGGGGTGCCCACCCAGTACAAGGGCGCGACCGTGCCGCCCCCGGACCAGCGGGGCCTGTGATGGCGGAGCGGATCCCCGAGGGCATCGACGGGGCCGAGGTGGGGCGGGGGACCACGGCCCAGCGGCTCCGCGAGGATCTCCTGGTCGTCAACATGGGCCCCCAGCACCCGTCCACCCACGGCGTCCTCCGCCTGCTGCTGACCCTCGACGGCGAGAGCGTCGTGGACCTGAAACCGATCGTCGGCTACCTGCACACCGGGATCGAGAAGAACACGGAGTACCGGACGTGGCAGCAGGGCGTCACGTTTGTCACCAGGGCCGATTACCTCTCGCCGTTCTTCAACGAGCTCGCCTACTGCCTCTCAGTGGAGCGCCTCCTGGGCATCGAGGTGCCCCCGCGAGCGGAAGCCATCCGGGTGCTGGTGTGCGAGCTGAATCGGATCGCCTCGCACCTCGTGTGGCTGGCCACCACCGGCCTGGAGCTCGGGGCCGTCTCGATGATGCTGTACGGGTTCCGGGAGCGGGAGCGGCTCCTCGACATATTCGAGCTGTTTTCCGGGCTCCGGATGAACCACGCCTACATCCGCATCGGTGGCCTGGTCATGGACCTGCCCGAGGACGCCGAGGACGGTATCCGCGCGTACCTCGGCGAGTTGCCACGGCGGTTCGACGAGTACGAGGCGCTGCTCACCGGCAACCCGATCTGGCGGGAGCGGAACCGCGGCGTGGGGATCCTCGACGCGGCCACCGCAGAGTCCATCGGAGTGACCGGGCCGATGCTTCGGTCGGCGGGGGTAGCTCGGGACGTGCGGAAGGACGAGCCCTACTGCGGATACGAGCGCTACGACTTCGAGGTTCCCACCCGGACCGAGGCGGACTGCTTCGCGCGGTACGAGATCCGGCTGGCGGAGATGCGGGAATCGGTCAGGATCTGCGAGCAGGTCCTCGACGCGATGCCCGGTGGGCCGGTCATGATCGAGGACCCCAAGCTGCGGTGGCCGGCTCGCCTGTCGGTCGGCCCGGACGGCATCGGGAACTCCGAGGAGTACGTGCGCCACATCATGGAGGACTCGATGGAGGCGCTCATCAACCACTTCAAGCTCGTCACCCAGGGGATCCGCGTCCCCGCCGGCGAGGTGTACACGCCTGTGGAGTCACCTCGAGGCGAGCTCGGCTACTACGTGGTGTCGGACGGCGGTATCCGCCCGTACCGGGTCCGGGTTCGCGATCCCTCGTTCTGCAACCTGCCGGCGCTCCCGGAGATGGCCCGGGGACGGCTTATGGCCGACGTGGTCGCCGCCGTGGCCAGCGCCGACCCCGTGATGGGTGGGGTGGACCGCTGATGGGCGTGCTGTCCGAGGAGCTCAGGGCCAGGGCGGACGAGCTGGTGGCTCGCTATCCGCTCCGCCGGTCCGCTCTGCTCCCGCTCCTGTACCTGGTCCAGGCGGAGCAGGGCCACGTGTCGCGGGAGGGCATGCAGGAGGTCGCCGAGATCCTAGACCTCACCACGGCCGAGGTAGAGGCGGTGGCCACGTTCTACACGATGTTCAAGAAGGCTCCGGCCGGCCGGTGGCTCGTGTCGGTCTGCACGAACGTCTCGTGCGCGCTGGCGGGCGGCCGGGAGCTGTACGACCGTGCCGTCGAGGAGCTGGGGGAGGGCGCCCGCGAGGTGACGCCCGACGGCCTGTTCACGGTGGAGGAGGTCGAGTGCCTGGGAGCATGCGACCAGGCGCCGGTGGTTCAGGTGAACTACTGCAGCTACGCCCGCGTGGACCCGGAGCGGCTGCGCGCGCTGATCGCCGGGCTCCGCGAGGGCGATGTGCCGGCGCCGGTGACCGGGCCGAAGCCCGCCGAGCACGCGGCCACGTCCCGAATCCTGGCCGGCCTGGGGGACGACCGTGCCTGAGTTCGAGCCCGTGATCACGGCCCGGTGGGGGACCGAGAGCGCCGATGCGATCGACGGCTACCTGGAGAGCGGCGGCTACGGGGCGCTCCGGACGGCGCTCGACACCGACCCGGGGGACCTGATCGAGACCGTCAAGGCCTCCGGGCTCCGTGGTCGGGGCGGGGCCGGGTTCCCCACCGGCATGAAGTGGGACTTCATCCCCAAGGGCGGCGACGCGCCCGTGTATGTGGTGGTGAACGCCGACGAGGGCGAGCCGGGGACGTTCAAGGACCGCGAGCTCATGGAGCGCGATCCCCACCAGCTGATCGAGGGCATCGCCATCACCGCTCACGCCGTGGGATGCCGGACCGCGTTCATCTACATGCGCGGCGAGTTCCTGCACGCGGCCCGGCAGGTGGAGCGGGCAATCGCCGAGGCCTACGACAGGGGGTTCCTGGGCCGGGGGGTCGCCGGCACCGACATCGATATAGACGTCGTCATGCACCGTGGGGCCGGCGCGTACATCTGCGGCGAGGAGACTGCTCTCCTCGACTCCCTGGAAGGGCGCCGGGGCCAGCCGAGGCTCCGCCCGCCGTTCCCGGCCGTCGAAGGGCTGTACCGGTCCCCGACCGTAGTGAACAACGTGGAGACGATCTCCACCGTCCCGCACATCGTTGAGCGAGGGGCCGACTGGTACGCGGGGCTGGGCACGGAGAAGTCCACGGGGACGAAGATCTTCTCGGTATCGGGCAGGGTGGAGAGGCCCGGGAACTACGAGGCGCCCATGGGCACACCCGCCAGGGTGGTGATCGACGAGCTGGCCGGCGGCGTGCCGGGCGGCAAGCGAGTGAAGGCGTGGACGCCCGGCGGGTCCTCGACACCCTTCCTCACCGACGACCACCTCGCCACCCCCCTCGACTTCGAGTCGGTCCAGGCCGCGGGCTCGCTGCTCGGGACCGGGGCGGTGATCGTCCTCGACGAGACGGACTGCGTCGTGGACGCGGCCCTTCGGTTCACACAGTTCTACGCCCACGAGTCGTGCGGGAAGTGCACACCGTGCCGGGAGGGGACGTGGTGGCTGACGAAGATCCTGCACCGCCTGGAGCACGGCGGGGGCCGGCTCGACGACCTGGTGGCCATGCAGGATATCGGTGACAACATGCTGTTCAAGAACTTCTGCGCCCTCGGTGACGGCGCAGTCTCGCCGATCCACTCGTCGCTGAAGTACTTCCGCGACGATTACGTCGAGCACGTCAAGGCCGGCGGCTGCCCGATGGAGGAGCGGCCCGCTGTGGCCGCGGCCGAGCCGCGGGAGGCGGGGACGACGGGGGTCGTCGAGCTCGGGGAGGTGCTGCGGTGACCGCCGACGCCGCCGAGTCGGTCACGCTGACGATCGACGGCACCGAGGTGACGGTCCCCGCGGGGACACTGGTGATCCGGGCCGCGGAGGCCGTGGGGATCGAGATCCCCCGGTTCTGCGACCACCCCTACCTGGACCCGGTGGGGGCGTGCCGGCAGTGCATCGTGGAGATCGAGGGGCAGCGCAAGCCGGTGACCTCGTGCACGACCCCCGTGACGGAGGGGATGGTGGTCTACACCCAGCACACCTCCGCCGAGGCGAAGAAGGCCCAGGAGGGCATGCTCGAGTTCCTGCTGATCAACCATCCGCTCGACTGCCCGGTGTGCGACCGGGGCGGGGAGTGCCCCCTGCAGGATCAGGCGCTGGCCTGGGGACCGGGGGAGAGCCGGTACATAGACCCGAAGCGGGTGTACGAGAAGCCGGTTCCGCTGTCACCGCTGGTGCTGCTCGACCGGGAGCGGTGCGTCCTTTGCGCCCGGTGCACCCGATTCTGCGACCAGATCTCCGGCGAGCGGTTCATCGAGCTGTTCGATCGCGGCGCCGCGGAGCAGGTCGCTATCGCCGCGGGCGAGGACTTCCGCTCCCCGTTCTCGGGAAACACCGTGCAGATCTGTCCGGTGGGCGCGCTGACGTCGAGCACGTACCGGTTCGCCGCCCGCCCGTTCGACGTGGAGTCGGCGCCCTCCGTGTGCCCGCACTGCGCTTCCGGGTGCGCGATCCGCGTCGAAGTGCGTCGCGGCGAGGTCGTCCGCCACCAGGCCCGGGACGAGGCCGAGGTTAACGAGGCGTGGCTGTGCGACAAGGGTCGGTACGCGTTCCGGTTTCCCGACCGTGACCGGCTCGACACGCCCTTGCTGCGGGTGCCGGGCCTGGAGCCGGTCTCCTTCGGCGAGGCACTGGGGGCGGTGGCCGAGCGGGCCCGGGGCGCCGGCGTGGGGATCCTGGCCGGCGGGCGGCTAACCGACGAAGACGCGTTCGCGCTTTCGAAGATGGCCCGGGTGGGGTTGGGGACGAACGACCTCGACCACCGGCCCTCCGGCGGTTGGGACGTACCCCCCGACGTAGAGCGCGCCGCGGCGGCCGGGATGCCGGTCACGTATCGGGACGTGGAGCGAGCCGGAGCCATCCTCGTGGTCGGGCTGGACAGCCGCGAGGAGCTCCCCATCCTCCACCTGCGGATCCGCAAGGCGGCCCGGGGCGGAGCCAGGGTCGTGGTGATCCACCCTCGGCGGACGGCGCTGGCCGACGTGGCCGAGCACGTGCTCTGCCCGCCGGGCCGGGAGGCCGACGTCCTCGAGGAGCTGCTCGGCGCGCACGGGGAGGACACCGCGCTCGGCCGGGCCGCGGACGCGCTCGACGCCGCCACGGGTAACGCGGTGGTGCTGACAGGGCCGAGGCTGGCCGACAGCGTCGGGGCGGTATCGATGGCGGTCAGCGTGGCCTCCAGCGTGGGGGCCCGTTTCGCCTTCCTGCCACGGCGCGCGGGCGACCGGGGCGCCCTCCGTGCCGGCGTCCACCCAGCTCTGCTGCCGGGGGGCCGGCGGGTGGACGGGGGCGAGCGGGCTGAGGTGGAGGCCGCGTGGGGATCGGGGCTCCCGGCCGAGCCCGGCCGGGACACGGCGGCGATCCTGGAGGCGGCGGCCCGGCGGGAGCTCGAGGTCCTGTACCTCGTAGGCGTGGATCCCCTGTCCGACTTCCCCGACGCAGAACTGGCTCGGCGGGCCCTGGTCAACGTCCCCTTGCTGGTGGTCCAGGACATCGCGATAGGCGAGTACAGGGAGGTCGCCGACGTCGCGCTCCCGGCGGCCGCGTTCCTGGAGAAGGACGGCCACGTCACCGACTGGGAGGGACGTGGTCAGCGGATCTCGCCGGTTCGCGGCCCTCTCGGCCTGTCTCGACCCGACTGGCAGATCTTCCAGGAGCTCTCGGAGGTCCTGGGGGCGGACATGGGCTTCGGCTCGCTGGATGCACTGCACAAGGAGATGGGCGACCTGCTGGCGCTGAGGGACGTCGCCGCCACCGCCGGCTCCAGCCGGCGTGAGGAGGAGACCGAGGGCCTGGTGCTGTTCGCGTATCCGCTCCTGGTGGACGAGGGGCGGCTTTCCGTGGACGCCGACGAGCTGAAGGC
>Ga0256866_1000288_pt1 | contig 10838 bp, 10 predicted proteins | sample RVTome_16_FD_187338 | JGI IMG/M metagenome (GOLD analysis project Ga0256866, IMG submission 187338) | Soil microbial communities from uranium-contaminated site in the Upper Colorado River Basin, Wyoming, United States - RVT152D67 HiSeq ...
TGGCAGTTCTGGTCATCGGTGTCGTCCTGCGCTCCGAAGACATCCTGGCGGTGACGGAACGGGAGCTCGTTTATGGGGCGTGCCGTCTTGAGCACATCGTTCGGAGGCGGAGGCGCCTCCTCTAACTTCAGCTCGAAGGTGCCGGGCCCGGAGTCGTAGTACGTGCCGACCAGGATGCTGTAGGTCTCACCGGCAGTTGCGCTGAAGCGTCCCCAGTCCCCGTCCGTGCAGGAAAGAACCTGGAGATCCCCCTGCTTGCCCTCGTACACGTTCGCGACCGCGTCGAAGCTCTGTTCCAAAGTTAGCTGCACGTCGACATTCTCGGTGGGGGTGAACGAGTACCACATGGTGTTGCGTGGTTGCCAACAATCATTCGGATCGTCGGCTGCGCGCGTGGCTTCGGTAACGTCACCCGAAACCGTTGCCGGCAGGGCGTCGATCACTTGCGCCGAGCCGTAATCATCGTTGTCCGGGATCGCCGCGGATGCGGCCCCCGGAACCAACGCCGCGATCACGGCTGCGACTACTACGAAGCATGCCCGTTTCTTCATCTCCGTCTCCTTCCTGCCACAGCCGACAAGAAGACGAAGCAGCTACGGGACCGGTTGCCTTACTTCGAAAGGAATTGATACGCGAGGAGCGAGAGGACTTCGTGGACCAGCTCTTTGAGCTTCGTGCCCCGTGATCGGTTGAGCGTCACATAGGAGGCGGGACTCGTGTACGCCTTGTCGAACCCGAGATCGGAGGCCATCCGCTTGATGCGCTCGGAATGGAGCGGGTCCGAGACGAACAACGCCGATTCGATGTCCTTCTCGGCGGCGATCTCGCTCACGGCTTCCAGGCTCTCGAAGGTTGTGCGACCGGCCCCCTCGGTAAGGATCACGTCTGACGGCACCGCCGCGCCCCCGTCTACGAGGTACATCTCGCCGGCTTCCGCTTCGGTGAAGCGGTCGCCGGCCCGCTTGCCCCCGGTGAGGATCACGAGATCGGCAAGCCCTTCGCCGTAGAGATATGCGGCGTGATCGAGGCGAGCCTTGAATACCGGGGATGGTTCACCGTTGTATTGCGCGGCCCCCAGCACGACGATCGCGTCCGCGAAGTAGACCTCGTCGTCGTGAGACTGATCCCACACGCGGAAGCCGAGCCACAGGGGGTAGGCGATAACGCCCAGGAGGACGACGACGACGACGCGCCTAACGATTCGCACCCTGGATGTTCTACAGGAAGGCGGCCCCTTCGGCTATTCGGCTCGCGGCGACCGACGGGCCTTGATCTTGGTGACGAGCCACGCGAGCGGATCGTATCGGCGATCTACGACCCGCTCCTTGAGCGGGATGATGGCGTTGTCGGTGATGTGGATGTCCTCGGGACAGACATCGGTGCAGCATTTCGTGATGTTGCAGAGCCCGAGCCCCATCTCGCCCTGGAGCAGCTCCCGTCGGTCGCCGGTATCGAGCGGATGCATCTCGAGCTCGGCGTTGCGGATGAAGAACCGCGGCCCGGCGAAATTGGGTTTGTTCTCTTCGTGATCCCGGATCACGTGGCAGACGTTCTGGCACAAGAAGCATTCGATGCACTTCCGGAATTCCTGGACCCGCTCGATGTCCTGCTGGGCCATCCGATAGCCGTCGGGTGGCTTCGGCTTCGGTTGGAAGGCCGGAACCCGCTTGGCCATCTCGTAGTTGAACGAAACGTCGGTGACGAGGTCTTTGATGACCGGGAAGGTCCTCATGGGGGCCACGGTGATCGGCTCACCGGGGTCGAAGATGCTCATGCGCGTCATGCACGTGAGCCGGGGCATGCCGTTGACCTCGGCGCTGCACGAACCGCACCGCCCCGCCTTGCAGTTCCACCGGATCGCGAGGTCGGAGGCCTGGGTCGCTTGGACGCGGTGGAGGACGTCGAGCACCACCTCTCCGGAGTCGACCTCAACCTCGTGATCGGCAAAGTCGCCCCCGCTCGCGTCGCCGCGCCAGATGCGCATCGTGACGGTGGAACGATCGCTCATCAGCTGGTCCTCTCGACGATCTCGCGCAACTCCTGGGGCAGCGGCTCGAGCGGCGCCTGCTCTACGTACGGCTCGCCGTCCTTCTGGCGGACCACGACGTTGACCTTGGCGAACTCGGGGTCCGTACCCGGGTGATCCTCCCGTGTGTGAGCGCCGCGGCTCTCTTTTCGTTCCAGCGCGGCCAGCGCGATCACCTCGGAGATCGTGAGCATCGACTTGAGATCGAGCGCCAGGTGCCACCCCGGGTTGTACATGCGATTTCCTTCCGCGGTAGCGCGCGTTGCGCGGTCCTTCAGCTCGTCGAGCTTCTTTAGTCCTCTCGTGAGCTCGTCCTCGGTTCGGATGATGCCCACGAGCTCGTGCATGGTGTCCTGGAGCTCCTTCTGGAGGGAGTAGGGATTCTCGCCGTCGGTGCGCTCGAAGGGAGCGAGCGCTTGCTTGGCGATCTCCTCTGCCTGGTCCGGGGTTGCTTCGGGTCGTCCGGCGACCGCACCCGCGTATTCGGCGGCGTGCAGCCCGGCCCGGCGCCCGAACACGAGCAGGTCCGAGAGTGAGTTGCCTCCCAGCCGGTTGGCGCCGTGCATCCCGGCCGCCACCTCGCCTGCGGCGAAGAGGCCCGGAACGGTTGCTGCGGCCGTCACGGCGTCGACCTTGAGGCCCCCCATCATGTAGTGGCACGTCGGCCCGATCTCCATCGGCTCCTTCGTGATGTCCACGTCCGCGAGCTCCTTGAACTGGTGATACATCCCCGGGAGCAGCCGCGTGATGTCGGCCGCGTCGCGGCGCGAGGCGATGTCGAGGTATATGCCGCCGTGGGGCGTGCCGCGTCCCTCTTTGATCTCGGCAACGATGGCGCGCGCGACCTCGTCACGCGGCAGGAGGTCCGGCGGGCGTCGGGGGGCCCCCTTGCGGTCCGTGTACCAGCGGTCCGCCTCCTCCTCGCTATCGGCGGTCTCCGCTTTGAACATCTCCGGGATGTAGCGGAACATGAAGCGCTCGTTCTCTGCGTTGCGCAGGATGCCCCCGTCTCCGCGCACACCCTCGGTGACGAGGATGCCCCTGACCGATGGGGGCCACACCATCCCGGTGGGGTGGAACTGGAGGAACTCCATGTCGATGAGTTCCGCTCCCGCCCACAGCCCCAGCGAGTGGCCATCGCCGGTGTACTCCCACGAGTTAGAGGTGATCTTGTAGGCCTTGCCCACCCCGCCCGTTGCCAGAATTACTGCCGGAGCCTTGAACTCGACGAACTTGCCCCATTCTCGCCAGTAGCCGAACGCGCCGGCGATCTTCTCGCCGTCCTTGAGGAGCCGGACGATCGTGCACTCCATGAAGACGTCGATGCCGCTGGCGACGGCCTTCTGCTGGAGTGTTCGGATCATCTCCAGTCCGGTGCGGTCCCCAACGTGCGCGAGTCGTGCGTAGCGATGCCCCCCGAAGTCCCGTTGCAAGATGCGGCCGTCATCGGTCCGATCGAACAGCGCGCCCCACTCCTCCAGCTCGAGCACGCGGTCGGGGGCCTCCTGAGCGTGGATCTGCGCCATGCGCCAGTTGTTGAGCATCTTCCCGCCGCGCATGGTGTCCCGGAAGTGGACCTCCCAGTTGTCTTCGGGGTAGACGGTGCCGAGCGCCGCTGCGACCCCACCCTCGGCCATGACCGTGTGGGCTTTGCCGAGAAGCGACTTGCAGATGATGGCCGTCTTCGCTCCCTGGGCGTGGGCTTCGATCGCGGCGCGCAAGCCGGCGCCGCCCGCGCCGATCACGATCACGTCGAACTCGTGCACCTCGTGGTCGGGCATTAAAGATGCACCTTAGAAGAACCTCGGGTCGCTGATGATGTCCATGGCCACCAACCGCACATAGAGATCGGCCAGCCCCACGCCGATCATGCTGACCCACGCGATCTCGCCGTGACGGATGTTCATCCGAGTTACGGCTTTCCAGAACCTGTAGCGCAGTGGGGCGCGGGAGAAGGTATCGACGTGGCCGCCGCACAGGTGCCGGCACGAGTGGCAGGACAAGACGTAGAGAGCGAGCAGCACGGTATTGGCGATCAGCACCAGGGTCCCAAGCCCCATCCCGAACCCATCGGGAAAGCGGAATGCCTGTATCGATTCCCAGGCGAAGAAGCCGATGAAGGGGATCACTGCATAGAAGAAGTAGCGGTGGAGGTTCTGAAGGATCAGCGGGAAGCGCGTCTCGCCGGTGTAACGGCGATGGGGCTCCGTCACCGCGCACGCGGGCGGCGATTGCCAGAAAGCGCGGTAGTAGGTCTTGCGGTAGTAGTAACAGGTCAGTCGAAGGCCGAGAGGGATCGGCAGGATGAGCCCGGCCGGAGTCAGCTTCCACCAATCACCCACGATCGGACCGAAGCTCACGTGCGTGCAGTTCGCCGCGATGCACGGGGAATGGAACGGGGCCAGGTAAGGGTCGATGTAATAGTCGTTGTTAAGCCCGGCCCAGATCCCGTAGGCAATGAATGCCATCAAGGTCACGACTGTCGTTAAGTTGGCGGTCCACCACGCGTCGCGTCTTAGCGTCGCGAACCTCGATGTTGCGATGGGTGCTCGACCGCCTGCCGTCTCGGTGCTCAATGTGGTCGGAATCCTAATGGCAGGTCTGCCCGACTAGCATGGTGTGGTGGGCCAAGAACGCCGAACCGATTCCGGCATCGAGATACAGCCGGTCTACACGCAGACGGGTGCCGCCGAAGAGCTGAACAAGGAGCTCGGCGACCCGGGCGGATTCCCCTTCGCGCGTGGGATCTATCCGGGTATGTATCGGGATCGGCTGTGGACGATGCGTCAGTACGCAGGGTTCGGGAGCGCGGAAGCCACCAACGAACGATTCCGTTACCTGTTGTCCGCGGGCCAGACGGGGCTCTCGGTTGCTTTCGACCTACCGACGCAGATGGGCTACGACTCCGATCATCCCAAGGCGGCGGCCGAGGTCGGTCGCGTCGGCGTCGCGATCGACTCTCTGGCCGACATGGAGCTGCTGTTCGATCAGATCCCACTGAACGAGGTTTCCACGTCGATGACGATCAACGCGACCGCGTCGATCCTGCTGTTGCTCTACGAGCTCGTCGCCGAGAAGCAAGGCGTTGCGCCCGAGCAGGTCACGGGGACCACGCAGAACGACATCCTGAAGGAGTACACGGCGCGCGGCACGTACATCTATCCGCCACGTCCCTCGATGAGGATCATCACGGATCTGTTCGCCTATTGCCGTGATCGTCTCCCGCGCTGGAACACGATCTCGATCTCCGGCTACCACATGCGAGAAGCAGGCAGCACCGCGGTGCAAGAGGTTGCCTTCACCATCGCGGACGGCATCGCCTATGTGGAGTCGGCGATCGATGCCGGTCTCGACGTCGACGACTTTGCCCCGCGGCTCTCGTTCTTCTTCGCATGTCACATGAACTTCTTCGAAGAGATCGCTAAGTTCCGTGCCGCGCGCCGGCTCTGGGCGCGGGTGATGAAGGAACGCTTCGACGCGAAAGATCCCAAGTCCATGATGCTGCGCTTCCATACGCAGACCGGAGGCGCCACCCTTACGGCGCAGCAACCCGAGAACAACATCGTGCGCACCGCGCTCGAAGCCTTGGCGGCAGCACTCGGTGGGACGCAGTCGCTCCATACCAACTCCTTCGACGAAGCCCTCGCCCTGCCGAGCGAGAAGGCCGCGACGATCGCGCTGCGCACCCAGCAGGTCATCGGTTACGAGACCGGGATCGCCGACTCCGTGGATCCGCTGGCGGGCTCGTGGTTCGTGGAGTCCCTGACCGACGAGATCGAGGAACGCGCACGCGAGTACATCGAGAAGATCGACGCGATGGGTGGCGCGGTCGAGGCGATCGAGTCGGGGTGGATGAAGAAGGAGATAGAGGAAGCCGCCTACCGGATCGCCCAGGGTGTCGAATCGGGTGGACGCGTCGTCGTCGGCGTGAACCGGTTCACGTCGGAGGCCGAGGAGCCGATCGAGCTCTACGCGTTGGATCCCGATCTGCAGGATCGACAGATCGAGAGGGTCCAACGGGTGCGCGCGGAGCGCGACCAGGGTGCGGTTGATGCCGCTCTCAAGGCGCTCCATGCCGCCGCGCGCGGCACCGACAATCTCCTTTATCCGATGCGTGACGCCCTCGCCGCGTACGCAACGCTCGGCGAGGTCTCGGACGTCCTACGCGGCGTGTTCGGCGAATACGAACCTTCGGCGCTCTGATGGCGGTCGATCGCATCGCGGTCATCGGGGGAACGGGAGATCTCGGTTTCGCGCTCGCTCTTAGGTGGGCTAAGGCGGGGATCCACGTCACGATCGGCTCCCGAGAGAAGGCCAAGGCCGAGGCTGCGGCCGATCGTCTGCGCTCCGAGCTCTCCGACGCGGACGTGGAGGGACTCGAGAACCCCGACGCGGCGGGATCGTCCGACACCGTGCTGGTCGCGGTCCCGTTCTCCGGTTTCGTTCCGATCTACAAGTCCATCTCGGGGAGCCTCACTCCTGAAAGCGTCGTGATCGACGCGACGGTTCCGGTCGAGGCGTCGCTCGGAGGGAAGGCGACCCACGTCTTCGGGGTGTGGGAGGGGTCTGCGGCCCAGCTCGGCCAGGCTTTCTTGCCCAAGGGGACCAAGATGTGTGCCGCGTTCCACACGTTGTCTGCATCGGCGGTCGGCGACCTGAGCGCAGCGGTCGAAGGAGATGTCCTGGTCTGCGGGAGCAAGGAAGGGAAACAACGCGTGCGCGAGCTGATCGAGATGATCCCGGATGTTCGCTACGTCGACGCCGGCCCCCTGGAGAATGCCCGGATCATCGAGCCGATCACGGCCCTTCTGATCGGTATCAATCACCGCTACGGCATCGATCGCGCGGGCATCTCCATCACCGGCATCGAGTGATCGATGCGCACCTTCAAGATGGGTCCGTTGCGCAAGGTAGGCAACGTCATGATCGGCGCGCTCGCGCGCGCCGGGATCGGTCCCGGGTACCTCCACATCCTCACCACGCTAGGACGCAAGAGCGGCCTTCCCCGATCCAACCCCGTCATGTTGGTCATCGAGCAAGACCGACGTTGGCTCGTGGCACCGTACGGCCACGTGGAATGGGTCAAGAACGCGCGTGCGTCGGGCCACGTCACTCTTAGTCGAGGTCGGAGACGCACCGAGTACCGCATCCGGCAGATCGAGGACGATGCCGCGGGGCGCATCCTGAAGAAGTACGTGAAGAAGGCTCCGATCATGATCCCGTACTTCGAGGTCGGGTTGGCGTCTTCCGAAGAGGAGTTCGCGACCGAGGCTCGAGATCACCCCGTGTTCGAGTTATTGCCCAGCACTACGGAAGACGTCCGCAACTAGTCCTTCGGGACGGCTCGGAACACGCGCAGCGCGTCGACCGTGTCGCGTTCTCTGCGACTGAGCGCGATGAGTACCGATCGATCTCCTTGCTGGAGTCGGGCGACCGCGATCAAGTGCTCTATCGCAAGGTCCACCGCCTCCTTGGGTGGTTCGATTTCGGGGAATCCCAGGCTTACCGCAAGATCATCGGTGTGCACGAGTATCTCTACGATCCGGACGACGAGATAGTCGTCGAAGCGCAACGGCACATCCATGTAGACCGAGATCACCCGATCGGGCGGAACGCCCGGGATGATCTCTGCCTGCCTGGCCTTCGTCTCGTCGTAGTCGGCGAGGAGCTCGTCGGCCGATGTGCCTCCTACGGCTTCTCCTCGGGAGACGACCTCGGCGTGCTCGGCTCGATCCATCCGGCCGAGGACCGTTGCGTAGTACTGCGGCGCCGGCACCGGGGCCTCGACAGTGGTTCCCGCTTCGAGGTAGTCGAGGGGAGCCATGCCGGCTCGGACGAGGTGGCCCGCGAGACCCCGGACCGAGAAGCCTTCGAGACAACTCTCGTCGTCCCACTCTCGCCGTAGGTCGTCGGAGGCCACCAGAGGACGCACTGCGTCGTATGACGCGAGGAACGCCTCTCTTACGCGGCTCATGCGATCACCGTGCTAGGACGACAGAGCGGGGTCCTGGGTCGCTCTGCGGCGCGCGATCGTGGATCCGACGACCGATGCGAAGAGGTACGCGAATACGAACGAGCCGGTGACTTCGGAGAACGCTCTTATGCGTGTGGTCACCTTCGTATGACAGTCGGGCGCGTCCACTCGGCTACAACCGTAGACATCTGCAGGGAGGAAGCCGACCCACCACAGGGCGATCGCCAGGTAGATCGCCAACGCGATGATGAGCGCCTTCTGAGCGGTGTCCTCGTTCTCTCGACGCGTGATTAGGGGAGGAAGGAGGACGGCGAGACCCGGCACTGAGAACCCGAGCGCGAGCCGTGCTCTCTGCGATTCGCGTGCACCTCCGACGTTGGCGGGGTTGTTCCACCATGCAAGACCGAACGCAAGAAGGATCAACCCGTACCCGAGCAACCACCAATTCCATCTCTTCCCTGGCGTCATGTCCTCGATGCTACCGAGAGCTTCGCCGCGCGCTTACTCAGCGGATGACGGCGATCGTGGTCCCGGTGTCGACCGCCTGTCCCGCCTCAACATTCAGCTCTTCGACGGTGCCGTCATGGTGGGCCAAGATGGAGTTTTCCATCTTCATCGCCTCCAGCACACAGATCGCGTCGCCGGCCTTGACCGCTTGTCCTTTCTCGACGAGAACCTTCACGATCGTGCCCTGCATCGGAGCGGTCAGGGTCTCGGAGCCGCCCCCACCAACGGCTCCTGCGGCTGCTGGGGCTTTCGGCTTGGTCGGGAGCACGCGCGTCTCTAAGCGCTCGCGCGCTACGACGGCGAAGCGTTTCCCATCGAGCTCGACGTCGAAGCGACGCTCGGCGACCTGTTGCTCACCCGACTGCGGCTTCGTGACACGTTCGTCGGCCAGGACCGACAGATCCATCTCTTTCTCCACGGTCCCGGTGTGGTAATCGCCCGACACGAAACGATCGTCGGCGAGCATCAAGGAGTGGAAGGGGATAGTGGTCTTGATCCCCTCGATCGTGTACTCGGAGAGAGCTCGGAGCATGCGCCGACGGGCCTCGTCGCGCGTTGCGCCGGTCGTGATGAGTTTCGCGATCAAGGGGTCGTAAGCCTGGGGGATCGTGAAGTTCGACTCGGCCCCCGAATCCACTCGGACGCCCGGGCCTGCAGGTTCACGGTAGTCGCCGATCCTCCCGGGAGCGGGCATGAACTTCTTGGCCGGGTTCTCCGCGTTGATGCGGCATTCGATCGCATGACCTCGTAGCTCGATGTCGTCCTGGGAGAACTCGAGCGGTTCGCCCGCAGCCACGAGCAGCTGCGCCTTGACGAGGTCGACCCCCGTTACGAGCTCGGTCACCGGATGCTCGACCTGAAGGCGGGTGTTCATCTCCAGGAAGTAGAAGGTCGAGCCGTCCGAATCCAGCAGGAACTCGCACGTGCCTGCGTTCTGATAGCCGACCTGTTTCGAGACACGTGCCGCGGCCTCCATGATCGCTTCGCGCACCGCGGGCTGCAGCGCAGGGGAGGGAGATTCCTCGACGAGCTTCTGATGCCTTCGTTGTAGCGAGCAGTCCCGTTCCGGGAAGGACAGGACCGCGCCGCTCGCGTCGCCGAGTACCTGGACCTCGATGTGACGCGGTTGCTGCAGATACCTCTCGAGATAGACGTCCGGCGACGAGAAGTAGGCCTGAGCTTCGCGTGCGGCGCCGGCGAGTGCTTCCTCTATCTCTTCCTTGGAGGCCACGACGCGGAAGCCCTTCCCACCCCCGCCCGCCGATGCCTTGATCGCGAGCGGAAGGCCGTGCTCGGCGGCGAATGCCTCGACTTCGGCGGCCGACGTCACAGGGTCGGCGGTGCCCGGCACCGTTGCGACCCCTGCGTCGCTTGCGGCTCGCCGCGCTGCGGTCTTGTCGCCCATCGAATCGATGACGTCGGGGGAGGGCCCGATCCATACGAGCCCTGCATCCATGACGGCCTTTGCGAAGCCCCCGTTCTCGGCCAGGAACCCATAACCGGGATGAACGGCCTCTGCCCCCGACCGCTTCGCTACCGCGAGGATGTTCGCAACGTTCAGATACGACTCGGAGGGCGGTCCCGCTCCGACGTTGAACGCCTCGTCACCGAGTCGTGCGTGGATCGCCTCGGCGTCGAGATCGGAGTAGATGGCTACCGACGTGACGTCCATATCGCGACACGCGCGGATCACACGGACCGCGATCTCCCCACGGTTGGCGATGAGGACCTTGGAGAACATGTCCGTATCCTACGGAGAAGATGGCCGACGACTTCAGCCCGGAGCTGATCGAACGATGTCTGACGGGCACCTTCGGCCGCCCCCTGCGTTTCTTCGATTCGATCGGATCCACCAACAGCGAAGCAATGGACTGGGCGCTCCACGGTGCGCCTCACGGAGCGGTCGTCACCGCCGATCATCAGACTGAAGGCCGTGGGCGCTGGGGTCGATCGTGGTTCTCGAAGCCGGGCGCGTTGCTTCAGTTCTCGCTGGTACTCCGTTCCGATCTCGAAGTTGATGCGCACGGCATCCTGACCGCCGCGCTGGGTGTCGGAGTGGCACGCGCGCTGGAGCGCGTTACCGGCCTCGACACCAAGGTGAAATGGCCCAACGACGTCACGGTCTCCGGCAAGAAGATCGTGGGGATGTTGGTAGAGACCGCGGTCGGAGGTTCGCGCCTCGAGGTCGCGATCTGCGGGATCGGGATCAACGTGTATCTCGAGCGCGACGACCTTCCCGATGAGATCAGGGAGCGCGCGTCGAGCCTCGCGATCGAGCTGGCCGAAAGGTCGCGTGGCGGCGCACCCGAGCGCGCGGAGCTGCTGTGCGCG
>Ga0256866_1000290_pt1 | contig 10831 bp, 9 predicted proteins | sample RVTome_16_FD_187338 | JGI IMG/M metagenome (GOLD analysis project Ga0256866, IMG submission 187338) | Soil microbial communities from uranium-contaminated site in the Upper Colorado River Basin, Wyoming, United States - RVT152D67 HiSeq ...
TACTCGTCCCCGGATCTCAGAATAGATCTAGTGGTTAATGAGGAAAATGAGTTCTTTTTTAATTTTATTCCCACACCTATTGTACTCGCCTGCAAGTACCTGAAAAAGAGGCGCGGGATACCTCAGAAACAAAGAGGGGTAGCAATTACAAAGACTAAATTTTTGCAAGGTGACTCTAAATATGGCAAGTTCTTTAGTTTGGAAGAAGTGGTATCTGAGTATCTTAAGCAGATCACTTCAGGAGTAAACGTAAAATTTTCATGGATCGGTGGCGAGGACAAAGAAAGTCTTGTACTTGGTAAGGGCAGACCATTTTTTGCCGAAATTATCAAACCAAAACGGCGAATTATAGTTGAACACAATGTCAGTTTGAATGAAAAAGGGATTGAACTGTTTGTACTAAATACCCCCAAGAATTTACCACAATATCCCATGAGATATATTTCCATGACAAGGATTTCAATTATTGCAGAAGGATTAGTTACTATTAAAGAACTTGAATGCTTAACTTCACTTAGCAATCGCACGATCTGGTTTAGGAACAAGAAAAGGATCATCAGTCGGGATGTACAAAGCGTAAAAATAGTTAAGATCGATGGGAGAAATTTTGAATTGGAACTTATCGCAGAAGGCGGGTTACATATCAAACAGTTTGTGGGCGGGAAGGAGTACTGCGAACCTAACATTTCAGGTCTACTTGGGCTGAAGTGTGAATGCTTTAACTTTGATATTATAGATGTATGGTTACGAGACCCACACGCCCTAGAGGTTTTTAGCGATCCTCATTCGTAAGAATGTGAGGGAAAGAGGGGGACACTATTAAGTTTGAATAATTACCAAATATGGTATCAAAATGTACAGTCTACCAACTTTTTTTATCCTCATCAGCCTATCCAGAATTTGAATGATTTTTACTTGTTTCTAGCTACAGGAGCAGCTAGAATTCCCAAGGTGGGTGGATTCTAAATACATCAATAACAGTTGATAGTTGACAGAGGAATTCTGTGCTAGATGTTCCACTGGGATTATGGAACGACTATACATTGAGATATAGGCTTTGCGCTCTTCAAAAGATGACTTCTCGGTCATGCCTTGATCAGATCATTCTATGTTAGAACCATCTAGATGGTGATCCAAACAATAGAATTGTGGCTCTTGTTTTTTTAAGCAATATCTATGTTACGACCAAATTGGCCATTCGAAAATCGAAGGTTCGCAATTAAAATACGTTTTTCATATACAATTGATAGGCCGTATCAGTGTAAAGCACCGATGTAGTAGCCGTTGCATATAGGAAATTTTACAAGAATAGTTTTGACAAGGCACTTAATGATAACTCTCTATCTAGTGAATAGCATTCGCCCGATTAATACTGCAGATCAGGGATCTCTTAGAAGACTAACTTCAAGAAGTTGCAAATCGTTAAGGAGGGCTAAATTAGGAAAACTTAACCCTCTAAGCTTTCGGGTGCGCATGAATAGAACGTACTAAGAAAGTGTTCCTCATTCACTAAGCCGCTTTCGTGTTATCCTTCTTACTAAACTCAGTGAATCCACATTTTCCGCAGCTTAGTCTATCCTTATGTTCAGCCATAAACACTCCCTTTCCACATCTAGGGCAATCCTTCTTGAGCCTGGTTGCCTTATCACCATCAATTTTGTAAAATCTGTAAACAGATCCTGTGTTAGTTTTTGCCAAACTATCTTCCTCTACCCGAACCCTTCGTCTCCGAAGAGGCAGCCTGTTTCGCCTTTAATTTCGCGGCTTTTTCTTCATCGATCAGCTTCTTTCTCTCATTCTTAGACAGATTTCTCAATAATCTGTACCGAGGAAGTTGATTTTTGGTTTCCTCCTCGGTATTGAATGCGTAGAACGTTCCGATCAAATCCTTTTTGCCTCTTTCACTTATCATATTCATAGGGATGACGCAATTCTTACTTAACCCAAACTTTTTGGCGACCATTTCTGATGCTTCAGTTCTTCTCAATTTGCCGGCCTGTTCCTTGAAAAGGACCATGATTTCCCGCCTATTCAACAGTATATTTGTCCTATCTGACAGGCCAACGACTTCTTGCGACAACAGCCTTCTCTCCTGATGATTATCTATAAATATTTTTCCCATTAAAATCGGTAAGTGCATGGTCACCGAAATTTTTTTGTTAGAACTTGAAATATGATCGCACAAGATTGAGGAAAATTCGATAGGAGCACTCCCTTTTTTCTATAAGCAGCTTCCACAAGTTTTGAAAACTAGATTAGGCTTCCGGGTCCAGTGAGCTTCGAATCCATTAGGTATATGGGATCTGTTATGATATAAATAATATTACGTCTGACTTAAATAAAGTTCATTTGTATTCTTAAAAAGTTTAGAGTTAGTAAATAAACAATCCAGATATCTCAAAGTTCTGAGACAATATATTATATTTTTGATAATTCCTTTAAAAGGGGAAAAACTGGGGATTACGAATCATCTAAAAGCAGTAACAGTGTCTGTTCAATTCATTTTAAAGTAATTCTTATGTCAAACGCTATTGCAACGAAGTCAAAATCATAAAATTTTCATCGTTATTTGGATCTGACAATTTTTGGATCAAATTTACTTTTATTGGCTATCATTCTATCTTCAGGTGCTATTACGGGATACGCCCAACAACAAACCTCGAACTTGTAGTCTCTAAAGGAAAATCAATTTGTCCCCTGCTCAAATCTAGCAGGGTTAAGCGTCCTCAGGTGGTTTCAGATAATGAATAGTACAATATGGCAGCTAGTCGGACTCTAACATTTGGTAAAGTGCCAAATGTGGCCAGTGGAGGAGCTGATAAGAAGAGGAAGTTAATCAACTCTTTCGCTAATTATCATCCTTTCACAGTGCTCATCTGTCCACACACCTACACCTTCCAGCTTACCTTGCCATTCTGCATCTATCTTATCGGCGCACGATTTTGTAAGGGCGTTAAAGTATGCCTCGGTTATCGCATTGCTACCATTTATGCCTTGAATGACCTCTGTGCGATTGACTTCATTTAGGGCTGCCATGGCGTTTTCGCGCAGGTCGTTTACGTACTCTTGCTGTACTAAGATATCTTGCTTTGTACCAGGCTGGCCGTGTCCCCCCACAAAAACGTCAAAGTCCAAAGCCAGAGCCTGTCCAATCGATTTGATTAAGGCGGGCACGTCGGGAGTAACGCCAAGGTGTTTCCACAGGAGGCCGCCGGGCACAACATTGTCTACTGCCATCAGAACTTTGTGTTCAGGGAGATAAACAAAGATATTACCCTGTTGGTGGTATGGACCAGGGTACAGGAGTTGGAGAACTTGGTCGCCTATCGGTAAGTTCATCTGCTTTGAGAAATTCATGTCCGGCACCGGTCTATTCGTGTCGTTTCTTTCATTCAGAATTTTGGCGGTTTCGTTATGAGCGATTATTGTGACATTTTGAAATAGGTTGGCAGCACCTATGTGGTCTTTGTGGGCGTGACTGTATATCAGGTGAGTGATAGGCCTATCTGTGACAGTCGACACTGCTGCAAATATCTTGTCACCTATCGCTGGCGGCGCGTCGACCACAACAACTCCCTCCTGAGTCACCAAGAACATAGAGTTGGATCCGCCTGCAGATACCACATATACGCCGGGCTTGATTTCCTCGAGCTCATAGTCTGGAGCCTGCGAGTATGCAAGGTTAGAGAAAAGAGTATAAAAGAGGATAGAAGCGGCGGCTACTAAAGAATACCACGCTATATTTGTCTTCATGAAAAATGTCAGCCACCGTTACCAATAAGTATGTTGTTAGACCCAGTGCTATGTATTGTTGGTGTCCCTGTCCCTGTCTATAACTTCGTAGAATCATTTAGTCACTTATGGTTCCGTTTTGAGGTCCAAATTTCCTGCTAGCGACTCATCTTCTCAAGAATTGGAAAAAAATAGATCCCCATTTTGGTATCATACATTTGTACACTGTAATGGATAGTCTAAGAAAGGAAGAGGGTAAACTAAATCAGTAATAAGATTTCTGAGATATCAACAACCTGGAAATAAATCTAATAATTTTTTTAATGGTTATCTGTTGACCCGGATTATTACTTTGATGAAGTTTTTAGATGATTATACTTAACCTAGAGGGAAATAATATACCTATTTTTATCTAATCTTATACAAGTAAGAATTATTTGAATCCATATGATTAACGGGTCCGGTGGGCTTCGATCCCACAACAACTGGCTTCGGAGGCATGCGCTTATTATATCAGCACCCTCTCCTGACTAGGTGACGGACCCACCTCATACTAGCTCAGAATTTCATATTAAAGCCTTTACGCATTGTTAATATGCCATTGTTAATATGTGCCATTTTTAATAATTTCGCCTTTCATATTCATATTATGCTTAAGATAGCAGCATATTTTAGCAATTATTACATTTTCTGATATCAAAACTGTTATATTGTAATTATGCTTACTTTAAACCGTGTACGTAAAGTTAGATCAATTGGAAATAATGGGTACGCACTTAGAAGAGGTGAAGGTAGGTGATATTCTCTCTTTTGAGGCACTGATCAGGAACCCTCTGGACTGGGATCATTTTTTCGAGCGGATTGAAATGTTGAAGTATCACAGAAACACACCGTTTACCGTAGTCACGCGGGAAGGCGATAGAATTCAGGGATTTGGCGAAATCATTTCTGCAGAGAAATGGAGAAATGGTATGCACTTTGGGTTCAAGATCAAGGTAAAGGTTAAAAAACAGAAATCATTGAGCGACAAGAGAGTGCATGAAAGAGTTACCAGTCAACCAGTAGTGCCAGAATTGAGTCCTTTTCCCCTCTGAGGCCTTCAAAGAATCATGTAGATTTTAAATCTTAGGATACTTTTTGACGGCTATCTTTTGGTCGATAGCACGATGTCGACTAATCCGTGGTTGTAAACAAGGCGTAGATCGACTGCAAACCGCTTTGATAGAAAAAGATCGATTCTAGCATTCACCAATAATCGCTGTTTCTCTTAATTTGAAGAATGTTTAAATAAATAAAGCTATTTCATATCTAAATCATTTTGCGGCATATTACTTCGTTTGCGGTTGACATCGACGGGACTATTACTGAGAACGGCGGAGGGGTGCTTCATCTACCAGCTGTCCTCGAGCTCCGAATTCTCGAGAGAATGGGTTTTAGAGTAATTTTTGCTACCGGAAGATCATCGTTTGAAGCATATACGTTGGCTGTCTTTGCGGGAACAACGAAGATAGCCGTTTCCGAGAATGGGGGAGTCATTACCAAAAGCCCAGAAGAGCATTTGGTCTTAGGAAATAAGAAAATATGCATGGAAGGGTATAATGTACTGAAAGATCGTATCAACGGCGTCAAAAATAAGCCGGTTTTTGGGCGAATGTCAGAAGTTGTCTTATGCAGAAATTTTGATATCGACCATGCTCAACAGATTTTCAAAGAGCATAAACTCCCTTTGTATCTAAGCGATAGTAAATACGCGTACCACATTAACCAAGTGGGGGTAGACAAGTTTACAGGGTTGACCCAAGCGTTACAAATTCTAGGGCTTCAAGCAAGGGATTGTGTAGCAATTGGAGATAGCGAGACTGATATTCCCCTTTTTAAATCGTGCGGTTATAGTATTTGCTTAGGACATGCTGAAGAAAAGGTGAAGCAGAATGCAACACAAGTTGTGTCTGCTAAGCACGGCGAAGGACTTGTCCATGCCATTCAGTTTGTGTCTCAAAAATTTTTTGAGATGGAATCATGAGCTTAAGAAATCTTAGAAAGGAAGCGGTACAACTTTTAGAAAAAATACTCACAGATAGAGACATTGACGACATTAATTACACCCTTACAGAACCCACGAACAGTGAATTCGGAGATCTTACCAGCAATATTGCATTCCTGCTTGCTCAACGATTGCGTAGTAAGCCTTATCTCGTTGCAAAGGATTTGGTAGAATCTCTTTCAATACAACTAAAAAAACAAAGGACAAAGGGGTCACTACTCAAGACAATTGAGGCCCATCACTCCGGCCATATTAATTTCAGGGCAGCCTGGGATGTATTTCCGAAAGCAGTAATCAGTGAAATAGTAGATAGCAGTTATGGAAAATTTGACTTTGGGGGAGGAAGGCGGGTCATTATTGAACATACGAGTGTAAACCCTAACAAAGCGCTACATGTGGGACATTTGAGAAACATGATTATTGGAGATGTTCTATACAGAATTCTCTCAGCTGTAAATTATGACACAAGTGTACTCTACTATGTAGACGACTCAGGCCTTCAAGTAGCCGACATAGTTGTAGGATTTCTATATGCTGGATTCCCCATCGAGCCCCCGGATCCCAAAACAAAGTTCGACCAATATTGTGGGAATGAAGTTTATGTGAAAATTAATGAAATGTACACCAAGAACCTAGATCTCCAACAAAAGCGTAGGTCAGTTTTGAAAAGCATTGAAAAAGGTAGCTCTGAGTTGTCGAAGTTCGCGAAGGATATCAGCCTACGCGTGTTGAGGGATCAACTAAAGACGTGCTGGAGCCTAAAAGTAAGGTATGATCTACTAAATTTCGAATCAAACATTGTAGCTTCCGAGCTCTGGGAGAAAATGTTCGAAGTCTTGAAAAATAAAGGTATAGCCGTCCACGAAGAGGAAGGAAAAAATAAAGGTTGTTGGGTGATCAGAGGATTCGACGAAGACGACGACAAGGTGCTGGTCAGAAGTGATGAAACCCTGACATATATTGCCAAGGATATACCATACGCTGCTTGGAAACTGGGTTTATTTTCTGACCCCTTCCTTTATTACGCATTTTCAGAGCAATGGGACACTTCAATCCTCTGGGCAGATACCCTTGACAAATCGGTCGGTTCTACGCCAAAACGAAGGTTTGGAGGTGCAGAGATCATAATTAACTTGATGGACTCGAGACAATCGAGACTACAAAATATAATCTCTAGTACCCTCTCGGCCATTGCTGATTATGACCAAGAACGGTATATGCATTTAAGCTACGAACCGGTTACACTTAGCTCTCAGACCGCTAAAACGTTAGGTATCGACATTGGGAATACGTCTGCTCATATGTCAGGCAGGAAAGGGATATACGTTGGCGCAGATCAGGTTATGGAAACAGTTTACAAGAAGGCAAAGGAAGAAATCCAGAGTAGGCATCCGGATATGAGCGACTCAGAACTATCTGATATTTCTGAAAGTTTAGGTAGGTCTGCCGTCCGTTATAATTTGATTAAACAGGATTTGGAGCGGCCGATAGTGTTCGACCTGGAGGAGTCATTGAACTTGGATGGTGACAGTGGACCATATTTACAATATGCATTCGCGAGATCTCAAAGATTGCTCGAAAAAGGAGAATTAATACATCCAAGTTTCAATCATACTGAACTTTTACACGATAAGGAGGTAAACTTGATTCGAGAATTGTCAAAAATGGACTTGATTGTCGAACAAAGTTCATTACAAATGAACCCAAAGCTCGTAGCAAAGTATGCTCATAACCTCGCCGTAGCGTTTAATTTATTTTATGAGCAGGTACCCATACTGAAGGAGACTAAAGATTCTCTAGTATCTGCAAGGCTTCTATTAGTAAAGGCTTTTAACATCGTGATGAGACTAGTGCTAAACTATCTTGGTATTGATCCATTGAATAGAATGTGATGGTCAAAATTTATGATAGCCTGCCGTATTTCCATAAGGTATACACTGTCAATTCATTTTTTGCACTGAATTTATGAAGTCGAATGTATGGCAGCCATTGATCCTACTGGTTACCTCTAGGAAAAAGGTGTGTGTCTAAGTATGAGCGCTTGTGAGTTCCATTGAATCATAAATCTATGTAAAACCCACAATCAAGCGAATCAATAACGTTCTCTATCATTAGATACCACTCAAAAAAATTAGGAAACATTCGATAAGAGGGAAGGAATATTATATCAATGAGAACTCCATTTGGATACTTTCGAGTAACAAAACATTATGAATACACTAGAAATCAGTTGATGGCGGGTTTCTATCCCATAAGCACACAAGATACAATCTAGGTCGACATCTGTTGTTCATTTCGTTTTTTGCACCACAAGAGGACACGAATCCTCACATACAATGTTAGCTGATATGGCGTTCCCCTTTATTAGCAACTTTAATCAAAAATTGACATTCAAACGAAACCATGAGAAGGACTTCACAATCCTGCAGTCATTTGATATTTCTTGAGTAACATTTTTTGATTTTTCCTTAATGCTCCAATCTGCAATCCATATTAATTCCTCAATCGTATTAGTGCAGTTAGTAGCAGTGAGGTAGCAGTTACATTCAGGTAATTAGTGCTAAAATCCTCTTGACATCCAACTTACTGGATGTCTAGGTATTGCGTTCTCCATCATATTCATCTGCAAAATTTAGTGCAGTTAACCACCCAAAGAAAATGCTGCAGATTGTTTCTGAGAAGAATAACCTCGGAGATATGCTTCAACTGTAAGAGTCGTATTGTACAGCTCATCTGCTTGGGAGTGTAACGTAAATGAGGATCTCCCATTGTTATCGGTCAGTCCACTAAAGAAATACGTAGAAACGCCACTTCCATTTGCTATCCAACCATCGATGCTAACTCCAGCAAGTTCTGCTGATGTTTCCGAGTCTAATGCAGAAAAATTAAGGTTTAGGGTTGTATTGCCAGATTCTTGAGCTGAAACACGGAGAACAAATTCTTTCAATTCTAATATTCGTGCAGTTTCATTCAGAACATTTTGGGTAACATTGAGAATGACCTTATTCATTGCTACTGAAGTGAGTGCACCTATGGTAACAGGATTAGTGGTGGTGATAGTATCATTGAACCTGGTATTGGTTGTGTTTTCAAAAGTGGAAATTGTCAGATTTTCCTGGCTAATATTTTGGATCAATGATTGTACCTGGTCTTGAGAATAAGCATGTGTACAGAATAGTGCTAGAGGACAAATCAGGTATATGATTAGGGAAATTAAACTGCCGCGCATCAATTTAAATATTCTATAGGCTACTTCAATCTGTTATAAAAATACTGGCAATATATAGACTGCCATTTGATTCAGTAGGGAGTTATCTGATCAATAGAGAGTCTATAATATTTTGGGCTGTTCTTGGATTGAAATAGGCTGATGGTTCGGCAGAATACGAAACCACAATCCATTTGTTATCTTTAACTGTCCAGGCCTGAGTCTGTTTAACTTCTGATTGATTCCCATCTATAGTGTATGTTATTTTATATGCGGGAAGTCCTGAAACTATTGTAGAAATAGCTTCTTGCAGGGTAAAGTTATTTAAATTTCTCGCGAGAGTTAGAACGGTAGAGTTAGTGAATTTATCGAGCGAATCAGGTTCCATGTTGTGAGGAGATGATACAACAATGTTTGCATTCTCTGCATATCCAAGTGTCCCGTTAATCCCGGTATGGTAAAAATCCACGAGTATATTGTTACCCGAAATATTTCCAAGTTGCTCAAGTACATTCCAATTTGAAGGGTATTTGATTCGGACGCCCGAACTCGTATCTTCAAAAATTATATAATTAATATTGCTTGAATTCTCTTCAAAATCAAAGAAAACTTGTCCTATAGCGACAAATCCACCATATATTTCTAATGAATTCAATATCACAAACAATAACCCGCCAAATAGGGCCGCCCATATAATAAAGGAATTCAAATCTAGTTAGTCCCCTACTACGAATGAAGCTTTTTGATCCAATTTCAATATTCCTATTTTTGTAGTCAAGGTAAACCAGACTATGATTTACCTTTGGATTAAATAGACTAGAACATTATAAAGATGAACACAGTTGATTATAGCATTCAGACAGATCGTCATCATAGCATATATGACTGGAATTTTATGGCTGAGGAGAAATCCACTTTCGATGTTGTTTTCAGCCATAAGTCCATTTTCAATTCTATTTGTCCTTTTTGTAGTAAGCAATGGTGAGTATACGGACCTTGCAATCGCAGGAAGTCTTGTCATGGCAACTGTTGGCTATGGCCTAGCACTCGGGCAAGATATTTCATTTTACAAAACTGAATACAAAATTCAAGATATCTTCGTCGCAGCACCAGTGTCCCCCCTCACATACATGACTGGACTCGCATTGTCCGAATTGTTGTTTGGTCTCCCTGCATTGATCGCACTTACAACCTTAGCCACATTGTTCGGAGAGAATTTATCAACTTTGCCATTGCTGATTTGTAGCATACTCTTGACTTGGGGGGCGATGTCTGCAATGGGTTTTTTCTTGTCTTCTCATATGCTACATATGCGAAATGCAACACAGATTATCTCCTTTGTAAATGTGATACTTGCGGTAATTCCACCAGTGTATTATTCTATCGAACGACTTCCGTTGAATCTCCAATACTTGGCTTATTTAGTGCCTACAACTCACGCATCTTTGATGATACAGGATAGTATGGGACTAGTCACACCCGAAGCATGGTCAATATACTTGGGATTAGCAGTTCAATCCGCGTATCTGATAGGCTTCTTAGCTTTGGCCAGAGCGCGCGCAGTTTGGAGGGATTTGTAGCGATTCGCTTTAATTCTTACGCCTAATCATCTCTTTCATATGAAGTTTTTCATGTGGGCGGTATGATACGCAATTTTCTTCACAGATCTAAATTATTATCTAGGCATACCAATTCCTTAAGATCGTTATATAGAGTCAGAAATTCTGTACCCTTGACAGTCATTATAATTTCAAGAAAGTATGGATCGAATGAGATAAGGTCGTTGTACTCTAATTCGATTAACCATTCAGAAATATATGACCGGTATTTATCAAGCATTTTCTCTA
>Ga0256866_1000292_pt1 | contig 10801 bp, 8 predicted proteins | sample RVTome_16_FD_187338 | JGI IMG/M metagenome (GOLD analysis project Ga0256866, IMG submission 187338) | Soil microbial communities from uranium-contaminated site in the Upper Colorado River Basin, Wyoming, United States - RVT152D67 HiSeq ...
GTTCCTCAGGTTGACCAGAGAGCCGGCGACGGCGGTGAGGACGATGGCCAGCAGAGAGGTGCCCTGAGCGACGTGTTGGTCCAGGCTCAAGAGGAACACGCCGGCGGGGACGATCACCACTCCCCCCCCTATCCCCGCCAGACCGGCGAACAGCCCGGACACCAAACCGATACCGACTGCGACCAGGACCAGGCTGGTGGTGCCGAATCCGGTCGAGGCGAGCAGCGGCTCGGCGCCCGCCAGCATCCGGAGGGCTGCGAGCAGGAGGACCAAGCCAAAGACGATGGCGAGGTTGCGAACACTCATCCGATGCATGAGTGAGGCCCCTACCACCGAGCCCACGATCCCTCCTACTCCGATAATGACACCGAAGCCGACGTCGATCGCCCCCGACACTCCAAAGGAGAGTGCACCTGCTGCGGCGATGATGATGAACGAGGCCAGCGAGGTGGCGTGAGCCTGGTGCCTTCCCAGACCCACCCAGACCAGCAGCGGGACCAGGATGATGCCGCCACCGACGCCGAAAAAACCGCCGAGTAGACCTGCGGCACAGCCAATCGCCACCAGCTTCCCATGCCCTACCGATGCTTGCTGGTCCACGTGCGGTGAGCCTAGAGCTACGGTCAACGACATGGAGTACAACGAAACGACTGCACTTCTCGTCCTCGACGTGCAGAACGACTTCGCCGACCGCGAGGGCAATCTCTATGTCGGCGGTGGTGAGGAGTCGATTGGGTTCGTCAACGAGCAGATCGAGGCGGCAGCCCGCGCCGGGGCGACCGTCGTCTACAGCCAGGACTGGCACCCTTCCTCCACGCCTCATTTCGAGAAGGACGGCGGCATCTGGCCCGTGCACTGTGTCGCCGGCTCGCCGGGAGCCGACTTCTATCCGGCGCTGCATGTCCTCGATGACGCCGTCTTCGTGAAGAAAGGAGTCGGAGGCGAGGACGGTTACTCGGCATTCCACGTCCGCGACCCGGTGAGCGGTGAGGTCTCATCCACCGGCCTGGCCGAGGAGCTCGAAGGCATCGAACAGGTGGTGGTGGTCGGGCTCGCACTCGACTACTGCGTCAAGGAGACCGCGATCGATGCCGCCGAAACGTACGAGACGACGCTCCTCGCCGATGGGACCCGACCGGTGAATCTCCGCCCCGGCGATGCCGCCCGAGCGGTGTCCGAAATGGTCTCAGCGGGGGTGACCGTCGCTTAAACGACTCACCAAATCGGTCTGGAGGTCTTTCAGGGCTCGGGTGAGAGACACGTGGTAGATGTGAGGATTGACCAGCCGCCGGACGCCGGGGTCGAGCCTGTCCAGGTCGTGGCGCCGCCGCTTGCGCAGAGTCTCCAGATCGGGCTCGTCGGCCTGCTGCCTCCCGTCCGAGAACACCACCTCGAGCAGCGACTCAGCCGCGGACACCTCGTCTCTACGCAGACTCCGGCGCAGCTCACGATGAGGGTGGAAGAGCTCCAATTGCTCGGAAGCCAGAGGCTCCTCGTCCGCCATCGCCACGATGTCGGCCGTGGCCAGGCCGCGCCGGTCGTACAGCCTCAGGACCTGCTTCGCCCCGGGTATGGCCATCTTCTCGATGTTCTCCGAGATCTTGATCGCCGGCTCCCAGTTGCCATCACCGTCGTCGATGGCCACCAGCTTGTAGACACCGCCCAGGGCAGGGTCACCGTGGGAGGTGATGAGCCGGGTGCCCACTCCAAAAGTGACCCTTGCCACCAATGCCGAGGGCTCCAGCCCGTAACGGCCGGCCTCGGTCTCGAGCTGAGAGAGGATCTGCCAGATCACCAGCTCGTCGAGGTCGGAGGAGAGCACAATCGAGACCTCGTCGAACCCCTCGGCGTTGAGCATCGCCGCGGCCTGGATCGTCATGTATGCCAGGTCACCCGAGTCGATCCGGATGCCTAGGGGCTCATGGCCGCTGGCGCGCAGCTCCTTGAAGACCTCGATGGCGTTGGGGACCCCCGAGCCCACCACGTCGATGGTGTCCACCAGAAGGATGCACTCGTCCGGGTAGACGGCAGCGAACTTGCGAAAGGCGTCCAACTCGGTCCCGCCCAGAGCCATGAACGCCTGAACCATGGAGTGGGCATGAGTCCCCTTCGGGTCCACCCCCATGGCGTGAGAGAGGGCGACATTGGAGGTGAAATCGGCCCCGCCAATGAGGGCTGCGCGCCCCCCGGAGTGGGCTCCGCTGCCGGGCCCCCGTCGCATGCCGAACTCGAGCACGGTGCTGCCCCTGGCCGCATCCTCAACCCTCGCCGCCTTGGTGGCGACCAACGTCGGGTAGTTGAGGCGATTCAGCAGCGGGGTCTCGAGGATCTGGGCCATGGCCAGGGGGCCGCGCACCACTGCGACCGGAGCGTTGGCATGGACCACTCTCCCCTCCGGCACCGCCTCGACTTCGATCGCAGACAGATCGCCGTGCTCCCCGAGCCAGTCGAGAAAGCCCTGGTCGAAGCGTTTCGATCCGCTCGCGTTGACCTGCCCGGACAACAGCTCCAGATCTCGCTGTTCGAAGCGAACCGTTTCCATCCACTGGAGGAGCCATCCGAGGCCGGCCGCGACGCAGTAGCCGGCCTGGTGGGTCCCGTAGTCGGGGTACCGACGGAAGAAGTAGTCGAACTGGGCATCTCTCTCGGCGAGCCCCTCCTTCCAATAGACCTGCGCCATCGCCAGCTGGTACTGATCGGTCCCAAGGATCCCGTCAAGACGTCCCGGGGTGTTCTCCATGGCCACAATCATGCCAGGACGCTCAACCGTGGCTGATCACAAGGCCCTCCCGCGGCGCGATCAGCACATCACCACGACACGGCTCCGTTCGGTGGTGGTCTGCTGTCGAGAACACCACCTCTCCACGCCCTACGTCGATCTTCCGCTCCTCGTCGGAGAAGTTGAGGATGACGGTCATAGTCTCCGAGTCGGACTCTCTCCGATAGGCGAACACCTCCTCGGTCGAGGCGGGATGGCTGAGGAAGGAGCCGACCTGCAGAGCCGAGTGCTCTTTGCGCAACCGGATCAGTCGCCGGTAGAGGCTGAGGGTGGAGTCGGAGTCGTCGAGCTCCGAGGCGACGTTGACGTTCTCGTGGTTGGGCCCGATCGGCAGCCACGGCTCACTGCCTTTGGGCCCGAACCCGGCGTTGGGCTCTGCGGTCCATTGCATCGGCGTCCTCGCACCGTCCCTACTCAGCCAGTCGACGTTACGCCCCCATGGATCCCTCGCCCGGCCGGCGGCGACGGGCACCTGGGTCATCCCGAGCTCGTCCCCGTAGTAGAGGAACGGCGTGCCCCTCAGGGTGAGGAGGAGAAGAGCCGCCAACCGGTGATGACCTTCGGGCAGGCGGGTGGCGAGACGGATCTCGTCGTGATTTCCCAGGGTCCAGTTGGTCCAGCCCCCGACCGGGACGTTCCACAGCACCGTCTCGATGACCGCCCTCAAACTGGGGACGTCCCACTCGGCACTCATCAGATGGAAGTTGAAGGGCATGTGGAGCTGGTCGAAGTTCTCTCCGTAGTAGGACGCCCACTCGGGGAGGTCGAAGATGTGTATCTCTCCAACGGTGAGCACGTCGGTCCCGTACTCCTCGACGACGGCTCGCAGACGTCGGTGCACCTCATGGACATCGGGGTGACCGAAGTCGTAGAGATGGATGAAGGCGTCGTACTCACCCATGTCCTTGTACGGGCGTGGATAGTCGGGCGGAGCCGGGGGGTTGTCCCTTTCCTCTGGGTCCTTCATCATCTGGTGGGCGGCGTCGACGCGAAACCCGTCCACACCCATGTCGAGCCAGAAACGGGCGACCTGAAACATCGCCTCGACCACCTCGGGATTTCTCCAGTTCAGATCGGGTTGCTCGCTGAGATAGGTGTGCCGATACCACTGTCCGCTCACCTCGTCGAAGGTCCACGCGGGCCCGCTGAACACACTCACCCAATTGTTTGGCGGGCCGTTGTCCCGACCATCGCGCCAGACGTACCATTCACGTTTCGGATTGTCTCTCGAAGACCTCGACTCGAGAAACCATGGGTGCTGATCCGAGGTGTGATTGATCACGTAGTCGACGATCACCCGAATGCCCTTTTCGTGGGCCACGTCGATCAGTCGGCGGGCCGACTCGAGGTCGCCGAACAACGGATCGACGTCGGTGTGATCCGAGATGTCGTATCCCCAGTCCTTCATCGGGCTCCTGAAGAAAGGGGAGAGCCAAAGCGCATCCACTCCCAACGTGTCCGACAGATAACCGATTTTGGAGATGACCCCGTTCAAGTCCCCGTAGGAGTCACCGTTCGAATCGGCGAAGGACAGCGGGTATATCTGATAGAAGACGGCGTGCTTCCACCATGTGTGGTTCGAGGTTCGCGCCATTCATCTCGACGCTAGAGCGATCATCTCCAAAATCGCGACAACATCAGAGACGGATTCGACCCGAAATTTCGCGGCCGTGGGCCCAGACCCCACCTTGATAGCGACATCGGCGTCACCAAGGACTTCGAATACGGTCTCGTCGGTGATGTCATCTCCTATGTAGATAACGCCGGCCCCCTGGTTGGCGAGATCACGCACCGCGTCCCCCTTGGTGCGTGTGCCTGCGCTGAGCTCGATGACATCCTTCCCCTCGAGGAGGCTCAACTCCTGGTGCCCCGCCGCCCAGTCCTTGACCCGGCCCAGCAGCTCGGGGACGAGGCCAGGTTCGACGTTGCGGTAGTGCAGGGTGACCGAGCTCGGCTTGTGCTCGACCGTCGCGCCCTCCATGGGTTCGGCGAGCGCGCCCACCATGGCCTGTGCCTCGGCAACCAGCGGATGGGCGGTCACCTCGGCGCCCAGGTCGTTCCCATGCTCGCCGACGAGAGTGAAACCCGTCGACCCACCGAGCTTTCTCTCCAAGTCCAACGTCGACCTCCCGGAGACAATGGCGACTTCCACTCCGCGACGCGCCGCGATGCTCGCCAACGCCGACATCGCCCGTTGGTCCGGCGCCGCGTGATCGGGATGGTCGACGATCGGGGCCAACGTCCCGTCGAAGTCCACAGCCACCAACACCGAGTCTCGGGCCATCAACCGGCGCACTGCCTCTTCGAGTGTCAAAGCCCGAGAGCTCCCAGACACCGGTCGGCCCACCAGAAGACGTCGTGTCGGGACACGGACCGTCGCAGGGCCTTCATCCGCGAGTTCCCCCTGATCGAGGCGGTGCCGATCGCTTCCTCGAGGGTCGATGCCAGCCCGTTGAGGTCGAACGGATTGACCAAGAATGCCTGAGTGAGTTGTTCTGCTGCCCCGGCGAACTCACTGAGGACGAGCGAGCCCGTGTTGTCGTATCGGGTGGCGACGTACTCCTTGGCCACCAGGTTCATACCGTCCCGAAGGGGGGTCACGAACATCACGTCGGCTGCCCGGTAATAGGCGATCAGCTCCTCGAATGGGACGCTTCTGTATAGATAGTGGATCGGGGGCCGGCCCACTTCGGCGAGACCGCCGTTGATCCGACCCACCAGTCCTTCGATGTCTGCCCGGATCTTGCGATACTCGGCGACGTCTTCCCGACTGGGAATAGCGATCTGGACGAAGACCACCCTCCCGATGAGATCGGATCGTCTCTCAAGGAGGGTTTGCAGCGCCCTCATGCGGAGGTCGATTCCCTTCGTGTAGTCCAGGCGATCCACACCGAGGATGACGACGTCGGGATCACCGAGCTGCGCCCGGATCTCTTTGGCCGCAATCGTTGTTTCGTCGGTGGCGGCGATTTCCCTGAACTGGGTGGTGTCGATCCCGATCGGGGCGACCTGGAGCACCACCTCCCTGTCCCGCCACTCCAGTCTGCGAGCCGATCCATTGGCCCCGGCGAGACGGCGGGCGGAGACGGCGAAGTTGGTCCGGCTCGACCGAGACTGGAAGGCCAGCACGTCGGCGCCGAGCAACCCTTCCAGCACCTGTCGCCTCCATGGCAGTTTGGCGAACAGCTCGACCGGGGGGAACGGGATGTGGAGATAGAAACCGATGCGATGTACCGGGGCCAAATCCCGGATCATCTGGGGCACGAGTTGCAGCTGATAGTCCTGGACCCAGGCGACGTCGTCGCGCCCGATGTTCGCCGCGGCGACTTCGGCAAACCGCTCATTCACCGCGACATAGGGTCGCCACCAGTGACGATGGAATTCGGGTGCCCTCACCGAGTCGTGGTAGAGGGGCCAAAGCGTCCCGTTGCAGAAGCCGACGTAGAACTCCTCATACTCCTCCTGGGTCAAGGTGACGGATATCTGGGTGATCCCCGAGTGAACGAAGGGCTCGAAGCCCTGGCCAGCCACGCCGCTCCAACCGACCCAACTACCCCGGGTGTGTTCCAGGATGGGCGTCAACGCGGAGACCAGGCCCCCCGGGCTGGTGACCCATTCCCCGGTATCACGGTCATAGGTGGCCGGAAGTCGGTTGGCCACCACCACCACTCGACGCTCGGAGTCGGACACAGAGTCAACCTATCGCACTCCAGGCACAAGGCATGACCTGGTCCGGCATGACCACCGTGGTGACCGATCGTCCTCTAGACCACAGCCGTGCGTCGGCGACCAGGCTCCGCGAGCTTGGCGGCAAGAGGGCCGGCCACCGCCATCAGGAGCACATATGCAGCTGCCAGCGCCGGCAGGTCCTCGGCCCCGGCGACACCTGCGGCCAAGCCGGCGATGACGATCGAGAACTCGCCTCTCGCCACCAGGGCGAGACCGGCGCGCCATCGGCCATGGGCGCCGATCCCGCTGCGACGAGCTGCCCACCAGCCGGTGAACAACTTGGTCGCTGCGGTCACCAGACCCAGTGCGACCGCGACGAGGAGCACTGATGGGATCGACGTGGGGTCGGTCGACAAGCCAAAGAACACGAAGAACACCGCCGCGAACAGATCCCTCAACGGTGAGAGCAAGCTGCGTAGCTTGCCGACGGCTTCGCCCGAGAGGCTGATGCCAACCAGGAATGCACCGACAGCCGCCGATATCGCGACCCCCTCGGCCAGCCCGGCAACGACGAGTGTCAACCCGAATACCGAGAGCAGGCTGACCTCATCGGATCGATGGAAGACCAGTGAGCTGAGCCGATCCCCATGGCGATATGCGAAAGCGATCGCCACCACCATGACGGCGACCGCGAGGCCGATGGTCAGGATCGCACCCGAAGTGGTGACGCCGAGGGCAAGGACACCCAGAGTCGGAAGGAGGACCGCCATCGCCAGGTCCTCGAATACCAAGATCGAGAGCACCACGGGGGTCTCCCGGTTCCCGCTCCAGCCGAGGTCGTGCAGGAGCTTGGCGATGACTCCGGTCGACGAGATGTAGGTCACCCCTCCCATGAAGAGGGCCGGCACCGCTCCCCACCCCAGGACGAGACCTATCACGAAACCGGGTGTGAAGTTGAGGACCAGGTCGACGACTCCCGCCGGTGCCACCGATCGGACCCCGGCGATCAACTCTCTGGCCGAATACTCGAGACCGAGCATGAGGAGAAGGAAGATCACCCCCAGATCGGCGCCAACCTCGATGAACTCCTCTGAAGTCACGACGGGGACCAAACCCCCCTCCCCTATGGCGAGCCCGCCGAGCAGATAGAGCGGTATCGGAGAGATCCCGAGACGACCGGCGAGACGAGCGAGAATCGCCAGGCTGAGCACGACCGCGCCGAGCTCGAATAGGAGCCGGGCCCCGTGGTCCATGCAGCTACCCGGCCGTCAGAACTTCAGAAACGGACCGGATGCCCTGTGGCGTTCCGATCACCACCAGCGTGTCTGACGCCTCGATCTGAAACTCAGGGCCCGGTGCAGGATGTGCCTGCTCGCCCCGGATGACCGCAACCACATACACCCCGGTTCGCGTGCGTATCCGGGCATCGCCGATGGTCTTGTTGGCATATGGGCTCTTCTCGCCGACTTCCAGCCAGTCGATCGCAAGACCCCCGATTTGCTGTTGCAGCCCGGTCAGTCTCTCGATGACGGTCGATCCGCCCAGCGCCTCGGAGAGGGCGTGGCTGTCGTCGTCGCTGAGAGTGAGGCTGAGGATCACCTCGTCCGGGTCGGCAGGGGAACAGACGAACAGCTCGCGACGACCGGTGCGGTGATGCACCACCCCGACCCGGCTCCCATCCTCGGAGATGAAGTCATGACGCATTCCCACGCCGGGTAGCGCAGTTTCCTCGATCTTGGGCACCCTCGACCTCCTGGGACTCCGAGACCTCATCCTAAGTGAGACGCTGGGTGTCAGCTGACCGGATTCGCCGAGCACGGATAGGCTCGACTCATGACGGACATAGACACGGTGATCGACTGGCTCGTCGACCCGGAGCACTCCGACCCTTCGATCCGTTGGCAGGTCATGCGCGACCTGCTCGACGCTCCAGAGTCGGACTGGAGGGCGGAGCGGGCCAAGGTGGAGACAACAGGCTGGGGTGCTCGTCTCCTCTCTTTCGAGGATGAGGATGGGCGGTGGGCGGGCGGAGCACACTTCCCCGCTGACTACGTCTGGGGAGGTGACGAGCCCGGTCAGCCATGGACCGCCACCACCCACTCGTTGTCTCAGCTTCGAGAGTTCGGTTTCGACTCGGCCTCAGATCGGGCTCAGCGCATGGTGGATGTGATCGGCGCCAATTGCCGCTGGGAGCATGACGGCCAGCCCTACTGGGAGGGAGAGGTCGAACCGTGCATCAATGGCATGACGGTTGCCAACGGCACCTACTTCGGCGTCGACGTGGCCCCGATCGTCGACAGGCTCATCGGAGAGCGCCTGGATGACGGCGGGTGGAACTGTGAGGCCGAGAACGGCTCGACCCGATCGTCGTTCGACACCACGATCAACGTTCTCGAGGGACTCCTGGAGTACGAGCGGGTTACCGGCGGCACCCCCGAGTCGCGGGAGGCGCGCCTCTCCGGCGAGGAGTATCTCCTGAAGCGCTCCCTGTTCCGTCGGCTCAGCAACGGTGAACCGGCCGACGAGCGGTACCTCTACTTTCTCCACCCCGATCGATGGCACTACGACGTGCTGCGCGGGCTCGACTACTTCCGCTCTTCGGCCACCCTGGCCGGCGTGGCTCCCGACCCTCGGTTGGCCGAAGCCATCGACCACGTTCGCTCTCGGCGCTTGGGCGACGGCACCTGGCCCCTCGACTGGAATCCGACGGGTCGAACTTGGTTCGATGTCGACGACGGTGAGGGCGAGCCCTCACGGTGGGTGACCCTTCGGGCCTCACGTGTTCTCAAATGGTGGGACGAATAGGACGACCTATGACACGGATGAGCGACTAGGACCCGATTGAGGAACTTCGCCGGCGTGATGGGCGTCCGAGTGGGCCCGGCAGGACTTGAACCTGCAACCAACGGATTATGAGTCCGCTGCTCTGACCGGATTGAGCTACGGGCCCCGCCGGTCGAGGATACAGGCGTACTCGGACTTCACCATGCTGGGCGTGGGCAGCTCAGGCCGCTCTCATGTGGAGAATCTCAACCTCACCAACGAGAGATTCTGGTTTCACCGTCAGAGCAACATCTCGACCACTAGCTTTCTGAGGAATGGGCGAGGGAGCGACGGCCGAATTCACACGAGCGGTGGAGCGTGTCGCCTCAGGCGAGTCGGTCGTCGTCATCGCAGAGTCCGAGGACGGTTCGGCGTCTCAGCTCGTCGACCTGATTCCAGGAGAGATCGAGGTGCACTCACGGCTTGTGTGCGCCCCGGTCTGCTGGGCCACGGTGGGAGGGGTGGCCGAGGAACTGGAGATCGAGGAGTTCCGGGGTGGTGCTGTCATCCTCGAAGATGCCCAGTGGGCCGATCCCACCTCACTCGGTCGACTGCAACGTCTGGTGGGTGAGGAGACCGGTCCCCTCCTCTTGGTGATCGCCCATCGCCCCTTGTCTGGGGTCGACGGCTGGTGGCTGGAACAGCTCGCCGGGGCGGCTCGCAAGCATGCGGAACTGGTCGAGCTCTCCCTCGACTCGAAGGAGTCCCTCCTACCAGACGAAGATCTCGATCCCCGGTCCACGGAGCTGATCGTTGCTTCCCGGCTGCTCACCGGGCCGATCTCAGTGCCCATAGCCGCCACACTCCTCGGGCTCGATGAGCCAGCTGTCCTCGAGCTGGGGAATCAATTGGTGGCGGGGGGTTGGCTGCAACAAGCACGTGGTGGCTTCATGGCCGTAACGGAGGTCTCGAGCAGATTCGCCGGGGAGGCCCGCATTGGGTACGTGGCCGCGAAGCTGGCCGCGGCCCTCGAGGACACGGGCGGGCCGCTCGCGGTGATCGGAGGGCTCCGCGAGGCGGCCGGTCAGCCTGCAGAGGCGTTCCCCGTTCTCGCCGAGGCTGCAAAGGATGCGGAGAACCGCCACGCCGCCGGTGAGGCGTTTCAACTGGCTGAAGCCGCCCTCCGCACCGCCAAGGAGGCAGGTGTGACCGATGCCCAGGCGCTCGGTGCACTGCATCTGATCTGCGCCCGGTTTCTCCGCTCGGCCGGCCGGACGGAGTGGGCAGGAACTCACCTGGAGATGGCCACATCCCTTCTCGCAGGGCGAGCAAGGGTCGACGCCCTTCGGCTGGCGGCCACGGTCGCAGACGACAGCCAGCGTCCCCAGACAGCAGAGCGGATCGTGGCCGCAGCGGAGTGGGAGGCCGCTCAGGCCGGTGAAACATCCGAGTTGGGCTCACTGCTGACACTGCGGGCGCGAGTCCTGAACCGGATCGGATTTGCCGAGGAGGCGGAGGCCACGCTGAGCAAGGGGCAAGCGCTCCTGGCAGAGGGCTCCACTCCGCAACAGAGATTCGCGGCGACCCAGA
>Ga0256866_1000293_pt1 | contig 10800 bp, 8 predicted proteins | sample RVTome_16_FD_187338 | JGI IMG/M metagenome (GOLD analysis project Ga0256866, IMG submission 187338) | Soil microbial communities from uranium-contaminated site in the Upper Colorado River Basin, Wyoming, United States - RVT152D67 HiSeq ...
CTGACCACGATCGTTGTAGTGATCGCCTCGTTGATGGTGTTCGGATGGAAGAAGGGTGCTGCGCGCACGGCGCTCATTTGGATTTGGGGATTCGCCATTGCCGCCTTTTGGGCATTGCCCCTGATCGCCCGCATCGGGCTCACCTCCGACATGGGCTGGACACCTTTGAGTCGGTGGGAAGAGGTGTTCCCTGTCGAGATATGGATCCTGGTTCCCATAGCGATACCTGCTGCGGTCTGGGCGGTTAGAAAAACGTCCCGTGTGCTCCCGCTGCTCGCGGCCACCCTGCTACCGATCATTTATTACCCCCTTCCCGGGGTCCTCCCCGAGCTGCTTCCAGACGTGTTTGGGGGAGAGCGTTGGAAACTGTGGAACGGCCGTCTTCTCCCATATTGGTATTTCGGTGTTGCGTTTTTCGCTGCCCTGGGTTTGGGAGTCGGGGTCATGTGGCTGTCGAGGCGACTGCCGAGCCGGCTGAGCTCCCATTGGCCCCGGGCTCTGATCGCGATCGTCTTCGCCGTCGCCACCGGATTGGTCATCGATTCCGCCGAGTTCCCTGGATGGTCCTGGATTGTTGTGGTAGTCGCCGCGCTCGGTGCCCTTGCCGCCAGCTTCCTCATGAGCCCGAGCGTCAACACCAGGACGTTCTTGACGCTCGCCGCCGCCGCGGTGGTGGTCCTCGGTGCCACGGCCGGCGTCACATTCGTGGATGGCTGGTCGAAATGGAATTACGAGGGCTATGAGGCCAAAGACACCTGGCCCGAGTACGAGGCTTTGATGCTCCAACTAAACCAGTTGCCCGAGGGTCGTGTTCAATGGGAATCCAGCGGCGACCTCAACCAATACGGGACTCCAATGTCGCCGATGCTGATCCCGTATTGGACCGACGGCAAGAACCAGTCGATGGAAGGCCTGTATTTCGAGTCGTCGCTGACCACCCCATTCCACTTCATCAATCATTCCGAGATGTCCCACAAACCGTCCAACCCGATCCCGGGTCTGCAGTACCACACCTTCGACATGGAGCGTGGGCTGAAGCACATGGATCTGTATGGGGTGGAGTACTACGTGTCATTCACCCCGGAGGCGGCGGAGGAGGCCAACGGCATCGAGGGGTTCACCGAGCTGGCAGTATCCGATCCGTTCCACATCTTCGCCCTCCCCGCAACCGAGCTCATCGTGCCGGCGACACACCAGCCAGCGGTATACGAGGTGCCGGAACGGGGTCTCTTGGCTACGTTGATCGGGTCGGACCGGGTCACGGGTGACGACGGGGAACCTCTTCCCAGCTTCCACGACCTCGCTCTTGAATGGTACGAGGACATCGACAACATGGATCGGTGGGTGGTCGCCGACGGCCCTGAGGACTGGCCGAGGATCCAATCACTGAACGAGCGTCCCGATAGCCAGATCTACACGCCCGGCAACTCTGTGACCGACATCGAGGTCGATAACCATCGCATCTCGTTCTCCACTGAGGCCGTGGGAGTCCCACATCTGGTCAAGGTCTCCTATTTCCCCAACTGGAAGGCGACAGGAGCGGAGGGACCGTGGCGGGCGGCACCGTCGTTGATGGTGGTGGTCCCCACCGAGCGAGACGTTGTACTCGAGTTTCAGGACACCTGGGCCGAGAGTGGGGGCAAGATCTTCACGCTCGGGGGGGTCGTCAGCCTGATCGTGGTGGGGGCAGTGCTCTACCGAAGGCGACCGCTCATCGCTTCGCCAGATTCCCTCGCATCCTGATCAAGCCAACCACGGTGCGCGGAGCCCTTTTGATCAGGGACGACTTGGCTGTCCGCATTTCCTCGACGACGACCGGCACTTCGACGATCATGTAGCCGGCGCGTTCGGCCCGGACCACCAACTCGGTATCGAAGAGGTCCTCGGTGCTCACCACTTGAGGAGCGAGGTCGTCGACCAGTTTTCTTCGGAATCCTTTCATGCCGTGAGTGTCACTGACACCGGACTGAAGGATCAGGGTCAGGAGAAGGTTGAAAACCCCTGTCGCCACGCGTCTGATCAAGGGGCGACGATCCTCCGAGGCCGGGTCGCGTTTTGATGCTATGACCAGGTCGACGTCGTCGGGCTGTGCCAAGAGCCGATGCAGGAAGTCGGCCGAGAAATAGTCGATGTCGAAGTTGACCACCCAGTCGGAGTCCGCCTCGAGAAAGCCGTGTCTCATGGCAGCCCCGTAGTCGGGCTCCGGTAGGGAGTCGACCACGATGTTGGCGTCCCCCACAGACTTCCGGGCGGCGTCTGCGGTCCCGTCGGTGGATCCATTCTCCACGATCCGGATCGTGTATGGCACTCCTGCTGCCTGGACGCTGGCGACGAGCTTTGGCAACGCCTCGGGGATGAACGCTGCCTCGTTGTAAACGGGCACGACGACTGTGATGGAGGAGGCCATGCGGTGGAGGCAGTGTAGGAAGCGATGAGATGAAGAGCACGCACGCCGGTCCTGTCGAGCCCGGGGGTTGGCGGATGTGGCCGGCTCCGGGCCCACCCCTACACTCTCGTTTACCGTGGACCCGCACAGTGTTTTCAAGGCGTACGACGTACGCGGTCGCGCCGACACCGGTGAGCTCGACGAAGAGCTTTACCGTCGGGTTGGAGTCGCGCTCGTCGATCGGCTCGGAGCCCGGAGGGTCGCCGTCGGTCGGGATTGTCGCAATAGCAGCGCCGGATTCGCCAATGCGTTGGCCGAAGGAATCCGCTCGGCAGGAGGCGATGTCATCGACGTGGGCGAAGTCCCCACCGACGCCATCTACTACTACTCGGGCGCCAACCAGGTGCACGGTGCGATCGTCACCGCCTCGCACAACCCGGCGGAGTACAACGGGCTCAAACTGTGTCGCCCCGGAGCGGCACCAATAGGCATGGAGACCGGTCTCGCCGAGATCAAGGAGGCGGTTGTCGCCGGTGCCGGCCCTGAAGGTGTCACCGCAGGTCGTCTGGAAACGGCTTCAATCGTCGATGACTACGTCGACCATCTTTTCAGGATCGTTCCGGCCGACTCTATCGGCGGGCTCCGGGTCGCAGCCGATGGAGGAAACGGCATGGCCGGGATAGCCATCAACCAAGTCTTTGACCGCATCGCGGCGTCCCTGGAGGGGCTGTACCTGGAACCGGACGGATCGTTTCCCAACCATCCTGCTGACCCTCTGGTCCCCGAGAACCTCAAGGATCTCGAGCGGCTCATGGCCAAAGAAGAGTTCGACGTCGGGGTTGCGTTCGATGGCGACGCCGACCGGGCGTTTTTTCTCGATGATCGCGGAGAGGCGTTGAGCGGGAGCACGGTCACGTCTTTGGTCGCCCTTCGCATCTTGGCCGACAACCCGGGAGCCTCGGTCGTGCACAATCTGATCACCTCCAAGGCTGTCCCCGAGGTCGTCGCAGAGGCCGGGGGAACTCCGATCCGCACCCGGGTCGGGCACAGCTTCATCAAACAGGTCATGGCTGACACCGGCGCGGTCTTCGGTGGCGAACACAGCGGTCACTACTACTTCAAAGACAATTACCGGGCCGACTCCGGCATGCTGGCCATGTTGTATCTGCTCAGAGCGGTCACTGAGGACGGACGGCCATTGTCGAAGATGCGGGCCGATGTGGAGCGCTACTCATCCTCTGGAGAGATCAACTTCACGGTGGCCGATCAGAAGTCGACCATGGACCAAGCCGCCACCGCCTTCGCCGATGCCACCATCGACAACCTCGACGGTCTGACCGTCGATTTGGGGGATCGATGGTTCAATCTGCGACCATCAAATACCGAGCCTCTGCTCCGTCTCAATGCGGAGGCTCCCGACGAGGCGGGGGTCGCCGCTCTTGTGGAGAAAGTGAGCCGAATAGTGCGGAGTGAGTTGTGAGCCTCATCGACCCGACGTTGGCCGAAGTTCTGGTATGCACGGTCGACAAGGCCGACCTCATCGAGGACACCGGTGCGGAGCGACTTGAGTGCACCGAATGCGGCCGTCGCTATCGGGTCGAGGACGGGGTACCCAACATGCTGGTCGATGAAGCCGAAGGTGGACCCGAACAATCATGACAGACATGCTCTCTCAGATCAGAAGTCTCGGTGATCAGCTTCGCTGGGCCGCTGAGGTCCAACCGCCCCACATCGGCACCTTCTCCGAGGTCCTGTACGCGGGGATGGGCGGATCGGGAATCGCCGGGGACTATGTCGGGGCAGTTGCTCTCCCCATCGGGACTCGGGTCGTCGTGCACAAAGGCTACGGGCCGATTCCGCCGTGGTCGATCAGGGTCAGGCCCCTGGTGATCGCCGCCTCCTACTCGGGAAACACGGAGGAGACTCTCGACATGGTCACCTCGGCTTGGGAGTCCGGTCTTCCCGTCGCCACAGTGACCACGGGCGGCAAACTCGGCGATCTCACTGCCCAGCACAAGTGGGGGACGGTCATGGTGCCCGCCGGTCTCCAGCCGCGTGCCGCAGCCGGGTACATGATCGGGGCGGCGATTCGGTTGTTGGAGGGGGCCAAGTCGCTCGACGACCATCGACTCGCCTTCCTCGAAGCCGCCGACCTCGCCGACAAGATGACAGCGGATGGGAGTGAGGCTTGGGACCAGGCGGCCATAATTGCCGAAGCCCTGGAGGGCAGGGTCCCGATCATTTACGGTGGAGGGCCTATCTCGTCGGTAGTCGCCCAGAGATGGAAGACCCAGATCAACGAGAACGCCAAGGTCCCGGCTTGGTATTCGGTTCTACCCGAGCTGGACCACAACGAGATCGTGGGCTGGGAGACCCTGCCCGATTTGACCCGGGACGCGTTTGGAGTCGTGGTTCTCAGCGACGAGTCGGACCACGACCGGGTGGGAAGTCGAGTCTCGTTCACCAGGGACCTCACCAGCGACGCCGTCCCTTGGGCTGGTCAAGTCGCTGCCACCGGATCCTCCCGGTTGGCACGGCTCGTCTCGCTTACCGCGGTCGGAGACCTCGTCTCCTGGATGTTGGCGGAACGCCTCGGCGTTGACCCCACACAGGTGGCCACCATCGAGAAGCTGAAGAAGCTCCTTACCGACGACTGAAAGAGAGCAATGAACTACGACATCGCCAATCCAGACCTCGCCGAAGTCGGCGCACGGAGGATCGCCTGGGCCGGGCGCCGCATGCAGGTTCTCGAGACGGTGCGTAGCCGGTTCCGTGAGGAAAAGCCCCTGAATGGTCATGTCGTGGCGGCCTGTCTGCATGTCACCGCCGAAACGGCCAACCTCATGCTCGCCCTGCGCGACGGTGGCGCCGAGCCGATTCTCTGTGCCTCCAATCCCCTTTCCACGCAGGACGACGTGGCTGCGGCTCTGGTCGCGGAGGAGATCCCGGTGTTTGCCATTAGGGGAGAGGACGACTCGACCTACTACAAACACATCAATGCGGCACTGGACCATGCTCCCGCCGTCACAATGGACGATGGCGCTGATCTGGCCACGCTGCTCCACACGGACCGCCGCGACATCGAGGTGATTGGATCGACCGAAGAGACCACTACGGGTGTCATCAGGCTTCGGGCGATGGCCGCCGACGGGACACTCCGGGTCCCCGTGGTGGCGGTCAACGACTCGGCGACCAAGCACTTGTTCGACAACTACTTCGGGACCGGCCAGTCGACATTGGACGGCATCATCAGGGCCAGCAACATCCTGCTTGCCGGTCAGAATGTCGTCGTGGTCGGTTTTGGTGACTGTGGTCGGGGCGTGGCCAACCGCGCCGATGGTCTCGGAGCCAAGGTAATCGTCGTCGAAGTGGATCCGGTTCGCGCCCTGTCCGCAGCGATGAGCGGCTATCGGGTGATGACGGCTTCCGACGCCGCGGAAGCGGGGGATGTTTTCATCACGGTCACCGGCAACAAGCATGTGCTGCGCATGGATCATTTCAACAAGATGAGGGACGGGGCCATTCTCGCCAACAGCGGGCATTTCGACATCGAGCTCGATCTGGCGTCATTGCGGGCTGAATCGACGGGTCGTCGTCAGGTCCGGGAAAACCTCGAGGAGTTCGACATGCCCGACGGACGCAGGATCCTCCTCGCCGCCGAGGGCCGACTGGTCAATCTGGGCGCCGCCGAAGGCCACCCCGCCGACGTGATGGACATGTCGTTTTCCAACCAGGCTCTGGCCGCGGAGTATCTGGTGGTCAACCAGGACACTCTCGAACCCAAGATCTACACGCTGCCCCCCGAGATCGATGATCAGGTCGCCTCGATCAAACTCTCCCATCTCGGGGGTGGTCTCGAGACATTGACTCAGGACCAAAAGGACTACCTGTCGGGCTGGCAAGAGGGGACTTAGCGGTTCCTAATGCTGTAGGGGCCATATGTGGTCCCTACGAGGTTTCATTCGAGTCAACAGTTGGCCACGGGGGGTTTGTGTCACTGGCGCGGGATACAGATAGGGGAATGATTTGCTCCGTATGCCATGAGGTCACTCCCCGGAGTCTCTGTGCGGAGTGCCGGAGGACGTTGCGTCCGGCCTCCGACCGGATACTCCACGATGGCTTGCGTCTCATCGCCGCATTCGAGCACGAAGAAGCCGCCCGGACCCTTGTCCATGACCTCAAGTACCGGGGAGTGACCGCGTACGCCCGGCTGGTGGCCGAAGTTCTCGAACCGAGAGTGCCACGTCTCCCCCTGGTACCCGTGCCCCGAGCTATTTCCCGGAGACTCAAGTACGGCGTCGACCCGGCCCGGGTGATCGCCATTGCGCTGGCCAGACGAATGGGTGTCCCTGTCATCGATGGGCTAGCGGCTCCCCTCCACGCCCCGCGACGGGCGGGAAGGAACCACTCGAGATCCGTTCGCCCATTTCGAACTCGATCGCCGCTCAGGTCTCCGGTGATAATTGTCGATGATGTGGTTACGACTGGGGCAACAGTTTCTGCTGCAGTGGATGCGATCGGCCCGGACATGGTCCGAGTCGTCGCCGCGGCCAATGTTGTCCCCGACGTGTCTAACGTTGCGCAAAGTGACTAGTCCCAAACCAGGAGGGGACGGAATTTGGCTACAGTTCTCATCGTCGACGACGCCGAACTCTTTCGCGAGGCATTGAAGGCCGCCTTCCGACAGGAAGGGTTCGACGTGGTGGCTGTCGCCGCCGACGCAATGGCAGGCATCGACCTGGCCCGGGAACACGAGCCTGATCTGGTCATGCTCGATCTTCTCATGCCCGGGATGTCCGGTCTCGAAGTCGTGGGCACCATCCAGAAGGCAAGCCCTCGCAGCAGGGTGGTTCTGCTCACTGCGTCGGAGTCGGCGGAGGACCTTCTGGCGGCGGTGAAAGCGGGTGCATCCGGCTACCTGACAAAGGACACACCGCTTCCCAGATTGGCCTCGGCTATGAACGATGTGCTCAATGGAGGGGCCGCCATCTCCCCGGCGATGGGAGGGAAGTTGTTCTCATCCCTCCGTGATTTGCTCAGACACAGCGGGTCGACCGCGGGACGGCGTCCAGAGCTCACCGGACGCGAGATCGAGATCCTGGGTCTGGTCGGTGAAGGGAAGACCTCCAAAGAGATCGGGGACCAGTTGTACATCTCGGAGAACACCGTGCGCAATCACGTTCGCAACATCCTCGACAAACTGGGAATGAAGTCCCGCTTCGAGGCGGTCAACTGGGCATACCGGGAAGGTCTCATCACAATCAGGTGATGTCACGGTCGCCGGTTGTCGCCGGTCAACTTCGAACGACCGGTACCATCAGGGAGCCAGATGCCCATCTTTCAAAAGGTTCTTCGCGCTGGGGAGGGTAAGACCCTCAGAGCGTTCCAGGGGATTGCCGACGCAGTCAACGACCTGGAGACTGATTACGAGGCGCTCAGTGACGAAGAGCTGAAATCGAAGACAACCGAGTTCAAGAATCGCCTCGCCAACGGTGAAGAGCTGGACGACCTTCAGGTCGAGGCCTTCGCTACCGTCCGGGAGGCGGCAAAGCGCTCCCTGGGCCAACGTCATTTCGACGTGCAGATCATCGGAGCCGCCGCCCTCCACAGCGGTATGGTCGCCGAAATGAAGACGGGTGAGGGAAAAACTCTCGCCTCGACCATGCCGGCGTACCTGAATGCATTGACCGGCAAGGGTGTGCACATGGTCACCGTCAACGACTATCTGGTCAGCCGTGACGCCGATTGGATGGGTCAGATCTATCGCTTCCTCGGTCTCACCGTTGGGCTCATCCAAAACAACATGCCCACCGCCGACCGCCACCCGGCATACGCCGCCGACATCACATACGGCACCAACAACGAGTTCGGATTCGATTACCTGCGAGACAACATGGCCATGGCCGCAGAGAATCGTGTTCAGCGGGGCCACCCCTACGCGATTGTCGACGAGGTGGACTCGATCCTCATCGACGAGGCGAGGACCCCTCTGATCATCTCCGGCAGGTTGAGCGACAGCGCCAAGTGGTATCGAGACTTTGCCAAGATCGCCCGTCGTCTCCAGCCCGACGTCCACTACGAGGTCGACGAGAAGAAGCGTCAAGTGCTGGTGACCGAAGACGGTGTCTCCCGGGTCGAACAGGTTCTCGGGGTTGAGAATCTGTACGACCACGCCGCCGTCGACTTCGTCCATCATCTCGAGACGGCACTCAAAGCCGAGACTCTCTATCACAAGGACATCGAGTACTTGATCGACCATGGCGAGGTGAAGATCGTCGACGAGTTCACCGGTCGTGTGCTGGAGGGAAGGCGCTATTCAGAAGGTCTCCACCAGGCGATCGAAGCCAAAGAGGGTGTGGCCATCAAAGAGGAGAATCAGACCCTCGCCACGATCACGCTGCAGAACTACTTCAGGCTGTACGACAAGCTGGCCGGCATGACCGGCACGGCGGAGACCGAGGCCGCGGAGCTCGCTTCCATCTATAGCCTCGAGGTGGCGACGATCCCCACCAACCTGCCTGTCGCCCGTCTCGACCAGGGCGATCTGGTCTACAAGACCGAGGCCGCCAAATTCGACGCTCTCATCGAGGACATTAGATATCGCAATGACATCGGCCAGCCTGTCCTCTTGGGCACGGTCTCGATCGAGAAGTCGGAGAAGCTCGCCAGTGCACTCGACAAGATCGGGATCAAACACGAGGTCCTCAATGCGAAACACCACGCCCGGGAGGCAGACATCATCGCCCAGGCCGGTCGTCCCTCTGCAGTGACCGTGGCGACGAACATGGCTGGTCGCGGTGTCGACATCATGCTGGGCGGCAACCCCGAAGGCATGGCCAAGACTGAGCTGAAGCAAAAGGGTGTCGACTCATCCGACCCGTCTTATGACGAGCTCGAGCAGAAGCTGACCAAGGAATATGCCGTCCAGATCGAGCCCGACAAACGGAAGGTGATCGACGCAGGTGGTCTCTACGTCGTCGGCACCGAGCGACACGAGTCGCGGCGCATCGACAATCAGCTCCGTGGTCGTTCCGGACGTCAGGGTGACCCGGGTGAGAGTCGTTTCTACCTGTCACTCGAAGACGATCTCATGCGTCGATTCCAGGGCGAATGGGTGGCCGGCATCATGGATCGACTCCGGATGCCCGAAGACCAACCAATCGAAGCCAAGATGGTATCCAAGTCGATCGAGCGAGCTCAACGTCAGGTCGAATCGCAGAACTTCGAGATCAGAAAGAACGTCCTCAAATACGACGAGGTGATGAACACCCAGCGCGAGAACGTATACGCCTGGCGGAAGTCGATCCTCGAGGGAACAGCATCTGAAGATCTCATCGACGACTGGATCGAGGATGCTGTCTCCGAGACCGTCGAGGCGCAGTTTGGTGGGGGCGTTACCAAGTCCGAATGGGATTGGGATGCTCTCAAACGTGAGATCGAGCAGTTTTACCCAACCAAGATCGACGTGTCCCAATTCGAGGGCAATTACGACATCGACGATGTCGTCGACTTTGCCGTGGAGGAGGCGTCGCAGCGTTATCAGGATCGTGAAGACGAACTCGGCGGGGACATCATGACGCGCGTCGAGAAGTCGGTGATGCTCTCGGTCATCGACAACAAGTGGCGCGAGCATCTCTCCGAAATGGACTATCTCCGGGCCGGTATCGGTCTTCGTGCGATGGGACAGCGTGATCCACTCACCGAGTACCAGCGCGAGGGCTACGACATGTTCATGGACATGGTCGAGTCGGTGAAACGGGACGCGGTCCGCTATCTCTTCCACGTCGAGGTGGCCCAGCCTAAGACTCAGCCACAAAGAGTGGAGGCCAACCCGACCGGAGGCAAGTCGAGCAAACCTGCCACATCGGACAAGGTTGGTCGGAACGACCCGTGTCCGTGTGGCAGCGGCAAGAAATACAAACGTTGCCATGGCGCAGCCGCTTGACGTATCAGGTGACAACATTGGCCCTCTTCTCCACACGATGAGAATCAGTTTGAGCGTCTTGTTGATCGTGATGGTTGCCTGTTCGTCGGGTGAGACCGGGGGGTCGACTACCTCGACAAGCACCACTTCGACCACGGTTCCGGCAACGACAACCACCCAGTCCACGACGACCACGGCAGCGCCGACGACAACGTCCACGATCGCCACGACCACTACGACCGTCGCAGCCACGACGACACTGCCTGAATTCCCCCAGACCGCAACCAGCATCACCCATGGAGGCGAGAGTTGGGCGGTCTACCTTGCCGTGGCGGACAACTACGACTTCACCGCTCCAGAGCTCGAAGAAGCACAGGACCTTGCCAACACTTACGGGATTGAGCATGGGACCGGGGAACTTGCCTGCGACCAGGGAGGGGCGGAAGTGCTCGGCCTCGACCCCAATGGAGAATGGGCTGTGGTGAGTGTC
>Ga0256866_1000294_pt1 | contig 10799 bp, 8 predicted proteins | sample RVTome_16_FD_187338 | JGI IMG/M metagenome (GOLD analysis project Ga0256866, IMG submission 187338) | Soil microbial communities from uranium-contaminated site in the Upper Colorado River Basin, Wyoming, United States - RVT152D67 HiSeq ...
CACCGTCTTTGCCGTTTTCGCGGCGACCTGCGAAACGCTGCATGACCCCCTATTCGCCGATATCGAGTTCGAGCTCGACATCGATGGCCGCACCGCCCGCGCCCAAATCGACGGCCTGCTCGAAATGCGGGGGGAGCCGATCCTCAACCCGGTCACAGGCGCGGTGCATCGCGTGCGCATCGTGCAGCCCAACGGCTTCGAATTCGCGGAGGCGGAGATCGGGCGCGGGTGGTCGAAGGCGGAAGGGCCGGTCGCCTACGAGCTTGCCGACAGCTACGGCCAATTTGCCAAGATCCATCTCTGCCAGAACGGCATGGTGCGCTAAACGCGATGCTGGCCGCAGCCATCGAGACGCTGCTCAGGCGCGACGACCTCGCGGTGCTCGTAGCGCTCGCAACGCTCACGCTGCTCGCTTGGGTCGCACTTCTGCTTGGCGCCGGCACGGGCATGGACCCTGTTGCCATGAGCGGCTGGTCGATGCCGCTCGCGCTGCCGCCGGCGCTCAGCGCCGACTGGAGCGCCGCTTACTGGCTGATCGCCTTCCTCATGTGGGCCTGCATGATGGTGGCGATGATGCTGCCGTCCGCCTCGCCGATGGTGCTGCTCTATGCCCGCGTCGCGCGCCAGGCCGAAAGGCAGGGCCACACGGCCAAGGCCCCCGCGGCGATCGCCGCCTTCGCGTCGGCTTATCTCGCGTTGTGGATTCTTTTCAGCCTGTTGGCCACCGCAGCTCAGTGGGGACTTGAGCATCTCGGCGCCCTGTCGGCGATGATGAGCTCGCGCGTCGCGCTCCTCTCCGGCGGGCTGCTGATCGCGGCCGGTCTCTACCAGCTCACGCCGCTGAAAGCGGCCTGCCTCAGTCATTGCCGCGGGCCGGCGCAGTTCCTCGCCGCGCATTGGCGTCCGGGGGTGCGCGGCGCCTGGCGCATGGGGCTCGCGCACGGCCTCTACTGCATCGGCTGCTGCGCCGTGCTGATGCTGCTGCTCTTCGTGGGCGGGGTGATGAATCTGCTGTGGATCGCCGGACTCACGCTGTTCGTTGCGATCGAGAAGCTGGCGCCGTTCGGGGAGCGCGCAGCCAAAGCGATGGCGGCGCTCCTTGTCGCCGGAGGAGCGCTGCTGATAGCGATGTAAGCAGGACGAGACTTCGCAGGCGCTAGCGCGAGTAGAACTCGATGACGAGATTCGGCTCCATGATCACCGGATAAGGCACGTCGGAGAGCGTCGGAATCCGCGTCAGCTTTGCCGTCATCTTGTTGTGGTCGACATCGAGATAGTCGGGCACTTGGCGCTCCCCGCTCTGGGCCGCTTCGAGCACCAGGCCGGCGTCCTTGGCTTTGTCGCGGACCTCGACCACGTCGCCCTCGCGGCAGCGATAGCTCGGAATGTTTACGCGCCTGCCGTTGACCCGAACATGGCCATGGCTCACGAATTGGCGCGCGGCGAACACGGTCGGCACGAATTTGGCGCGATAGACGATGGCGTCGAGGCGCCGCTCAAGCAGCCCGATCAGCGTCTCGGAGGTATCGCCTCTGAGTCGCGCCGCCTCGTGATAGATGCTCTTGAACTGCTTCTCGGTGATGTTGCCGTAATAGCCCTTCAGCTTCTGCTTGGCGCGCAGCTGCTGGCCATAGTCGGACAGCTTGCCGCGCCGGCGCTGCCCATGCTCGCCGGGGCCATATTCCCGCTTGTTGTAGGGGCTCTTCGGACGGCCCCAGATATTCTCGCCGAGCCTCCGGTCGATCTTGTGCTTGGCGTGAACGCGTTTCGTCATGCTTTAAGACTCCAAAGCCAATCAGGCTCTAGCGCGGGCACATTCCCCCGCGCCTGTCAAAAACCCTTGCTGGTGAAGGCGGCGGACCGCCGGGACCTTCTCCGGCGTCCTCGAAACCAGGAAGCTCAAGGCTTCGCCCGCGTTCTGTTACACGCGAATGGCGGAAAGTGTCAATCGCGGCCGGAGGCCTATTGAGCCGGGGCCGCGCCTGAAGGAGCCGGCGCCTGGGCCGCCTGGACATAGGCGTTGATGGCGTTTTCCACCTTTTGCTTCTGCTCGGGAGGGCATTGCGGCTTTTTCGGCGCTACCAACTCGGCTCCCCCGGCTTGCTGCTCCGGGGCTTCGCCCTTCGAAACGGTGCTGGCGCCCTCGTCGGGGACCTCGCTGATCTTGGCGTTGCCCGAGAAATAGGAGGTGGAGAACATATGCAGAGCATTGATCATCAAGAGTTGGGGCTCGCTCCAGACCTTTTTGCCCGCCTCGCTCTTCATCAAGGCCACATAATTGGCGCGCGCCAGCTCCTCGAGCTCGCAGGCCTCGGCATAGGCTGAGCGCGTGGCGGCGCGGATCACGCGGCGCGCATCGTCCACGGGAATCAGAAACACGTTGGGATTGGACTTGTCGACCTTGACCGGCTTACCGTCGGTGCCGGCATGCGTTTCGGGAATGATGGAAAAGGCATAGGTCATCAGCACCCGCACGGCGCTTTCGCTCAAACCGCCCTTCTGCTGCGCTTCGGGAGCAGCCGCCGCCGCGCGTTGGCCCAGCTCGTCGGCAACCGCTCTGACGCCGGTCGCGTCAGCGGCGCTGAGGGGCTCGCCTGAGAGCAGCGCCAAGACCGCGGCGGTCGCGGCCCCGCCCAACTGCAACCATGCGATGCGCATCGGTATTCCCTCTCATCCCGTGGCGAAAGCTAGCACCGGTTTAGGCCATCGCAATAGGAGAAACGGGGCGGAACTATGACAGTTTTTTGCCCCCGCCCGACCGATGCCTGGAAAGGGCGGCTACGATGCCCCGCCAGGTGCGCACATCTTGCTCGGTGGCGCCCATGCGGTGGAACATATTGCGGATGGCACGCACCATGGTCGGCCGCTTCTCGGGGGGACGCAGAAAGCCTGTGCGATCGAGCTCGGTCTCCAAATGCTCAAACAGGCCGAACAACTCTTCGCGGGTTGCCGGCCTGGTGTGCGGGATGTCCAGCCCTTCGACCGCCGGCCCGTCGAATTGGGTGACGCGGCCGAGTGCCCGCGCGCCCGTCTCTCCTTTCAGCCACTCATAGCCGAACACCAGCACCGCCTGCGGCAGGCTGAGCGAGGCGAAGCCGGCGCTGACGGGAGCGGTGAGAATCGCGTCGGCAAGCGAGATCGTATCGTTGTCCAAGCCGCTACGCTCCGGCCCGAACAGAATGCCCCCGCCTTCGCCCCTGGCTCGCCGCCGGCGCAACTCCTTCGCCGCGCTTTCCGGAGACAGTACGGGCTTTACCATCTCGCGCGGGCGCGCGGTCGCGGCGAGCACGTAATTGAGCCCGCCGATGGCGGCCTCGACACCGTCATAGACGCTCGCCTGTTCGACGACGAAGGCCGCGCCTGCGGCGGCGGCGTGCGCCTTGTCGTTGGGCCAGCCATCGCGCGGCGCCACCAGCCTGAGATCGGTCAAGCCGAAATTGGCCATGGCGCGCGCGGCGAAGCCGATATTCTCGCCGAGTTGCGGCTGGACGAGAACGATGGCGGGGGCGGCTGCCGGGGACTTCGCGCCCCGGGCGGCCGACCCGGCGCGTGCAGGTCTAGGCGACCCCTTGGCGGCGCGCGGCCGGCGCCGGTCCGCGGTTCTTGCTTTCACCATGGAGGCACGATGCTATAGAGAGGCGGTTTCCCGCAATGGGGCGGCCATCTAATGCGGCCGTCGCCGAACCTCATCCTTCCCCGCGCCGGAGATTCGGACGTGAGCAAAATCAAGGTGAAAAACCCGGTCGCCGACCTCGCCGGGGACGAGATGACCTTGGTCATCTGGGACATGATCAAGGAGAAGCTGATCTTCCCTTATCTCGACCTGCCGCTGCTCTATTTCGACCTGTCGATCCAGAATCGCGACCTGACCGACGACCAAATCACCATCGATGCCGCGCGGGCCATCCAGGCCTGCGGGGTCGGGGTGAAATGCGCGACCATCACGCCGGACGAAGCGCGGGTGAAGGAGTTCGGCCTCAAGAAAATGTGGAAGTCGCCGAACGGCACGATCCGCAACATCCTCGGCGGGGTGATCTTCCGCGAGCCGATCATCTGCAACAACGTGCCGCGGCTGGTGCCGGGCTGGACCAAGCCGATCGTGATCGGCCGCCACGCTTATGGCGACGTCTACCGCGCGGTCGATTTCCGCGTGCCCGGCAAGGGCAAGCTCACCATTTCCTTCGCTGGCGACGACGGCTCGCGGATCGAGCACGTGGTGCATGAGTTCGACGGCGGCGGCGTGGCGCTCGGCATGTTCAATACCGACGCTTCGATCCGCGACTTCGCCCGCGCCACTTTCAACTACGCGCTTCACCGCAACATGCCGGTCTATCTGTCGACCAAGAACACTATCCTCAAGGCCTATGACGGGCGCTTCAAGGACATTTTCGCCGAGATCTTCGTGTCCGAGTTCAAGCCCGAATTCGAGGCGCGCGGGCTGACCTACGAGCACCGGCTGATCGACGACATGGTGGCCGCCTGCCTGAAATGGTCGGGCGGCTATGTTTGGGCCCTGAAGAATTACGACGGTGACGTGCAGTCCGACACGGTGGCACAGGGCTTCGGCTCGCTCGGGCTGATGACCAGCGTGTTGATGACGCCGGACGGCAAGACGGTGCTGGCCGAAGCCGCGCATGGCACGGTCACCCGCCATTTCCGCCAGCATCAGCAGGGGCGCGCAACGTCGACCAACGCCACCGCCTCGATCTTCGCCTGGACCGGGGCGCTCAAGCATCGCGCCAAGCTCGACGGCAATGACGAGCTGCTCGGCTTCGCCGAGACCTTGGAGCGCGTGGTGGTGACGACCATCGAAGCGGGCTTCATGACCAAGGATCTCGCCCTCCTGGTCGGCGCCGACCAAAGCTGGCTGTCGACCGCCGGCTTCCTCGACAGGATCGGCGACAATCTCAGAAAAGAGATGGCGGACCGCGCCGCGGCCTGAGGCGGCCTCACGAGCTTTCGGAGGCGTCCGGCGTGCCGGCCGGCGCCGGAGCCCGGGGCTTGCGCTTGCGGTTCTCGCCGCGCGCGGCATCGGCCGCCTGCTTCCGCTCCCTGGCCACCTGGCGGAGATAGTCGAGGATCTCCGGATGTCGCCGCGTAAGGCGGGACAGCGCCTGGGCGTCTAGCACCAGCACTCGGCATCTGGTCTTGGCGATGACGTCGTGCTGGTGACGCCGGCGTTCGAGCAGCGCCATCTCGCCGAAGAAATCGCCTTCCTTCAGTGGCGCGCTGTTGCCGCCGCCGAGGGACACGGCCGCCTCGCCGTTCTCGATGAGATACATGGCGCCGCCGGTGTCGCCGGCGCGCACGATGGGAATGCCCGGCGCGTAGGTCCTGGTGTAGAGCAGCTTGGTGATCTCGGCGATCTCGCTCTCGCTCATGGAGCTGAACAGCGGCAGCCGCGCCACCATGCTCCAGGTGGCGACAAATTGGTGGCGCGCCGATTCCAGGCTGAAGCCGGTGGCGACGATGGCGATGGGAAGCGCGAACATGCCGACGCCGAGCAGCATGACGATGCCGCCGAGCACCTGGCCCCATGGGGTGATCGGAACGACATCGCCGTAGCCGACCGTGGTAAGCGTGGCGATCGCCCACCAGGCGGCGGCGGGAATCGAGCCGAATTGTTCGGGCTGCGCGTCCCGCTCGAGGAAATAGATCAGGGTCGAGGCGAACAGCATCAGGACAAGCATCACCAGCAGCGCGCCGAGCAGGGCTCGGTATTCCTGGGCGATAACGCGGCCCAAGGTCTGCAAAGCGGGCGAATAGCGCACCAGCTTGAGCAGACGGAACAGTCGCAGCACCCGCAAGGCGCGGAGGTCGATGGGGATCAACCACTGCAGATAAAAGGGCAGCACCGCGAACAGGTCGATCAGCATGATCGGCCGGAGCGCAAATCTGAGCCGCGCCTTCCAGGGCGGCATGCGGCTCAGCATCGGGATGTCGATCGCGCTCCAGATGCGCAGCGCATATTCGATGCTGAACACGGCGACCGAGAAGAGGTTGAAGGCATAGAAATAGACGCCGTAACGCTCGGCGAGATGATCGACGGTCTCCGCGGCGAAGGCGATGGCGTTCAGAATAATGAGGACAATGATGAAGCCTTCGATCAGCCGGCCCGCGGGGTGCGCGTCGCCGCCGACTTCGAGAACGTCGTGGACCTCGCGCCGCCAGCGGCTCCAGACGCTCTCGGCTGCCATGAATCAGGCGCTTCCGCTGCGGCGCTCCGCCTCGGCGCCACTATCTGCCGCTCCGGCCACCGCGTCCGCCCCGCCGGCGATCCTTGCAGCGATGGCTTGCAGCGCCTGATCGGCGCGCGCGCCGTCGGGGCCGCCGGCCTGGGCGAGATCCGGACGCCCGCCTCCGCCTTTGCCGCCGAGCGTCTCGGCGCCGACGCGGGCAAGCTCGACCGCGTCATGGGTCGCGGTCAGGTCGGCGGTCACGCCCACCACGAGCGCCGCCTTGCCCTCCTCGCTGACGCCGATGATGGCGGCGATGCCCGAGCCCAATTGCTTCTTGGCCTCGTCGACCAGGCCGCGCAGGTCCTTGGGCGCCACGCCGTGCACGATTCGAGCAACGAACTTCACGCTGCCGACCTCCTGCAAGGCCGATGCCGCGGAGGCGCCGGCGCCCGCGCCGCCAAGAGCAAGCTCGCGCTTCGCGTCGGCAAGCTGACGCTCCAGCTTGCGGCGCTCGTCGATGATGGCGGCGAGGCGCTCGATCATTTCGTCGGGCGAGACCTTGAGCAGCTCGGCCGCCTCGCGCACGCGCTCGTCCTGCGCGGCAAGATAGCTCCGCGCGGCATCGCCGGTGAGCGCCTCGATGCGGCGCACGCCGGAGGCCACCGCAGCCTCGCTGACGATCTTGAGCAGGCCGATATCGCCGGTGCGCCGCACATGCGTGCCGCCGCACAGCTCGATCGAATAAGCGTGCCCGGACCGCTCGCTGTTCGAGTCGACGCCCATCGAGACGACGCGCACCTCCTCGCCATATTTCTCGCCGAACAGGGCGAGCGCGCCTTGGGCGATGGCCTGGTCGGGCGTCATCAGATGCGTCTCGACGGCTGAGTTCTGGAGGATCATGGCGTTGACCCGATCCTCGACGGCGCGAATCTCGTCGTGGGTCATCGGTTTTTGGTGGGAGAAATCGAATCGGAGCCGTCCGGGCTCGACCAGCGAGCCCTTCTGCGCGACATGGGCCCCGAGCACCTGGCGCAGCGCCTCGTGCAGGAGATGGGTGGCCGAATGATGCGCGCGGGTGGCCGTGCGGCGCGCATGATCGACCTCGAGCAGCACCTCGTCGCCGACCTTCAGGCTGCCCGCCTGCAAGGTGCCGTCATGCAAGAACAGCGCGTGCAGCTTCTTCTGCGTGTCGCCGATGGCAAACTTGGCGCTGTTGCCGCCGGAGAGCGTGCCGCGGTCGCCGACCTGGCCGCCCGACTCGGCGTAGAATGGGGTCTGGTTGACCAGCACGATGCCGCGCTCGCCTTGCTTCAGCTCCGTGACCCGCGCGCCGTCCTTGACCAGCGCGACGATCTCGCCCGAGGCGGCCTCGGTGGCGTAGCCCAGGAACTCGGTGGCGCCGAGCTCCTCCTTCAGTTCGAACCAGAGCGCCTCGGTGGCCGCCTCGCCCGAGCCCGCCCAGGACTTCCGCGCCTCGGCGCGCTGGCGCTCCATGGCGGCGGCGAAACCTTGGGCGTCGACGCCGAGCCCGCGCGCCTTGAGCGCGTCCTCGGTCAGGTCGTAAGGAAAGCCGTAAGTGTCGTAGAGCTTGAAGGCGACCTCGCCCGGCAGGGTGTCGCCGCGCTTCAGGCCCTTGGTCGCGTCGTCGAGCAGGCGAAGCCCGCGCTCCAAGGTCTCGCGGAAGCGGGTCTCTTCCAGCCTGAGGGTCTCCTCGATCAGGCTCTGGCCGCGCTCAAGCTCGTGATAGGCGCGGCCCATCTCGGCCGTAAGCGCCGGCACCAACCGATAGAGCAGCGGCTCCTTGGCACCGAGCAGATGCGCATGCCGCATGGCGCGGCGCATGATACGGCGGAGCACATAGCCCCTGCCCTCGTTCGACGGCAGCACGCCGTCGGCGACCAGGAAGGAGGAGGCGCGCAGGTGATCGGCGATGATGCGGTGGCTCCCGGCATGCTCGCCGGTGGCCGGCACGCCGGTCAGATCGACCGAGGCCGCGATCAGGGTGCGGAACAGATCGATGGCGTAATTGTCGTGGGTGCCTTGCAGCACGGCGGCGATGCGCTCCAGCCCCATGCCGGTGTCGATCGACGGATGCGGCAGGTCGACGCGCTCGCCGCCGGCGAGCTGCTCATATTGCATGAAGACCAGGTTCCAGATCTCGACGAAGCGGTCGCCGTCGGCATCGGGGTTGCCCGGCGGGCCGCCTTGGAGCGCCGGTCCATGGTCGTAGAAGATTTCCGAGCACGGGCCGCAAGGTCCGGTGTCGCCCATCGACCAGAAATTGTCGGACCCGGCGATGCGGATGATCTTCTCGTCGGGGAAGCCCGAGATCTTGCGCCAGAGCTTCGCCGCCTCCTCGTCGTCGGCGAACACGGTGACCAGCAGCCGCTTCGGGTCGAGCGCGAAGTCGCGGGTGAGCAGCTCCCAGGCGAGCAGGATGGCGCGCTCCTTGAAATAGTCGCCGAAGGAGAAATTGCCGAGCATCTCGAAGAAGGTGTGGTGGCGGGCGGTGTAGCCCACATTGTCGAGATCGTTGTGCTTGCCGCCGGCGCGCACGCATTTCTGCGACGAGGCCGCGCGAAGGGATTTCGGCTTCTCGGCGCCGGTGAACACGCTCTTGAACGGCACCATGCCGGCATTGGTGAACATCAAACTCGGATCGTGGCGCGGCACCAGCGGCGCCGACGGCACCACCTCATGCTCGTTGTTGGCGAAGAAATCGAGAAACGCCGCGCGGATGTCGTTGGTGCGGGAGGGCACGGCGCCGGCGTGATGCGCAACGCGCGAGCTCTCCTTGGCGCTCGCCGGAGCGGCGCCCGTCCCTTTGGCACCCTTAGTCTTGGCGGAGGTCATAGCGGCTTTTAGGGAGACCTTGGTTAAGATCGCACTTGGGCGCTCCCTTTTTTCGACCCTAGCCGATTCGGCAAAGGCAAGCGCCGCTAGCCCTCTCCCGGGATACGAGAACGGGCTAGATGTTCCGCGTCAGACATAAGGTGAGGAACCGGGCCTGTCCAGCTTGCCGCTTGGTTGCTCACGCGCCGTTCCGCTTAGCTAGGCGCCGCGGCGGCCGCGCCGCCCCGCGCCTCCGGCCAGCGGCGTCACGGCAGTCTCTCCCTCGGCGAAGCCGCCCTCGCCAGCCTCGGCAGCCGCAGGCTCTGGGGCGCCTTCCAGGATCTGGCCGGCGAGCAGCCCGGCGCTCTGGCGGACGGCCCGCTCGATACGCTCCGCCATCTCGGGATGCTCCTTGAGATAGGTCTTAGCGTTCTCGCGGCCCTGGCCGATGCGCTCCGAGTCGAAAGAAAACCAGGCGCCGGACTTCTCGACGATGCCGGCCTTGACCCCGAGATCGACCAGTTCGCCCGTCTTGGAGATGCCCTCGCCATACATGATGTCGAACTCGATCTGCTTGAAGGGCGGGGCAACCTTGTTCTTCACCACCTTCACCCTGGTCTGGTTGCCGACCACCTCCTCACGCTCCTTGATGGCGCCGATGCGGCGGATGTCGAGCCTGACCGAGGCGTAGAATTTTAGCGCGTTGCCGCCGCTGGTGGTCTCCGGCGAGCCGAACATCACGCCGATCTTCATGCGGATCTGGTTGATGAAGATCACCATGCAGCGCGACTTGGAGATCGAGCCGGTGAGCTTGCGCAGGGCCTGGCTCATGAGACGGGCCTGGCTGCCCATTTGCATGTCGCCCATCTCGCCTTCGAGCTCGGCCTTGGGCGTCAGCGCCGCCACCGAATCGACCACCAGCACGTCGATGGCGCCGGAGCGCACCAGAGTGTCGGTGATCTCGAGCGCCTGCTCGCCGGTATCGGGCTGGGAGATAAGGAGATTCTCGAGGTCGACGCCGAGCTTGCGCGCATAGACCGGGTCGAGCGCGTGCTCCGCGTCGATGAAGCCGCAAATCCCGCCACGCTTCTGCGCCTCGGCCACGACATGCAGCGCCAGCGTGGTCTTGCCGGACGATTCCGGCCCGTAGATTTCGACGACCCTGCCGCGCGGCAGCCCGCCGATGCCGAGCGCGATGTCGAGGCCGAGCGAGCCGGTGGAGATGGCTTCCACCTCGACCGCCTTCTCGTTCTGGCCGAGCCGCATGATGGAGCCTTTGCCGAAGCCGCGCTCGATCTGCGAGATCGCCGCCTCAAGGGCCTTCTCTCTATCCATCTCAGCTCCTTCGACGAGGCGCAGCGCGACATTCAACATGGAGATTCTCCCTTATTTCACAAGCCAGCTCTGAATCGCAAATGATGCTCTTGGCGGGCGACGGTCCCGCGCCCCGCACCTCCTCCCGGCGGTCCGTTCAGCCTTGCTTCGGCTCGGGGCGGGGAGAAGGTGCGGGTGAGCAATGTACACGTTTTGTTCTCCGTTCGCAAATGTTCTCTTCCGGGGGCGGGTGCTGTCCTAATTAGGACAGCACCCGAGGGCGCAAAAAAAGGCCGCCTGAGAGGCGGCCTTTGCGCGAATTGGCAGGGTGAGCGGCCTGCCCCGAGGTTTTTCAACCTACCGCCAGCAGCGGGCGCACCAGCAGCCCCTGAGGGGCCGGCAGACCAAGGTCCGGCCAAGCCCGCAGGCGGGCCCGGCCACGCGGCAGGCCACGGTGTCGACCGGCGAGAAATT
>Ga0256866_1000295_pt1 | contig 10776 bp, 10 predicted proteins | sample RVTome_16_FD_187338 | JGI IMG/M metagenome (GOLD analysis project Ga0256866, IMG submission 187338) | Soil microbial communities from uranium-contaminated site in the Upper Colorado River Basin, Wyoming, United States - RVT152D67 HiSeq ...
AGCCAACCACAGCTCGCCGCGGGAGGTGCCCCCGGGAGGATTCGAACCTCCGACACCCGGTTTAGGAAACCGGTGCTCTATCCCCTGAGCTACGGGGGCGGGGCTTGCAGAAAAGGTGGCAGAAAACCCTTCTGACTCTCCGCCAGCCTTCAGTTTACCGGTTGGGATCAGGGACTCAGATCCGGGCGGGGCCATCCTGGTCCCGACAACGTCGCTTCGGCGAATGGGGCTCGCTGCTAAGGGAGGCCGCTCATGCTCGGCCGCTTCCCCTACCGAGGGCGAATCCGCCCTGGGGTTTCTCGTGGACCCGGCGCCTTCAGAGCGCAGCTACAGGTCGGTTCTCCCTGATTTCTCGGAGGAAGGCCGATGGGGCTGGACCGGTGATGTTTAGACACCCAGGCGTTTCAGGCCGCGGAGTACTTGCTGAAATGTCGCCGAAGCGCTCGCGATGGCGGACGGCATCAAGGGGGCCGGTGTGCGGCCGCCTCGATGCGTAGTGACCCACTGGAACATGGGACCCGATGGAGGCCGGAGGGTCGTAGGCCGGACGGCCGACTATCCAGTCGACTGGTGAAAGAGCTAGGTTCCGGGTTGGTGGGCGAACGTCGTGAAGCAGCGGGTGGGGAGCGCCTCGGGGAGCGCGTCCGCGAACTGTCCGAGCGAGCAGGCAAGCGGGGGCTCGACTGGAAGTCACGGCTGAAGGACGTCCCCGATGACCCCCTGTTAAGGGTCGCAGCGCTGGCTACGCTCCTCGAGATCGACGCCCTCGCGGCGATGAAGTCCGACGTCGAGCTGGACAGCCTGGAGGAGGAGGCCAAGGCGGCCCGCGAAGCTGCTCGGCAGGGGGAGCAGGAGATGCGAGCGGATCTCAAGCGGCAGGGGCTCATCGAGTCGGAGGACTGAGGCATGCCGTTCAGCGGCGGAGTGTTCATCCCATTCCCGACGCCCGCCACGCTCGTCTATCCCCCCTCGTTTCCCTTCCGCAAGACCTTCTGGGTGAGTGAAGCTATTTGGTACTCGGCGTTGGAAATCGAGGTCATTACTTCCTACGATACTTGGGCGTCTGCCGCGGATGTTCGCATTAATGGCACCTCGATCGGCAAGATCGCGCCGCGGCCGTGGTCGCTGACGGGCGGCGAGCTTTCCCCGATGTCGATCCACTTCTCGAGCGGCCTGCTGCCGATGGTCAACATCGGCGGTCGACTCCAGCGGACGGGAAACAGCCTGCTGGAAATTGTCCCTGCCGCTGCCTATGACTACCTCATAGTGGGCCCATGGCGTGTCCACTACTACCAGTTCTGGCCGTAGGTTCCTCCATCGGGCCCCACAGAAGCTCGTTCAACCTCCCTGCCGCCTTCGCTCGAGCCCTCGGTCAACATGGCGGTCACCCCTTAGATACGAGCGGGTGAGCCAACCATTCGTCCGGGGTCGCAGAGATCATGTCCGAGATAGGATCTGGGGGGTGGCTCTCCGCGACCCCTGGCGGTCCCGAGGAGCGGAGTCACCTGTTTCAGCCACATTCTCGGGCGACACGGGACCCCATGGCGCCGGCCTGTCACCCGCCCCTAGCCAGTCGGGAGATGATGCTCCCGAACACGGGGGAGGAAGCCCAACTGGACGCTCGGGGATCCGGTGTCCCCTCGAACCCGTCGTCGTCGTGGGCAGCCGGTCGTCCGGTGGCCCGTCGCCTATCAGCAGCGCTCGCCACATCTCTCTCGGCCATGGTCGTGGGTCACTCCTCCCGAGCCTGCCCCTGGGCCCGGCCCGCATGGAGGAGGCCTCCGCCCAGACCCCAGCTCTCACCCTGAACGTTCCGCGCGAAGCACCGGGCGAGGCAGAAGGGTAATGCGGGGGCCGCGCCTATCGGTAAGCCGAAGCCGTTACTCGTTGACCTTGACGTCGCCGAAGAGCCCCCATGCTCGAACCTCGACCTCGGGACCTTCGCCGGCTTCCACGTCGACGCGCTGATCCCCGAGGAGCGTGGTCCCGCTGGTGGTCACCCGGGTGCCAGGAGAGACGCGCAGTCGGACGTCTCCTACTAGGTGGAAGACGCGAAGGATGGCTCCTTCCCCGGGAGGCCGGGTGCGCAAGTCCAGCCGCACATCGCCGATGAGGACCACGATTTGCTCATCGGTCCATCCGACAGGAAGGGCACCCTCGGTCACGTCGCCCAGGAGAGAGAACACCGCACGTCGAGCCGAAGGCCCCCGAGCCTTGCGTGAGCGCCTGACCCAGAACCAGGCCGCTACTGCCCCGAGAACGAGTGCCGCCAGAATCACCCATAGCACTGGGCTAGGGGAGAAGCGCACGTCCGCGTACACGCGGGGAGTGTCGGCCGGCGGAGCCAATCATGTCAATGCCCCAATCAGCTGCAGGCTCACCGGCCCTCGCGGGCACGCGGGCTCTCGGGCGAGGCAGAGGGGGTGGTCAGGTCACCTACAAGCCTCGCGCGGCATCGGCGAAAGGAACCACGTTATGACGAAACTCGTCTCCCACATGTTCACATGGCTCGACGGCTTCATCTCGGACTCCGGCGGAGGACTGGACTGGGTCCCGATCGACGACGAACTCATGCGGTTCGGCAACGAGTACTTCGGCGAAGCCGAGGGCGTCGTCTTCGGCCGGCTCGTCTATGAGGGATTTGCACGGGTTTGCCCGACCATACCGTCACCGCCCGAGATGGAATGACGCAGCCCAAGGGAGCCGTCACAAGGACCACGGAGGCTGGTTACCTCGGAGGGTTCGAGGGCCGGTACTTCGCCCGGAAGAACGAGTACACCGGACGACCTGGGAGGTTGGTGGCGACGGGCGATGGCTGGCGCGGATCAGACAGGAGGATGCGTGACGCCGTCATCATCTCCGGGCCGGTTGGGATCGTAGAGATGAAGGACCAAGCGCTCGCCCCTCAGCTCGTATCCGTACGCCAGGACCTGGTGATTGAACCTCAGGTCGAAAGGGTTCCAGGACTTCACGCGCACGAGTCCCAGCGGCGACGGGTGCCCTCGGTCGATATCTATCCGGATCTTCGGCCACTCCTCCCTGACCATCCGCCAGGCGCGGCCGTGCGGCGCCACGCCGAGGCGAGCCAGCACGCCGTCGCCGTCGGGAAGCGCAGGGCTCATGAGCTCCAGGTACCGGGCGGGGCCCACCGGGAGGTCGAAGCTGTCCAACAGCCGGTCAACCAGGTACTCGAACAGCGGAGTTCCCTCCGCAGGAGGGCTCGAGTCTTTGGAGGGAGAACGACCTGCCTCGAAGTAGTCTCGGACCCCGAGGGCCATCCCGCCGCAGAGGCCGTCGGAGGCGTCGCCGATCGGGATGCTCACGACTCCGGGGACGCCGATCCGGCGGATGGGAACACGCGGGAAGCTGTTCGGAAAGCGAAATCCTGCGGAGCTCGGGAGGAAGCCGGGCACGCGCGAGCTCATGAGGTGAGCGTACTCCCTCGACACGCGGGGGCCGATGCCAAGTTCACGATCGGGGCGCGGACGACGGCGGGATCGGGCCGCACGGCGGGGCTCCGGCGGCGAGATGCCGATACCTATCTATAGGAGACCGAAAGGAGGTGAGATGAAAGAGCAGAAGGATCCGGCTCTGCCGGTACTGGCGAATGGCCCCGGGGGTCCGCGTGTGAGCGACCGCCAGGATCGGGCCATCGGGATGCTGGGTGAAGGGACACCGCGACGAGTTCATCGCCTACATGCTGGGGATCGAGCCGTCGCTGCTCCGGTCGTGGAAGAGACGTCCCCGGTTCCGCAGGGCGTGGGCGGCCCGGGGCGGGGACGTCTCGTTCCAGGCCTTGCTTGCCCAAGTGGGCCGCGAGTACCAAGCACGGAAGGAGGAGAAGAGTGGGTAAGGGTAAGGACATCGTTACACCGGGACCGGCTGGCTCCGGTCCCCTAGAGAAAGCCGACAAGATCGCCGGGTTGACCGAGCCTCAGCTCCGGGCCGTCGAGCTCCTGGTTCAAGGGGGAAAGCCCGGGGCCGTGGCGGAGAAGGTCGGGGTGGCCCGGGAGACGCTGTGGCGGTGGCGGCAGCTGCCGACGTTCAGGGATCATCTGGTGCGGCTGCGATACGAGTTCCACGCCGCCCGGGTGGACCGGATCTGGGCTCTCACGGACAAGGCCTACGACGTGGTGGAGGAACACCTCGACGAGGGCGACCCCCGGGTCGCGATCGACCTGCTGCGGCTGGCCGGCGCGCGGCTCGCCGAGACCGACAAGGCGGACGAGCGACCCGTCGAGTAACGGTCGTCGGTTGGCGACTTACCCGCACGGGGCTGGATCTGCTTGCTCTGCTCTTGACGGCCTCCTGAAACCGTGGTGCCTGGATCCCGAGATATCCTTCTTCTGCTTGGGGCGCTAGCGCCATTGTGAATTCGATGCATTACGTTGCACAACGTTGCGGGTGTCCGCGTTCCCGAATCGAGGGAATCCGTACCGGGAGCCGCTCCGGGAAGGCCACTGACCTCGCGCGTCAGGGTTTTCTACAGCCCCGACGGGGGCACGGGGGCGGGCGATGTAGGAAAAGGGGTAGAGAAGCCGATCCAGCACGGCCTCGTCTTCATTCATGAGTCTAGCGAACCTCCATGGGCCTGGTATGGCGACATCCTCGTGGTACCGGCGGGTGTCTGAAGTCGGGATCGGAGGGTGGGACGGCCCGCAAGATCGGTGACCGGACGGACCTCCTACCCCGTGACCCGGAACGTCGCGCTCCCGGCCGAGATGTAGCGGTCGAGGATCAGGTAGTGCACGACGTACCTCCCGGGCAGCAGGGGCCAGGGACGCCCCTGGGCGTTCCCGCCCATGTCCACCGAACCGGAGGTGGACGGGGGGACCGTCCCCGACCCGTGCAGGCCCGTGTAGTTCCAGATCAGGTAGGAGTCGACCTTCGGGTCCGACTTGGGCGCCCGGTAGACACCGATCCAGTCCCAACGGTTCGCCGGGCCGTCGGTCCAGCTCACCATGATCGCCTCACCGACACCGTAGGTGCTCCGGTCCGTGGAGACCCGGATCTCGGCATCGGGGTCACGCACCCAGAACGCGACACGGGCGACCTCGGAGCCGTCGGCATCCAGCAGCACGGCCTGATGGCCCCCGGGGGCGAGGTCCGACGTGTCGACGTCGAGCCCGCCGCCGTCCCCCATCAGGGGTTCGCTGAGCTCGGGCGAGCCGGCGCCTTCCTCGGGGACGATCGTGACGCTCCCGTCGGGCGCCGGGGCGTTGTACGAGACGGTGAGGGGGTCGCCCCGCGTCAGCAGCGCGCGATCGACCGATACCATGATCGGCATCGTCACAGGGGTCGCGTCGAGCGTCGACACGACGGCGCGATGGTCGGAGGTCCACTCCTCGAAGCCGATGTCCACGTCGGGGCCCCCCTCCTCGCCCACGAGCTCGCTCTCGAGCGTCTCCGACGGTCCGGCTGCGTATAGGTAGTCGATCCTTTCGCCCGTGCCCGGATGGGTGATCCCGGGCGCCTCCAGCGGATCGGAATGGATCTCGCGGTAGGTGTCGCGGAATCCGACCTGGAGGAGCGCCTCGCTTACCGGCCAGGGGACGGGCTCCTCGATCCCGGGCCGTGAGCCGACGGTGGCCTCGGTGTAGTCGAGGCTGGAGGGTTCGTTGTGGTCGCCGGTGAAGAACACGGGGTAGCCCCGCTGGATGAGGTCCCCCATGAGCAGGAGAGGGGAGTCGAGGGCCGAGGTGCGCACCTCGTTCTCCGAGGCGATGACTTCCTCGACAGAAGCTCCTTTCCGCAGCAGCCGCGGCCCGAACCGCACGTAGTCGAGGTGAATGTTGAAGAAGGCGACCACGTACCCGGGGCGCACCTCGATGAAGGCGTACCGGCCCTCAGCTCCCGACGGTTCGTGGATCGGGTACTTCGAAAGGAGCTGCAGGCTGACGTTGTGGTAGGGGTAGCCGGCGTTCTCGGCGGTCTCCGGGAGCCGGTTGTACGACTCGAGGACGCCGACGATGTCCGCGTCGATGCTCCTGATGACCGCATCCGTCGACTCGTCCCCCCCGTACTCCACGTTGTAGACGAGGACGTCGAGCCGGATCGGCTCCCCGGCCTCCGGAGGGTGCGTGACGCCGGCATCAGTAGCCTCGTCGCCGTCCGAGATGCATGCCGAGAGCAACGCGGCACAGACCCAGAGGGCGGTAGCCAGGGCTCCCAAGGTCCGAGGCCCTCGAGCTCCGCGGGTTCGCGTATCCACGGCCTTCCTTCGGCTCCCGACCGGTATCAGCATGACACGGTGCCGTGCCGCGTCCAAGTAGCGAGCGCACGGCACGAACCTCGCGAGGCTCCTAGACTCGGGCGACATGGACGCCCCCGTATCCGATCGCCTGCGTGCGGCACGGATCGCCACCGCGGGCGTCGTCGTCGCCGGCGCGCTGGTGGGACTGGTGGCCTCCGTTCCGGGGTCACCTATCACACCGCCGCTCTTCCCCGGGGCGCGCGCCCTCCGTATCCTCGAGGCCGCCGCCGGCCTGATCGGGCTCAACGACCTATCCCGGGAGGGCCTGGCGGTGCTGGGAGCGGCCGCCCTTTTCGCGGCCGCCGCCGCGTTCCTGTACGCGCTCGGGGCGGCGTGGCGAAGGCGCCTCAGCGCGCGCCGTGTCATCGTGGTCGGGGTCCTGCTGCACCTCCTTGCGCTGGCCATCCCGCTGTTCCTGTCCCGCGACGTGTACAGCTACGCGATCTACGGCCGGATGGTCTCGCAGTACGGCGCCAATCCCTACACCGACATCCCCGCCGGCTTCGCCGACGACCCCCTATACCCGCTGGTTTCCGTGGACTGGATCGACTCCCGGTCGGTGTACGGGCCGGCTTTCACGGCGGTCTCGGCCGGAGTCACGAGCCTCACCTCCTCCCCGGCGAGCACCGTGTTCGGGTTCAAGGTGCTCGCCGCGTTGGCCGGTGTCCTGACGATGCTGCTTACCGCGGCCGCGGCACGGCGAGCCGCGCCGGAACGCGTCGCCTTCGCCGCGGCGCTGGTCGGGTGGAACCCGGTGATCGTGTTCCATGGGGTGGCCGGCGGTCACAACGACGGCCTGGTCGGCCTGGCGGTGGCTGCCGCTGTCCTGCTCGTCCTGGTTCGCCGGGAGCTGTTGGCCACCGCGGCGCTGACCGTGGGGACCTTGGTGAAGATCTCCGCGGCCATCCCGCTCCTGGTGGCCGCGGTGGCGTTCGCGTTCCGGCGGCCGCATGGCCGTCGAGCCCGCGAGCTGATGAAGCACGTCGGCGTGGGCGCTCTGGTGGCTCTTCCGTTCGTGCTCCCGTTCATGCAGGCCGAGGACCCCACGCTGGGGACGCTGGAACTCACCAGTCGACAGGGATGGCTGGCCCCGTCGAGGTTCGTGCTGGTCACCCTGCGAGGGGCGGCGAACGCGATCGGCGGCGATGTCGCCGGTGACGTGGTATCCGTGATCGTCCGGCTGGCGTTCCCCCTGGTGTTCGTGTGGGTCCTGGTCGTCCTCCTCCGCCACCTGACCAGGGCGCGGGAGGAGCTCGATACAGTGGTCGTCTTGGGGGCCATGGGGTGGGCCAGCCTGATCTCGCTCATGGTCTCCCCGGTGCTGCTGCCGTGGTACGTGGCCTGGCTGATCCCGCTGGCGTGGATCCTGCCCCGGCAGGCCCGCGGGGGAGCGGTGTTGATCTCGGTGGCCCTGGCCATCACCGAGCTGGTGGCCGAGCCGAGCCGGGCACCTCGGGTGTGGGAGGCCATGGTGTTCGGGTTGCACTGGGTGGCCACGCCGATAATCCTCCTGGTGCTGATCCGGCTCCTCCTCGATCTGCGCCGCCGCACCTCGCTCCCGCCGGCGGGAGGGTTCGACGATCCGCTGCTCGCGGACGACTCCCCGCCGCCGGGCGGCGGGTCAGCCGGCGGTGAGCCGGCCCTTGTGGCCGCGCCGGCCGGCCCCGGCGGCGGCCACGTAGCCGGCCACGCCGAGCGCGACGATGAAAGCCAGCGAGCCGGACCCGCCGGGGCGGAGGCCGACCCGGTCGGCGACGACGGCCCCCAGGATCGCCGCCGCGATCCCGACTGACGGAGCGGCGCCGAGTACCGCCGCCGGCCCGCAGCCAGGAAGGGCCCACCGGGCCCACCCCCCGCCCAGCGCGGTCAGGAGCACGATCGCGGCCACCGACCAGCCGACCAGGGCCCACGGGCCCACGCCCTCGGGCGGCGGGCGGAGCGAAGTGGGCGAGGCCGGGCCGGCCAGGACCACGACGCCGGGGGCGATCTCCTCGCCGAGCTCCCGGCCCCGCTGGAAGCCTTCTTCGTTGAACCGCTCCAGCACGAGGACCGTGGCCCGATCGAGCACGGGCCGGGCCTCGCGGAGGTAGAAGGCCGAAGCGGCGTCGTGCTCCGGGTCGCCGGTCGCGGTGGGGCGTCCCGCCAGGAGATCGTCCGGGGCCCCCACTACGATGCGGACGTCATCGATCCGTTCGGCCGGCAGGCCCATCCTGATCACGTTGCCGGCTCGGGTGATGTGGTACGCGGCGGCCTGTTCCCCCGTGTCGACCAGGAACACCAGCGGGGTGCCGGCGGGTGACCCGGTCACCGCCCGGCCGGCCGCCGACACCGCGGCCAGCTCTTCGGCGCTCACCGCGGGAGCCTGGCGCAACCAGCCGACCATCGACGCGCCTACGAACGCGGCGGCGGCCAGGAGGCCTGCCGCGGCGGCCACTCCTCCCCGCCGGGCCAGCGCGGCCAAGCCCACCGCGCCGACCAGCGGAAGGAAGAACGCGAACTGGAGGATGCGATTCGCGGGCCCCCATCCGGTGAGGGTCAGCACCACGATGCCGATGGCCGTCACGGCTCCCCACGTCACGAACACCGCCACCAGGTACCGTCTCCCGGGCAGCCCGGACCGGCGGTCCTCCAAGGCGGCCACCCCGAGACCGAGCCCCACCGCCACAGGCACCGCGGCCCGGCCCATGTCTCCCAGGAGACGCTCCCGGAACCGATCGAGCAGTAGGAAACGGAGCCCGGCCCGGCGGAGGAACCCGTCCTGCGACGTGTCACCCGGGAGTGAGGCGCCGGTCAGTGAAGCGGAGGCCAGGAGCCACGCTCCCGTCCCGCCCGCAGCCGCCGCGGCCATCCGCGCCGCCGCGGTGTCGAGCACCGGTCGTCCGTCCCTGACCGCCCGCGCGGCCTCCCGCAAGTGAAGGACGATCACCCCGGCCAGGATCGCCAGCCCGATCAGCAGGAACACCCGGTGAGTCAAGCCGGCCGCGGCCAGAAGGGCTCCCGCGCCCACGACCGCCCGCCAGGAGCGCTCCACCACGGCCAGCGCCGCCAGGGCCGCCAGGAACACCGCCACCATGGTCACGTTCGCCAGCCAGCCGCCGGCCAGGTACGCGGTGAACGCCCCGGTGAGCAGGATCGCCCCGACGACGGGGAGCCGGTGGGGCCCCGAGGTCGCTGCGATCACGGCGGCGGCGGCGAGCCCGCAGACGGCTGCCAGCACCGGCCCGAGGAGGGTCACGGCCTGCGCCGTGCCGGTCCCGAGGAGCCCGCAGACCGTAAGCGTCAGCGCGGGGACCCCCGGCCCGCCGCCCGGTCCGTCCCGGAGCCCGACCTCGGCGGCCCACCGGGCCAGCCATGTGTAGACGGGTCCGTCCGGGCCGACCGGGAACCGGTACCCGGAGACCAGGGGGTGGGCCAGGTAGAGCGCGAGCACGATCGCCGAGGTCCCTCCGAGGAGCGCGGCGGCCAGCAGCCACCCCCGGCCCCCTCCGCCACGAGCCACGGATCGAACGGTACAGGTCCCGGTGCTAGCATGCGGCCCCGTGCTCGACGAGGCCGTGGTCCGCGACGTCCTCCGGACGGCCCTCCGTTCGGGCGGGCGGTTCGCCGAGATCTTCGCGGAGGAACGCCGGTCGACCTCGATCCGGCTCGACGACCGCCGCATCGAGGAGCTGACCGAGGGGACCGACCGCGGGGCGGGGATCCGGGTGGTCGCCGGCGACACCAGCGCGTACGCGTACTCGAACCGCCTGGACCCGGCGGCGCTGGCCGAGGCCGCGGAGGCCGCCGCCGCGGCCGCGCGTGGCGGCGGCTCTCCCGACGTGGTGGCCCTGCGTCGGCGGGCCCCGGCCGCGTCCGCCCCCACTATCGAGCCGGTGGCCGAGGTCCCGCGGGGTCGCAAGGTGGCGTGGCTCCGCGAGGCCGAGGAAGCGGCCCGGTCGCACGCCCGCGAGGTCCGGCAGGTGGTGGTGGGCTACGGCGACTCGGTCCAACGGCTCCTGGTGGCCAGTTCGGAGGGGACCTGGGCCGAGGAGGAGCGCCACCGGGTCCGGCTGATCGCCCAGGTGGTGGCCTCGAGGGACGGCGTTGTCCAGACGGGATTCGAGGGCCCCGCCGCGCTGGGCGGGGCCGAGGTCCTGGACGCGCACCCGCCCGCGGCCACCGGGGCGGAGGCCGCCCGGATCGCCGTGACGATGCTGGACGGTGTGCCGGCCCCGGCCGGGGAGATGCCCGTGGTGGTGGGGCCGGCCGGTGGTGGGGTGCTGTTCCACGAGGCCTGCGGCCATGGGCTCGAGGCCGACACGGTGGGGAAGGAGGCCTCGGTGTACCGGGGACGGCTCGGCGAACGGTTGGCCTCCACGCTGGTGACCGGCGTGGACGACTCCACGGTGCCGGGGGCGTGGGGGTCATTCGCCCTGGACGACGAGGGAACCCCCGCGGCCCGGACCGTCCTGTTCGAGGAAGGCGTGCTCGTGGGGATGCTGTACGACCGGTTCTGGGCGGGGAAGGACGGAGCGGCCCTCACC
>Ga0256866_1000298_pt1 | contig 10759 bp, 15 predicted proteins | sample RVTome_16_FD_187338 | JGI IMG/M metagenome (GOLD analysis project Ga0256866, IMG submission 187338) | Soil microbial communities from uranium-contaminated site in the Upper Colorado River Basin, Wyoming, United States - RVT152D67 HiSeq ...
ATCTTATCGATATTCACCTTCACGATAAAACAATGGGTCCACGACTAGATGGTCTACAGAGTAGTTTTAACCTAGTCATGGAAGATCTAAGGTCATATTATAATGATAGGGAAAAGTAAGATTACTATTTCATAAGATCAGAAAAATGGTATGAGGGAAGCAGACGTCCAGCGTACCTTTGCCCAACAAATGAATGCTTACTACTCTTAATCTTAACGCTAGTCACGCATGTATGTATCATATCCCAATGAAATCGCCGATTTCATCCTTAATGCAACAAAAGGAAAGTAAGACTAGCTAACGAAAGAGACGTTTGTCGCTATGCTCATATAATGCGATGTCATAATATAAACATGACAAAGGTGGCTGTCGTGACAGGCAGTTCAAGTGGAATAGGTTATGAAACATCTCTACTGTTAGCGAGAAATCAATTTACAACATATGCAACTATGCGAAATATAAACAAGAGTGATAGACTAAGGGAAATCGCATTAAAGGAAAATATCCCCCTTAATGTTACTCAATTAGATGTAAACAGTGATTCGTCGGTAGATGATGCTATCGAAAATATTGTAAAAGAAAACGATAGGATAGACGTTCTAGTCAACAATGCGGGCTATGACCTATTTGGCTCACTGAAGAATCAAGCCTTGAGGAGATAAAGCAGCAGTTTGAAACAAATGTTTTCGGTGTAATAAGAACCACTAAAGCAGTAATTCCAACAATGAGAAAACAGGGTAATGGCACAATTGTAAACATAAGTTCTGTTGGCGGCACAGTTGGATTGTTCCCTTTTACCACCGCATACCATGCAAGCAAGTTTGCCATAGAAGGGTTCACAGAATCCCTAAGACAAGAAATAGCTGACTTTGGCATAAATGTCATATTAATTGAACCAGGATTTATCGGTAGTAACTTTATGGATAATATGAAGACTGCCAAAGGCTTTGATCCAAACAAATCTCCGTATGCCAAAATGGTGCAGCGAGTCTTTCAAGGATTTGAGTCAATTAGTGCTTACTCTTCTCATCCTTCCAAAGTGGCTCACACAATCCTAAATGCGGCGAATTCACCCAACCCAGAGTTAAGGAATCCCGTAGGAAAAGACGCAGAATCTATCTTCAAAGCGAGGAACGAACTATCTGACAGGGAACTGGAAAGGTGGGCACGAGAGAGTTACATGGAAAAGAAAGGTTTTATACGTCTATAATATTATAAGGTTGCCAACTTGTCAATTAGTTACTATATAGTTGAAACGCTATAAATTGAAAATTTGAGAACGAAAATGAACAGGAATTCGTTAGAGATAAAATTAGATAGCTTCTAAGTAGAGGTAAAACGCAACGCCAAATTTGTGAAATAATGAAGATATCGCTAGACAAGTCCAATACATGTTGGCAAATAGCTATCCTGTTAATTCCTCAGATGTAGGTTCTAAATAACTTGTTGCACTAGTAATTCGTTGAATTAGCAGCAGCAACTACTAAATCAAGATATGCCTATCTCTCATATTCTACGTACATATGGGAAACAATCTAGACAGATTCAGATGCGGTATTCTGATGAGCAAAAAGACAGATGTACCATTGGCGTGATTATGTCATATCATGGCTGGAACGGAAAAGATGAGTCTGGTTCAGCACGAAGATTGTTAGCCGCATCAGTTGCTTTGAAACAGGCAGACATCGATGAAGGCTTACTAATGGATTTGAATGACTCTGGTTACACATTTGATGAAATAGCCGATTACCTGGACAGAGTTGAAAAAACTGAATCATAAGTTACAGTTGGTTATAGCAGTCATGGTTGGATTCATAATCAGTGAAACTCTGGTTGCGATAGCTCAACCGAGTGGTAACAGTAGTCACAATAATACAACAGCTCTAAATTCTACAGACTCAGATGGCAAAAATATAGTTGTAACTAGGCTGGAATCAAATAAAACAAACGCAAACAGCACTCCAACGGTCAGTGTTAGCAATGAAGATTTCTGGAAGATCTTTGGTCCGCCGCTTTTTGAACTATCAACTAATACGACTAGAGAATAGCACTATAACAACCTTTATTTTCAATACAAATCATTTAGAGAGGTTATATTTGAAGAACGTTTACTTTGCAATGCATTGCATTGCAGCATGGAGATCTAATCAAGTAATACTGTAATTCACCCTCGATACTGATCATAGATCGATATAGAATCTTTTACCTGATCATAAGGCTATCTTTATACTAGCCAGCAGCCCATAGCATGACAATAGAATCGAAGTTAGTCGTTCATGCCTTGCAGATCACGAAAAATGATTTACACATCTGAGCAAAAATCTCACTAAGCGAGCCCAGTATACTTGTAAGTCAACGCAACAAGACTCATACATACAAAAAGTAACATATCGACATTTGGTCAGCTCGTCGTCATTCATAGATTATGATTGAGGGTCGGTATCTATTTTGTACCGAAATACCGAGTTGGGGCAGTTCATATTGAAATAAATTGCAATAGCGGTACCAAATAGAGAAAAAATTTTGCCGAATAAAGAAAGGCCTGGGAATTTCCTTATTTTCTATTATAAAACATCATAAAGTTTTTATTAAGACTATCCTTGTCTACTGTATCCAAAGAAAGATATTATGACTGAACAAGGCCTAGGCGATGGTAGGAATGGACCACATAGGACCAAGAATAGTGAACAGTTGAAATCAAATTATAATGAAAGGGTGTTGTCAATTCCATCAGAACCTCCTCTAAAGAGTAGAATTATGGTAATTGATGATAATTCTGATATCGGACTTACTCTAAGAATGGGTTTAGAAATAAACGATAAAACCATGCAAGTAGACTGTTATGATAATCCAGTAACTGCCTTATCGGAATTTAGGCCTGATTTTTACGATTTGTTGCTCATAGACGTGAACATGCCTGTGATGAATGGATTTGAGTTATGCCAGAAACTGTTGCAAAAGGACCTCAATGTCAGGGTTTGCTTTATGACAGCAGGTGAAATAAATATTGATGCTGCAAAAGAAGTCCATCCACTCAAGAGTATTGGTTGCTTCATAAAGAAACCTATTAGTGCAGATGCATTAGTAAAACGCATCAGAGCGGAATTAGAATAAAATTTATTTCAGAGTTATTTAACGACTACAAAAGAAAACTGAAATTCTCTTAAAGTCAATGTGGGATTGACTGATTAGGTTTTTGCAAAGTCGTCATTTTACATATGTAAAACAAATCTGAGCCTATGTAAAGTTCGACGAATTCAGTCTCTCCAAGAGTCGATCTATCTTAATAATGGTAACTCACTTTTTTAAATACCATAGTTTTTTTCTGATTAAAGGGTGTTCAAATTTTTGGTGAATAACCACAACCACCTTCCTGTCAGTCCTGAGTAAATACTTGCGGCATCTATGAACTCTTTTGACTTAAGCTCCATATGATGAGTTTATCGGTAGACTGATGTTCAATATCGAGGCCTTAGATACTTCTCTTCAAAACCTTAACAACGATGATAATACATTAGCTATAATTGACAATAACAAACATGATAGAAAACTCACAAATATTCTCTTGACCAGACTATGTATTTACTCTTTATTTATACGTCGACAAAATGGCTTTACTTTATCACGATCCTCACCAACTTTATTGCCATATGTAGTAATTGTTGATGCGTCCACTGTCTGAAGTAGAATTGACTGTGTCTTTATATAGGATAGACAGTTTGCATTAGGAGAAACTTATCTAGATTTGTTAATCGAACAATATTTAATGTGTTTGGTGCGCTTTCAACATGTCAATTGTTTAAACTGCTTTGCATGAGGTTTGAATACACTCAATAAGTAGACAGCACTACCTCAGAGTATTATCTAAAGGTAGATGAGGTCAGTTGCTGTAACTGTCAGACACACTGACAGCATTTATTATGCTTAATACAGTTTAAACCCTTTAATTTGAAATCAAATCATACTATGAGAATAATTTGAACGAAGGTTCAGTAATTGTAGAACAAATAGAACTATGGAATGGCAAAATTATGCGGCTAGTTAAAGGAGATATCACGTCAAGAGCTGTTGATGTGGTGGTAAATGCTTCAAACTCAAATCTTAAACATGGAGGAGGAGTCGCAGCTGCTATCGTAAGGAAAGGAGGACAGGTAATACAAAAAGAGAGTGATAAAATTGGGTTTGTTCCAGTCGGTTCTGTGGCAATAACGACTTGTGGTAGATTGCCTTGTAAAGCAGTCATTCATGCAGTAGGACCAAGAATGGGTGAAGGGAATGAAGACATGAAGCTAAGAAGCACAATTCGAGCAAGTCTTTTATTAGCTTCAGAAAGAAAGTTTCGAGACATTTCATTTCCTGCGATAAGTTCCGGTATATTTGGCTTTCCTAAGGATAGATGTGCTAGTATATTGATGAATGAATCAATGAACTTTCTCCTTTCTGCCGGTGATGACAGGAGGGATTCTACCCTAGAAATTGTAGAATTCTGTATCACAGATGGCGATACATTGAAGGAGTTTAGGTCGCAATTTGGAGTATTAAAGAATGAATTAACAAACACAAATCGTAAATGAACAGCGAATCGAATGAAAGGTAGATTATATATGAATAATAAGAAAGCTTTGAATAATCATCACGGCCTTATATACTGACATATCTTGACATCCAATTCGAAAGTTGTTCAAGTGTTATATGACCTTGAACAAATAGCAAAGAAACAGGCCCTGCCATCTATAGGGCCAGTAAAGGGAAAAATTTTGACAAATATCATCTCTAAATATAAACCTAAGACAATCCTCGAGGTTGGAACTCTACATGGATATTCCGCAATTTTGATGGCTAATTTGTTACCCAAAAATGGGAAGCTAACTACTATAGAAAAAGATACGAATCTAGCTAAAATAGCAAGGAAGAATGTTGAAGATGCAGAACTGCCCTGCAAGGTTGAAGTGATTAATACAGATGGTCTGATAGGGATCCCACTACTTCAAAAACAGAAGTTTGATCTAATGTTTTTGGATGCTATCAAGTCCGATTATTTGAAGTATCTTAATCTCGCAGAGAAGAACAATTTGTTAAGTGATGGAGCAGTAGTGGTTGCAGATAATGTTCTATTGTACAGGAATGAAATGCAGGACTACCTTCAATATGTTCGAGATTCTGGTAAGTACAAAAGTCAATCCACTGAAACCACCTTAGAATTTACAAAGAATGTTAGAGACGCTCTCGAAGTGAGTGTAAGGAACAATTGAGACAAACTCTTCCTTTATGAAGAATCTGTACCAATTCTGGACATGACGCAAGCGATCAAGAAAATGAATGCGAGATCGTATGTTTTAAAACAAGACATCTGCACAAAGCATAGCTTTTAGAAAGTATTCCCACATACGAGAAACTATTCACTAGCCGTCTAACAGCTACCCAATCGAGCTAAAACTAGAACTGAATCAATTGCAACAATTTCCCATCCTTGTAAAAAACATCGAATTAGAGGCCTTTTTTCACGTACTCAATTACGACATTCTTATTTTAGTAAATTTGAAGAACACCATCGATAAGTAGTGATCATATTTCCAAGTTAGTAGTTGAAAGGTCCAGCGATTTTAATCCCTCACCTCATTACTCCGACCAGTATCTTGCTTTTGTCATATGAACAATCCAGGAATAGCCTTTTATTGACAGGAAGCCACCTATGAAGTGTAGATGTCAACGACTAGAATGATGAGTGTAAGATCTCTTTTTCTTAGGTTGAATCATGATAGAACTTTGAGAAAAACAACTGACATTATTGGAAAAAATGACCTGTGGCTTACTGAAGGTCAGTTAGTCGTAGGAGCGGAGAGGTTCATTAAGTTGAACGGCTACCAAAAGATTGAATTTAACCAGAATTTCAATCAGGGCGGGAACCAGTTCATCTCCCCTATAGTAGGATATAGAAATTCATCCCAGGGGTACCTGAACGAATACGTAAATCAAGTGCAAGACGATGAGTACATGCAAAAGCAGAATCAGGTGGCCCAACTGATGGACGTTGAACGAAAACCATCTGGAGTTTTCGAGGGGAGCAGTAGCAACATTGCCACTGCTGTATGCCTTATTAATTCAAAAATTCAAGACTACGATCTGGGATTCTTTGGACATGTAGAATCAATCCTATATGATATTATAGATAGTTATGAGAACACAAACCTAATTCTTGTAACCGATTCTTTATCATACTTGTCTATTACCTCGAAAGAAGAGGTTGGCGTCACCGTGGAAAATCTTATGGAAGAAGGATTACATATGTTATTCATCAATGAGAAATATGATTACGCATTCTTCGAAAAATACGATGATATCATAGAAAGACCTATCACGGTTTACGGAGCTTAAAGGGTTGTGTTGTCCTTCTGAACTCCAACCTTGGAGCTGGAACCTCGTGCCATGTTTTACCTTCGCTTCTGTGCTTATTGTGCGAATCAGTGAATTTCAAATTGGAGCAACCTAATGAAGGAACAAGGTAATAACACACATCGTGTTAGTAGTGTCGGTAGTCACGGGCGTCTTTCAAAGCCTGTCGAATTAGGGAATGAGTATGATGTGGAGATTACTGATCGAGGCAAGAGTGGTAGCACTGATGGAATTGCCAAAATTCAAGGATTAGTAATATTCGTCAAAGACGGAAAATTAGGGGACAAAATAAGAGTAAAAATAACTGCTATAGGCGAAAGATATGCAAAGGCGGAGATAGTAACTCGTACTTAAATATTGAAGTAGAAATTATTGATACTGGAGAGTTGTCTCAATTTAATATTAAGAGCAGTAAGAACAATGACTAGTGCATTCTTCTATAATGAAAATAATGAAAATTTTATAGCTTGCATTGGTATATACGTTTTGAGAGATGGGCTTATTTGGCTTCATTTTATTGATGGTAATCATATTAGCTGTATTCGGCCTGGGATGGCAGACCTTCACCTCTGGGGTTATTACTGGTTTTGACAAGGCTGTAGATGTTGGTGCTCCTATTATCAAGGATTTAACACAAGAAGCTAGAAATTATGTGAATAGCCCAGAGCAATTGAGGACTATTCAATAGGAAACAACAAATCTATGTTAACAGTTACCCTAACTAATTAAAAACTTTAGACAACACTTAAAGACTACGCAGTACTACTCTATATACCATCTAGGTTAGGAATGCGGCCAACAGTCGCTATACTATCCAAGCCAGTGCTGAAGGCACGATCCTAACTTAGAGGCTTTTTAATAACAACTGCTTGGTAATAAGTGGTTAGGTGCAAAAAGTTAAACAATGCCTTTGCTGAGACGAAAGTTGAGGAGCAAATTTGATTCTTCATATGCAATATTATTCAACAAAATATTAAGTCGATTTTACAGAGGCCGCCTACACTAGGCTGAGCCATCAATGCACTGAATACAATCATCTTGCTAAGCAACGATTCTGGCCACCCGCATTTACCCTAGTAAAGTTGCTTGGCTGACACTTGAAAGTTAGTCGTGATTGAAAATTCCGAAATCTGAATCCTCTTTATACATCGCACGGTATCTGGAGCTTAAAATACATTCCTGTCGGGGCCTGATATTCACATACCTAGACTCGACCTTAGAAGAATTTTCTAATTGGTCACATTGACAGTTGAACGGGAATGACAAGTCAGGAGATGAAGGATTCCTAAAAAAGCAAGAAGCTTTACAAAACAGCTTGGTTTCTTCATCTAGTGAAACCATAATTGAGGACTTTGTTCTGACGCGCTGACCTCAATATTCATGGATACTGTGGGGTCAAGTATGTCTGGTAATATCAAATGTATCAGACTTAATGTACCATCATAAAATCCGAATACTAACCATGCGATCTTTTCTGCCATTTAATTCCTTCGACTAAATTTGACCAAAAATGCTGAAAAAGTGATTTTTAATTTATCAGATCAAACGATCACCTGATTCCTGCTATTATGTCAGAATTGCCTACTAAAGGATCACATTACTTTTGCTCACCTCTTCATTTTATGAACTTGCACTAATCTCAAAATATTAGTTGAGGAATTTTGAGCCCAGGGGTCCACCTACTCATAGCAATTGAAATTAAAACAAGAGATCACCGAACAATCATTACAGGACATCGTGCATACGACAAAACAGCTGACGCAACACTTCCTAAAAGCATTCCTCTAAACCCTGATCTTCCTCTAGTCCCCATTACTATAAGATCTACATTTTCACTCTCGGTACAGTTGAGAATTGCATTTTCCACCTTAGAGAAGGGGTCTTCGATAATTTCTGATCTAAATTTTACCTTCACATATTCTGCTTTTCTTAAAACATCTAAGGTTGATTTTTCGACCTCGTCTAACCATTTTCTTGCTTCTCTTCTTTTTTCTTCCAATATGTTATCATGAGAGCGAGTCCCAGGCGGAACAAGGAAACTTCCGTATGGTAGAGACATCAGATCAATTACCGTCAAACCAATTAAATCTGATGCAAATGTGCTGGCAAGCCTGATACCATAGCGAGCGGCCTTCATTGAAGTCGCCGATCCGTCTATTGGAAGCAATATCTTCCTGATATTTTTTATTCCTGTATTAGATATCATGAATTCCTCTACAGTAGTAATACGATGTATCTGAGTAATTATCTCTGCGCAAACTCAAAATTGTAGTCCCTCAAATATAATATTCTAACATCCGTTCGATTTCATCCTTAGCTACTTCGTCATTTGGAAATTCATCATATCTTGCAAAATCAAGAGGGGTAATTATTCCAACAAAGTGTTTTGAACCGGATTTATCATTAATACTGTTATCATCAATAACAAGCAAGTGTCTCACATTATATCGTAACATCGTATCAGCAGCAATTGCAGGGGTAGATGTGGAACCAATCGTGATGAGAGGCACTGACATTATCTGCTTTATTGTAATTGCACTTGTAAATATATCATTAATACATACTTTGGTGACTAAATCTCGCTCAGTGACCAAACCCTGTGGTTTACCATCTCCATCGACTACTATCAGCGAGCTGATATCTTTATCCTTCATTTTTTTAGCTGCGTCCTGGACGGAAGCCGAATCGTCAATAGTCTCTAGTCTTTTCCTCATAATATCTCTTACAGTCGTGGCCATCTATACGAAATGATAATCGCCTTCAACCTTTAAGGATATTGACGGTATCATCGATCCGACGTCAAGAATTCAATATCACTGCCATTTTGTGGACTTGGTTCTCAACTTTGTTCAAAACATTGTTCATAAAATAGACAACTTGCATTGTCAACATAAAGCATCTCTAACAAATATTTACCATAACTATCTCACCTGCAATTCACATTAAATGGGACAAATAGCGTATATATGTTCTAGTGTATTAACATTAAGTTGGCACGATCTGATAATTTTGCCATAGAGAAGGGCAAAGCAGAAAAAGGAATAAACTGGATGAATACTTATGCCGCCACGAGAAACAAAAAGTTCAACGCGAAGCTTAGCGGCTACACCCTATCAACTGTTAACTTTGGAAATTTTGAAGTAATTTCATGGGAAGGAGAATGGTCTGCGGCCCGTCAGATAATAGTTAAAGCGAGCAGCAAATTGAATATGAAAATAGTCGAAGCAGGATATCATTCCAAATCTAACATCCTGGAATCATTTCTTGGACTGGGCAAAGAATATGCTAAAGTATACAGCGGCGGAGTACTCACGGGTAACGTCGTATTAGGAACAAAGGGTGGAAAAATCATCGCCAATTCTGAAAAATTAGTCTAGGTGGCTATGGTGATGATCGCAGCTATAACAATTCATATCAAGTATACGAGTCCAAAAATATTATCACTATTCTCAATTGAAGTTCCTTACAGTAGATTCCCAGTCTGGAATTCTAACATTCTTTCAATCACTTCACTTCCCTGCCTACAAGGTCTTTTTTGATGCGAAGAAATTCTTCCTCATTCAATACTCCTTGTTCTTTTAGTTTTATAAGTTTGGTCAATTCATCTGCAATCGAATAACTGCCTATTTGATTTGATTGGATGGGCAAGGCGGAGTAATTTTCTTTTTCAGTGTTGTGAAGGCCTTCTGTTCCCTTTTGATGCATTCCAAAACGAATTACCTCTATTAAATCCTGTGCCTTCACTTTCGGGATCGCTTGTATCACACCTTCGTTATCATTGTTTCCATGTATAATTCCATGTATCATACCTAACTTTTTGGAACCAACTAAGGCAGGAGCTTCGAATCTTATAGTAGATGAGAACAATCCTTTTTCGAGCTTAATACTCGTAATAACGTCATATGGGATATCAATTAGGTTTTCTTTTATGCCTAACAAATATGGGTCTCTAATAATTAATCGCTTTTCCGTCGCATAAATGGTATTAGGCGTAACATAGGAACCTCCAGGCAAGATTCTCGATTGACGAGCAACAATTATCACATTCTCATCTGGATTTAGTACGTCTCGAATTTTTCTAATATCGTTCAAATCATCACTGTTGAGTGGCTGAATCGAAAATTTTTCACTTGTTCTCATGACTAGGTCTTTAGTATTATCTAGTCTCTTTCCCAAACCAAACAACTTCTAGCTTACACATTGATATCCTAATACTTATTTAAGAACTACGAAGAAATGATCCCTGTAAGTATTTTGTCTACATTTCATAAATGACTGCATGCGCTTCGCAACAGAAAATTCGTGTCAAGATTTCATCATTCTCAACTGCCGTTTACATTCATTGTTAATCTTTTTAAGGGTCGCA
>Ga0256866_1000300_pt1 | contig 10745 bp, 7 predicted proteins | sample RVTome_16_FD_187338 | JGI IMG/M metagenome (GOLD analysis project Ga0256866, IMG submission 187338) | Soil microbial communities from uranium-contaminated site in the Upper Colorado River Basin, Wyoming, United States - RVT152D67 HiSeq ...
AATCTTCCAGTTAAACAATACTGAGGCCTCCATGGAGGGTATCACTAACATAGCTAAAACTGTTCTGGGTAATCAAGACGATGAGGTATGGATGGAGCTAATATTTTATAGAGATCGTATGCACCGAAATGAGGTAGAAGCAAAATTGCTAAATGATGAAAAAATGGAGCGACTTTTCAAAGGCGGCTCTAATCACTCAAGGTACTAGTTTTATCCTGGGAGAATTCAGTCGCATCAGTGTTTAGATTTCAGATCTCTGAAGCGGGATTGTGCTAGAGCTTTGATTGATCTAAACAAGGTCTATTCTTTGAAGATCACAGCGGCGGCGGGGAAAGGGATCGAGTTGAAAGGTAGTGGTTTATGACCCAAATAAAGAAGATTCATCTGAGGACAAACTTAACAGGTCTAAGGGGCTTCACGTTATACGGCATAGCTTCCATAAGGCATGAAAATTAGTATATTAAGTGAATGCAGTCTTCTAGGAGTCGATCGAGGACAGACTGTCGTATGAAACAGAAAAGATCGCAAAAAGTTGAGGGAATGAATCCCTCGGATTGCGCCACAGTACATAATTTGGAAATCCATTCTTTCAAGAGTCTCTCATTTGGTCTGTCGAATGAATCGAGGATAGAGAAAAATGTCGTAAGGGTTTTCCATGGAATATATACTGCAACAACAAGGGATCATTAATCCCTTGTCTCAATGATCAAGAGGATCCTAACCAATGATTCTGAATAAGCTACAAACATATTAATGATTCCTGCTAGAGGTTTAGGTAGGACATTTTTGGATATTAGAGCGTGGTCATATGTTTCGTATCGCAAAGAAATGATGGAAGAGTATCGAGTGTATTTCTATGTTGTATCAGTTATCGGTATATTAGCAATCTACCTCGCAAACTCACCAGTACTTCTGGCGACTGCTCAGAATGACACAATAAAAGTATCATATCCCAACGCTACAATGAATGATATGTTTGGAATCGCAGAGATCTATCCTACCCAGGAAAATGGCAGGGAATGGTACCTAAATATGAATAATCCACTCAACGATAGCCTCTTCTCGATTACTTTTGATCCAAGTATTACAAGACAGATTGACGGCTCTTGGCGTATTTCTGAAACAAATTCCAGTTACTCGAATCCTCAAATTAGAATGAACGTAGATACTTCAGGTGGATCAGAGCCATGGAGAGACATAGAAATGACTGGATATATTAAAATCATACCCACTAATATATCTCGTTCAATCCCTGACAATACAATTAATAGTACTCAGAGCAAGTCAAGTCTAACTTCTGAATCATCAACCCACGAAAGTGAAATTGAAGATATAGCCTGGTACGCTCGTGGGGGAAAGCGTAATGATGTGGAACCCTGCGAGGGCACAGGATATTTCGCTGGTTTCCACCCCCGATGGCACGGTCAGTTGGAAGAAATCTATATGGTGGACTGGAGGCTATACTGAGGAGAGACTTAAGCAGAAGGTCTTCGGTGGGGAAATGACTGGAAAATGGATAGGTTGGAAGGTTGTCATGTATAACATTGAAGTTAATAATACCACCGCGGTAAAAATGGAATCATACCTTGATATCAATAATGATGGAAACTGGTCAAAGGTTACTGATCTTATAGATAATGGTGGATGGTATGCTCGTACTTCTGACACAGAATTTTATGGTGCAGGTTGTAATAAACCTAAAGATTACATAGTAACTAATTCAGGACCTATAGCTACGTTTAGGGCTGATAATATGGTATTAGATTTTAAAGATCTTAGTATAAGAGAAATCGAGCCTTCATCCAACTTTAATCGTACTAGTGTAATCGAGCTAGCGTAAGACAAGGTATGGCGTAAAATTTTTAATTCTATTCAAGGGCAGAAAAATATAATCTAACAAGAAGGACTATGAAGGAATCTTCTAATAACTATATTCTGTTTGACAACATCATATCAACAATCCAAGCTAGAAGTTAATTTAAGAAATATAAAGTGTATAGTTCGTGTTTTCGTAGTATGTGATCTATAGGTAATCACGTAGTATGCTTTTCTCCACTTGGCAATATATAGTATAGATTTTATTCTTAGTGCCATGCAAAGTCCTTAGCATACATATGTTGAAAATAGGAATAATACTGAATTGTATGCTCTTTGTGGATATATTACTAGCTCGATTTGTGCTAACTGCAGAAAATGTTCGGTATGTACAAAAGATTCCAACCCGAATATCAGCAGAGATTCTTATCAAGTTTTCTATTTCATGGAATGAGAATATTGTTCTGTCGTCGATATATAATCATATATTATACTATTATAATTAAAAACTAACAAGAGTCCTTTCTATACTTCAGCCTAAAAGGTCGATAGCCCAGAAAGGCGAATCGTGGTCTACATCAACTATATAGAGGATCTTTATAGATAATAGACACACATGAATAACTGAGTCTTTGACTACGAAGGAGCCTGCAAAGGATGAGATTTCAAATTCAAGAAATAATATCGGTAGAACAATCGAATCAGCGAGATTTCCCATAACTATGGACGAATTCTGGTTCTCGATTGGCCCTAATGTAGTCGTAGGACCATTTGATTTTGTGTGTGTGGACAACATTTACAGTACTCACACAATTGGCATCATAAAGGAATTGCGAACTGTATCTAATATTCATAGCATCGAGCAAAAGACCAATGGGGACACGTACACTATGCCTTGCCAGTATGATTCAGATATCTCAACGAGTGATAATAGAGAACGTCGAGATCAAGGAACAAGGATTGCTAAGGTGGCAGTAATGGTTAATGTCCAGAATAAAAATGACGGACAAGAAGGCAAGAGCAGCAACAGTGTAATTGTAAGAATGCCAGTTGGAATTGATGCATCAGTAAAATTTGCAAATAGCGATGAAATTCTTTTAGCCTTGGGGATCCCCAAAATGGAAGACCCAGTCATGGCTGGAGTAATAGAAATGACCAATGGGAATAAAATAGCGATACCAATGGCCATGTCTTATCTCGCCGGACCGGATGCTGCACACATCAATGCATCAGGAATCTCAGGGAACTTGAAAACGTCCTACTTACTCTTTCTATTGCATTCCTTGTACCAAAAATTGATCCAGAAGAACGAAGTTGCTATCATAGTCTTTAATACGCGTGAAGACGATCTTTTGTATATAGATGAGGCACAGGGAACAGTTACGGATAGAGACAGTGAATTGTACGATCTCTTACAAATATCTCCTGAGCCGTTCAGCAAAGTTACTTATTTTCTTCCCAGAGGCATAGATGGAAATCCCATATCAGTTCACATCCCTTCAAACTTTCAGACATACTCCTACGAACTGAATGATATATATGATAGACTTGATCTTTTACTCTCCTCTGAAACCTACGATCCACGATACAATCTATCTGCAATAATTAATTATATTTATGAATCGTGGCCTCTTAAAGATAAGGATGGTAAAACAGTAATAACTTGGTCAGATCTAGTCAAATACAAGGATTATCCTGCGGAGATAATAACTCACAAATCGACATATCTTCATTTCTCGGGGTTACTGCAGAAATATAAGAGATCTTCAATGTTTACTGATAAAAGAGAGACTAGCACTTACATAGGAAATGAAATAGGAAGAATAAAAGCTGGGGACGTATTCGTCATTGATATTGCAATGATTCCTACTGTTGAAGAGCAATCATTGGTTATTGGTGATGTCATGAAAAATATCGATGAGTTATACTCCTCTCGCTCTAATTTTGAAGATGTCCGTCATGTCTACGACGCTGACGGTCAGATAACAAGAAGTGTAGAACAGAGCCGGAGGCCAAAGTACCTTTTGATATTTATAGACGAGATAAATCGATTCCTTCCGCAGGCTTATCCTATGGGCAGACGGACCTCCGTAGCAGAACAGATTACAAAAACATTGATAGCAGGTAAATCGAGGGATACCATCCTTCTTTCAGCTCAGCAATTTAAGAGCGCAGTTGATCCTATTTTACATGACAATACAGGAATCCACATGATTGCGAAACTAGGAATGTCTGAATTATCAAAAAGTCCTTATGCAATGTTAGATGATACAACCAAACATAATATTGTTCATATGGACAAGGGCGAGATAGTAATGGTTCAACCTGCGATACGACATCCTGTGAAGGTCATATTTCCGAGACCTCCTTTCAAAAGATTGAGTAGATAGATGGATTTAGATTTGTTGTACATTGGATGAATATACGCAATTTGCATCAAGGTTAACTAGCTACATGCAAATTTAATCAAACTCGGAGCTCACCAAATTAATTTAGAAATTTGATTGAAGGGTAATTGGGATGAGTTGATCAAAATGCCACAAACAGAAGCGGCAGCAACAACAACAACAACAAAAAATGAAGACCGAGTTCCAATTCACCATTCAATTCTTGCATAGGAATTATTGGTCGATAAGAAGAGAAAGTCGGAGCCAACGTGGCAAATCAAATTCAGACAAGGTATTAGAATGAGATAGACTTCATAATACATTATATTACCATTATGCCTGTTAAATACGAGATTTTATGAGTTACGGACAGAACACGAGAGGTTTTTCTGGAAGAACAACGGGCCGCTCCTCAAAACCTGTAGAAACAGGGAAAGAATACACAGTAGACATTACTGATAATGGTAGTGCGGGAGACGGCATCGCACGAATTCAAGGTTTTATAATCTTTGTAAAAGATGTAAAAGCTGGGGACAAAAACGTAAAGATTAAGATTAGTTCTCTAAGAGATAGATTTGCTACGGCAGAGGTAGTAGTAGGTTCAACAGATACGACATAGGTTTTTGTTTATATTATTAGACCAATAATAGCTAAAAGACTACGTGATTCTGCTAGTACTGATCATAGTACTATTCTAATAGTATGGTGGATCACAGCACGTAATATCTTATATTGCCTATAATATATCATATTGCATTGGACGGAAGACTGCATTTGTAGTCGGTGGTTAACCAAATCCAAGGCTATAGAATTTTTCAAGATAAGCAATTCAAGAACAGAACTTCGATGCAGTAGATGCAAAGGTCTTATAGGTTGGTGGGACGAAGCTCCACGAACTAAAAAGATAATGCCATTCAAGCGAGCTTGGTCAGAAGAAGAATGTTTGGCTATGCGCTAATTTCTAACTCGTGCTAATAGAAAAAATATCAGATATAAGTCAGAGCCCGTTCTTGCTTAATGCAGATAAGCATAACTTTCGCTCTTGTTATCAAATGAATACTAAATACATGGTAATTGTAGCAGCGATGGCAGTAATGCTCGTTGGTGCAACAGCACTTTCTACAACAGATAACGCATTCGCTGAAAAGAAGAAATACGAGAAGAGTCAAGCAGCATCTCAAGTTAATGAATGTGGTAATGGTATATTACCAGAGAATATCTTCTGTCAGAATTTATTATCACAAATACAGGGTGACGGAAATGCTGCAAACGTAATCGGAGTACAATCACAGTAAAAATAACAACACTAACAGCGACAATCATCCGGATCCAAAGTACTTTTTTTTATTTCAAAACAATAACAATATGTTGATCATTAACCCATAAGGAAGTCACACATAACAACTCTCGTAAATCAATTCGAAATTACGTGCCATAACAAATATACGACTTCTGCATTCTATTGTTTTTTCTTAACTGAGATAACTCCCAAGTCGCAAGTTGTTATTATTAGAGTATGAAATATGGAGCGATAGCTGTATTGGGAATAACTTCACTCTTAGTGGCCACTATATTGCTTACTTCCATAAATCAAGCGGTTGCTGATGGTGGTTATGAGAAGAGTCAAGTTATATCTCAAGCTAATGAATGTGGCAACTATTGGTTTCCAGTGAATATAATATGATCTAACTTAAACTCCCAAGCTCAAGGTGATGAAAATGATGTTGCAATGGCAACAAAGACTCCAGATTCAAAATATGGGGCTCCATTTCCCTAGAAGCTTACATCTAATGACACAGAGGCAGTGTGCAGAAGTTGATGAAATAACCGATTATATGGTTATGAGTGCGTTTATGATATTCATACAATAAATCCCAAAAAAGTTTGGGCAGAGAACTTTCAGTTAAAGTTGCCTATATAAAACTGCTAACGCCAGTTAAAGTAGAGAATAGCTTTTACTATACTGCATTGACCGCAGTAGGGTGGTTCAGGTGGACGAGCGAAGCTGGTCGCCCTAACACGTGTTATCACAATTTTCTAAATCTGTGTTAGAAATTGTTAGAATTCGACCATATTTTCTGTGTTTGAATTCAAGCGAGCTTGGTCAGAAGAGGAATTTTTGGTCATGAAATAACTTCTGATTTATTGACAAAGATTGAATATATCAGCACAGATTAGTATTGGAAAGAATTGTTTTATTAAATTAATTCCAATATTCATAGCATAATGGTAAAGATATACTTTATTTCCCTCAACTTATTCAAAATATAGTTCATAAAGTATTATATATATTACTGTCATAATAGGTACTAAGTAATACTAACGTGGATGAAAAAACTGAGCATATTCAAGTAACGCTTAGCAAAGAAAAGTACAAGAATTCTCAATACGATGACAATACGGTTGAGTGTCTAATGAAATATCTTGAGTTAGAGAGCTATGAGCAGTTAGTAGATTTCTTAGAACATAGTCATATCCCAAAGTTCGATTAGATTTATTTAGAGCAAAGACTAGTTGTGGTCAAAGTCTTTTATATGATAAATGTAAATTATTATTATGGTAAATGATTCTAAAAATAATGATTCAGTTTATTCTAAAAAAAGTAATGATTTGCTGAGTGGAATGAAACGTTATTTGCGAATAGAACATAAAGACGATGACAGAGAATTAATGGAATATCTGCGAAAACAGGCAGGTTTACATCGGGAATAGCGTTCAGATAGCGCGTTTGACATTAAATTACAAGTTTCAATAAGTATTAATTTAGATACTATTTTGACTGCCCGTTGAATCCCACTCAGTACATATATTTCTATAATGTATTGATAGAAATATTGCATTGGATCAAAATTGCACTTGCAATAGATGGCTGGCCGATGCTAAGGCGATAGTTATAGTACATACATCCCTAAAGTATGTATAAGCATTCGCATAGAATAATGTACTTATGAATAAAACTATATTCGCAGCGGTAGCGGTAGCATTAATAGCCGTCTTCTTAGCACCTAGTGTGCTGTCAGCTCCAGTATCAGCAGCGGCAGCAGCGGCGGCAGCAGCTGGTAATTCAGCAGCAGCAGCAGCGAGTGGCGATGGTGCAGCAGCAGCAGCAGCGAGTGGCGATGGTGCAGCAGCAGCAGCAGCAGGTGGAGCATCAGCCGCAGCTGCAGCTTCGAGTGATGACGATCATGATCACAAAGACAAGAAGCATGATGATGACAAGAAAGACAAGAAGCACAAAAAACACCACAAGAAAAATCGAGACTAACCATAGTTAGTCGAACCCATTTTTTTTCAAATAATCTGAGACCTAATGCGCATAATTAGTAAATTAACCTTATAATAACGACAAGACGATCTAAATCTGATATATTTTCATCTGTTCTTATAGCTAGTAAAAATTAGTTGATGAGAACTGTGACAACTCATCAATGCACTGCCTTTTAGCTCGTTGGCAGCTGTCCTATCTCGGCTCTATATCTCATCCATACTTGTTGATAAAATCGTAAAGAGCTAAAGAAGAGTGACTAACGCGATATAGAAAAATTTGGATATTAGGTTTTAGTTATCCAACCAGACCGATAGTTCCACTAGTTGCTAGCTTCAGTATTGGATAGAACGAAACTGTTTTACTGCAGGTCTAATAGCCAATTTTTGCCAAGTAGAATTAGTATAAACAGACACACCATGATGTACTTCCAAACTTCTAGCTTAAGAGACTCTGCAGAGTTTCCTCATCTGATACCCATCATTATTCTTCTCGCTTCAGGCTGTGGAAAGATCTCGTTTAACGTCCTAGGTCTCTTGTCTTCAAAGACGATATCAGAATGCCATTTGGAACCAAAGGCAGTCAACTGAATCAGGATAGGCATTGTATCTCTACCTTTCTCAGTGAGCCTCCACACCACCATGATTGGCTGTTTCTTTCCTCCAACACATTCGATGAATCCTTCGTCCTCCAACTCTCTCAGACGCATTGAAAGAACCCTTGGTGTAAGACCTGGGATAGATCCTAAGATCCTATTGAAGCGCACAATCTTGAGGAAACCTATATCTCTCAGGATTAACATGGTCCATTTCTTTCCGAGTACGCCCAAGCTGGTCTTTATTGGACACTGGATGAATTTGACTTGTGGCAAAATTACTCCTTCCTCGTCTTTGCTGGTTAATTTTGATTGCTGATCCTCGGTGAATTGCGACAACTATACCTATGATCCGTTGCATCTTTATAAACTATATTTTGTATATTAATACTTGAACAAATCGAACTGCAGCAATATCTTCAATGAAGTCTGTTGTCCCAGGTGTACCTGGGGAGGGCTAACATACCTTTCTCTGGACATTAGATTGCTGAGGAGCGACGAGATTTTCTAGCTGAACAGCTTATGAAGTGCTTTAATGAATAATATGGAGATGAATCGAATAATACAATAAATTGAGAAAAAAGTAAGGCCAAGACAATTCCAAAAAAGTGCTACTAACATGACTGGAAAAGATGTAGTAAAACAGCTTTAGAGTGTTACAAACAGCATCTGCGTTGAGGCAGAAGTTCGTTCAGTAGAAAGTGTATAACTAATCACAAACTCAATCAGAATACGTCTGTTCTGTTATACACCCTGAACGTTATGCGCTATGAGTAGCTCTTCTTAGCATCAGCGCAAATCCGACCGTGACACCTGAAAGTAATGCAGCTGTAAGAAATATCAGATTGTATGATCCAGCCGATGGATATGATCCCTCGATCCCCTCAATGCTCTCGTGATTTTCCATATACACTCCAGCTAGTGCAGGGCCTATCGCCATTCCTACAAACAACAAAAGAGCGCCAACTCCTACTGAAATACCAGTGAACTCTTTTGGTGAAGATGAGACGACCATATTCCAAGTTGCTGTCATAGTTAGTGATAATCCACTTGCAACTACGGCCAGACTTGTAGACAACGCAAATTCTGTCGAATGGAATAGCGTTAATCCAAGTGCACCGATTAGGCTTATTACTCCCCCAATTATCATAGGCTTTACGCTTCCTATCCTGTTTATGATAAATGGCGTGATACTTGCAAATACCAAGAAAGTAATCATGAAAGGCAACTGAACATTAGCAGCATCTATTGAATCTCCTCCAAATCCTAACGGGATTGGACTTCTAACTAACTGGACTATTGTTGGATATATCATAAACATGGTAATACCAGCAGCTATCAGCAAGATGTATGATGGCAGAAGGATCTTATGTCTTAGTAACCTTAAGTCAAGAAAAGGGGGCATGATCCTTCTCTCCAGGAAAACAAATATGGATAATGAAACTGCAGATACAACGAATGCGCCAGCGATCTGCAGAATATTCTGAGAGGTAACGCCGATCTGAATGAGTGTAAGAGCAATTAGAAATGAAGTTATTGTAACAGAAAGAGCCGCTACGCCCTTGATGTCTATTGGAAATGTTGCCAGCTTTCTGCTCAAGATATTATCTGTAGACTCAACCGCATTCATTTGATGAGACTTTTTATCTTCTTTAACAAATTTGGCGATCATTATCGTTACCAAGGCAGCAAAAGGAATTATGGCCAAAAATGTTGCATGCCATCCGAAGTTTTGAATAATGCTAGCCCCTACCAATAGGCCGACCACAGAACCTGCAGAATATGCAGATCCAAACACCCCTACAGCTATGGCAAGTTTGGCTGGGGGAAAAGTGTCTCTAAGAAGGCTAAAGGCAGCAGGGACAGCCGCTAAACCGACGCCTTGAACTATTCTGGTAAGGAGCAGAACTGATATGTTGTCTGCAAGACCGCCAGTAACAAGACCAACTATGTATATTGTAAGTAGTATGAGCAACACTTTCTTTTTTCCATACAGATCAGAAAGCCTTCCTGCTACGGGTGTCATTACAGCAGCTACAATTAGGTATGCGCTGAATATCCATGCTGCTGTCCCATAAGTTATGTTAAAGTCCTGTATGATTTCTGGTATAGCAGGAAGAAGCATGGTCTCTGAGAAAAATACCGTCAGAAGTGTGCTGCTGAGTAGCGCCAGAGTAAACCACGCCCTACGACCAACAGTAATTGGGCTCTCCGTACCTCCCTCTTTAGGAGTATCTCTGTTTTCTGTTAGACCGGAATTATCAACCCTACGCATCTTCATAGTTAGAGGATTGGCATTATTTATCGTTAACGGAAATAAGACTCCCAATATATGACAAAATTGTTAATGTGCTGACGTAGGGAAATATAATCAGTAGCATACCTTTTGATCTTTAATACTTATAGGCATTTAGATCCCTCCTCGTTTAACAGAGTCAGAAAGCCAACAACCTAAAGTAGTAGGTGCTCCCGTGATTTCGATGATGCTCTTCAAGTCGGAAATATTCTTTAATATATTTAAAGATAATTTTTGATTTATAACATAATGAGTACCATCATCATATACCGTAGCCATCGCGCCCGTTATTTTATATATAAAATCTATCGTCTTTGCTGAATCTACATCTTTCTCGGTATATACCTCTAGGGTATATGTTGGAGTAATGCCAGGATTCTCTCGTAA
>Ga0256866_1000303_pt1 | contig 10725 bp, 11 predicted proteins | sample RVTome_16_FD_187338 | JGI IMG/M metagenome (GOLD analysis project Ga0256866, IMG submission 187338) | Soil microbial communities from uranium-contaminated site in the Upper Colorado River Basin, Wyoming, United States - RVT152D67 HiSeq ...
GACCTCGCCGGCGAGTCCCGGGTCGAGGAGACCGAACTGCTGGCCCAGGCCGTCGAACAGGTGAGCTGCCGATGGTGTGCGGGAACGGACACCGTCGAGATCGTCGAGCGCGTCGACGCCGGTACGGGCCCCGACACCGGTAGCACCGCAGCGGGCCGAGGCGGGAGCTCGGACACCGCGTGACATCGCTGCCCGAGTCCGTTCGCCAGCGCGTCATCGCCCTTGCTGCCGATGTGCTCGGAGGCCTGGCCCCGGACGAGACCCCGCCGCCGCTGAAGGCGGTCGCACGTTTCACGGCGGCCAAGCGGGCCAGGCTGGGCGGAACGGCCATCGCGGCCGCGTTGGAGTCGGACCCGGTGTTCCGTGGCCGCGTTCTGGAGGCTGCCCGGACCGCGCATCCGGGGGTGGTCGAGGCCGTGTCGGCGGGCCGGCCTCCGCCTGCGGCCGATCCGTCCGACGTCGCGACGGTGGCGTTCCTGCTTCGTCCGAACGGCTGGATCGATCTGGTCGCGGCCGCGGAAGACTCGGCCCGCCGGACCGGGGACGAGGCCCGGGCCGCCCGTGACGCCGCGGCGGCCGTACGGCTGCGTGAGCAGCTGTCGGCTGTGCGCGCCGAGGCGAGGGAGAGCCGCGAGCGGTCGAAGGCCGAGATCGACCGGCTCAAGGCCGAGAACGCGGTGCTGCGACGGCACCTGAACGAGGCCCGGACACAGGTCGCGGCGAGCGAAGACGCCGGGCGCGCGGCGACCGCGGAGTCGGCGCGGGCCGTGAGCGTGGCCGAGTCGGGCCGGGCCGGCGCGGAGGCCGAGGCCCGCCGGCTGCGGGCACGGCTGGCCGAGGTCGAACAGGCTCTGGAAGGAACACGCCGGGCCGGCCGCGAAGGCCGCAGCCTGGAGACCGCACGGCTGGGCCTGTTGCTCGACACGCTGGCCGAGGCCGCCGCCGGCCTGCGCCGCGAACTCGCGCTCCCGGCGTCGACCGTCCGGCCGGCCGACACCGTCGACGCCCTGGAACCGGCGCCCGTGTCGGCCGGTGGCCGGCCCGGCGACGATCCGGCCGCGCTGGACGACCTGCTGTCCCTGCCGCAGGCACATCTGATCGTCGACGGATACAACGTCACGAAGAGTGCATGGCCGACGATGCCGCTGGAGGCTCAGCGCAACCGGCTGGTCCAGCGCCTCGCTGCGCTGGCGGCGCGTACCGGTGCCGAGGTCACCTGCGTCTTCGACGGCGCCGACGTCGAGGCGCCCGCGGTCCCGCTCGGCCCGGGCGTACGGGTTCGCTTCAGCCCACGAGGGCAGACGGCCGACGAGCTGATCCGCCGTCTGGTCGCGGCCGAGCCCGTCGGCCGGCCGGTGACCGTCGTCTCCTCCGACCGGGAGGTGGCCGACGGCGTACGCAGCAGAGGCGCGCGGGCCGTCGAGTCGGCCGCGCTGGTCGGTTTGCTGAGCTGACGGCCGACGGATCAGCTCCCCAGCGCACGTGTGGCGGCTTGGGAACGCCTCGATCGCCCGGGACACGTTCCGGACCCGCCACAGGATGGTGAGCTGCGATGGTGATCGACGGGTCGCGGTGTTCTGCTCGGTTGTCGGACCCGGTCCCTACCGTCCTCGGCAGGAGGCGGCGTGGTGCAGGGGTGCCGCCGGCACCGAGGGTGGAGGCAGATGGTGCTCATCGACTGCGACCGCTGCGAGGTCCGTGGCCTGGCCTGTTCCGACTGTGTCGTGTCGGTCCTGCTGGGCCTGCCGGAACACGGCGCCGAGCTGGACGGCGCCGAGCAGCAGGCGATCGGGGTGTTGGCCGAGGCCGGCCTGGTGCCGCCGTTGCGGCTGGTGGTGGACGACCGGCTGCGGGATCACGACGACGAAACGGTGCCGGGGAACTTGCCGGGTGCACGGTCGGCTGGCTAGCCTGCCGCGCAGTGCCTGTTTCCCCTGGCGGCCGACTGGCCGGCAAACAGGTGCTCCGCCGAGTCCGGCCGAGATCGCGATCGACGCCGGAGCCGGGGACCCACGTTCCCGGGGTGAATCGGGTGCCTAGGCGCGCCCGTAGGGCCATCTTCCGGCCCGAACCCGACAGCTCACCCGGTAGGCGGAGGAGGAGGAAGGACACGCGTGCCCGAGCGCGCCTGCCGGAACACCAGTCCTCGCCGTACCCTCGTCGCCCTGTGTACCGCCGCCGTCGCCGGTGTCGGTGGACTCGTGCTGGTCCCGACCGGGTATGCGGATCCCGCACCCACGTTGGACGAGGTCAAGGTCCAGGTCGACGATCTCCACCACAAGGCGGAGCAGGCCACAGAGCGCTACAACGCGGCCACGGACGAGATGGCCGAGATTCAGCGCCGGCTCGCCAGCGCCGAGGCCGACGTCGAGCGGCAACAGGCGAAGGTCGCCGAGCTCGCCGCCGACATGGGCGGCTTCGCGGCGGCCAGCTACCGTGCCGGTGGCATCGACCCGACGCTCAGCGCATTGATGGCCTCCGACCCGGGCGACTTCCTGGCCCGCGCCTCCGTCGTCGACGCGTTCGCGAACCAGCAGGCCGACCAGCTCGCCACCGTCGCCGCCGAGCGTCGGCGGCTCGAGCAGAACAGGTTGCTGGCCGACGAGGAGCTCAACCGGCTCACGGCGGTCGAAGCCGAGCTGGCCGAGCAGCAGGCCACGGTCGAGAAGCACCTCGCCGACGCCCAGAGGTTGCTCGACAGCCTCGAGGCCGAGCAACGGGCGGCCCTGGAGGCCGAGCAGGCCGAACGCGCCAGGGTGGCAGCGGCCGAACAGGCCAGCCGTGGTGGCGGACACGAGAGCGAAGTACCGCCGGACGTGCCCGCGTCCGGCCGGGCACAGGTCGCCGTCGACTTCGCACTCGCCCAGCTGGGCGAGCCATACTCCTACGGCGCCGAGGGTCCGGACTCGTGGGACTGCTCCGGACTGACGATGAAGGCCTGGGCCCAGGCGGGCGTCTCGCTTCCCCGGTCGTCCAGCGCCCAGATCGGTGTCGGCACCCGCGTGTCGAAGAGCCAGCTCCAGCCCGGCGACCTGGTCTTCTTCTACAGCCCGATCAGTCACGTCGGCATCTACCTCGGTAACGGCCAGGTCGTGCACGCCACCCATCCCGGCGACGTCGTCAGCGTCGACCCCATGTCCTACATGCCGTTCTCCGGTGCGACCCGTCCGGGCTGACCGGTCCGACCGTCGGTAGGTCCCGCACCTACGATCGACGCGTGAGCACGACGAGGGCGCCTGCGACGGGCGCCCTCCTTCGTGGCCGTCCCGGCCGCCTGCTGGCGACGGCCGGATGCCTTGCCGTCCTCACCGTCGCCGGCTGCTCGTCCCCGGATCGGGTGACGGCCGATCGTCCCGAGCCGGCCGGGCGGGTGGCGCCGGAGTCCGTCGCGGATGTCAGCGCGGCGGGGGTCGAGGATGCCGTCCGTGCGATGCTCGACCGACGCGCCCGCGCCCGGCGGGACGGCGACGCGACGGCGTGGGGGGCCACGGTCGACGCCGCCGCGTCGAAGGATCAGGCCACCGTCTTCGGTCGGCTGTCACGGCTGCCGCTGGACCGATGGGCCGAGCAGCTCACTGCGATCCGGCCCGGCCCGAGCGGATCGTGGCGAGCGGAGGTGCTCGTCCGGTACCGGTTCGACGGTGACCGGCAGGATGCACTGGTCCGCGCGGTGCTGGATCTCTCGCCCGGCCTGCTCGTCCGGGGTTCGACCACGACACCGCTGCCCCCGTGGGAGATCGAAGCCGTCCGGGCCGTGTCCGGAGACACGTCACTCGTCGTCGGCGGTGCCGCACCACATGTCCTTCGCCGGTACGCCGACGAGGCCGACCGGGCGGCAACGTCGGTCGGCTTCCTGCTGAACCAGCCCGCACCGCGGGTCGTGCTCGTCGTGCCGGCCGACTGGGACCAGGCCCGGCGGATGGTCGGTGCGGGCGTCGGGCGTGGTCTGGCGGCGGTCACGACATCGCTGGAACCGGCGGACGGGCCGGCCGGGCCGGTTCGGGTCATCGCTGATCCCGGCGTGCTCGCCGGCCTCGATCCGCAGACCCGGACCGCCGTGCTCGGGCACGAGGCGTTCCACGTGGCGACCGCCGGGCTCGGTGCGGTGCCGTTGTGGCTGTCCGAGGGGCTCGCCGACTACGGCGGCTACCGTGAGTCGGGCATCACCCTCGAGCGGGCGTCCGCCGGACTCCAGGCGCAGGTGAGTCGGCAGGGCGTACCCGCCGAGTTACCCGACGACACGGCGTTCGGCGACGGCGGGCGAGCCACGCTGGCCTACGAGGGCGCCCACGTCGCCGTGGCCATGCTCGTCGCCGAACACGGCGAGGACCGGGTCGTCTCGCTGTACCAGCGGGTGGCAGACGACGGCCCGCAATCTCTCGATGCGGCGATGCGCGAGGTTCTCGGCACCGATCTGGCCGCGGTCACGGCCGCCTGGCAGGCGGAGGTGGCCGATGCCGGGAACTGACGGGCGGGCCGACGCGGCGCCCTGGATCGTGCTGGCGCTGCTTCTGGCTGCTCTGGCCGTCGCGGTCGTCCTGACCACACCGTGGGACGCTCTCCAGGGTGCTCCCGTCCAGCCGGCCGAGCCGGACCGTGACTTCGCCCCTGCCGAGCAGGCCGAGTCGGATGCGTACCAGAGCGCGATCCGCCCGCCGGTCTACCTGGGCCTTGCGGTCGGCCTGGCCGTGCCGCTGGTGCTGGGGTTCACCCCGCTCGGCGCGGGACTCGTGACCGCAGCCGCGCGTCCGCTCGGTGGCGGCTGGGTCTGGCAGGTCCTCGTCGGCGGCCTCGCCGTGCTGTCCGCGGTCCGGCTGGCCACGCTCGCGTTCTCCGCGTGGGCCGAGTCCGTACGTCGCGACTACGGGCTGTCCACGCGGTCCTGGGGTGGCTGGGCTGCCGACCTCGCCAAGGGCTTCGGCCTGCAGGTGGCGGGGACGCTGCTCGCCGTGCTGCTCCTCGTCGCCCTCGCCCGAGTGCTGCCGCGGTGGTGGTGGGTGGCCGGCGCCGTGGCGGCCGCCGCGCTGGTGGTGGCCCTGTCCTTCGTCTATCCGTTGGTGGTCGAGCCGGTGTTCAACCGTTTCAGCCCGCTGGGGGACGGCGAGCTGAGGACGTCGCTCCTGCAGATGGCGGAGGACGACGGCGTGCCGGTCGAGGACGTCCTCGTCGCCGACGCCTCGCGCCGTACCAGCACGCTCAACGCCTACGTGTCCGGATTCGGCGCGACCCGGCGGATCGTCGTTTACGACACCCTGCTCGACCAGGCACCGGCCGAGCAGGTCCGCACGGTCGTCGCTCACGAGCTCGGGCACGCGGCCGAGCACGACGTACGGAACGGCACGCTGCTCGGGGCGCTGCTGGCGGCCGCGGGGGTGTGCGCGCTCGGCGGCCTGCTCGGCTGGTCGTGGTTGCACGCCAGGGCCGGCGTCGACGGTGCGCACGACCCGCGCGTGCTGGTCGCCGTCCTCGCGATCGTCGGCCTGCTCGGTTTCCTCACCGCGCCGATGCAGGGACTCGTCAGCCGCCGGATCGAGACACGTGCCGACGTGCACTCGTTGGACCTCACCGGCGATCCCACGACCTTCACGGAGATGCAGCGGTCGCTGGCCCTGGCCTCGCATGCCGACCTCGACCCCCCGATGCTCACGTACGTCCTGTTCGCGAGTCACCCCACTGCTCCGGAGCGGATCGCGCTGGCTCGCAGCTGGGCAGACGTGAACGACGCACCGGAGCCGCCGGATCTGGCTCCTGTGGGAGAGTCTGGCCGATGAGTCGCACGCTGGTGGTCACCAACGACTTCCCTACCCGACAGGGCGGGATCGAGTCTTTCGTGTACGCGCTGGCCGACCGGCTGCCGGCCGACGAGGTGGTCGTCTACACCGCCGCCATGCCCGGTGACCGCACGTTCGATGCCCTGCTCCCGTTCACCGTGGTGCGCGACCCGACGTCGATGTTGCTGCCGACACCCGCGGTCGCGCGTCGGACCGCGGACGTGCTGCGCGCGGAGGACTGCGACGCGGTGCTCTTCGGTGCCGCCGCCCCCCTGGGTCTGCTGGCGGACCGGCTCCGTCAGGCGGGGGCTCGACGCGTCGTGGGGCTGACCCACGGTCACGAGACGTGGTGGGCGAAGGTGCCCGCCGCTCGACACGCCCTGAGGCGTATCGGCACCGGCTGCGACGTGCTGACCTATGTCTCCGAGTTCTGCCGCCGGCGCATCGCCACGGCACTGTCCGACGACGTGGCGGCACGGATGGTCCGGTTGGCTCCCGGTGTCGACACCCAGGTGTTCCGGCCGGGGGTCGGTGGCGCGGTCATCCGGGAACGGCTGGGCATCGACCCCGACCGACCGGTCCTGGTATCGGTGTCGCGATTCGTCGACCGCAAGGGTCAGGACGCGTTGATCAAGGCGATGCCGCACGTTCTCCGCACGGTGCCCGACGCGCTGCTCTTGCTGGTCGGCGACGGCCCGACGCGAGGCCGCCTGGACCGGCTCGTGCGCGACAACGACCTCGCCCGGTCGGTCGTCTTCGCCGGAGCCGTGCCGTGGTCCGAGGCTCCCGGCTGGTTCGACGTCGGAGACGTCTTCGCGATGCCCTGCCGCACCCGGAAGGGTGGGCTCGAGCCGGAGGCACTGGGCATCGTCTTCCTCGAGGCGCAGGCGTGCGCGCATCCGGTCCTGGTGGGTGACAGTGGAGGCGCCCCCGAGACGGTGCTGCACGGTGAGACGGGCTACGTCGTGGATCCCTTCAACCCGCTGGCGATCGCCGCCCGGGCCGTCGACCTGCTCTCCGATCTCGACCGCGCCCGGTCGATGGGTGAGAAGGGCAGGGCATGGGTCGAGCGCGAGTGGAGCTGGGAGGAGTCGGTGGCCATCTTGCGGGGTCTCGTGGCCGGACCCTCACCCGACCGCCGCGGAGCCTGAGCAGATGCCAGGGTCGCCGGTCGATCTGGTCGACGAGACCTTCGTCGTCGCCGATCGCAGGCTGCTCGCGCGGCAGATCTCCGATCCGGCGCTGTGGCTCGAGTGGTGGCCCGACCTGCGCCTGTCCGTGGTCACCGACCGGGGGGTGGACGGGATCCGCTGGTCGGTATCCGGCGCGTTGTCCGGGACGGCGGAGATCTGGCTCGAGCCGTGGCAGGACGGGGTGGTCGTGCACTGGTTCCTGCGTGCAGGGTTGCCGCCCCGCGGCTCCGGCGGGTCCGGGTCGCACCTGGAACGGGAGTGCGCGCGCCTGCGGCACCGCTACGCGACGGCCTTCAAGCGCCGGATCCACGCGCTCAAGGACGACCTCGAGCGCGGGCGCCCGGCGGGCTTGCCCCGCGGGCACGGCTGACCGGTAGTCTCCGCCACGCCACCCGACGACAGGACCGCCCATGGCCGAGCAGACCACCTCGAGCATCACCATCGCCGCCGCGGCGGCCGACGTGATGGACGTGATCGCCGACCTCGAGGCGTACCCGGAGTGGACCACGTCGGTCCGGGAGGTCGAGGTGCTGACCGTGTACGAGGACGACGAACGGCCCGCCGAGGCCCGCTTCGTCCTCGATGCCGGCGCGATCAAGGACACCTACACGCTGTCCTACGAGTGGGATGACGACGAACAGGTCCGGTGGACCCTCGTCGAGGGTGGTCTCCTTCGCCGCTTGGACGGCTCGTACACGCTGGAGGAGCTCGACGATGGCTCCACCGAGGTGACCTACGAGCTGACCGTCGACATCGCCATCCCGATGCTGGGACTGATGAAACGCAAGGCTGAGAAGGTCATCATCGGCACGGCGCTCAAGGAGTTGAAGAAGCGGGTGGAGGGCTGAGTGGGCGTCGCCATCGGCGTCGACGTCGGAGGAACCAAGATCGCTGGAGGTGTGGTCGACGAAACCGGCGCCATCATCGCCCGGACCCGCCGCGACACCCCGTCCACCGACCCGAGCGCCATCGTCGACAGCATCGTCTCCGTCGTCCAGGAGCTCCGTCGGGGCCGGAGTGTCGACGCCGTCGGTGTCGGCTCCGCCGGTTTCGTCGACGCTGCCCGCTCGACGGTCCTGTTCGCTCCCAACCTCGCCTGGCGCGACGTGGCCGTCCGCGACCACGTGGTCGCTGCGACCGAGCTCCCGGTTGTCGTCGAGAACGACGCCAACGCCGCGGCCTGGGGGGAGTTCCGCTTCGGTGCGGCCGAGGACGTCGACGACATGGTCTGTGTGACCGTCGGCACCGGGATCGGCGGTGGGCTGGTCCTGGACGGCGCTGTCTACCGGGGCGCGCACGGTGTCGGCGCCGAACTCGGCCACATGCGCGTCGTGCCGAACGGGCACCTGTGCGGATGCGGCAACCGCGGCTGCCTCGAGCAGTACGCCAGCGGGAGCGCGCTCGTCCGGGAGGCGAGAGCCCTGGCGTCGGCGGGAACGGTGTTCGCGGCCGGACTGCTCGAGTTGGCCGGCGGCGACCCGGAGAAGATCACCGGCCCGATGGTCACCGGAGCGGCCCGTGACGGCGACGGCGCGTCACGCGAGCTGCTGACCGACCTCGGCCGGTGGTTGGGCGAAGGGCTGGCCTCGTTCGCGGCTGTGCTCGATCCGGCCGTCTTCGTCATCGGCGGTGGCGTCTCGGCCGCCGGCGAACTGCTTCTGGGCCCGGCCACCGACGCCTTCCGGCGTAACCTCACCGGCCGCGGGTACCGTCCCGAGGCCGAGATCCGCGTCGCGACCCTGGGCAACGACGCCGGGATCGTCGGCGCCGCCGACCTGGCCCGGAGGTAGGCACCGATGAGTTCCCGTGGCCGGCCCGGTCTCCCAGGACGTGATGTCGGAAGCGAGACGAGGGAGCGTCATGGCAACCACCGACCCGATCGGCACGGTCGACCCGCGATTCGGTGAGGAAGGCGCGGGGCCGACGCCCTGGTCGGACGTACGCGCGGCGCTGACCGAAGCCGAGCTGTTCTGGCTGTCGACCGTACGCGTCGACGGTCGTCCGCACGTCACGCCGCTGATCGCCGTGCTGGTCGACGACATGATGCACTTCTGTACCGGCGTGACCGAACAGAAGGCGAAGAACCTCGAACACGACAGACGATGCACGATGACCACAGGTACCAACACCTGGGCACGGGGACTCGACATCGTGCTCGACGGTGAGGTCGTCAGGGTCACCGACGAGGCCCGGCTGCAGCAGATCGCCGACACGTACGAAGCGAAGTACGGCAGCGACTGGCACTTCGACGTGAAGGACGGGGGCTTCGACGGCGGCGGTGGCCCGGCGTTCGTGTTCGAGATCCGTCCGTCGACCGTGTTCGCATTCGCCAAGAACCCGCACAGCCAGACCCGGTTCGACGTCGACGCTTGAGCGCGTCAGTCGCGCCCGCCGGCCGAGGTGAGCCCCATCTGGACGTGCCGATCGCCGACGACACGGGCGGCCAGGCCGTCGAGGCGCTCGATCGCCTCCGGCGGCAGCACGACGTCGACGGCGGCTGCGTTCTGCTCCAGCCACCGCACCCTCCTCGTCCCGGGGATCGGCACCACCGGAAGGTTCCAGATCTCGCCGCGGTGATGCACCCATGCCAGTGCCACCTGGGCGGCTGGGATGCCGGCCTCCGCGGCCACGGCCCGCACCTCACCGACGAGTCCGCGGTTCACGGCGATCGTCGATTCCTGTAGCCGTGGCTGTGACCGGCGGAAGTCGTCGCCGGCCAGTCCGTCGAGCGTGTCGAGCGTGCCGGTCAGGAAGCCGCGACCCAACGGCGAGTAGGACACGAAGCCGACACCCAGCTCGCCGCACGTCGGCACCACCGCTTCCTCGACGTCGCGGCTCCACAACGACCACTCGGACTGCACGGCCGCGATCGGGTGGATGGCGTGAGCACGTCGGAGCTCACTCGCCGTGACCTCGGAGAGACCGAGGTGGCGGACCTTTCCGGCAGCGACGAGTTCGGCCATGGCACCGACCGTTTCCTCGATCGGAACGGTCACGTCGACGCGGTGCTGGTAGTAGAGATCGATGACGTCGGTACCGAGGCGGCGCAGACTGGCCTCACATGCCTGCCGCACGTACGCAGCGTCGCCCCGGACCCGCTGCACGGTGTGGACACCGGGCGCGGAGACGATGCCGAACTTGGTGGCGAGCGTGACCTGGTCGCGACGTCCGGCGAGGGCCCGAGCCAGCAGCTCCTCGTTGGCGCCGGTGCCGTAGGAGTCCGAGGTGTCCCAGAAGGTGACACCGAGTTCGAGAGCCCGGTCCAGAACGGCGAGCGACTCCGTCTCGTCCGAGGGCCCGTAGGCGTGGCTCATGCCCATACATCCCAGGCCCTGCGCTGACACGCGCAGTCCCGTGGAGCCGAGGGCGGTCGTGTGCATGGAGCCGCACGCTACCCAGTCCGCCGGAGTCTCGGGCGTTCGGCCCTACGCTGGGGCGCCGTGGTGGATCTTCGTGTCGTCAGCTACAACGTCCGTTCCCTCCGCGACGACAGGAGTGCGGTCGTCCGGGTACTGCGCGGACTCGACGCCGATGTCGCCTGCATCCAGGAGGCACCACGGTTTCTGCGCTGGCGTTCCCGGTGCGCCGCCCTGGCGCGGGAGTCCGGGCTGCTGTACGTCGGTGGCGGTGGGTCGACGGGCGGCACGATGATGCTGGCCTCGCTGCGGGTCGACGTGCGGAACACCATCGAGTACCGCTTCAGCCGGACGCCGGCACTGCACCGAAGAGGCGCGGTGGCCGCGCGCATCCATCGGGCCGGT
>Ga0256866_1000304_pt1 | contig 10724 bp, 14 predicted proteins | sample RVTome_16_FD_187338 | JGI IMG/M metagenome (GOLD analysis project Ga0256866, IMG submission 187338) | Soil microbial communities from uranium-contaminated site in the Upper Colorado River Basin, Wyoming, United States - RVT152D67 HiSeq ...
CCAGCGTGCGGCCGGTTTGGCGTACTCGGTGGCCGTGTCCCAATGCCACGGGTCGGATTGGGCGACACTGACCGCGAGACCTTTGATGCTGAAGGTGCGGGCGGTGAGGGCGGCCCCCACGGTCCCCGAGTGGATGATGGAGTGCCCTGTGTTGATCCCTGCATTGATACCGGAGACGACAAGATCGGGTACGGGTCCGAACGCCCCCAGGGCAGCAGCAGTCACCGCCAGCCCGGGAGGTCCGTCGATGCTGTAGGCATTGGGCACCCCTTCGATCTCGACTGGCGTGAGCTCCACGCCGGCGTCTATGTCGAATCGTCCGATCCCGGTGCCTGATCCCGACATGTCCTGGCTGGGAGCGGCGACGATGACCTCGAAGTCCTCGGCAAGTGCTCTGGCCAATGCCTTCAGACCGGGCGAGGCGGCGCCGTCGTCGTTGGTCACGATCACTCTGGCTGATTCAGTCATACGGGCGTAGGGGAGAGCGGTCTGACATCGACTTTCTCCGTCAGGCCGGGGATGAGATCCGCATCGGCACTGCCCAGCCCGTGTCTGGTCACGTTGGCGGCTCCGGCGGCGCATGCCAGCCGGAGGGTCGCTTCGGGGTCGAGACCACGACGCGACGCCGCGGCCAACCCGGCGGTCATGGAGTCACCTGCCCCCCGGTGATCGGCAGGGACCAGTTCCGGTGTCCGGGCCTCATACCAGACGTCGCCAAATCGGGCCATCGCCGGCTCGTGCTGCCTGGAGAGAACCACCGACCGCGCCCCGGCTTGACCAAGACGCCGCATCGCCTGGATGTAGTCCTCCAAGCCAGTCGTGTTTCGGCTGAGGAGACCGTCCGAATGAAGGTCCTCGTCGCTCACTTTGAGGACATCGATGGAGCCACCTTTCAGGAACTCCTTGAGCTCGGGACCGTGCAGGTCGGCAACGACCGTGACCTCCCCAGCGGCGAGATCGTGGCCCAGCCTGCGGTAAAAGCCCGGAGGAACGATCTCATCGGACTGTCCGGTGATGACGCATAGATTCGAAGTCATCGCCTTGTCCAAGAACCGTCCGTAGAGGTCGTCGATCTCGTGCCGTTCTATTTGGACCGGTGGCGAGTCGGCGATGGTCTTGCGTTCCCCCGATCGTCGGTCGTTGATGACCACCGGGCTGCGATAGGCAACGTCGACGCTGCTGAGATCCATCCCAAACTGTGACATCAGGCCAATGAACACCTTTCCCGACTCGCCACCGAGCGGACCACAGATGAGGGGTCGCTCCTGGAGGTGTTTCAGCATGCGCGCAGTCCAGAATCCCTGGCCCCCGGGATGTATGTGAACCTCGTCGTTGCCCGATGACGAAGTCTCGATAGTCACTGTCAGGTACAGGACAGGGGCGAATATCGCGACTGTGTGTCGTTGATGTCCCATCAGGAGTCTCCGGCTTTCCGACATTGATTACCCAGAGGAGAACCGTCGTCAAACCCATGTCAGCGCTTGTCGCCGAAGAAGGTCTCCAGAATCTGTGTGGATTCGCCGGCGAGAACTCCGTCGGTCAGTTCGACGCGATGGTTGAGTCGACGATCCTGGGGGATGTTATAGAGCGACCACGCCGCCCCCGCTTTGGGATCGGCCGCCCCGTAGACGATTCGTTCGAGACGGGTCTGCACAGCGGCGCCGGCGCACATCGGACAGGGCTCCAGGGTCACGACCAGGGTGTGGCCCGTGAGTCGCCAGTCACCGAGGTCGCGCGACCGGCGTGAAATCACCAGCATCTCGGCGTGGGCGGTTGGATCGGACAACTCCTCTCGCCGGTTCCGGTCGGCGGTGACGACGGTTCCGGAGGGGTCGAGGAGGACGGCTCCGACGGGGACATCACCGGCTTCTGCTGCGTCGCGGGCGAGATCGAGTGCTGTGTGCATCGCCGTCTCATACGAACTGGGTTCAGGCACAGTCGGGCATTATCCTCTATCTCTCCGTCAGGTCAGACGGAAACTCCCGGAGGGATCGCATAGTCTGGCCTAGTGCGCGGCACTGGAAATGCCGTTGGGGGTTTGCGCCCCCTCGAGGGTTCAAATCCCTCTCCCTCCGCGTAGGCCCGCCGTTCGGCGGGCCGCGGAGAGTAGAGAGCGTGGCGACGTTGGCCCAATACTCAATACTCTCTACCTTCTGTTCGTCGAGCACGGCTTGACGACCAGGAGGGGTCGCATAGTCCGGTCTAGTGCGCGGCACTCGAAATGCCGTAGGGGGCTGACGCCTCCTCGTGGGTTCGAATCCCACCCCCTCCGCCGTCAACGGTTCAGGTCGAACCGATAACGAACAAGGGTCACCTGGTTGCCTTGAGGAATCTCCCAGACCTTCTGCTCCCCGTCTCGATTCCAGCCGGCGTCCTCGTAAAATCGGCATGTACGGACAACGTCTCTCAGCGTCCACAGGATCGCATAGTCCCAGCTACCCGAACGCAGGTGATCGATCGCGTGGTTCATGAGGATCCGACCAACGCCCGTTCCGATTCGTTCTGGCTCGACGTACAGGCCCCAGATCTCATGCACACGACTTGGGTCCAGGTCGTCGGCGTCTGGCCTTGCCAGCCCGACAAAGCCGATCACCTCATTGTCAACTGCCACGGCTGTGTGGTGGGACGGTCCACCGACAATTCGCTCCGAGAACGACGGCTCTCGGTGCTTTGGGTCTAGCTCGTCGAGGTAGTCATCGGGAAAGAGGCCACGGAAGGCAGCCTGCCAGCCGCGAACGTTGATCTCACAGATGACTGAGACGTCGTCCCGGGTGGCCGTCCTCACAGAGACCATCGTCTGTCCTCTTGCTCGGCACTCCACTGGACCGGGCCATGGCGATCGACAGGGAAGCAAGGTGACATTCGCCGAACCGGCCCGTCCTCCTCATTGGACTGGCCGCGCAACACGCTCGTCAGCCACGTCTCAGGAGACGCTCGCTCTCTTTGAAATGTGCCAGACCCTCGACCTGTCGGATGTAGGTCTCACGCTTTTTGAACCGGGAGGCGATCTCTTCTCGCGACTCGCCAGCGGCACGCATGTCGAGAACACGCTGTTGCAAAGGCGTGAGATATCGATCGGTCTTGGTGCCATTGCGAGGGATTTCGGTCCAGTCGATCATCCGCTCCACGAACTCCGGGCTTTTCTTGATGCGGGAAGCGATCTCGTCGACGCTCACACCGTCCTGTTGCATATCAAGCACTCGCCGCTCGATGGGTCGAAGGTTTTCGATGGCGTTGCTCATTCCGACAAACCTAATGGACGATCCGAACTGTTGCGACAAACCGTGTTCAACCTTGGGGGACTAAAGCCGCGAGAATTACGCTTCACACTCCTGGAGGGGTGTCCGAGCGGTCGAAGGAGACGGTCTTGAAAACCGTTAGGAGCGTTTTCCGTTCCTCGTGGGTTCGAATCCCACCCCCTCCGCGGCCCGCTTCTGGGTTGAGTGGTTCAGGTAGCCAGTACCAAGTACCTTGGTTCTGAGGCGGGGATAGCCCCGCAGACAATGGAGAGGTGGCCGAGTGGTCGAAGGCGCTCGCCTGCTAAGCGAGTAAGGGGTTATTCGCCTCTTCGAGGGTTCAAATCCCTCCCTCTCCGCCAGAATCGCGATTCCTGGCTTCGCCGTTCCCGCTGCGCCCCACGCCGCAGTGGGATGCCAAGGAGATCGCGATCGACGTTGTCCATCATCTCGTGTACCGGGGCGCCTATGCAGGAGCCTGGAACCTGGTGATCAGAGTGAAACCAGGATCTCCTGGTCAGGAAGGGTTCGCGACGGCGGGGATTGATGCCAAGGGATCACAGGGGCTGGAGATCATCCTCGGCTTGGATGATGCCGAGCGCCTCGTCGACCGAGTCGACCCGGGCGGCGAAGAGCGGGTCGGGAAACACCAACTCCAGGACTCGACGTACCTGAGGCGAGGAGACCAGCACTATCCGGGTCCCGGAGTCATGCAGAAGCCGCTTGCCCTCGACCAGGGCATGCAGCCCGGTCGAATCCATGAATGAAACGCCGGTCGCATCGATGATCACGTCGCGCAACCCACTCTTGGCGGCAGATTCGAGCTGAACATTGAGCACGTGGGCCGATGAGATGTCGACTTCGCCTGTCAAATGCACGATGGCGGTGTGGTCGCCCAAAGAGCGGAGTTCTGCGGTGAGGAGATCCTCAGTGTTTCTGTTTTGCATTCTCGGTGTGAGGTCAAACTCGGGTTGGTGCCAACCCCCCAAGCTCCACAGGAGTGAACGGACCCGGAGTTTATCAGGAATGAATACTTGACGTGAAGCCCCATCACTCCGTGTCCGGGATCTTCAGGCCGTCACTGACCACCAGACGGCAGACGGTGAGAAGCTTCAAATTGTGGCCTTGACTATGACCTCGAATGCGCCGAAACGCCTCGTCGGCAGTGATGTGATGTTCGTTGGCAAGCCTCCCTTTGCCTCCTCGATCAACACGCGGCTGTCGAGCGCGCCCTGAAGTTGTTTGGCGAGTTCTCGCGTCTCGGCCAATTCCGCCGTGCGCACCAGGTACGCAGTCGCCATGTCGGCGAACACTCCCAGCACGTCGAGGTCGTCGTCGCTCCATTCCTTGCGTTCGGCGGAGTACTCATTGACGACACCGAGACGCAGCTCCTCATGGCTGGGGGGGTAACCGACTACCGCGTGGAGTTGCAGTGCCTTGGTGACCCTTTCGTAATCTGGTCACGCCGAGATAGTGGCTTGGGCTGGTTCGAGAACAAGAAGCCGTGGCCCGATCACATCGGATTGCTGGCGATTGGCAGCCGAAATGTGACATGGGTTCCGCCCTCGTCGTTGTGGGTCTTGTAGGCCTGGGCAACGGAGTTGATAATCGACCGACCCATCCCGGTATAGCTCAACGACTGCGAGGGGCCCTGCCAGGTTCCTCGATCGTTGACCGCAACCTCGAGAATCGCGCCAATCGGGGTGATGGTGACCTCCACGTCGCCGGGCTCGGTGTCCCTATAGGCGTGGCGCACGGAGTTCGCCGTCGCCTCCCCGATTGCGATCAGCAGATCGTCTTGTGTCGCCAGGGGAAGGTTGCGACTGGTCGCCCATGCGCGAATCGATTTGCGAATCCGCCTCAACTCCTCGGGTTGCGCCGGAAACGTTTCTCGATAGGTGCCGGGCCGACTCGGCTCTGGTTTCAAGACCATCACCACGACATCGTCCTCCCTGCTAGGGCCGACACCGAAATTCGTGAAGAGCTCGTGGCAGATCCCCTTCGGAGGCCGACCTACGAGCTGGGAGGCCAGACGCGCCAGCCGGGTAAGCCCGATGTCGAGCGACTCGCCGCGGCGTTCGATCAACCCATCCGAATAGAGGATGAGGGCTCCTCCTGGCTCCAGCAATGCCGAGCCTTGTGGTCGTGGTCGGTCCGGTTCTCCATATAGCGGCATACCTTGCCCTTGATCAAGCCACGTCGACTGCCCGTCAGCCGCCACGATCAGCCCTGGGGGATGACCGGCTGATGCATACCGGATCGCGCCAGTTTCAGTTTCGACGATCGCGTAGAAGACGGTGGCGTATGCGGTGCCGTCGCGCCCGCCCACGAACTCGTCGACCTTCGATAGGAGAGCAGCCGGGTCGTTTTCGTGAATAGCCAATGCGCCGAGAGCCGTGCGCAGTCGACCCATCGAAGTCATCGCATCGATTCCGTGGCCGACGATGTCACCCACGACCAGACCGATGCGGTCGCCACCCAGTTGGAACGCGTCGTACCAGTCGCCTCCAACTTCGAAGGCTTCTGTAGCCGACTCGTAGCGGGCGGCGATCTGAATCCCGGGGTGTTGCGGAAGCCGATCGGGCAGGAGCCCTCTCTGGACATTGACGGCCAGGTCGTGAAGGCGTTTCCGCGCCACCTCAGATTCCTCGGCCATCAGGGCGGCTCGCGCCGCGAGCCTGATCGCGAGATCCCGCTCATGGGACTCGGCAGCGATCAAGAATCCGGAAAGGGTGAACACACCAACCTGAAGCTGGATCAAAACCAAGGCCGAAGCCCGCGACAGCCCAATGAGCGAGTCGCCGGGATCGAGGGCCATCAAGAATGCCATCGTGAGCGCGATCGTGAGTGCCGTCAGAGCCACGGCCCGTACACCGAAGAGGGCGCCGGCGAACACCACGCCGATCAACACCGAAAAAGCGAGAGGGAAGTATGCGAATGCGAAGACACCCACAGTGAGCGCTATCGATCCTGCGATGAGCATTGCTCCCCAGAACGAAAAGGACGATCTTCTGTCGTCGTCGGAGCCCCAGGCCAGAATGGCGCCACCGACGAGGATGACTCCCAGGGAATCTCCCAACCACCATTGGGTGAAGGTCATGAGGAAATCGCTGCCGGCGAACAGTTCATTTGCTCCGGCGCCGACTGTAGCTCCGACGGCAGGGCCGATGATCACGGCCCCGACCGTGAACCAGAGCACATGACGACGTCTGGTGAGATCGACCGCGCCACACAGGGTCCTGACGATGGCGGCTCCAATAATCGGTTCGACCGTGTTGGCCAGTGCGAAGCCCATTGCCTGACCGTGGCCGAACCCCGCTACGACGTCGATGAAATATTCGGTGAGCCCTGCGGCAGTGAGCACCACCCACCAGGTTCGGCGGCGTAGTCGGAGGAGAAAGGCCACGGTGATCCCCGCCGGAATGAACAGCACGTCTTGCAGGTCGGAAACCTCGATGAGCCGTAAGGCGACAAAGGAGCCGGCGGCATAGCAGATGGCCACCGTGGCGAAGAGCAGAGGCATGCGCCAGCCGCCCCCACGCAGCGGCCACATCCACACGGCGCCTGGCTGATGGACCGTCGCCCCCTCCATGGTGGTGGGTTGCGACATGTCAGCGGTGTGAACCACGTGCCACCCTGTCGGGATCCCGCTCCGGGACACGACGGAACAGCCCCCCGGGCACATCGGCCCCTACACGCTGCAAGGCGAGTGCCCACGACGGCGAGTAACCAAGCGCCCAACGGAGACGGTTCACCGCGGCTCGACCCGCTATACGGGCGGCGGGCTTCGGCTTGAGATCGAGGATCTGGAGCAGACGATCAGGAAGCGTCGCCACGGCGGCCTCGAGGAGCACGACATAGCCCAGCTTGATCGCAGGGCTCAACGGGGGCGCCGTGAGGAATTCGACCACTTTGGTCATCTCCGGCGATGAGTCGATCTCGGGGTGATCGGTGGTCCAACTGGATAGCTCGACAGCGTTCGACGGCAAGGGCTCCGCTCCGAGCAAGGCACCGATGACTGTTTGCTCCTTGACGAAGCGGTCGGCCTCCACGGTCGTGAGTGGGTAGTCCGAGTAATACCTGTTGGTGGTCAGAAACGAGTCGGTGAGGGCGTTGTGGACCCAAGCCGCGTGCTCCGGTTCTCTCGCGTCGTATGGAACACCGCGGCTCGACTCCCCGCGGACCGCTCGGTGCGACCGGCGAACCCGGGATACCGCCTCTTCGACCTCCGGCCGCGCCCCGAAGGTGGTTGCGGTCACGTACGCAGAGGTGCGAGAAAGTCGTCCGAGTGGGTCGTCGCGGTAGTTGGAGTGTTGATCGACTCCGGCGACCACCTCTGGATGAGCTGCCTGGATCAGTAGTCCGCGCAATCCACCGACAAATGCGGCCGGATCTGCGATCACCCGCCAGGAGACGGCGTCCGGGCCCAACAAACCAGGATCTCCCGCATAGTCGAGAGTGTGCTCCAGAGGATATGGAGCATGCTGAAACAACGACAGGGTCGCCTCGGTCAGACTGGCACGCGCACTCTCGACCAGAGTTTCGACACTTCGTTGGATCGGGCGGAGAGGAGTCATGCGACGACAGTCGAGGCGGCTTGGTCGTCTCCGACCATCCTTGCCCTTGCTCCGGAGCCGAAGCCCCTGGTCTTTTTCATAGTTGATCGCCAATCGTATTTCCCCCGGCAAGGGTCACGCCGCCGGTCCTGACCTTGTGAGGGAAGCCGCCCTCGCACCGGATCCTGGTTTGTGATCCGTGCCCGCCGGGTATTTCTCAGGTCTCTTTCATGAGAAGGAGCTAGCAGGAGGACTTTCGTGGACACAGAGTCAGTCGCCCGTGAGATCGTGAATATCAAGAACCGACTCCAGGAGTTGGACGAACACGTTGAAGGCGCCAGTGACACCGACGGCGATGACGAGCGAAAGACGCTGGTAGACAGGATGCGACATCTCCAGGACCAGCTGTCCGCTCGCGGCGCTGGAGAGCATGGCAAACACGATACCCCGGCGTCTCCGGAGAACTTACAAAACGTCCGACCGGCCTGAGACGTCGGGGCGACCCTGGGCAGCCCCGGGTTGTGGTTTGAGACCCGGTGGCTTCGGGTATGGGCCATTTTCCAAAAGGCTTGGGGAGCAGCCGGTCGTATCCGCAGGAAGCGGTTTTGCGGCCTTCAAATCTCGGAGGAGGAGTCGATGACCAAGGACAAAAAGGCAGCAATGGAACGAGGGCAGGCGACCACCGAGGACCCGTCACGGCGTGGGATGGGGCTATTTGCCTTCATCGCCATTCTGACCGTCATCGGAGTTGCCGTCTGGCTCGTCGTCAACAGCAGCAGCGAGCAGACCTGAGAGAAGCCTTCCGGGTCTCTGCCCACACCCGGAGAATCCGAATCCCAATTCGGAGACAGACCCCCTCCAACAGGAGGGGGTCTGTCGCAATCTGGTTTCAGATATGTCGGAACCGGGTAGTCAGGTCCATGATGCCGGAGTCGGGACTTACCTCGCCAGCATTTCCCTGGGGGATGGAATCTCCGGCTGATCCGCCCGAATCAGGCATAGGCGTCTCCTGTCCTGACGTCTGGAGGAACCGGGTCAACCCCGTGCTGCGACAACAGCCACTTCCTGAGCGACCCCTTCCCTTGGAGAACAGGGACAGGAGACGCCTCGGGCCGAAAATCCCCGCTCGATCGTCGCTAAGCCCGTCCGGGAACCGGAGTATCAAGACGGGCATGCGGCCTGCGGCCACCTAAGCAGCCAGGTCAGAGCCAACAAGACGGTGGCGCCGTTCGGAAACCCGCTGGAGTCGGAGCTACGCCGATGCTCGTTGCAGCCGAGGCAGAAGTTGCTCGCTCCAGAACTCGATGAATCCCTCGAGAGGATCGCCGATTTGGTGGAGGTAGATGTAGTCGATGCCGGCATCCTCGGCAGTGGAGATCGAATCGAGGATCGGATCGAGATCCGGGCCGATCGGCATTTTCGAATCCTCGATGTCGACGGGTTTGACCAGTTGTGTCGCCTGTTCAATGTGGTGCACGGTGGCCAGGTCCGAGACGAGCTGTCCTGGTAGCGCGGTGTTCGGCCAGAGGCGATGAGCCCGCTCCAGAGCCTTGTCGCGGTTCTCGTCCCAACAGACGGACAATTGGCTCCAGATGGGACCATCGCCCCCGCTGGACCGGTAGGCCTCGATGACCTCGGGTTGAACACCCGTTGTCCACAATCCGTCACCGACTGCGGCGGCGAGTTGCGCGCTCCTCGTTCCGAAAGCCGATACGACGATAGGTGGGACCGGATCGGGCCGGTCGAAGATGCGAGCGTCTTCCACGGTGAAATAGCGGCCCCGGTGGGTGACGCTGTCGCCTTCCCAAAGATGACGGATGAGGCCGATCGCCTCCTCGAGCATCTCCGCTCGCACGTCGGCATGAGGCCAGCGATTGCCGAGCACATGCTCGTTTAGTGCTTCGCCGGTGCCCACGCCCCATGTGAATCGATCGCCCAGAAGCTGGGCGGCGGTTGCTGTGGCATGAGCCGAGATGGCAGGGTGGATTCTCATGATCGGACAACTCACCCCGACGCCCACGCCGATCTCGTCGGTGGCATGGGCGATAGCTCCTAGCGTCGACCATACGAATGGGCTGTGACCTTGTTCGCTGATCCAGGGATGGAAGTGATCAGAGATCGAGACGAAATCAAATCCGGCTGCTTCGGCCGCTATGGCCACCTCGACCAGGTGTGGGGCCGAATGCTCCTCGCTGGACAGAGTCAATCCGTACCGTGTCACGCGGACGACTCAGTGATTCCGTAGGGCCGAGATCAACTCGTCTTTGTCCATGTCGGACCTGCCCTCGATTCCGATCTCCTCGGCCCGCTCATAGAGTTCGTCCTTGGTCCACTCTTCGTATGCCTTCGCCTCCCCGCCTCGCTTTCCGGCCTCGTGACGGGGTGTGTTGGCGATGCGAGCAGCCTTCTCCTTGTTCGCGCCTTCTTCGCGCAAAGCTTCGTATCGTTCGTCGTCTTTGACGGATGGGCGGTCTTTCTCGGGCATCAAGCTTCTCCTTGCCCAGAACTTCTTGCTCAGTACCCATTCCTCGCGCTGGGCCAAACCAGAGGGGTTTCCGGTGCAGGCTCGAGGGGAGGGTGGGTGCGCCGACGGTGAATCCCCGGAGATCTGAGTTCGGTGGGCACTGAGGTCCCGGCCCGACGGATGATTCCAACTTCTCGACGGAGGAAGAACCGAGTTGTTGTCGCGTCCCAGAACTCCGGGGACACCACCTGTGTACCCAACTTCGGGGAGGCCAAAACCGATCTCTACAAAAATCGCCCTGCCCGTTTCATGGGGCAGGGCGATTTGTCTAGGTTTGACGTGGACTAAGCGTTGAGCTTGTCCTCGATCTCTTCCCGGGTCTCCCCGGTTTGTTCTTTGATACGGCCCACGAGTTCATCGAAGTTGCCCTCAGCAACGTCGAGATCGTCGTCCGTAATGTCCCCCCAA